>Ga0272442_10000055_pt1 | contig 170849 bp, 146 predicted proteins | sample SSMForm2O_FD_200262 | JGI IMG/M metagenome (GOLD analysis project Ga0272442, IMG submission 200262) | Marine sediment archaeal communities from Little Sippewissett salt marsh, Falmouth, MA, United States - SSM-Form-2O | ecosystem: Environmental > Aquatic > Marine > Wetlands > Sediment ... | reverse complement strand
TATGAAAGATACTGACCGTAACCTTCAGTTTTGGTGAGGCAAGAAATTGAAGATCAGCAAAAACAATCTTCAGTGAATATTTTTTTTATAATGTTCAGTGTTTGTCAAGCAAACCTTTAGTTTAGAGGGAAGGGAAAGTAATGTAAATTAATCCTTGACAAGGCTAATTTAGTTAATATACAAAGTATTTGTGGCAACAGTATGATCTGCGAAGAATTTCAGCGTGAAAAGTTATAGTACAGATTTCTGCAGGTAAAGATAATAAACTTGTAGTGCTCACACCACCCTATCATTTGATAGAAACAAGACAATCATCCCTTTCTCTGCCACTGATTTACTAAATAATTTACTATGTAAGGCTTCTGTTGAAACAACAGGGCGAATCTGTGCGTCTGTCAGATTTCGTATTGTTGTATTTCTGAGCACCACACATCACGACGCATAACACACGAAAGGGGGGGGCGTGTGAAAACACAAACCGCATACCTCTGCCTATGCCACTCCCATACCGGATACGGAGCTTACCGGTGACGACACTTCAACATGGGGAGAGGATTCCGGCTATCAACAAAATTGAGGAGAATAAACAAACAAAGGAGAGTGCGTGATGAGAATGAAATGCCTGTTTCTGCTAATCTGTTTTGCCGCTGTTTCTCAAGTTCATGCTGGCCCTCAAATCTGGTCGGGCCTCGACTATTCCTTTTCCAAGGCCAATTACGCAAACTGGACAGATGCTGCGAATCAGGACTGGATATCAACCAACGTCCACATCACGCGCAAGGATAATTTAGGCCTCTTCAATATCGTCTTGGAATCAGTATACCAGGGCTGGGACATCAGTCCCATGGATACGGAATGGGCCTTCTCCGGATTGAACGGTTGTGCCACATTCACTGCAGGTTCAGGCGCCGTTCAGTATGCATCTTTGACGTTCGATAGTCTGGCGAGGGCGCTTAATGTCAATATCGGGGACTATATCGTGGGAACACCTGGCGTGCTGCATTTGATTTCCGAGGATATCTACATCGACATCCTCTTCACGAGCTGGACTAGCAGGGACGCAGGCGGCGGGTTTGCCTACAATCGTGCAGATACCCCACCGCCGTCGGCCACTACTGATGCGGCAACCTCCGTGGACGGCACATCGGCCACCCTCAATGGTTCGGTAAACGCAAACGGGAAAACAACAACCGTCACATTCGAGTATGGCCTTGACGCGAATTACGGGACAACTGTTGCTGCAGATCAAAGCCCGGTCGCCGGTTCTACAGAAACGGCTGTGAGTGCGGCTATCACAAACCTTACCCCCGACACTACCTATCACTTCCGAGTGGTAGCGCAGAATTCTTCAGGAACAACGAATGGGGCTGATATGACGCTTACCACAAATTTTGCCCTGAATACCTACACGGTAAGCTTTTCCGCCGGAACGGGCGGCACCCTCAACGGCACCACATCCCAGAGCGTGGAGCACGGCTCAGACTGCACGGCGGTTGACGCTCTCCCGGCAGAAGGCTACCATTTTACGGGGTGGTCCGGTACCGGGGGTTTTACCAGTACCGACAATCCCCTTACCGTAGCCGGTGTTATCGAAGACATGTCTCTTACCGCAAACTTTGCCCTGAATACCTACACGGTAAGCTTTTCCGCCGGAACGGTCGGCACCCTCAGCGGCACCACATCCCAGACAGTGAAGCACGGCTCAGACTGCACGGCGGTTGAAGCCGTGCCTGCAGCGGGATACGATTTTAACAACTGGACGGGGACCGGGGGATTTACCAGTACCGACAACCCCCTTATTGTAACGAATGTTACCGGTGACATGACAATAGAAGCACATTTCGGCGGGCAGGTGGTCTATGCAAACACCCGGGAAGGAGATGACGCTACGGGAGATGGCTCCCGGGAAACACCCTACGCGAGCATACAGAAGGCCCTTGATAATGCCTGTGACGGGGGTACGCTCTATGTCTACGGCGGAACATACGACGCCTTCACGGTAAACAGGTCTTTTCTCACGCTCAAGGCGGCAGGCGGTGAGAGCCCGGTTATAAGCGGAGCCGGGGTTGATTATGTCGACGGTGAGGGAAATACCAGTAAAACAGGAATCTTAATTCAGGAAGACCAGTGCACCCTTGAGGGATTTACCCTTGAAGGTGACTACAGGAGCGGCGTTGCAGTGGAGGCGGCATCTGCCCGTATAAACTTCAATAATCTGGGAACAGTAAGCCTTACATACGGCATAGAAAACACCGGCGCCCACACGGCAGACGGGCAAAACAACTGGTGGGGAGCAGATACCGGGCCTTCAGGCGGGCAGCAGGACGCCTGTGACGGCACGCATGCGGCAAACGGGGCAGGCACCAGGGTGAGCGCCGATGTGTGCTTTTCAGACGGCCTTGAAAAGGAGTATTCAGGCACCATAGCATCCCATACGGAAAGCATTGACCAGACAGCTATAACCCAGACCATTAATCCCGAGAGCCCGGCATCACTTATGATCCGGGTAGAAGCAGCTGAAGGGGTGACCGTTACCAGGAACACGGCAGAGCTTGTCACCTACAGCGAAAACCCCGCGGAAACGTTTCCCTATGGATTCAGAACCAGCGGAGCGCAGTTTTTTGACGTGTACGTGCCGCAAACCGGGGCGGCAGTCGTAGCATCCCTTACCATCAGGCAGTGCGAGGGGGTGGACGGGTATTCCAGAATGCTGTGGCACAACGGCAGTGAATGGGTGGAGACCGATCCTGCCGTGTATCCCGTCAGCGGGTGCCTTGAAATGACCATAACACAGGAAACAGAGCCCGCAATTTCTGACCTCACGGGATGCCGTTTCATGACGGCAAAGCTTAAATCATCCGGCGGCGGGGGATGGGACCCGGTGCTGCTGTACGTGATCATAGAGCCGCAGGATAGCGGTCTGGTCACCAGTCTTGAAACCGAGGATATTTACTGTCCCGAACAGTGCCTTGCACGTATTGCCTACGGGTCCTCAGTAACCCTTGAGGCAACGCCGGCCACGGGCTACGCGCTTGAGGCATGGCAGGGATGCAGTTCGGTGGAAAATGACCAGTGCACGGTCACCATGCGGGGAAACCAGGTCATAACTGCCGGGTTTACAGAATCAGGGATTAACACAACTACCTCGGTTCCAAACGGGGGCGATACGACCACCACAACGCCGGTTCCGGACCAGACGACAACATCAACCACCCTGCCGGTTACCGCTACCAGCACCACCACAACCGACATGCCGGATACGACAACCTCGACCACAACAACACAGCCGGGGGGAGAAACAACCACCACCACAATAGAAACGCAACCATCAACGACAACCACGGCCGCAGCCTCAAATGAGCTTGTGTCCATAATTCCCGACAGGCTGCTGTGCGGATGGCTGGTGCCCAGAAATATTGTTATGTTGCTCGAGGCAAAAGAGCCCTTTGTGCTGGAGGACGTGTTTTTGCTTGAACTTGATGAGGCGATTACGCCGGTACTGCCCTTATATTATGAAAACTGGATGCTGGTACCGGCCGTGCTGTGGCCGAACACGGCGGGTACCTGTAATGTGTATTCATGCGGGTGCACCAGGCAGATTGTGATTGAACAGGACTGGCTGCCGTGAGGGGTTTGGTACTGCGACTGTCATAACCGGCAATTTTTTTCTTGAAGGGTGTCTTCACAATCATTTATATTCGCAGACGGAAGGTTTTTAACGGAAAGCCTTACCCTTTACGCATACCTTCACGATCAAGGATTGCCAAAGCAACCATCATTTTCGGAAAGTGAAGGTTTGATGACGCTATACGTAACAAAACTGTTTGTTAACCTGCGTACCATCATATTAAGTATTGCCCAGTACTGCCAGAGTCAACATTACTCTCAACTGTACGTAACAACAAGCCCCGGCGAAATTTCATAGATACACAAATAATACAAAAATGAGGGGATTTCAAGATAATCTTGACTGAGTTGACCTGCAATATAAACACGTTGATCTTTTCATCAAAAAATCAGGGTCAGGGCTACACATTTCACACAAAAATGTCAAGAGTGTAGCAGCGAAACCTATTTTTTCCTACCTGTTTGGAAAACCTGCTTCTGCCGTAGCCGCATACAGCTGGTCTATGGGGGTTGACAGGAAGCGGTTAATCTTTTCAAACAGCTCGGGACGCTCTTTTTCGACAACCGGCATTACCTGTGCCATTGCTTCATCCATTTCTTTGACGGTGCTGTACATCCGCAGGTCAAAGGTCTGTATAAGGAACGGGATGGTCCCGGGAAACAGACCCAAAAAGTAATTGATCTCTTCTTCCGTAAGCGTTTCAAGAAATGCCCGTTTCCACGGCACGGTCCAGTCAAACTCGTCGGTAACCATCTTCCACCACTCAAGATAGCCGGACACCCCTTCCTCATTCAATTTGCCTTCGTGTATGGCCATGGTCACGGCATTGGCTGCTTTTGATCCGGTGGTGATTGCGCCCGGGATACCGATGGCAGGTGAATACCAGATAGCATCTCCCGCCAGCAGGACATTGTCCTTAAACGGCTTGTAAATAGGTTCAAATATATTGAGCACGCAGGATTTCGTCTTGGTCTCATCAATGACTGCATTCTTGAACCAGGGGGCATAGATGCTTTCTTTCATGATATAACGGGCTTTTTCATCCCAGTTCCCTTCGTAGGGATACACGGAAACCAGGTTAAGGTTGAACTCATTGTCAACCGCCCGCCGGCAAATGCAAAAGATCATATTATTTTTTGTACCGCTCATAATGTGCACATGATCATCCTCGGCCGGCAGGTCTATGCCCTTTACCCGCTTTGTTACATCAGCCACGGTGGCAAGAAATCTTCTTGTTTTATTAAGCCCGAGAATCTGGGCAGTCCTTGAATTTATACCGTCAGCCGCAATGACAAAACTCCCCGTGAATGTTTTTTCATCCGCAGCGGTTACCGTCACACCGTTGTTTGTCTTGTGGATGTCTGTTATGGTAATGGCGGAGTAAACATCAACGTTGTACTTCCAGGCGTCATGCAGCAGTTCCTGGATAAGGGTATCTTTGTCCACGGCAACATGACAGGCCAGGGCGGGGTCGCCCTTTTTTTTGCCCGGTTTTGATTTCCGTGTCTCAACTCTCGTGCCGTTCATTGAATAGTGAACGAAGGTATACAAGAACCGGTAGGGCCCGTTGTATGCAACTGAAAAACCGTTGTTGAGGAAAACAAACCGGCGCGCTTCGGGATTAAAAATCATATACTCTCCCAGACAGTATTCATATGGAGCAAGGAGGGCCTCCATACACGCCCGTTCTGTTTTTTCAACCGAGGCCTTTCGTTCAAGCAGTGCAACACGCAGGCCGTTCTCACCCGCTGTTTTTGCGGCCATAAGACCGGCAGGCCCGGCCCCTATCACTATGACGTCATATTTTTTTTCCATGCTGTTCTTCTCCCTCTATTTTTTAAATCCTTGCTGCCGTGATCTCCTCTCTGGAGCAGACATGCAGTAAACGTTTAAATGTATTTTAAGATTCCTTCTAACGGGAAGGGAAGAATGCACGGGCAATACAGTTATTCTCTCCCGACCTGTCGGTTAAACAGGCGTTTATCAAAACCCTGCTGTTATGAAACCATTGAAGCGGTCAGGCAACCGGACTGAATAACGCTGTGCACCCCCACCCCTGGGAAAGTCCAGTGCCCGGTCAGCCACAAACCTTCCACCGGGGTTTTATTGCCTGGGCGATGTGCATCAGTATCAGGTGTATAATCCCAGCCGCCCACGGCTCCTTTATAGTTCCCCGTAAAATGCACAAGGGTGTCCGGTGTTGCCGCCACCTTCACGACTATTTGTCGTGTTATTCCCGGGATGACTTTTTCTGTCAGCTTGATAAGTCTTTCGGTGTATTGGCCCTTTTTCTCTTTCCAGCAGGCAGTTCCTGGAGGCCGAAAAGGAACCGCCGTGTGGAGGCTGATAATATGGTGGTCCGGGGGAGCAAGCGAGGAATCTATCAGTGTCGGAACGGCAAGACAAAACGGGGCGTTTTCAAGTTTTCCTTCCAGAATCGCTTCACTGTGGGAATGGAAATCACCCTCGGGAAAGACTATTATGTTGCCTGCGGCAATCTCCGGGGGAATTATACCGCTGTTTTTCACACCCAGGAACACACTGAAAGAAGAAAGGGTCGGTTTCAGCTTTTTTAATTGCCGGACGAAAACCGCCGGCAAATGCTGTTCCCCGACCATATGAAAAAAGGTTGTTGTGGCATCTGTATTGGAAATAACGGCATCGGCCCGTATAGTTTCTCCGGTTTCCAGGATAACCCCGGATGCTTTCCCCTGTTCAATCAGGATTTTTTTTGCCGGGCACTTCAGGCTGATTTCTCCGCCTCTTTCAATAATGGCCTGCTGCACAAGCTTTACCAGACCGGTTATGCCGCTCCGGGGGAAATAGCTCCCCAGAGTATAAAGAGAAGCAAAGAAGGCTGAGTAAACAAGCGCTGATGCGCGGGTAGGCGAAAGCCCAAGGTAGCCCCAGAAAGCAGAGATAATAGCCATGAGCCGTTTGTCGGACACTGACTCGTCAAGAATGTCCTGAAAAACCATGCCCCGGAAACGCTCAACTACGGATTTTTTTCCGGGAAAACCTTGCAGCCCTTGGTAAATATCACTCATCGTCCTGAACATTCTATCGATTCCCGATGTTTCCCGGGGAAATTTCTGCTTGAGCACTGCTGTATAATCAAGAAAACCCGAAGGCATGGTAAAAATTTCATCAGGAAAAATAATACGGGCGGTTGGGTCAAGTTTTACAAAAGCCGGCACCTCGTTAAGCTTAAGGGATGCAAGTGCCCGGGCAACGGCACCATCAGGAGATGCCTCTGCTACCGAATGAAAACACGGTTCAAAAAAAAAGCCCTTCCGTATAAAATACCCTTGATAGCCGCCTACCATATGCATCTTTTCCAGCAGGCGCACCTTTTTCCCTTTGTTGACCAAGGCCAGTGCACACGTAAGCCCGCCCAGCCCGCCACCAATAACTATTGCATCGTATTCAGTTGGGTTGTGTCCCATGGGGGTTTACCATGTTCCATGATAAAGAAAAAAATATAGCCGTCGGCAGTTCAGGAAGAGGCAAGCCTGGAAGAAACCAAAAAGTACGGTCGTTGGACCAACACAATACAGAATTCACGCACCGTGGGAGAAATGATTATGTAGTGTCGCTAGTGGAATTTTTTACCATAATTAGTAAACACACAACAAAACAAAAAAGCAAGTTTTATTGACCGCAGCGCCCGTGCTGCACCTCCCGGCCCGTTGCACGTGATGATGGATGCAGGCCCCTGACGGTGAGCCGCCTCACATCGGCCGGCCGGCACCCTTGTTTGACATGGCAGGCTCTTTTTGTTATTTAAAAATACTTACCCGTTTATATTTGCAGGAGGATCGACTATGAAGAAGCTCATCGTAACGTTACTGGCACTGGCAGCCGCTTCGTTTTTTCTGGGTTCATGTGATCTTCCCGGCCCAAAACCCGACCAGCAGATTGTCTTTCAGATTGATGCGGGATACCGCCTCGATTTTGCGTCAAATCCCCGTATAATCAGCTACACGGACGGGGTCCTGGGACTGGGCTATGAGTACAAAAGTCCTGAGCTGATGAACAATCCCAGCGAGAGGGGCTATATTGCCTTTTCTGAAGACAGGTTGAATTTTACAGGCCACAGAAAATTCCTGCCCGGAGAGAACAAGGGGCCGGGCCTTCTGCTGGCCGACGGGACATTTAGAAGATATACGTTTTCCCCTGAACAATGCTGCTTTATAAGCGACTATTCCCAGGACGGAACCGTATTTGTTGAAGAAGACGGCATCAGGCACGATCTCAGTGAGCGTGACGATTGCTGGGCGGGAGTGTATACTGTTTTTGTCGATGGTGACGGGGGAGTGGTGCTGATGTACAACAACAATGTTGAAGATGAGATAACCGGCAAGGAGACTATCTATGTAAGAAAAGCTTATTCTGCAGGTGACGGTTTGAATTTTGTCTTTGAAGATGACGATCTTCTGGAAATAAAAGATGACGTTGGAAGAATTATGAGCATGGCCGACCCCAATGCTCTTGTTCTTGATGACGGCAGGGTGCTGCTCATAACCATGTATCAGGACCAGGATGCTCCCATGCCGCCGAAGGGGAGAACCGGTGACATATACGGATTTATCAGTGAAGACGGGGGCAGACATTTTACCTCCCTCGGTGTGCTGTTTTCCTGGGATGATTTTAAAGAATTTGAGGTCCGGTCTTTAAATGACCCGAAGCTTGTCCGGTTGGATGACGGCTCCTACAAAATCTATGTGGCTGCAATGCTTCCCCTTGAACAAGGAGAAGATGAGGAGTATACGTATATCATGGTGAGCGCCACGTGGAACGGGCTATAGGTACGGACAGGAGATTCTCCGGGACATACCAGGCAGTTGACAATCACCGCTACTCACCCAGCAAAAATGCACCTATTAAAACAATAAAAGCAACGGCGGCAAGGATACATGCCGGCACTGAAATACCGCTATTTTCGGCATATCCGAACAGGCCGGTCTCGATGATGAGGGGCGAGCTCGTTAACCCGATTAAAATATATATGAAGAACGCCTTATACGGCCAGGGCTTTTTTGTACGCAAGACAAGAACAGATACCACAATGCTCAAAATTAATAAAAATATCGTCGCGTATATCATCCCCTCATCACCGGATATAATAGGTTCCAAGGTACTATGCAATAGCAAATCTGCGCACAGCGGCCTACGGGCACCCAGTATATCACGATTAGATAAATTAGCAATGGTATATATTATCTATTTTTAAGGTTAACCGGCTTTTCGATCATCTGGGACACATTACAGTCATGGAACATCTGACTTTGTTACAACAACATGTGCAGCGTAATCATCCGGGGCAGGAGGGTTTTCCAGGCTTGCAGGGGGCTCAAGATCAGCAAGGGTGATGGTATATCCCGATACGGTGACCGCCGTGGTGTAATTAGGATGGGTATGCAGGACAATGTCTGCCGTTTCATTATCGTGTGAAAAAACGAGCCCTATCTCAGCGTCACCCTCCCATACACACTGGGCGTCTGAGGGGCAGCGCGAATCACCTATAACCGACTCAAAGGTAATAGAAATATTTTCTTCCTCGTTAGAGAGCGTTTCCTGATACATCAGAACGGCGGTTTCCCCCAGGGTTAACGTGCTTCCCGCCGCACACCACCCTACATCCTCTGCGATAACGACCTCTCCGCTGCCCGCCGACAAATCAAGTGAGCCTTCCCAGACAGTATCGCGGGGCACTTCATCGTCGCTGCTGTCTCTGGTTATCATTACACTGATCACTGACTCGGGTACGTCCGTCATCTCAACAGTGAAATCAAAAAAACACATGCAAAAACAGCGCCCACCCGGTTCCGCCGGTCCATCTGTTTCCTGTATCTCATATTCGCCTGTGCCATTATTAATCAACACACTCACTGAACGTTCGCCGCAGCAGTTAAGCCAGACATTTTTGTTGGTAATGATCACTTTTTGTGCTGTTGCATCATAGCTCCAGGCGAGCACTTCATCAGCACATATTTCCGGCCCGCACTCGCTGTCGGGTGCAGTTGTTGTGGTGCTGGTCTGGTTGTCGGAATCCCGGGGCTCGCAACTTGACACAAAAAGGATGCAGAACGTTAAAAGAAGCGTATAAAACATATACCGCATATCATTACCCCTTATAGCAACTGTTATTTTGTTCGTACACTTTTACAGAAAATACACCATTTGGATAACGTGCTTGATTTGCCGTGTTTTGATATGAAATTTTTATGTATACCACCCCGACAGGTCCCATTCCATCAACGATTCAAGATTCTTTATATCGTCATAAAGCGCATCAAGCAGTTTTTGCCTCAGCTCTGGTGAAACAACCGGCTTTTCTACGGGTGTACCTATAAGATGGGGTTTTGTTTGTTTTATGTGACGGACAATCGGGGAGAGCTCGGGATTTTCATCGATGTTTTCTTCAAGGTATTCCCCAAGCGGAGTAAGGCGCACTTTACGTGTAGGGTGGTGCACCCGGTAAAAATCGGGGTGACTGAATGTTTCATCAACCTCAAGAAAATTAAAAACGGCTCTCAGCGTCTCTGTACGGTTCATAACAAGCTCTTCAAATTTAATGACGAGCAATTGCCGGCGCGGGTAATACTCCAGGAACTGTTCAATCTGCATGAAATAGCGGCTGCAGTTGACATAATAATTGTTGTTACAATCCCCCAACAGTTTTTCTAAACTTTTTCTACCCCACCCCTCCGCTATGTAATGAACATAATGCGACAGGATTCTTTCTATGGGATTCCGCACAATATAAATGAGCCTGGCCTTGGGAATAATGCTGTACATCCTCTGAGGAACACCCTTGATGTGGGGAAACTTCGAATAGTTTACCGTTGCCTCTCCCCGTATGTGTACGGTACCGGTAAAATGTGAACAGTACCAGTCAAGCCCCCTGTTCCATTGCCCCTGTGGCATTCCAAGATCCCACAGGTTCTCCCAGGTATCTACAAAAAAGTCAGGCTCCTTGAGATCTGACATACGTACTTCAGGATGAAGGTTAATATAATTATACAGGCTGGTGGTGCCGCACTTCATTGCACCGGGTATTATGAGGTTCGGAAGATTCATGGGAATATCATTCATTGACGCTCAGCGGTAAAAAAACTGTTATTGCCACACGAGGCCCGTCTATAAAAAAGATGCCGTTTTTTTTTAGAAATGTCTATTGAATTTTTCTGTACAACCGGCTCTGCGGGAAATGTCGATTGTTCTGCGCCCGGCCGTTCCATGAGCGTGTTCCGGACTGTTTCCTTTTAATCACATCCTGCCCGGCCCTTGAGATGAAACAGCAGTTTGAGACCTTTTGTAACTTTATCAGAAAACAGTTTTTTTGCCAGCACAGTACCCGCGACCCTCTTGTTGATCTCGGCAAGGGTCGGGTATGGGTGCACCGCAGCCGCAAGGGTGGAAAGCTTAACCCTGCCGCACATGGCGGCGATCCAATGGTTTACAACCTCCCCGGCATGAAGCCCCAGGATCTGAACGCCGATGGGCCGTTCCTTTTCATCGAGCAGCATTTTGATTTTCCCGGCAGGGGCTGCTTCGGCAAGGGCCCGGTCGTTGTCCTTAAACGCTTCGGTCCACACCGTATATGAAATGCCCGCCTGCTGCGCCCGTTTCTCATTCATGCCGATGCTTGCAAGCTCGGGCTCTGTATAGGTACACCAGGGAAGCAGTGTGTAGTCGGTCTTGCGGGGCAGGTGAAAAACAGCGTTGCCCAGCACAACACCCCCCTCATAGCCGGCGGCATGGGTAAACTGGTGGGTGCCGGTAACATCGCCTGCGGCATAGATATGTTTGCGTGCGGTGCGAAGGCGCCGGTCGACCGTAATGCCTTTACGGGTAAAGGCTATGTCAAGCCGTTCAAGGCCCAGCCCGTCGACATTCGCCTTCCTGCCCATTGCTACAAGGATTGATTGTGCGGCAAGGGTGACCTCTTTACCTTTTTTCGTGGTTACGGCAACTTCACGCTGCAAACCATTGTCTCGTATGGACCTGATCTGTGCGCTCAGGTAAAAGGTTACGCCTTCGGCTTCCATGATGTCCATGACCGCGTCGGCCATCTCTTTGTCCTCTTTGCTCAAAATCTGTCCGCTTCGCTGCACCACGGTTACTGCTGTTCCCAGCCGGCAGAATGCCTGTGCCATTTCCACCGCGATTGGGCCTGCTCCGAGAACAATCATGGAGGAGGGGAGTTTTTCCAGAAAAAAAATGTCTCTGCTGGTTATATGGGGAGTATCAGAAAGGCCTTCAAGAGGCGGAATGTCCGGAAACGAGCCTGTTGCGATAACCCAGCTTCGGGCGCTGACGGTTTTACCGTTCAGCGCAACCGTGTGCTCGTCCACAAAAACCGGCCTTCCCGACTCAACCCGGACGCCGAGGGAACAGAACCGCTCTTGTGAATCATGTGTTTGAATGGTGTCGATGACCGAGGTGATCCTGTCGCGCACTTGTGTAAAATCAACCGGGGGGACCTCAAGCCGGGGCAGGCCGTATTTTTCAGCGTTTTTCATCTGGTGATATACGGCGGCCGTTTTGATGAGGGTCTTGCTGGGAACACACCCATAGTGGAGGCAGTCTCCCCCGAGCTTTTCTTCCTTCTCCACCAGGAGTGTCTTCGCGCCGAGCTGTGCTGAGCCGGCGGCAACGGTAAGGCCTGCCGCCCCCGCGCCCACGATACCGATATCAAAATCAAAGTCCGCCATACTGCCTCCTGAAAGTCTGCGCGTTATGCTGCCCGTGCCTTTCCGGCCTTTGTTCTGTACAGGGCAATGAGTTTTTTAACAGCAAGAGGAAATATTCCGATAAGGACAAAAGAAAAAATAAGGCCCGGCGACATTATCCCCGACAAAGAGTCGATCTTTGCCAGCTCCTTGCCGGCGTTCACGTAGACCATGGTTCCCGGCAGCATACCCACCTGGGAAACCCAGTAAAAGGTAACAAGGCGCATGCCGGTCAGGCCCATGATTAGGTTTATCATCCAGAAGGGGAACAGCGGGATCAGTCGCAGGGTAAAAAGATAGAACGGGCCTTCACGCTCGACCCCCTTGTTCACCTTTGTGCTCATGTCTGCAAACTTCCCCTGCACCCAGTCCCTGAGCAGAAACCGCGCGGCAAGACAGGCAACTGTTGCCCCTATGGTACTTGCAAATGAGACGACGATGGTGCCTGTCCACAAACCGAAAAGGGCGCCCCCGGCAAGTGTCAGAACAGCCGCGCCGGGGAGCGAGAGGGAGGTGACAATGATATACACGAGCATGTAGCCCGCAATAATGACAGCGCGGTTTTCAGCGTACTGGGCGGCGAAACGCTGCTGTGATGCCTTGATAAAGGAGAGGGTGAGATACTGGTCCAGGTCAAGCAGTTTAAAGGCCGCCGCCATGCCTGCTATAACGAAAACGATAATAACCTTTTTTACCATTGCTTTGCTCACGGCATGTCACTCAGGCAGTAACGGAATTTTCTGCAGTTGCTTTGACAGTACGATTGCCGGCGTCGGCGTGATGAGAACACGGACCCCCTTCTCTTTACTTCTACCGCAAAACGCGGCTTTTCTCAAAGAGTTATTCGCTCTTTCTGTATACGGTAATGTCGTCGATATAGGAAACGGACTGCTCCAGGGTATTGTCCGCATCATTCATAACAGCAATGCATGCCTCCGGAGGCGGATCGCACCTGAATGCCCGCCGGTAATCTTCAATAATGTGGACGGATTCGGCCTGCCACACCCCTGCCTTCCGGTCGCCCGTCTGGAGCACTATCATTTTTGAGCGGTCGCTGTAGCTGTTGGTGATAATGTCACGAACATGCTGCCTGTTTGCCCAGATATAATTCAGTGTGCTCTGGGGCGGATAGCTGCCGTACAGAAGCTTTGCAGATGCGTACTTCAGACGATCAAAAAATGGTGCTTTTGCCGGTCTGTAACGGAACATGACATACACGCGCAGGGGATAGTCATCGCCCGACTTTTTCCCGGCATCTCCCTTCTTATACACGTTCTCAACCTTCCAGCGCCATTGGAGCAGGGGATACTCATACACATTGAACATTTGAGTGTGTATGAGAGCGGATGCCGAGGCGCTGCTTTGTGCTTTGAGACACCACTCGTCACCCTGCTTTTCAACAGCATACAAAGAATGTTTCTTTATCTTGGGAAAGAAAAAGGGCGTCCAGTTGTCCAGGCTGGTAAAAACTTCCTTAAATAAAACCGTTTGCTCCCCGGCATACCCCGGCACTGAAACGGCGAAAAGAAAAACTGCCATGATCAGCAGCGTCTTGTTCTCCACGACACTACTCCCCCTGCGAACGGTACCATCTCCGCAGTCTGTCGGGCCTGCATCCAAGCAAATACAGGCAGACAAGCGTCCAGTTGCGAATCGTTGTATACAGAATGCCTTCCTGATGCCATCTGCGTGGCGAGGTAAGCACCCGCTCGGGAATAATGCGGATGCGACCCCCGTTTTTTTTTATCCGGCGCATGAGCTCAACATCCTCCATGAGGGGGATGTCGGCAAACCCGCCGATCCGCATAAAATAGTCCCGGTTGAGAAAGATACACTGGTCCCCGTAGGGAATGCGGGTCAGGCGTGACCTGCAGGAGCCCGCTAAAGCAATAAGTTTCAGGACAGGACGGGCGGAGTCTATGCCCAGGTCAAAGGCCCCGCCTACGTACCTGCTGCCGTTCACGGTTTCCCGCATACGGGGAAATGCCGCGTCGGGAAGGCGGGTATCGGCATGGAGAAAGACCAGCACACGGCCCCTGGCGGCTTGTGCTCCGGCATTCATCTGACGGGCTCGGCCTGTAGCGGCAGTAAGGGTGGTGACATGTTCGTGTTTGACGGCGGCCGGTGTCCGGTCATCGGTATCAGCAGCAACAACGATTATTTCCAAAGACGAACCGCTGTGCCGGCTGAAAATATCTTTAATGCAGGAATTGATTACCGACGCTTCATGAAGTACGGGGATGATGACGGAAAAATATGGTGTGCGGGAGTTGTCCATAGTCATGTACGTGTCTGTGTTTTCTTGACCCGGGTTAACCCTCCATCAGCCACCCTTCATCGGAACCATCCTCGGCATCCCGTGAGCACGCATACTGCTGCAAACATTTCTGAACACTGTAGGGACACCATTCGGGGTCCTCTACCCCTTCAAGGCAAAACATCACCCGCCGGGAACCTCTTCGCCGGGACCCATCAGACTCCACCGACAGCAAGACGCCCTTTTCACATGCATAGCATTTTTCCGCCTGATAGCCCATAACAACACCGGTGCGCTGGGCCACACGGGCACGGCTTTCTGTCCAAAAACAGGGCTCTTTGCGCTCAAGTATCTCGATAGTACGTATTTTACGAATGCGCACGTTGCCCCGGTCGACCGTCAAATAGCCGGAAAAACTTACCAGGTCGCCCTTCGCGAACCGGAATCTTCCCTGCAGCCGGGAGCTGACGGGAACATACACAAAGTCGGCGAAACGCCTGTTGCCTATGGAACCGTCACAAAAATTCAGGAGAAATCCCTGAAAAAACACCCGGTGGCGTTTGCCCTGTTTTTTCAACCCATACCGGGGCTTTACCGAATTGATCCTTCCCGAGTATTCGACCAGGCTGCCCCGGTTTTTTTCCAGCCACGCTTCAAAAACCTTCAGGTCTTTTTCAAACCGTAAGAACTCATCACGGGGCAGGCAAATCTCCGGCCGTTTCAACACCTTCTCATCAAAAAAATATGAACAGCTGGTGCAGCTCCTGCCCACATGCTTAAACTTTCGGGGGCACGGTTCACCCTTGTCAAGCTTCCTGCATTTCCATCTAAAATAGATACACCCGTCAGGATAGCATTTTTTCTCTTTTAACACATGATAAACGGAAACAGCACTGTTAAAGTGCAGGTGAGATTCGTGGGTACAACGGTAAACGTCCCGGCGCTTGTACTGGTTTTTTATCGCCCGATCTTCAGGAGGTTGGTAAGCTTCGAGTGCGCGCAAAAGACTTTTTTTCATCGAGCGGAACCGGAATTTATTACCCTTGTTAAAAAATAACAAATAACAGAAGAATTATCAATGTTTAATACGTTCTCTCAGGGTATAACATATTTTAATAATTTCTACCGGTAATACAAATATAATGCCAAACACGAAATCCACAGGATTTGTTAAGAACCTGTGGAAAACCCTGTTTAAATCGCACAATACCCCTTAAAACAAGCCCCAAATGGCACATTGCTCCAAAATTGAGCAATTAGTTAAATAACAAGATAAATCAACAAGTTGAGAAATTTAAAAAATATAAAATTATTATGCACATAATGAAAAAGAAGAAACAGCAAGGGATTTCAACAGGATAAAAAAAGTGTTAATTTTTTAATTGCAATTATATGCCGAATAATGATTTATTACGCAAATATTAACTTATATTAGCATATATTTGCTATATATTGTATTATTTTGTGTTTATTACACACCGCACTACGAGACAACCCTTGACCAGCCCACCCTCCTGCTTGTATAGTGGTGCAAGATATGTGAGTACTCATGTGAAAAACAGGGCAGGGACCATATAATGATAAAAAAAGACCCACAGCAGCTGCTCACCTTTGACCGTGAACACATCTGGCATCCGTATACGTCCATGACCGATCCCCTTCCCGTATACCATGTGGTGTCCGCTTCGGGTGTTCGGCTGAAGCTGCGGGACGGTCGTGAACTGGTTGACGGTATGTCATCATGGTGGGCAGCCATACACGGCTACAACGTACCCGAACTTAATGAAGCGGCAACAAGCCAGATTGAAAAGATGTCACACATTATGTTCGGCGGGCTGACTCATGACAGCGCGATTGAGCTGGCATCCCTTCTGGTGGAGGTCACACCCGGTGACCTTGAAAAGGTCTTTTTCAGCGATTCCGGCTCGGTGTCCGTCGAGGTGGCAATGAAAATGGCCCTGCAGTACTGGTATGCCGGGAACGTCCCTGAAAAAAACAGGTTTTTAACCATCCGCTCCGGCTATCACGGCGACACCTTTCATGCCATGTCGGTGTGCGATCCGGTGACCGGCATGCATCATATGTTCAAGGATGTGCTTCCCCGGTACTATTTTGCCGATCGGCCGGCCTGCGCGTTCAGCAGCACGTGGGATGAAAATGATCTTTCCTCGTTTAAAAGCCTCATGGAGGGCCGCCACAAAGAGCTCGCTGCGGTGATTCTTGAACCCGTTGTCCAGGGTGCGGGGGGCATGTATTTTTATCATCCCGAATATCTTACAGGGGTCCGGGCATTGTGTGACAGGTACGATGTGTTGCTGATCTGTGATGAGATTGCCACCTGTTTCGGCCGCACCGGAAAGCTGTTCGCCGGCGAGCACGCTGCGGTTGCCCCGGATATCATGTGTATCGGCAAGGCACTCACCGGCGGCTACATGACCCTGGCGGCAACCCTGACCACAAAGCGGGTTAGCGACACAATATCAAACGGCAAGCCCGGGCTCTTTATGCACGGGCCGACCTTCATGGCCAATCCACTGGCGTGCAGTGTGGCAAAGGCAAGCGTCCGGCTGCTGCTTTCCTCTCCCTGGCAGGAGCGGGTCCGCACTCTTGAAGCACAGCTGCAAAAAGAGCTGGCACCCTGCGCGGACATGGACCACGTCGCGGACGTACGTGTGCTGGGCGCCATTGGGGTGGTTGAGCTGTCCCGCCCGGTAAACCTGCCCCTCATCCAGAAACGGTTTGTAGAGCGGGGAGTGTGGATACGTCCCTTCGGCAAGCTGGTTTATATCATGCCTCCCTACGTGATCGGCTCAAAGGACCTGCAAACGCTCACCACGGCCATGATCGATGTACTACGAAATCCCGATATCATGATGCCGTCAGAGGCATAACATGGCAGCTTGCCTGTATGTTCGCTTGTCAGCTTGCCGGCTAAGCAGGGTGCATCCTTTCTTCTTTTAAGAGATATTTCGCACAGGCAGATTTGCCTTATTACATATATACAGGGGTCTCGACGTCCCTGTTTTCTCTCCTACTTGCAGTCACCGATGCGGCGTCCCTTCATGCGGGTGGTCATCGTCATGCTTGGCTGGTCCGGTCCGGACAGAACCATGGTTATGGCCCCTTCAAACCGGTCCCCCATATAGGTTATGGACCCGTCACCTTTTGTCGTGCCGACCTGGGTGTTACACACCATTTTCCATGAAACCGTATTACCCTTTATTGCGGTATCGACAATTTTGCATTCATTGCTCTGCTGGGTGTTTCGGGGAATCAGGTCCTTGTCGGTAAGACACTGGGTAGTGGTCATGGGCGGTATGGGCGCCGGCATTCCCGGCATTTCCATTGTTGACGTTATCTCCCACCTGCCCTCCTGCATATCCGGCCCCGCGTAAGATGCGGTGGCCAATATCAGTATAAGCGCCGCGGCAAAAAGTGATTTTTTCATCATGGTATTCGCTCCTTTCTTGAACAGCCTTTTCATATTCCTCAACCATTGCCTTCACAAACCCGGTAAAGATACCACAATCGTTACGAGAATGCGTGAATCTTTTCTACCTATTGCGCAAAATGCATGTTCATGCTTCGCTCGACCCCGCCCTTGGCACCAAAAAGCATCTTATAGCCCCGCACGCCGGGATCATGGTCAATGATGGTCTTTAAATACTCATCATACTCCTTTTTTGCCTGCACAAGCCGTTCACCTGCAAGGGGTTCGGCCCCCTTTACAATTTCGGCAAACAGAGCAAGATATTCCCGAAACAGGCTGATTGCCTGCTCATCCAGCTCCTTGGGTATCTTTACCTGGCAGGCCGCGTGGGAAAAAACATTCTCAATCCCCCCCTTCTGGGGTGCGGCATATTTCTGAAGCTCGGGATATTTGTCCCGAACGGCAAGCATCTTCTCAAACATCCCAGAATCATCATGTCCGGTTCCGGCGCCGGTCCGGTGAATGTCGGTAATAAAGAGCCGCTTGCCGCCCATGAGCACGATCTCGCAGGCAAAAACCGGAAGATCATATGCGGGCCGGGGACGCAGAAACATGGAGCGCACGGACAGGAAAACGGGAAAGTATACCTGTAAAAAGACCGCCCGGGAAAGCTTTTCCGAGGTAAACACCTCCCCGTCGATCTTTACCAGCCCCAGGGTGCGCACGGGGCGCTCGGGAAGCGGGTACGTCAGCGCTACGGGCTCAAAGGTAAAATGCTTTCCCAAATCCTCCCGGGCAATATCATGAATATCTTCTATTGGTTTCACACGCCCCCCTTTCATTTTTTATCACCGGTTGACAAACCCCTGTTTTCTCTGTGCCTCCCACAACTCATCAAAACTTGATCGCATAGTAATCAGCTTATCCATAACCTCGGGCCGCTCCTCCTGGACCCTCTCCAGAAGCCCGCCGTAGGTATTCCCCAGCTGTTTAAAGAGGCTATAAAAATTCAGCGTTGCCGGAAAGGGCTTCTCAACAAGGCCCACAAGGTAATCGATGTCATCTGCACACAGAAAGTCCTGCAGCTCCCCCGGCGGAAATTCAACGGCACCGTGGGGGCCGTAAAAGTACGTATCCCACCATGTAAGATAAGCGGCGATCCCTTCACGGTCGTGTTTTTTTAACAGCAGCGCCCGGGTTACCTCATGTGCCGCCCTCCAGCCCGAGCACAGCGAGGCCATATTGCTGAACTCACGGGACCATGCCGCATCACCGATCAGAAGTACATTGTCCCGGAAGGGATCTTGAACGGGTGACAGTTCATTGACCACGCAATTATTGATCCCCACCTTCCGGGCTTTTAAAAACCAGGGAGAAAAGGTCTCGTCGTCATTCCAGAACGTTTCCATGGCTGCCCGGAGATTGATCTTCATGTCAAAGGTAAAAATGCCCAGATGATAATGGTGTGCTTTACAGGTGGGCAGAAGTGAAAAGGTCCCGCTTTGGGCAAGTATGAACAGAAAAGAGCCTGGATCAACGGGGATGTCCCCCTCCAGCTCCCATCCCAGATAGCGCCAGGTACCGGTAAATTTCCGCCCCCTGTTATAACCCAGAATACGGGCAATGCGGGAGTTTACCCCGTCCGCGGCAATGACAAAGGGGGCCTTGAAGGTTTCCCTGTCTGTCTCAACCGAAACCAGGTCACCGCTTTTCTCAATACCGGTAACATTGGTCCCGGCAAACAGCGAGACGCTGCACTGCCCGGCTTCGTGCAAAAGCCCCTCAAGGAGTTTTTCCTTGCTGACGGCAATGCCGACCCGGACCTCCTTGCCCAGCTTTGCCGCTGCATCCCAGTCACCGAAAAGGATGCGCCTGCCCCCCGGAGAAAAAATCTGGAATCCGTAAACGCTCTCCACGGGCCCGTCATAGGCGATGGAAAAGCCGTGAACGGGAAAACACAGCCGCCGGTCCCGTTCATTATAGGTAAGCAGCTCGCCGAACAGCTCTTCGTTGATGCCCAGGGCTCCCCCGTCAACACGCATGATTTTGCAGGCAGTTGCCTTTCGCTCCAGCAGCGCAACATTGAGCCCGTTTTCCCCGGCTGTTTTTGCGGCCATTAGCCCGGCAGGGCCTGCACCGGCCACGATCAGGTCATATGTTCTGCCCATCACCTTAATCCCTCTCCAATGGTATTAGTCTTTAATCTCCCTCACGATAATCTCAGCGCCGGTACGTACCCATCAGCCGTCCCTCGGCAAGCACGTGCCCCTTCATAGCAGGTAAAAGCCGGGCCTTGGTGCTGCCGCTGGGAAGACCAATCTCCGTATCAAGGGCGTAGAGCTTGAAATAGTACCGGTGGGTACCCCCCGGCGGGCAGGGCCCGCCATAGCCGAACCTGCCGAAATCATTCTTGCCGTGCCGGGAGCCGTCCGCAAGGGTCTTGTCCGCAGGGACATTCTCGGGCAGGTCCGTTGCGTCAGGCGGGATATTGAACAAAACCCAGTGCACCCATACACCCACGGGAGCGTCGGGATCGTCACAGATCAGCGCGATACTCTTTGTTCCGTCCGGAACACCGGTCCAGGCAAGCCCAGGTGAAACATCTTCGCCATCACACGTATGGCGCCCGGGAATCATGCCGCCTTCGGAAAAGGCCGCACTGGTAACGGTAAGTCCCATGGCAGTACCTCCTGTAGTTTTGGAAAATATGGTAGTGCCCGTCCCAAGGGCGAAAAGAAACAGCGGAATGATCAAGGGAATGACTTTTTTACACATAATACGTCCCCCCTTACGTGTATGTAAAAAAGCTGACGATGCCGCCTGGCTGGGTGTGAAAGCCGGTGCCGCACCATTCTTTTGCAGTAAACCGTAACTGAATTGCAGTAATTAATAACCAATCATATAAGCAAAAAAACCCGTGCGCAAGAAAAAAGGCAAAAAAAATCAGGTCATAAAAACCGCAGGTGGACGATTCTGCTTGAGGCCATGGTCCGCAGGGGCGGCACAAGCCTGTACAGCAGCCCAAGCCAGCGCCACCGGGACCTGTAATAATCACAGCACCGCCATTCTTCGACAAACCTCAGTCTGCTGTTCCACATCTCAATGTCTCTAGTGTCTTTCAAGGCCCACCTGAACTCAACATCGCCGTCTCCGGAAAGGTGCCTTCCCGCAGAGCGGTGGTACTTGCCGATAAGCTTGTAGCCCAACATTTCAAAAAGCATCTCAGCTCCGGGGAAGGACTCGGCAAGGGTGCGCAACAGCATCTTCACCTCTTTTTCCTCAAAATAATAGAGCAGGCCTTCCGCGATGAAAAGGACCGGCCCTTGAGAGCGGTCGATATCATCAAGCCAGGAAAAATCAAATAAAGATCCGGAAATGAAGCTGTAGCGTTCTGTCTCGGTAAAAAAGCTGCGGCGAAGCTCAATCACCTCGGGCAGGTCAAGGTCATACCAGCGAACCCGGCCGTTATCAAGCCTGACAAAATGCGTGCTGAGCCCCGCACCCAGGTTGACGACAACGGCATCGGGGTACTGTTGCAGGAATGCCCTGGTCGCATCATCAAGAAGCTTGGTTCGCACGGCAACACCGATCTGCAGAATCCAGTCCTTTTCAAGGGATGAAAAATCATAATCAATGCGACTAATGATATCAATGGCCTTTTTATCCCTGATAATAGGTTCGGGCTCCTTTGTCTCAACTGCCCGCTCGACAAGGGGGATAAGCAAAGTCTCCGGCACGCCGGTCAGTTTTCGGGACATGGCATCCTTTCATATGTTCACATGATCCAATAGAGAAGAGGAGAGGATATATATTCTCCGGACACGGCCGGCAGAGAAAAACCGGTAACGGGCTGCAGGCACGGGATTTCCGGCCTCATCCCCAGCACCCGGTATGAATAAATTTCATGGTCATCTTTTCACATTTAGGGCAAAAGCATGACGTGCGGGGAAGAATAAACAGCCCCGGCGCTGCAATATTTTCTTCAGCAGGAGTTTGCCTGTCGTTACGCCCGGCCTGCAGCGCGGATGAATCATAGAACATAATCGCTGCGTCGCACTTCGGGCATACCGGATTTTCTTTCATGTAGTTTTCAACAAGAAATATCTTGCATGCAGGGCACAGTGCAGGTGCATAACAGACCTCGTCAACATTTTGCCTGCCGCTGCCGCCCATAAAATCTGTTTCAAAACCGCACGCGCACACGGCCTTGATAATTCCGCCCACAATGCACCTGTTTAAAGGGTTGTTTACCCGGATCCTGCCCAAACCATAATCACGTCATCAGGAATATTGTCACTCCCCTTTTAAAGGGGGATCATAAGCCTTATAATCCGGCTGCTTTACCGATAACCCGCAGTACCCGCCCATGGGGACACAGACCGACAATACCCCGCTCTGCAGCCCCCGCGCACAAGAAACCCAAAACAAGTCCCGAAACCCCGCTTATCCCGATGACCTGTACCTGTGCTGGGGCAACAAGGTATCCAAGCACTCCCCCTGCAAATGCACACACAAGGGGCAGACCGTACACAATGAGCGCGGCAACAGCCTGGTTGGGCAGCGTTACGTCAGCCTCCACAAGGTCGCCGGGAGAAAGCTGTTCGGATGCCCGCAGCGTTACGTCCAGACCTTCCTCACGGCAGCCGTCCTTGAAAATACCGCAGGAGTGGCATTGCCCGCAGGTTTCGCCTTTGAGCCGTATATGAACAGTGGCCGTTCTGTCGGAGCGTTTTACAACAACACCTTCTGTTATCATGTTGCCTCCCGGGACCCCGTCCCCTGCTGTTCGATGGCAAGGACAAGGTTGGCCAGCAGGGAATTGACCGGTGTCGGCACCTTCTGTGACCTGCCGTGCTCGACCACGGCCCCGTTTATGTGCCCGATCTCTGTCTTCTTGCCGGCCTCAATATCCTGGAGCATGGACGAGCGGTTACCTGCCGTTGCCCTGCAAACTTCCAGTACCTTTGTAATCGGCTCGGGGTACGGTATGGTTATACCAAGAGATGCGGCAACAGATGCTGCCTCACCCACAGCCTGTTTCATTACCTCCACCAGTTCGGGATGATCAAGTATCTCACCGTTTCGTATCTTCATAATGGCGGTCAGGGGGTTAATGCCCACGTTTACCAGCAGCTTTCCCCAGATGACGGCATTGATATCATCAGCTGTTTTAACGGCAATCCCCGCTTTTTCAAGCACCTCCCGGACTGCTGCTGTCAGGGCCGCAGCCTTTTTGTTTACGGCACCGATGACCGTATCTCCAATTCCCGCATGACGCACATGCCCGCTGCCAAGCAGCGTTGCCCCGTAGGCGGTTGTTCCGGCTATGACCTGCTCCCGGGGGAACAGGGAGCACAGTGCCTCAATGTTGCCCAGACCGTTCTGCAGCGTGAGCAGCGTCGTGTGCTCTGCCACAAGCCCTTCGGCATGGCTTGCCGCAGCCGGGGTATCAAACGCCTTGACAAAAAACATCACAAGATCAGCCGTACCGATCTGCCCCGGATCAACGGTGATCTGTTCAAAGGGCACGTGCCGCTCCTGCCCGTCAAGGCCTTCCACACGCAGGCCGCGGCTCTTTATCTTTTCAGCATTCTCCGGTACACAATCCAAAAGCCACACATCATGGCCCGCTTCAGCAAGCAGACCGCCGAACAGACACCCCATGGCACCCGGCCCCACAACAACCATCTTCATAACACAGTACTCCTTCAGCAAACGGCATAAAAGCTCTCTCTCTATATATATACTACTGTAAAACATAAAGAGTATACAAAGCAAACATTCTTTGCAAAAGGATTTCCTTTAAATTGCGGAGATTTCACAACTTATTGATTCGTTTTATGAAGCAGACAGCCGGGCTCAACGAGCCCGGCTTTGGTTCGCGGCCGGAGGTCGAAAGCCAAAGGACCACGGCAATGGAGGGATCTTCGGTCGGCGGGAAGCATCGCTATAGCGTCTGGTAATATTGCCCATGATTCAATATAGTAACGGAAAGCAGAGCCGCCTGAAAAAGCGGTAAGCTTTTTCAGGTCGGTCTTGAGCAGCTTGTTAAGCGAAATTTTATATGATCATAGTTATATATGTAGAATGTCGATAATTAACCCTATAGTTGCATAAAATTAATTCCGAATCGCAGTACGGCTCACGGCAATGTGGCAAAAATCAATGTTTCAGCACCATCGAAGAACTGCACCACCGGTTGATTCCAGCAATCAGTGCCCGAAGATCGTTGCCGCATGTCCGGAACCCGGTGTGGGCAAATTTCGCCAGTGCTTTTTTTGCAACGACAGGGTTAATAGCTACGGCCACCCCTTGATCCTCCTCTGCCGCCGCGACCTTCGGTGCGCGGTCGAGCCTCACTCACATTAAGCCGTCTTCCTTTTAACTCTTTGTCATTTAGACCATCGATTGCAGACTGCCCTTCAGCTTTAGAGGCCATCTCCACGAATCCGAATCCCTTTGATTGACCACTATACTTGTCTTTTATAATGGTGGCGGATTCAACCTGCCCGAATTGTTCAAAAGCCGACCGCAAGTCCTCTTCGGTGACTTCGTACGATAAATTTCCTGCATAGATTTTCATTCTAATCTCCTTTTCTGATTAATTATAAATTTTTTCATCTGCCGACATTACATTTGACGGAAATATTATTATTGTGTTAGGCAGAATCTGAATAATGCCATAAGTAATGATTGAAACAACTTTCTTACAATAACCATTATCGGATAAACGATAGAGACCAGGCTATGAGGAGCTACATCTGCGACTGAAAAGGACGGAAAGTCATGCCCGGTCAGAAAACCGCTGTCCGGGGTGGCACTGGTGTTCAACGGCAGGTGAAGAATTAATTATTTTTCTAATTCCTTAAATTTTCTTCTCCATGACCGCGGAGGTGCAAGACAGGTGTTATCTTCTCGGACAAAAGCACAAATGTCACGAAGGGAATTCCTGGCACAATTTCCGGGATTGGTTTGGCGACAGCCAAATGTCATATTTTCTGTATCTTTTGAGTGGAGGGGCTCATTGGCAAAACTTTTGTTGCGCAATACATCTCCTTTTTCAACAATTGATTATTATACTATACGACATCAAAACAACAACAGCAACCGATTTATCAAGCGGTTCCACGGAGCATATACTGCTGCCGGCTATTAAACACACCAACAATCCTCTTGATCTTACTGAAAACAGGTCATGTTAATCCTGGAATTGTGATGCTCCACGCCTATGGAAGGTCCCGCTTTGTCGGGGACGGGGCTTTCGAGGCACACGCTGGTCAAGGGCCACAATCCATTGATGAGACCAAATAAAACCTTTCTCAGCAGGGTTATGTGTGGTACAACCATCTTCAGGGTAACAAACTTAACAATGCGAGGGGGCCGAAATGGACATGAAAAATTTAATCACGTATATTGCGAAATCACTGGTTGACCAGCCTGATTTGGTAAAAATTACCGGGGTGGAAGGAGAAACAACGTCGGTTCTTGAATTAAGTGTAGCTAAGGAAGATATCGGGAAAATAATCGGCAAGCAGGGCAAAACGGCTTCTGCAATAAGGACGATCTTAAATGCTGCTTCCAACAAAATAAAGAGAAGATCTATATTGGAAATAATCGATTAATCTATGACGCATATGGTCAAAACAGCTATAGACGTCACCCGTTAAGGGTCCCCTGTCAGGCAAGGACAGTGCTTCTTTGTATTTCTTTGGGACTTAGTAAGCAATAAGCACTCTCATGGTCAGAAATTCTCCGAATCATCTTCTGCACAAGGAATAATCTCTTCAGGGGTTTGCTTTCAGGAAGCAATCATGTACGTTCTTGTTTTACTATCTTTGCCCCCAAGCGACCATTCGTTAGCATAAAAATAAAAACCGAAATTATTATTTACTCCCTGACACGGGTTGTGCCGTCAGGGCCTTTCAGGATCCGCACTCGGTCACCCACAGCGAACACATGGTCCTTCTCCTGAACAACAGAAATAATCTCACCGTTATCAAGCTCAACCATGATTTCAAGACCTGTTTTATTCGTTGCTTTCTTTTCAACAGCAGAGCCTGCGACCGCGCCTCCCACCGCACCTCCGACGGTAGCCAGGGTTCTTCCGGTGCCGCCTCCGATGGTGTGCCCGGCTGCTGCTCCCAGCGCACCGCCGAGCAGGGCACCGGCACCGCTCTGTGAGCCTTCTATCAGAACTTCCTCAATCTGCAAAACGGTCCCGAAATAAACGGAATGTGACGCGCGCGCCTGGTCGCGGGAATATACTTTTCCCGACCTGCTTGACGCACAGCCTGCTGCAATACACAACAGTAGTATAATGACAAAGTAGCTGACAGTTTTCATTGTAGGGTACCTCCTGTTCTGTGTTGAGATTCATCGAAAAGTGCCGCGACGTTATTGCACGGCACAGCATAGCTGTATTTTATATATAACACAAAAAACCGTAAACAGCATACAGGGCCGATGTTCTTTAGGGGACAATTCACCCGACATTACGGGGATGGTTACAGGCTGCTTTTGGTGCGCCGAGGCGTTCCCGTACCGTTGGGCTGCCGTCAATAAACGTGCCCATGTGACTGCCCGGCACCCGGACCGTACGGCTCTCCGGCCGGATGCCAGTCAATGCTTCCCCACGGCAGAAAGAGCCCTGAGAAATCATCTGCTTTGATAAAGAGGATCCCCGGAATCCATTGTGGGAAAAAACCGCATGAACCATCCCAGTAATTAGCTTCCCACGTGCTTATCTGCAGGCCGTCCGGAGCAAGCCAGGTGGAAAACTTGGCGTGCTCTTCATTTGAAATGAAATTGTTTTCGGTGATGAGATTGTCGGCACCATAGGAAATATGTACACCCTGTCCATTGGAATAAAATTGATTATTCCGTACGGTGTTTTCATTGCTTTCTTCAATTAAAATTGCTCGTGAGCATTCTGAAATCACGTTCTGTTCAATTATCTGGTCCTGAGAGTTGAAAAGATAGATACCTGCCAGACAGTCGGATATCCGGTTGTTCACAATGGTGTTGGAATGCTCGTTTCCGCTGAACCAGATCCCTGCAAAGGAGAAACCTGTTATCACGTTTTTTTCAATGATATTGTTTGTCGAACCATGCGATACAATACCGACATCATCGCTTCCAGTAATGATATTGCCGGTAATACGACAATTATCCGCGGTAAGACTGACAGTTCCATGTATCATCTCGCCGCCGTCGGCAATGGTAAGCCCTGAAACCGTGACCCCGTCCGCATTAACAACCAGGACCGATCCTGTTCCGTCCCCGTGAATAACGGTTGAGCTTTCATTATCACCGCTCAGTGTAACGGTTGTATCTATGATGATACCGGTCTCTTCGTACACGCCGGGACGAACAACAATGGTGTCTCCGGCAGCAGCAACCTCTATTGCTTCCTGAACGGTTTCATAATCCCCGGTGCCGGAACCATCGACAACAATGGCAGCGGCACATATTCGGGCCGACAGCAAAAAAGCAAAAACGACTGCTGCAAAAAAAAGAAAGTCAAGCAGGGCGGCCTTCACCGTGCTCACCGCAGCATGTCCGCGGGCTGTTCTTTTTTGATCTATGGGTAGAATTCTCATGTGTGCTCCCTGTATTGAATAAAAGTCTATTCAAAAAAGATATGCACATACCGTGCCCGAAAACAAGCTGTAAAAAAACACACTCAAATCCGGGGAGTTATGGATTACCGCCTGTGACAACAGGAATATTGTAAATGAGAAACAAAGAGGATTTGCGAAAAGTTGTTAGCAGAATTGCAAAAAATTCTAACTATTCGTTTAGAAACCCGCTTAACCATCAAGCACATCAAAAACCAAGAATGAGATTCAAGCCTCCTGGTTCACGTGAAAGGTCTTGTTTAGTTAATAATTTAGGTTTGACCCTCTTACACCCCTGTTGGGTAAATTAGCAAAGGACCTCGTTAGACTTTTTTCCTTGATTTTTATATTTATATGGGGCAAAATTATTAGTGACATTTTTTTGAACCAATATTTCAAAATATTTGATTTAACTTATTTTTTTAGTTACATTTTTTGTTACATTTAAGGCATAAATCGTGAGAGAATTCCTAACACTTAAATCCGGTAAGTTTTATTTTAGCGCAAAGTATGATTCTGCCCAAATTGACAGCCTTTTAGTCCGTGCTACAGTACTCAACGAAACCATCGTTGACCTGCCTATTCTTCCTGAACTGGCATCACAAATTCAGCCGGATATCATGTATAGCTCTATCTCCGGCACCGCCGCTATTGAAGGCAACCCAATAACAAGTGACGATGTAAAAAAAATTGCTCATGGAGAAAATGTCGAAATTTACACCCAGAAAGACCAACAAGAAATCAAGAACCTAATAAAAGCCTACAAGCTCCTTTCCAGTATTAAACCTGCTGATGAACCATTTATTTTAACCGAAGAACTAATCTGTGAGCTTCATAAAACAATAACCAGTCAGGTGCCAGACGAAAATAATATACCCGGCAAATACAGAAATGGTCTTGTGCATGTCGGCGATAAAGCTCATGGAGGCGTGTATACTCCTCCTAAAATTATTGAAGATATACGAAATTTGATGAGGGAATTCGTCGAATGGATGAATAGTGACGAGGTTTTGCACATCAACCCATTTCTCCGTGCCTCACTTGCGCATTACTATTTTTGTATTATTCATCCATTTTGGGATGGAAACGGCAGAACATCTAGACTTGTTGAAGCTATTCTACTTCAATCAGCAAATATAAAATACGTCCCCCGAGAACTATCCAATTATTATTATAGGAATGTTGATGCGTATTACAATTCCTTCTCAAAAGGAATCAAGCTAAAAAGAGACACTACTCCTTTTTTGAAATTTTGCATGGAAGCGTCTGTCTATAGTTTGTCAAATATTAAAGAAACTATTATTTACTTTATAAGAAAATTTTCGCTCAGAGATTTTTATAGATTTGAAAAGCAAAAGAAAAGACTTACTACAAGACAATTTGAACTGCTATATTTACTTTTAGACAATCCGGCAACTTTCACCATAAGAGAATTGATCGAAAACAGACCGTTTTCAATTTTGTATAGCAAAGTTACAACCCAGACTGCAAGACGTGACTTGAAAAAATTAGCTTCTAAAAAGTTTCTCTTGGTTGACGATAATAATAAATATTCTCTCAATGTTGGAATCCTCGGCTAATTCCTCCAACCAGAAAGGAAAAACAGTTATGGATATGGATGTTTTTGACAACATGGAAAAATCCGAACTGAAAGAATATTTAAAGTTTCTGCTCTGGCACTACCGCGTGGTAGATGCCTTCTGGTTCATCAAGCTTGTCGAGCGCTTTGACCAGGAAACGGCGGAAGAGATAAACGAACAGGTGTGGGGAAGCGTGGCCGGCATGGCGGCAAAGGACCTTAAAAAACGCTTTAACATAGAGGAAGGCGGTCTCAAGGGCTTTGTGAAAGCCCAGAAGCTTTTTCCCTGGTGCATCCTGGTGGGATATGAGATTGAGGAAAAGGACGATGAAGTCATTCTCTCCGTTCCCTCGTGTCCCACGCAGGAGGCACGGCTCAAGCGGGGCCTTGGTGAATACGTGTGCAAGGAAATGCACAAGGCCGAGTTTACCACCTTTTCAAAAGAGATCGACCAACGCATCCGGGTGGAGTGTCTGTTTGCGCCGCCGGACCCCCACCCGAAGGATATGTTCTGCAAATGGCGGTTTTCCCTTGACGAAAATGCTGAAAATGAATAAAAAGATATGAGTTCAACCATGTAAAGGGTAACGTGGATTTATTACAGGAAAGGGGGCAATCTATGGGTTTTATCGATGAGGAGTACAAGAAAGGATTTGAACGGGCACGTGAGGGGAAAAACGCACCGGAGTCGCTGATTGAAACATATAATGTTTTCAGAAACATGTTTCGCTCGGACCAGGAACAGCGGGCCCGGGAGCGGGGATTTAAGGAGGGACGGGTAGAATTCAGCAAAGAACGATACTGATTTCAAAACACAGCAATCACCAGCAAAAAAATTCAGAACGGCTGCCGTTTTCTACGGTTGCCGTTCTTTTTTTTCACCGGGAAGCGGGATTTTAATCCATTGCAATATGTGCCGACTTATTTTATTTTTATTGCATGGAAAGAAACCTTTTGACCGGCAACTACAAACCGAGGAAACGACCTATGAAAACAAAAAAGAACCTGCCCACAGTATGTATCCTGCTGCTTATTTTCTTTACCTGCGCCACGGCACTTGGCGACACAACAACCGTCCGGGTGGCGGCCGTTCAAACCCAGTCCATTGAAGGTGATGTTGCCGCAAACCTTAAAAACGCAACAGCGCTTGTTGAAGCGGCGGCTGCGGACGGGGCCTACCTCATACTGCTGCCCGAGGTCATGCCCTCGGGATACGTTGTTTCCACGGAGCTGTGGGACGCCGGCGAGACGGACAACGGACCCACGGTTACATGGCTGAAGGAAACATCCCGACGGCTCGGCGTGTGGCTGGGAACCAGCTTCATCGAGGCAGAGGGCGAGCATTTCTACAACAGCTTTGTCATGACAAACCCGCAGGCAGAGATTGCCGGCACGGTACGCAAGCAGGAGCTGCCGGGACATGAGACTCTTTATACTAAAAAATACGCTGGGCCGCATGTTATTGAAACCGATTTCGGCACAGTGGGAGTGGGGATCTGCTATGAAACAACGCTCTGCTTTTTTATGCGGATGATGCACGAGCTGTCGGTTGACCTGGTGCTGCTGCCCACTGCCGACCCTGTTCCTCAGGCGGAGGCCGACAGGCCGCCGGAGCAGTGGGACCACAACCTGATGGAGACGGCCCTTCTGTATGCACAGGCCCTGGGCGTGCCGGCCGTTCTGGCGAACCAGGGCGGAGAGTGGCACAGCCCCCTGCTCGGCGGGCTGCTGCCCGACCAGGACTCCATCTTCCGGGGCCAGTCCACCATCGCCGATTCCGACGGCACGGTAACGGAAACGCTTGACCAGGAAGAGGGGGTGATCGTCGGCGACGTGGTGCTTGATCCTGACCGGAAAAACCCTGCCGTTCCGGAATGCTACGGCCTGTACTGCAAGGAGATGCCCCCGGGCACCGACCTGTACCAGGCAATAACGGAGACAATCGGAACCATGTACTACAGCCTCAGCATCGAACGAATGCAGAAGGCCCTGGCGATATCATCGGGGGAATGAAAAAGAAGGGCGGGTTATGTTGATACCGCGCCTCTAGGGATTAATAAACTTTTCTGTCATTTCAGCAACCGCCTGGAGCGCTTCGGGGCAGAGCTCCCACGGGGGCCGGCGCCGCATGTCGGCCTTGACAATCTTTTCATCAAAGGGCAAAAAGCCGACGATATCAAGGCCGCCGGCAGCCTGCTCCAGGAACTTTTTGTCCTCGTCGTCCCGGACTTTGTTTGCGATGACGGATATTTTTGTCAGTTTTATGTCCTCGGCAAGCTCCCGTATCTTAAAAGCGGTCTCAAGGCTCCGCTTGCCCGGCTCGACAACCACAATGAGGCGGTCAACCGCCTGGGCCGTGGCGCGCCCCAGATGTTCAATGCCCGCCTCCATGTCCAGCAGCACCGCCTCTTTTCTGAACAGCAGCAGGTTCTGAATCATGTTTTTCAGCATGGTGCTCTCCGGACAGATGCACCCTCCCCCGCCTTTTTTGACGGTGCCCATGCGCAGCAGCCTGACACCGTCGTGTTCCTTCCAGAGCTTCTCCGGAAGGTCGTCAACCTTGGGATTCAGCTTGAAAATGGACCCGCTGGTGCCGGGCTTGGCACCGGTGCGCTCCTCGATCAGCTCGTCCATTTCCACCAGCGGCGCAATCTCAACATCCTCGGGAAATCCCAGGGCCGAAGCCAGGTTCGCGTCAGGGTCGGCATCAACGGCAATGACCGTATATCCTCTGTCCCTGAACGTCCTGCACAAAAGAGCCGAAACGGTCGTTTTCCCCACCCCGCCTTTGCCGGTAACAGCAAGTTTTATTGACGTGTCCATACGTGCACCTTTCCATTCTGTCGACGATGCCCAATTCCGTTAAACACCGTACCTGTGTGTTAATTCTTTTTAAACACTCCAACCTTATAAGCACCGCACAAGCGCCAGGCTGCCGGATATTACAATGGCGGCAGTTACAGTACGTGAATTGCTTCGCTCTTTTTAACCCGCAGTTCTAATACATTAATAATGCTCAAACCTCATGGTGTCAAGTTCTGATCATAAAAACCGACACAGAAGTTTGTGAAATCTACTGACAAAGCCCTTTGCGGAGAAAAAGTGGTATGTTACTCATGTTCCGGAGCGGGAAGAACGGGAAGCAGCGTGACGAACACCCGGTAGATAAAAACAATGGTTGCAACAAGGCCGATGGTCAGGGCAAATTCACCGATTGCCGGGATATAGGCCTTCTCGGCATACACGGGATCAAACGCGATAAAGAAAACGGCGCAGCGGTTCAGGCAGACCCCCACGATGTACATGGCTGCCGCGACAAACAGGCCCCTGGGGGAGCGTCGGATATCCCGGGACATGAACATGAAAAACGGAACCACGGTCAACAGGCCGAACTCGATCCAGAAGATGATCGAAGCGGCTGAATATTCAAACAGGTACACATAGGTGCCGCGAAACAGCATGTCCCCGATTTTCAGACAGATATAAAATCCCAGAAGCCAGGGGGTGTATCGTGCCAGCGGGGTAAGTATGTGCATCTCCGGCTTGCGGCCGAATGACCTGCAGGCAATCATTGATTCAAAGACCACCATGGGGAATCCCACCGCGATTGCGGAAGCGAGGAAAAAAACCGGCGAGAGCAGCGACCAGTACAGAGGGTGGAGCTTGTAGGGCGCGATGACCATGAGGGTGCCCAGCGAAGACTGGTGCAGGCAGGACAGCACCACGCCGGCAATAATGAAGATGAACATGATTTTACCCAGAATATGGTCGGCAAACCGCAGCAGCATGTCAAGGGGGTAGTTCAGGCGCCCGAGCTTGCCCGGCAGGTTCACCCTGCCGATAAACCGCTCGCACACAATGGGCACGAATTCAATATACAGCACGTTCAGATATACCATCACGCACATGCCGACTTCAAACAGCACCGAATTGCCCTGCCACATGAAAGGAACGGCCGGGTGCCATATGTTATACCACTTGCCCAGGTCGAACATGAGACCGACGCCCACAAAGGTATATCCCAGCATGGCGGTGAGCAGCGCGGGCCTGATAATGGCGTGAAAATGCTCGCGGTCGAATATATAGACAAGGGCCCCGGTTGTGAACCCTCCTGCCGCGAGAGCGACACCGGTGGCAACGTCGACGCCGATCCACAGGCCAAGGGCAAACTGATCATTCAGATGTGTGGTGGACGCCAGGCCGAACAGCATCCTGTACATCCCGACACCCAGGCCGGTGACCATGACGGCGACAACAACCATCATGCCGGGCGTAAAAAATTTTTTACCCACGGGTGCTGCCTTTTCGTCGTGACTCATGACATTCTCTTTTTTTTGAAGTCCTTTTAACCGTTCACCCTATTTATTTTTCTTGCGTGAATTCAGAAACCACATGATGCTGCCCAGCGTTGCGTACAGCCCCAGGGGGGGCAGAAACCACTTGAAAATAGCGTGCTGAATGGGCTCGGTAAATGCCGGGGCCGGGTAATAGCCGAGTCGCGGGAAGCCTATCTGCTCAAAGGAAATGCCGGACAGATACATCCATGCCGTTCCGCCCATTTCATGCTCCCCGTAGATATGGGGGACGTAGCGTCCGGGAGATTCTTTGATTTTTTCCCTGGCAAGGGCTATCAGGTCGTTTCTTTTCCCGAAGGTCATGACTTCCATGGGACACGCCTGGACACATGCCGGTATGGCCCCCTTGGTCAGCCGGGTGTCGAAACAGAAGGTGCACTTCCGTACCTGGGGTGCCAAAACATTGCGGTATTCGTATGCCGGCACCTGAAACGGGCAGGCCGCAAGGCAGTACCGGCAGCCCATGCACTTCCATGGATCGTAGACGACCGCGCCGCTGGGTGCCCGGGTAAAGGCACCGACGATACAGGCCGACACGCATGCCGGATACAAACAGTGCATGCACTGAAACTTGGCAAATACGGGTTTGCCTTCATCAAGGGGGTTGGGATAGCGGTTAACCACCGTGTAGGCACGGTAATCCATGCGCCGGTTTTTGTCGAGAACCGATTCATCCTTAAAGCTTTCGGCTGTCTGTCGGGGAAGGTCCGTGTTGATCTCGTTGCAGGCCTTCTCGCAGCTTCTGCAGCCCACGCACTGCGTGGTATCGACCAGAACGCCGAACTGGTCTGGGTTTACCTTCAGAAAAGACGCATGTGCCTTCTTTTCACTACCCGTCAGCAGCAGGCCGCCCAGGCCTGCCGCCTTTTTTAAAAAATTACGTCGGTCACCGCTCATATGTCGTCCGTATATTCAGGTTATGCTTCTGCCTACTTGCCCGCTGCCGGGGCCTGCTTTTCTTCGTGACATCCGCTGCAGCTCTGGGGCATTTCTTCCTCCGTGCCGCCCATCTGCTTGTGGCACCCCAGGCACTGCTGGTGATAGGCCCCCAGAAGGGTCGGCACCTTTCTTTCAGGCTCTTTGCGTGCCGTGTGACAGGTGCTGCACTGGGGTGGGTTCTTCTTTTCCTCAACCGGCCCGAGGTGATGGCACCCCTGGCAGATGGTGGTTTTTTCAGTATGAAAATGTCGGGCCAGCGTGCTGTTGTCCGATATGTCGCTCAGCTTCTTGACAATCTCCTCATGGGTGAGCTTTGCGGGCTTGTATTCATTTTCAAGTATCGATATTTCCATTTCCTGGTCCATGTCCTCGGGGTACAGCTCGGCGGGCGGCGCGATCTTCGTGGCATTATCAAGGCTCTCCAGGGTCCCGGTATGACAGGTGTCGCAGGCCGATTCGTTCAGACCGGTTTTCATGATATGGTGGCATCCGGCACAGTCCGGCTTTTTCTTTTCTGTCTCATGACACCCGATACAGCTCCACGCGGATGTTTCCTCGTGGTAGGCTTCGGCAAGAGTTATGTAATCGCCCTTTTCGTCCCCCGTGAGGGTATGACAGGTTTTACAGGCCTCAAGGGTGTCATGGTGACAGTCCTGGCATCCCCGGGTGTCGGCCTGGTGCGCCGTATGGCTGAAGGGGACCCCTTTCATGCGGACATCTTCCTCCTCTATCTGTATAAGGATGGTCTCCTCCTGGTCGCAGTCCTGCCGGGGCACATCGGCAAGCTCCTCAACCGTGCGCTCTATATCGGTATGACACTTCTTGCAGTGTACCGGGCCGGCATCTTTCTTCTCATCGGCGCGCTCCAGGTGGCAGTTGATACACCTGCTGTGGGCCTGGTCCTCCTCGACAAGGCTGCCCCCCTCCTCTATCTCCCTGAGCCAGTCCTGACAGCTGGGCTCTTTTTGTTCCCGGTCGAGCTTTTCCTGCAGGCCGGGCGAGATATAATGGCACAGCTCGCATTTGTCCTCAAGGGCCTTTTCATGCTTGTCATGCACAAGGTAATCAAAAAAGACCTCGGGCCGCTCATCTTCAATCTTTTGCCGCTCTTTGACATAAAAGCGCTTCCAGTCAAGACCGCCCGCGTCCTCGGCTGCCTTTGCCGGGTCCTGGTGGCAGGACAAACAGTCGCGGTGGTACGTGTCCCTGAGGGGCTCATAGTACTCGGGCAGTATCGGCAGATATTCATGGGCAAGGTAGCTGTCTTCTATGACGTGACATTCCCCGCAGGTGACCGGGCCGGCATCCTTGCCCTCGGCCGAGCGCTCATTGTGGCAGCCGATGCACGCATCATGGAACGCGTTCATCAGGGCGTCCCGGCTGGTTTCATCGCGCTCTTTTGGATAGGTAAAAAGGACCTTTCCGTCCCGGGTCGGATGGCAGACCTCACAGCCCTCGGCCTCGAGCTCAATGGCGTGGGTATCGTGCTTGAACAGGACCGGCGCACGCTCCAGAGCTTCAAATATCTCGGGCACGGAAATAAAGACGGGGCGTTCAACAGGCCCGTCGGCCTTTTTTGTCACCCCGGGTTCCTGCTGCTCTTCCGAGCGGAGGGTTCCTGTCCGACCCATCATTACAACCAGCATAACGGCACAGAGGATACCGGCAAACGCAAGCCATCGCTTTTTGTTCTTCATCGTTTTACCTTCTTCACTGTTAGACACATTGCGCGCTCATAACGGTCACACACAGCACAGCAGCCCGTTGTTTGTAAGTGTTTTATACTGTCGGCCGCGGCAGCAGCTTTGCCCGCTCAACGATCTCTGGTACCCGCTTTTCCCATTCAATCGCCATAATATGGACACCCGCGATTCCCTTCATTTCCTTAAACTCTTCTATCTGCTCGCAGCACATGGCAATTCCTTCGCTTGCCTGCTGCTTCTTATCGACCCCCTGCAGGCGCTTGATAACATAATCGGGCACATCCATGCCGGGGACATTCTTCTGCATGTATCTTGCCATACCAAGGCTCTTCATGGGGGTAACACCGGCGAGTATATATATCTTTTCCGTAAGGCCCATGTCATTGGCCCGGCTGATCCACTCCCTGAACCGCTCCATGTTGTAAATACACTGGGTTTGAATGAAATCGGCACCGCAGGCAATCTTTTTTGCCAAACGGTGCACCCTGAATTCATAGGGCTCGCCGAAGGGGTTGGCGGCAGCACCGATAAACATCCGGGGGGCTTCGGAAAGGGGTTCGTTGTTCAAGAATGTCGCCTCATCCCGCATTTTTTTGACCATGCCGATAAGCTGAATCGAATCGATATCAAACACTTTCTTGCTTTTAGGGTGGTCGCCGAAGCTCTGATGGTCGCCGGAAAGACAGAGTATGTTTCTGATGCCCAGGGCATAGGCACCGAGAATATCAGATTGCATGGCGATGCGGTTCCTGTCACGGCAGACCATCTGGTAATTCGGTTCCATCCCTTCCCGTATAAGCAGGGTGGAAGCAGCCCAGCTTGACATGCGCACAACGGCGGTCTGGTTGTCGGTGATGTTGACCGAGTCGACCATCCCTTTCAGGTGCTGTGCCTTTTCCGATATGGCACCGGCATCCGCCCCCCGGGGTGGTCCGAGCTCTCCGGTGACCGCAAATTTACCTTCGCTAAGTATCTTCTCTAAATTGCTTCCTGATTTCATAGTACTGCTCCCTGTTTGCATGGAAACTACTGCGGTAAATGCTGCACTGACAGCATCGCTTTTCTTTTTACTCGGCCTTCTTCACATACCTGCTCTTGTACTGCTCAAGGACCATGCTCCCCTGGATCTGGTCCTCCCACTCCCGTGCTTCATACACTTTTAAAATGTTTTCAAGCCTTCCCTGCAGTTTAAGACGCTCATAAATGCTTATCCATGCGCAGGGGGTGTCCTTGTTGACTTCACAGCTGCCGTTCTGGGGACCGCCGCAGGGCCCGTTAAAAAGGCCCTTCGCGCACATGGTGACCGGACAGATACCGCCGGTCAGGCCCAGCACACAGTCTCCGCATGATTTGCACCGCTCCTCATACCAGCCCACATCCTTGTTCACCCCGATAAAGGTGGTGTTTACCGCGGGGAAAACGGGCTTGTGGGGGAACCGCTCGGCAAGAAACTGTATGCCGGCACCGCAGGCCATGGAGAGAAGGGCATCATAATCATCCACCAGCGGATCAAGCTCTGCGAGAAAATCAACTTCGCACTGACGCTCAACCGTAAAGCCGTCGATTTCAAACGGAACATTATCCGCCTTGAAGGCCGAGCTTAGTTTCAGGTTAAGGCTCTCCACCTCCTTCTGGCCGCCCGCAAGACAAACAGCCGTACAGCCCGCGCACCCCGTGTTCAGGACTTTTTTGTAGCCCGAGATCAGGTCCTTTATTTCATCAAGGGATTTTATCTCTGCGATAATCATTGCGTCTTCTCCATTGTTGAGATGTTATCCGATTGTTGCGTTGCCGGCATCCGGCACCCCCCGTCACCCCGTCTGCGCGGTATTGTCTGCCGGAGCATCATCTTCAGGTGCGCCCAGGCTGTAAGGATACACACCGGCAATGCCCTGGGTGCGCAATATGCTTCGCGTAAAAGAGATCATATTGGGAATATCAATACCGAAGGGACAGTAGCAGCGTCCGCACAAGACACAATTCTGAAACACAAGCGGCTTCATTTGTTCCAGCGCGTCGCGGTCCACCCTTCCCTTCTTTTTGTACAACTTGCCCAGGGAATGGATCACCTTGTACGAGGGCATATACTTCGGATCGTTATCATGGTTCACGAACAGAAAGCAGCTTTCCGCGCACAGGGTGCAGCTTGCGCAGGCGGCAAGACAGATTTTCATTCGTGCCTTTTTGTGATCGAGCATTTTTTTGATTTTGTCCGTGTCAACGGGCTGTAGGGCATTGTGAGACATGGTGGTTCCTTTTTACGATGTCCAGGTTCTGTTTCCCCGCCAGAAACTGTATTCACTGCCGAAAAGTATTCGCGCGAAAAAGAAAAATACCATGTGACCCAGCTTGGTAAAGGGAATGGCAATGAGCATGGCTTCACCGGCCAGCACATGCAGCAGAATGACCGTCTTGTAGTCAAACCACTGGTGATAGGCAAAGAAACCGGTGAGAAACGGGGCGGCGGTTATGAAAAGAAGAACATAATCATCCAGGGTTGTTACCGCCTGCACCCGCGGCAGCAGCAGGCGGCGAAAAAGAAAAAAAAGCACGCACGCCAGAAGCACGATTGTCAGGACGTCACACAGCGCGTCCGGCAGGCTCAAAAAAGTGAATCCCCAGGACTCATAGAGCAGCAGGTTGTGGGCGACAAGAAAAATCGGGGCGGCAAAAAGACAGGCATGAAACACCGTTGAAACAACGGCCATTACGGGGTGCTTGCCCAGGAGGCTGTTCTGAAACGCTGCAAGTCGTTCAAGTTTTTGCTCCTCGGGCGTAGGCTGCCTGGTATCCGGCAGCGACAGGGTCTGCGGCCTGTAAAAAGCCCGTTCCTTTTTTCGGGTGAGCATAAACAGCTGGATTGCCCGGTAGAGCACCCCCGCGACAAAAAGTATCGCGGCAACCCACATTAACGGTCCGCGCGCAAGTTCATACATATATTTCTCCCTCATTGCCGGCAGGCTGTCCGGCACACATAACAGGCAAGTACCATACTGAAAAATTCAGGACTAATGAAGCAAAAGCGCAAGACGCATAGAAGGGTGACGTGCCCGAAGCGGCCCGGGCATCGGGCACGTTCCTGTACTTCACTCATTAGCCGTCCGTCACATGTTACAGCTCCAGCCAGGAATCGGAATACAGTGATTTCCCCAAAAGCACATATACTGTTTTTACATACTGCTGCTCTTTTTCCGACAGGGCCGCCATGTCCACCTGTTCACCGGCCATGGCCTTTTCCACAAGGGCGACTATTTCGGGCATCTCGCCCTTGCACACCGCCATCAACTCCGTATCAGAGGAGTCCACTATCGCGGAATACAGGCCCTGTTTGTGCAGCATGATCGCATACGGGCGGTTTAAAAAGGGCCGCAGATGATCGGGCGCCCCGTTAGAAACATTGGAAAGCCCCACGGTTGACTTGCACCCGGGAGCAATGTCCTGCAGCATCTGCATGAATTCGCTGCAGGCAATGACCTGATTGATCTCGCCGCTTACGGGCGTTGCGATGGGGTCCACGAAAATGTCCTCATTGGGAATGCCCTTTTCGTTTGCCTTGTAAATAATATCAACGGCAAGCGACGCACGCTCGTTCACGTCCCGGGGCATGCCGTCGGAGCCCCACAGCAGCCCTACCATAAGCGCGTCGTATTTCTTCACCATGTCTAGGCCGGCTTCCATGCGGTCGGCCTGGCAGGAGACCGAATTTACCAGGGGCCGCCCTCCCTTTTTGTGGACCTTGAGCCCCGCCTCCATGGCTTCCAGGTTGGTGGTATCCAGAGAAAGGGGCAGGTCCACAACTTCGTGGATTGTTGTGACCAGCCACTCCAGCATCTCCGCGCCGCCTTTTCGTGCGGGGCCTATGTTTACATCAAGGAAATCAGCCCCGGCCTCAGCCTCGGCCACGGCCATTTCCTGAATGGGTTTCGCGTTCCTCTCTTTCATGGCAGGGCCGATGGTCTTGGACATAATATTGATACTCTCGGCAATTGATACAATCATAACCTTTCTATCCTCCTGTAAAAAAATAAGGGTTATTATCTTAAAGCGGAATCAAAAAATCAACCATCAAATCGCATCCCTGTTACGCGGAACCCCAGTTTTTAAGAAACGGCGTAATATGGGCGGCCTCACGCGGCCCGATGGTGACCTCCCAGTCCTCAAGCTCTTCATCAAGCTCGCCGCTGATGGTTGCGGCACAGCCGGGTATAACGATCTTTTTGTGCTTGACCTTGTCGGCTATACCGCTTTTCTTGACAAAAGGAGCTATGGCATCAGCGACGAATTTACCCGCGGCCCACGCGGTGAGCACCGAGAGCCCTTCGGTGTCTTTAATCAGCAGCCACGTCGGCACCCTGCTTGACTCTATCTCACCCGAAACAATAAAGTAGGTCAGAGAAAAATTGCTGGTTATGAGAACAGGGGAGTTTTCATCAGGGTTGTTGATCTCGTAAATACCCTCGGTTGTTGCCATGGGACGCTGGGGGTCGGTATAGATATTCATCCGCTGCACGGCAAGGGGGAAAAGATTATGGCCCTCGATCTCGGACATGATAAGAATGCCGCCGTACTTGGGAATAAACGTTGAGGCAAAAACGGCCTCCTTTATCGGGTCGTCGGTCATCTCGCAGGGAAACAGTATAGTCGGGAACCCCAGGGGACGGAATTTGTCGATGAGGGCCGCCCTGCGTATTGCTATCTGGTCTTTAAACGCCTGGGAAAGCTCCCGGGTGCCGGTGTCGATGACAATGTCCTTGAGTTTCATGTCGGTGAGCTTTGCGGTAAGGGCCGCCACCTCATCCAGGTCGTTTCCCTTAACGGCAAGCGGGCATTTGTTGTCCAGTGCCAGTTTGCCCAGGTCTTCAACATTGTCGCTGGTAGCAGCGTAAATCAGGGGCTTGAGATCGGCGGCCGCCTTGACGCCTGCCTCAAGGACCTCCTGTGACCGGCTCATCAGGACCAGGGTGGTCAGTCCCATGCCCTTTGCTTTTTCAATAAGCTTGGTAAAGGTTTCCGCATTGCCCGAGGTGTCCTTCAAGGCAACAATGTCGGCCTTGAGGATCAGGCCGACGCGGTCGTATTCGAGGTTCTTGAATTTTGCAAGCCGCGCGTCGACCTCTGCATCATCCATGGCATCGGTGATCAGAAGCCCGAGACCCGGCTTGTTGACGAACGTCTTCTCGTGCCTGAATACAACCGTTTCCCCGCCGACTTTCAATGCGCCGTCACCCGTGCCGATAACAACCGGGCGAATGGGCGGAGCCGAGGCTTCTTCCAGTTTCTCCCGGGCCTCATCAGAAACATAGGGACAGGAATCAAGCTCTGCCTGACCGGCCGCGAGCTTCATCGCAAATGCCATGCAGGTGGGGACACCGCATTCCTGACAGTTGGTGTTGGGGAGCATTTTAAATATTTGAATACCCGTAAGTGCCATGTTTACCTCCCGTCTTTATTATAAAAAAGTTGTTTATTCCAATATCGCATGCCCATGCAGAACAAAACGCTTTGGGGCGTGGTAATCGCGGGACCCGGATTGTACCTGTTGGGTTACCGGTAAAAATCCGGATCCGTTACAACAGCATTAAATCATGGGCTCCATGGCAAGTGCCGGGTGACCCTTTTCTTTGAGAAACGGCAGTATTTCTTCCTGTGTCATACCCACGGTTTCATCGGCAATCATATCGGCAAAGTTTTCAACGCCCGCATCTTTGCCCCGCTCATTTATCTTGTCCTTGAGCGTTTCTTTTAAATCCTTGGGAAGCCACACGAGGCGCTTGATGCCGCCCTCGGCCTTCAGAAATTTCCTGGAGCCGATATAGTTCTTGCTGTGGCCCACAAAGCCGGGCGTTACCGCGCCGCCGCCCACCGAACCGGCAAGGGTGGTGAACTTCATGCCGCAGGGCGTATTGTCGCCCCGAAAATCACGGTCCACGGACATAACACCGTTGCACTTATCAAGGTATGCGGCTATGCACTCGAAACAGCCGCAGGAGGTCATGGGATTGGTCATGATGCTGTACGCGTTTACGTCCTCCACGTTGCCCCGGGACGCCTGCTTGACGAACTCATTGACGCCCGTCCACTTGCCGAGCTTCTCGTCAAGGACCTCGCCCTTTTCAATGGGCTGGTTGGGGCCGGTCGGGTTGATTTCATTGGCGGCCTTGCAGTCAAGCCAGTTGTATGCTCCGCACAGCCCGGTTCTCTCGGGGGTCACCACGCACACATGGGAGGGGGCAAATGACTGGCACAAGGTGCACGAGTAGTAGGTGCCCTCTTCTTCGTCCTGAAGGTCGGCAATACGCTCATCCCTGACCTTAAACGCTTCAACCGCCTCGTTGACAATCCTGTCCACTTGCTCCTGTTCGGTATAGATGGTCACCTGTACCTTGTCCAGAATGCTGCCGAAATCCTTGTGGAACATGGCGTGCAGGATTTTGCCGATGTCGGCAAAGGTGAAGCCCTTCTCCACGGCCTGCTTGGCAAGGCGGATCCAGGCGACATTTCTCTGCCCGATATGCATCAGGCCCTGGGCGTAGTTGATGAGATGATGGATCTGGCGCTCCAGGATGGGAAGGAAATCTTCCTGCATCTTGCGCCCCGCGAACTCAACATAGATGGCAAAGGGCAGCCTGGTGCCCGGCTCAATGTCGGCTATGTCGGGGCCCACAATGTCGATCTTACCGTCCTCGACATCGTTCATGTCCTTCAGGACCGAGTATTCAACCATGGTGGTGCGTCCGCCGCCGCACTCAAAGTATATATCGTCACCGCGCACGCGCTCGCCCTCGAACGCAGGACCGTAGGCCATGGGAATGGGGACCTCGGTTACCGTGACCTTCAGGCCCCGGACCTCGATTGCCTTTGAAACCATCTGGTCATAGGGCACGCTGGGAATAACATGCTCGTAGGTGCAGATTCCCGTGGGAAGCACCGCGGGAATGGGGGTGTCGGCTATTACCGGGAAGCCGAAGTTGATACAGCCGGCCGCATTGGCATACCATTCATCCGAAACGAACCCCATCGCCAGCACAAAGGCAAAGACACGGTCTTTATTGTAGATAAGGTTCTTCCTGAAATCACCCGGCCGTATGCCGCCGAAGGCCATGGCGGCCCTGGTGGCAAATCCCAGGGCGAACACTGCAGCGGAAACATCCGGGCCGAAGGAGACAAGCCTGGTGTTCCAGCCGATCTGAACGCCGGCGTCCACAAGCTGCTCGGAGAACCTGACGCCGTTGTTTTCAGAAGCCATGAAAACATACAGGTTTTTCAGCTGCAGCTCGTGGGCTATCTTTGCCGCGGTCTCACTGTCCGGGGCGGCCCCCACAATGGCGGCAAACCCGGGGGCGGTCCCGTCCACAAACTCAACGCCCCGCTTTCTCAGAATAACGTCGTTTGCGGCCCCCAGCCAGATGTTGTCATCGGTGACCTCTTCTCCCTTGAGATAAAAGTCGGGCTGCTCCAGGTACCGGATTGCCTCTTCTATCTCCTCATAAAAAAGCGTTGCCATACCCGCGTCGAGCGCCGGTGCAAGGTAGGGCAGGTGATGATGTTCCTTCACCAGTTTCGGCAGAAGCTTGCGCGCCCGCTGGAATACCAGCTGGCAGTCACCCAGGTTCTCCACCGGGATGCCCAGCATTGAATAAATAATGGGCAGGTAGTAGGCGGTGTCGGTTAAAGATATTTCCTGCTCGGGCCCGTATTTCTTCAAGACTTCTGCATACTTTTTCTCGACTCTATATGCAATTTTGTGTGCGCCTCGAATGGCTGCTGAAGTTATTATCTTTGACACTGTTCATACCTCCTGTGTTAGTGACCAAATTTAAGTGAAATCTCACCGGGTTACCTCTATAGTGTGATTACCCGGCATCGAGCTCTCGTCTCATTTCCATATCCATGAGCACCCGCTCCCGGGCCTTGTCGATACCCAGGGCCGCACGCTTCTTGTCGATATGGGCGATCATCTTCTTTGCCATCTCTATGGGATCTTTGACGAAATCCCACATGCCGCCCCACTCCTCTTCAAGCCCCTTGAAAAGATAATCGGTAAGAATCTTGCTGCCCATGGTGGGGAACGTTGTCCCGAACACCGTGTACACCCCCGAGGCAACAAAATAATGGCCGATGGATATGGCCTTCTCGCTCATCCACTCCGGCGCCGCGCCTGCTGCCGGCAGGTCTGATATGTCCTCCCCCAGCCCGCCTTCCTTGACCACGGCCGTAGCTGCGATCAGTATCCGGCTGTTGTCCACACAGGAACCCATATGGAGCACCGGCGGGATGCCCACCGTCTCGCAGATCTCGGCCAGTCCCGAGCCGCAGTACTGCTTTGCCGACTCCGGCAGCAGCAGCCCCTCCTTGCCGCAGGCCATGGCACAGCAGCCTGTTGTCAGCACAATCACATCGTTCTTGATGAGCTCCTTGACCAGCGTCAGGTGGTCGTTATCATGGCTGGTGCGGACATTATTACAGCCGACGACCCCGCCGATACCCCGAATGCGGCCGCCGATGATGTTGTCGTTGAGCGGCCTGTAGGACGCCCTAAACGTACCGCCCAGCAGGTAGTTGATGGTCTCATGGGAGAAACCCACGACCATGTCGGTTTTGTCGTCGGGTATGCATATAACATCGTCCTTGCGGTTGGTATAGTTTTCTATTGCCTCCCGCACAATGGACTTGGCCGTGTTGATGGGATCATGCTCTTCAAACTGAATATGCATGGAACCCTCTATTTTTGCCTTGGGAGAGGTCGTGATAACCTTGGTGTGGAAACACTTGGAAACACTTTCAAGTGACTGCATCAGGCACTGCACATCGATAACCATGGCGTCAACGGCACCGGTAATAATGGCCATCTCCTGCTGGAGAAAATTGCCCGCCATGGGGATGCCGTGGCGCATCAGTATCTCGTTTGCCGTGCAGCACATGCCGGCCAGGGTGATGCCCTTGGCCCCCTTGGACTTGGCCAGTTCAAGCATCTCGGGGTCCTGGCACGCCACCACGATCATCTCCGACAGAAGCGGCTCGTGGCCGTGGACAATGACGTTGACATTTTCTTTTTTCAGCACACCCAGGTCAATGTAGCCGGTGGTAGGAACCGGCGTGCCGAACATGATGTCCTGGAGCTCCGTTGCGATCATGGACCCGCCCCACCCGTCGCCGATGGCCGCCCGGCCGCCCTGTGCAATCAGGTGCTTGTAATCCTGGTCGACGCCCATGTGGGTACGGTGCATAATTTCTACTATTTCACGATCCACACCCCGCGGCATCAGCTCGTGCTTTCGCCAAATCTCCTGGCGCTTCAGGGGTGCCCGTTTGGCAAACGCTATCTCGCCTTCCTGCTTGCCGTACTCGGCCAGGGCCAGCTCACCGACCTTTATGGCCAGGTCCTTGGGGTCCATATTCTCCACATCCAGCCCGAAGTCAAGCCCCACCTGCAAAAGCTTCTGTACATCCTTGATACCGTAGCCCGGCACTTCACCTTTGGCCGCGGCCAGGAATACCTCGGCTACGCCCCGGCCGTGGTCCGAGTGGGCCGCAGCACCGCCGGCCACCATGCGAATAAAATTTCTGGCGGCGATGGTTTCGGCCGTCGCACCGCACAGGCCCACCTTTTGGGGCTCGCCTTCCTTTTTGGGGGCCGGCACGCGGCAGGGCCCCATGGAACAGTTTTTGCAGCAGCTGCCGGCTGCACCGATGGGACACGGCTTCATGGACTCAGCGCGATCAAACACTGTGCTCACGTTCAGTTCCCGCCCCCGGTCGATCATTTTTTCTGTCGAACTGCATACGGTTTGTTGCCTATCTTCTTTTTCTTTCTTTGCCATTTTTATAGTACCTCCGTGGTTGAAGGGTGTGATTTCAGCGTTTTACACATTCTTACAGTTTCAGGCAGGTTTTTTCCGCCGCTCGCTTCCGTATCCTTCCCCGTACCAGTAATGGAGCTCTGTCTTGACCTGGTGGAGCATCTCCTCCGTGTCGTCAAGCTTTGCGCGCCAGTCGACCTTTCCTTCTGCTTCCCCGGGATCATAGCTCGCCTGGATCATCTTTGCCGGCTTTCCCCCGCTGTCTTCCATTTGCTCAAGCTTGTACTCATAGCCGCTGGTAACATCCTCAAGGGGGGTCCAGGTGCTCTCGGGTTTGAATGCCGGTTTTTCTTCCTTGGCCGCAGCTGCCGCGGCTGCTTCTCCCGGGGTCTCCGGAGCCTTGGCTGCAGGCCCGCTTGAAAGAACAATGCCGTCTCCCGCTTCATCCTGCTCGATGGTCTTGATCAGGGCAACGGCATACCCGGGGGCAAGGTCAACGGGCATATCCATGATCTGCACAACCTTGCACAGAGCGCCTTCCTTCAGGCAGTCCGCGATCTGTGAGGCCGCGGGTGCAGCGGCTCCTGCTGAAGCCGCGACCGCTTTTTCAGCCGCCTTGGGCATTTCAAAGCCGCCCAGTTCAGCGATATACTCCCGCACCTGCTGAACGGCTTCGGGGTGACGCATAACCAGGATATCGGCCCCCGCGTTGAGCAGCGTGGTGGCGGTAAGGGCCTCCATAAGAATTCCCCGGGTGGCGGCATCGCCCATCTGGTCGTCTGTGGGCAGCTTTGCCTCTTTGGTCTTCCATACTTCATCGGCAAGGTTGCTGATAAAGGGACACTGCAGCTTATCATCATCCTGGGTCAGGGCCGCCTGCCGGATCCGCTCCATAACCGAGAATGAGTATTCAAGGCCGTAGCCCAGACCGCCGGTGGTCGGGTCGATAATGATCTTTTCAAGGGGCAGCCCCAGATTGTTCAGGAGGATGTTCAGCTGCTTTGCGAGGTTGATATCAATGGGCGAATTTGCCACAACGGTAAGGTTGTACGCCAGGGCCTGGGCGCCCAGCTGCTTGTGGTTGTCCTCACTGAGTGGTCCGATCATAATCTCTTTTCCGGCACAGGCCTCGGCAACCTTGCTCAGCACCTCGGCATCCCTGTCGGCGTTGTTCGTGCCCCACACAAGAAGGGGTACCGAAATTGCCTCGGCAACCGCCCTTGCGGTTTCGGCAGCTTCGTCGGCGCTTCTGTTCAGCCCGTTGGGGTCTGTGCTTTTCATCCACAGCTGGATAAAGTCGGCGCCGTATTCATCCTGTGCTTTTTTGGCCCAGGCAACCGGATCGGCAACCACGTCCTTGTATGGTTCCATACAGGCCTCCGCCCAGTCATCCGGGGCGTAATCAAGGATTTGAATGCCTATCTTCGGCGCATTGGGCATCTCTCCCTCAAATCTGCAGAAGGGATATGCTGTTTCACCTCCCACGGAAAAAGCCCTGTCACCGGAGCCGACGGTCATGGGCCTCACACCACCTGAATAGTCCTGTTTCGGTATCTCTATTGGCATATCACACCTCCCTATAGAAAAATTAATTAAATATTATTTGCGAATTTCGCCGCTTTCACCGTGTTTTTCATCAGCATGGTGATGGTCATGGGCCCTACCCCACCGGGTACCGGTGTAATTGCGCCCGCAATCTCCTTTGCGGCATCAAAGTCAACATCACCTTTCAAAATGGCGATCTTGCGTCCGGTCTTTTCGCTGATCTTTTCCCCGACCCGGTTGACGCCCACATCAATAACGCAGGACCCCGGCTTTATCCATTCGGGCTTAACAAGATCGGGCACACCGGCGGCAACGATCAGAATGTCCGCGCGCTTGCAGTGGCTTGCCATGTCCTTGGTCCGGGTATGCACCACGGTTACTGTTGAATTGGCCCCCGCTGCTTTTTGCAGCATAATGTTTGCTATGGGTTTTCCCACGATATTTGATCTGCCCACAACCACAACCTCCGCGCCCGAGGTCTCAAATCCGGCCCGGACAATCAGCTCCTGGATGCCGGCAGGTGTGCAGGGAAGATATTTTGCCTCGTCGCCCCCGATCATCAGGCGGCCGACGTTCACCGGGTGAAAGCCGTCGACGTCCTTGTCGGGATCGATTGCGTTTAAAATCTTTTTTTCATCAATGTGCTTGGGAAGGGGCAGCTGTACAAGAATACCGTGAATGCTCGGATCACCGTTGTACTTGTCGATAAGCGTGAGCAGGTCCTCTTCGGAGATATCCGGCGCCTGATTGTCCTGCACGGAATAAAAGCCCAGCTCGTGTGATGTTTTCTGCTTTGCCGTTACATAGCTTATGGAAGCGGGGTCCTCCCCCACAAGAATGGTCACCAGGCCCGGAACAACGCCGTGCTTGTCCTTCATCTCATCAACTTCTTTTCTCAGCTCTTCCCTGATTTGCTGAGCTACTTCTTTGCCGCTGATTATTTTAGCCGCCATAATATCCTCCTATTTTTTTTTGGACCTTTTTTGTTGTATCCTTTGTATTTTATGGCACGCACGATGGGGTGGTCTGATTATCCCCCATTGGAAAAAAGTTTCTGTGCGATATCACATACGGCAGCAACCACCGGAGATTCGTCGGGAAGCGAGGTCAGCGCTTTTTCTTCGATATCGTACTCCGGGACACTGGCGTTTTCGGGAACAAATCCAAGCAGGGGCATACCTGTTTTTTCAATCTCTTCAATAAACCGGGGAGACACGTCCTGGGGGGCGCAGTTCACGATAAGGGAGCAGGTCGTCACGCACAGCTTCATCTCCTCTGCCAACTCCTTTATCCTGACTGCCGCCCGGAGCCCGTTCAGGGAATAATCCGAAACCACCACCAGGTGGTCGATATCCTGGGCCGTCCGCCTGCTCAGATGTTCAAGGCCTGCTTCGTTGTCTATTATGACAAAGGGATAGTTCTTTCCCAGCATCTCCAGGTACTTGCGCAAAATATTATTAATATAGCAGTAGCACCCGGAACCTTCCGGCCGTCCCATTACCAGCAGGTCGATGTCCTTGGACTCAACCAGGATCTGGTTCAGCCGAAGCTCGAGAAACGCCTCCTTGGGCATCCCGGCGGGAACATCCCCTTTGCTGTCGAAAAACTCCTGCCGGGCCCGCCCTATGGTCCCCAGGGTCCTGTCCCCTGCCATTCCCAGCGCCTCGGGCAGGTTTGAGTCGGGATCCGCATCCACGGCCAGGACAGGCCGCTTCCCGTTATGGGTCAGGTACCGAATGAGAAGCCCTGAAACCGTTGTCTTGCCGGTGCCGCCTTTGCCCGTAACTGCTACCACTGTACTCACGCTCTACCGCCTTCCTTGTTCAATGCAATGTGAAAAACCGCTGCTTAACATATTTTACCTCTCCGGGCAATTTTCTGGGAAACCACGGGAAACAGGTGTGCGTCGGTGTGGGGAAGAAACAGCCCCGCAATATAGTTGTCCATAAAAGAATGGTCTTCGCTCAGCTCAACGTTGGTCATCTTCCGTGCAATGCGTTCACCATCGTCAAGAAGCTCGTTGGAGAGAGATATCAGCCGCGCGCCTGTCAGGGACCCGTTGCCGATAAAAACAAATTTTCCCGTAGGAATTTCCGGCAGGAGCCCGATGGTAACGGCTTCATCAAGGTCGATAAAATCCCCGAAGGCACCGGCAATAATGACCCGCTCCAGGTCCTGAAAGCCCAGCCCCACCTTGTCCAGCAGGCATTGACAGCCGGCAAACATGGCTGCCTTTGCCCTGATAAGGTTGTCCACGTCGGCCTCTGTGATGACCACGTCCTGCTCCGCGCCGGTCTCCTCTTTATACGCAAGCACGTATTCAACGCCGTCGGCTCCTTTCCTGATACGCTTTGTGGAACAGCCGCAGTTGAATTTGCCGTTCTGGTCCAGAACCCCGGTTGTAAGAAATTCGGCAAGTATGCTGATGGCCCCGGAACCGCATATCCCTTTGGCCTTAACTTTCCCCAGGGTTACAATCATGGGCTCCAGGGTGTCGGGATTGATGTGAAAGCGTTCAATAGCGCCGGCGGTTGCCCGCATGCCGCATTTGAGCCCCCCTCCCTCAAATGCGGGCCCGGCTGAGCATGATGCGGTCATCAGCCAGTCTTGATTGCCTACCACGATCTCTCCGTTGGTGCCGATGTCGATATAGAGTGTCAGCTCCGGATTCTGATATATACCCGAGCTTAACACGCCGGATACGATATCTCCTCCCACGTAGCTGGCAACCGCGGGAAAGGTGTACAGATAGACATAATCGGCAACATTAAGACCGATTCTTATTGCGCGTATGGGCGGCGCGAAGTTACATACCGGCGTATAGGGTGTTTCCCGGATGTATTTCGGGTCCAGCCCCACCAGCAGATGGGTCATCACCGTATTGCCGGCGGCGGTGACGTGTGAGATGTTCTCCCGCCTGACGCCGGTTTTTTGTATCAGTTCATCAATAATACGGTTGAGCCCCGCCACCACCGACTCCTGGAGTTTTTTCAGCCCGTCGGGTTTCTGTGAAAACACAATGCGTGTTATAACATCATCGCCGTAGCTGATTTGGGGATTGTATTCCGAGGCCTCTCCAAGGACCTTTCTGCTGTTGAGATCAATGAGCTGCCCCCACAGGGAGGTTGTCCCCACATCAAACACGATGGAAAAGTGCTTGTCCGCGGTCTCTCCCGGCTCCACGCTTATCATCTTGGGCCGCCGCCCTCCCCTGAGCTGGTGCTCGCCGAGCTGGGATTCCAGACGGGTCTGGACGATGGTGACCGTCACGTTCCAGTCGGACTTTCGTAAAATGTGGGGAAGTTTTTCAAGCAGCAGAAAGTCTATGGAGATATTTTCAAGACTGTGCTGCTTCTTGAGCGCCCTGAGCAGTCTGCCCAGATCACTCACATTATCGGTAAGGGTCGGCGGGTCGATGGTAACGGAAAATTTCTGCAGCGCGGGGTTGTACCACGCGCCGCTGACCAGTTTTTCAATTTCCTGTGAAACAATGTGTCTGCCGTCATGCGCCTGGGCCTGTGCGGCCCGGACAGCGGTTTTGTCCAGCCGGGATTCTTCCGGTATGGTGACCGAAACATCACCCAGCACTGCCGTCTGGCAGGCGAGCCGGTAGCCCTTTTCAAAGTCCTGGGAAGAAATTTTGCTGCAATCCCTACAGTCAACCTCACCGGAAGTAATAATTACCCGGCACTTCCCGCAGGCCCCCTCACCGCCGCAGGCCGCATTGATATGCACCCCCGCGTCCATGGCAATATCAAGAAGAATGTCTCCCTTGTGTGCAGTTACTTTCTTATCTCCGGGTGAAAACAGAACTGAAACCTTGTCCTTATCCATAAATCGCTTTCGAAAAATACTGTTAACGTATGAATGTCATCGACAACCCTTCAACGATGAAATTGCCCTGGGCCGATAAGGATTGTCCCGCCTTATCGGCCCAGGGTTGAGATAACAATGCTAGAACAAGCCCGAAACCTTTCCGGTCTTCACATCTACATCAACCCTTCGCAGGGCGGGATTAGAGCCGGTACCCGGCATAAGGCTGATTGTCCCCGCACAGGGACACAGGAACTTGGCCCCGGAATAGATCAAAACGTCCCGGATCGGCAGCACCCAGCCCTGGGGAACGCCCTTCAGTGTCGGGTCATGGGTCAGGCTCAGATGGGTTTTAACCATCATCGTCGCAAAATCGGCATACTGGGGATCATCTTCAAGCATCTTTGCCTTTTTCTCCGCATCAGCCGACCAGGAGACGCCGTCGGCACCATAGACCTCCTTGGCGATCAGATCAACACGGTCCCGCAGTTTCATTTCAAGAGGATACAGGAATTTAAATTCATTTTCCTCTTCACAGGCATCGCTGACCGCATCGGCCAGCTCCAGAGCCCCGTCGCCGCCGTCCGCCCAGTGGGTAGACTTGGCACAGCGCGCCCCTGCGGCTTCGGCGGCTTTGCGAACCATCTCAACCTCGGCGTCGGTGTCGGTGTGAAAGGTGTTTACGCAGACCACCGGGTTGATGCCTGACTTGCGGATGGTGTTGATGTGGTGGATCATGTTGCCTATGCCTTGTTCCAGCAGGCCCAGGTCCTCCTTGGTGTATGCTTCCGGCAGGGCTTTGCCCGGAACAACCTTGGGCCCGCCGCCGTGCATCTTCAGGGCGCGGATGGTTGTCGTGAGGACCGAAACATGGGGCTTCAGACCGCTGAAGCGGCATTTCACATTCCAGAATTTCTCAAAACCGATATCAGCGGCAAAACCGCTTTCGGTCACATGGTAGTCAAACATCTTGAGGCCGATGCGGTCGGCAATAATAGAGGACTGCCCCACGGCAATGTTGGCAAAGGGGCCGGCATGCACCATGCACGGCTGGTATTCAGCGGTGCACATCAGGGTCGGGTTAATGGTGTTGCGCATCCAGGCGGTCATGGCGCCGCCCACCTCAAGATCACCCGTAGTGACCGGTTTTCCGCTCTTGTCGAATGCCACGGTTATCTTGTCAAGGCGTTCCCGCAGATCTGCCAGGTCCCTGATAATGGAAAGGATGGCCATGCACTCGGACCCCACGGCAATGCCGAACTTTGACTGCATGGTGTAGCCGTCCATGCGCCCGCCGATACCGATGATAATATTTCGCAGGCTCTGGGCGCAGTAGTCCAGCACCCAGCCCAGCTCGACACGGGTCGGGTCGATATTCAGCCGCCGCATACCGGTCAGCCGCTGCAGCTGTTCATCATTATAGTTGCGCTCATGCTGCATCCGGGCCGTCATGGCGACCATGGCCAGGTTGTGCGCGTTCATTATATCGTTTATATCACCGGTAAGCCCCAGGGAAAACTCTGTCATGGGGATCAGAAGCGCATTACCGCCGCCTGCGGCGGTTCCCTTCACATTCATGGTCGGGCCTCCCGATGGCTGACGCAAACATCCGCCGACATTTTTCCCCCGCTTTCCCAGTCCTTCCATAAGTCCCACCGACGTGGTGCTTTTTCCCTCGCCGAGGGGGGTAGGCGTAATGGCGGTCACCTCGACATATTTTCCGTCCGGTTTGTCCTTCAGGCGCTCAATAATTTTCAGGAAATCAAGCTTCGCCAGCCGGCCCATCTGAAGGTACTCGTGCTTCTCAAGCCCCATCTTCTCAATCCATTGGTCATGGGAAGGCATATTCTTTTCAGCTTCTTCTGAAATTTGCCAGTCTTTCAGCTTTGTTGCATCATAAGCCATGGGAGACCTCCTTACTTGTTTGATTTCATTTTTATAAAAAAATTAAAAATTATATAAATTAATAATTTTTAAAAAAACAAAAAGGACCCGTTCATGTTCGCTGGCGTAAAAAAACAACATGCCAAACTATAAACGTAACTATTCTATTGTTACAAGGAAAATTTATGATTCTAAAAAAGTTCGTGCGATCTTATATGTACTAAATCCTACCCTTTAAGATTTAGTGGAAATTGCGTATAGTATATAATTTTCCATGTCGGTTACGCTGTTGTCTGCTCTTAAAGACAGTGCGGGCGCTTGAAAAAGAGCGTGTACCGGTAGCCTGGAAATGGCAGCGTGTAAAATTTCAAATAAATAACTATTAAAAAATATAAGAAGTTTCAAGTACCACAGAGATTTTTTTTTGTCAAACGGTTTTTAAATTATTGTACAAATTTGCAACACATAGATTCACGCCTGTCCACAAACGCCCCATCTTTTTGCATTGACACGCTTTGTCCTTTTTTCTATACTTTTTTTGCTTTTACCTGAACCCATTGCTGAGCATGCTTCTGAAAGGATCCTTTTCCCATGGCCCCATTTACACCAAACAGCCTTCCCGTCCTGATCGGCAGTCTTCCCATGCGTGACCATGAGGCGGCGACCCGTCTTGTTCTCGACCACACCCCTGAAATTCCCCTCTGGGTCCAGCTTCCCCAGTATCCTGAGGAGGGAATGGTCAACCAGTTCCTCCCGGGTATGCCGGGCATAACCCGAACAGCTGAAAAAATTTTCATAGACACCTCATCTGAACGCTACGAACAGGATCTGCCCCGGTTTTACGAAGACTATCTGGCCGTTACCGAAAATGCTGCCCTGCTGAAAAAGTCACGCTTTGCGCTGACCGACCAGACAGCCAGGGGGTTTTTTGTCTTTTCAGACATTATTGCCCGGCTGCCCCGCCCTCCCGCCGCAGTCAAAGGACAGGTAACCGGCCCCATAACCATGGGCATCGGCGTGAAAGACCAGAACGGCAGATCGATCTTCTATGATGAGACCCTCAGGGATGTGGTTGTGAAACACATAGCAATGAAAGCCAGGTGGCAGGTTGAACAGCTGTCCCGGCTGGGTGCACCCCCCATATTGTTTTTTGACGAGCCGGGTATCGTCAGCTTCGGCACCTCGGCATTTATCAGTATTTCCCGGGAGCAGATACAGGCCGTTATATCGGAAGCAATAGATGCCGTACACGCGGCAAACGGTCTTGTCGGCATTCATATATGCGCAAACGGCGACTGGTCCCTGGCCCTTGAATCGGAAACGGACATTATAAGCTTTGACGCCTATTCCTATTTCGACAGATTCGTACTGTATACCGACCAGATAAAACAGTTTGTCACATCGGGACGCATTCTGGCATGGGGCATCGTTCCCACATCAGACCCCGAGGATGTTGAACGGGAGACGGTTTCCTCGCTCTATGAGCGGTGGCAGGAGCAGGCACGGCAGCTCCGGGCAATAACGGGACTGGAACAAGATCTGCTCACCGCACAGACACTCATAACCCCCAGTTGCGGAACCGGCTCGTTACGTCTTGACCAGGCAACAAAGGTCCTTGAACTGACAAAAGGGGTTTCGGAAAAAATCAGAAGCCGGATGTGTGCCCCGTAAAAAAGCAGAATGGCTCATACCATGGTAGATGTAGACATACGAAAAACAACCATCTACTCCTCTCCTGATGTTTTTAACGACAAGCAGGGAAACCCTATCCTCATCAAACCCCTTGAACCTGCCCTTCACGAGCAGCTCATCACAATGTATTTACAGTATGAGCCGAAACAATCATTCGAGGGGCTGCCCCCCAGCTCTGATGAGGCCTGTATCAAATGGGTGCAACATATGCTCACCGAGGGCATCAGCCTCGTTGCCATTCTGCTTAAAAATGCCGTTGTCGGCCATGCAATTCTGTTTCCCATGGACAGGGACGGCTCAACGTGTGAAATGCTCATTGTCGTTTCGCCGGTTCATCAGCAGTGCGGTATCGGCTCACAGCTCATACACTGCATCATTCAGATGGCATACGAATTGGGATTCTCAACAATCTGGCTGACGGTAGGGGTTACCAACTTTATCGCAAAGCACCTGTACAACAAGTGCGGGTTCAAATACCTGACCATCGGCGATATTGATCATGTTGAAATGAGCCTCGACCTTCAGCAGTACCACATGACCGCAAACGTCAAAGTCGGGGAAGTGATGAATCCCCATGTTATATCGGTCTCCAGGGATACCCCGTGCAAGGACGCCATAGATATATTTCTTGAGAAGAAGATCGCCTCCCTGCCGGTGGTCAACGACAAGCGCGAAGTGATCGGCATTCTCTCCGAAACCGACCTTATTATCCAGGCAAATGTCAACAGAAAAGTAAACGATGTTTCTACCTGGGGGGTGACCACGGTGTGTGAAGAGTGTAACCTTGACAAGGTCATTCGCCTGTTCCAGGCCAAAAAGATCCGCTGCATACCGGTTCTCAACAGCAGTAAAAAGCTCGTCGGCGTTGTATCACGAAAGGATATTCTGGCCTATTATTCAAAAAACCTGAAGAAAGCTCCCGACCCTAACCCGGTGGACCGGTAAAGAATAATGTTGCAAAAATGCTGCAATGGGTATTTAATCGATTTCAGCACTATGCATGTATATACACTAAAAACGAGGTAATTTCCTTTGCATCGCACCGGAATAGTACGGGACACCCGTTTCCTTGAACACAAGACAGGTATTCACCATATCGAAGTGGCCCGCCGCCTGGAAACAATCTACAGTATGATCGACAACAACGGGCTCAAGGAAAAGCTGTCCCTCATTACTCCCCGCTTTGCCAGTCTCGCTGAAATTGAGATGGTGCATACCGCGCCGTATATTGAAAAAATAATGGACACCGCAGGCGAGCCCCTTCGCTATCTTGATCCTGACACGGTCACATCCGAAAAATCCTGTCAGGCAGCCTTCCTGGCGGCAGGCGGTGTGTTCGAAGCGGTAAAGAGCGTCCTTGCCGGAAAACTCGACAACGCGTTTGCCCTTATCAGACCCCCCGGGCATCATGCCGAGCGAAACAGGCAAATGGGATTCTGTATTTTCAACAATATCGCGCTGGCCGCTGAGTATGCCCTCAGGCAGTTCAATCTCAGCCGGGTTCTCATTGTCGACTGGGACGTACACCATCCCAATGGAACCCAGCATATTTTTGAAGCCTCAAAACAGGTATTGCTCTTTTCAACCCACCGGTTCCCCTTTTTTCCCGGCACGGGTGCCATTGAGGATATCGGCGTGAAAGACGCGCAGGGCTATACGATAAATGTTCCTCTTTCTCCCCAGAGAACCGACAGGGATTTTTACGAGATCTTTCAAAAGCTGCTCCTTCCCGTTGCCCTGGAGTTTCAGCCACAGCTTGTTTTAATCTCAGCGGGGTTCGACACCCACTTTGATGACCCGGTCGGGGGCATGCGGGCAACCCATAACTGTTACGCATTGCTGACGGACCTGCTGATGGACATTGCAGACACAACCTGTGGCGGAAAAATCGTAATCATGCTTGAAGGGGGCTATGACCTGGGTGCGATGAGAAAATCCACAAAGGCGGTCCTCGAGACGCTCCTTGGCAGCGGCGCTGAGACTATTAAGGAGAAAATGCAGAAATCCTCCCGGGAGACCTCACCGGTTACCGACATTATACAGCAGGTGACGCAAACCGTTAAACCATACTGGACGTGCTTTCAATAAATGTTTGAAAATGAAATACAGCCCCGCCCTGAATCAGCCAACCTGAAAAACTACGAGGAGGCATGTAAAAGCTTCTCATGGGACCAGGCCGATAAAGACTTTTCATGGCACCGTACCGGCAAGGTCAATATTGCCCACGAAGCAATCGACCGCCACGCCGAAGACCCTGCAAAGGCCGGCCTCAACTGCATTATCTATTCCCATGGCAGCCACAGCACCAGGATTACCTACGAGCAAATGCGCCTTCTCTCGAACCGGTTCGGCAATGTGCTGCGCAGCCTCGGCGTGGGAAAGGGGGACCGCGTATTTATTTTTCTGCCCAGCGTTCCCGAGCTCTACATCGCTATGGTGGGGTGCGCGAAAATCGGGGCCGTCATTGTACCCTTTTACAGCAATTACCGCGAAGGGGCCGTTCGGGAACGCATGCTCGATGCAAAGGGAAAGGCCCTGGTTACCACCACCCGCCACCTGCGCCGGGTCCCGGTGGATGAGATCCCGGACCTTGAACATATCATTATCGTTGACAAGGGGGACCGCGATTCGGAGGACGAGTACGTTCTGTGGGAAACCGAGATGGCACGGGCCTCCGACGAACTTGCCGTGGAGTGGGTCGACAGGGAATTTCCGCTTTTCATGATATACACCTCGGGGGAACACGGCAGGTCCGTGGGGCTTCTGCATCCCCACGATGCCATGCGCGGCTATCTTATGACCGCACGCTGGGTTCTTGACTTACAGGACGGCGATGTTCTGTGGACACAGGGCCAGCCGGGCTGGTTTATGAATGTGGTATACAGTGCGTTCGCGCCGTGGCTGTGCGGCGTTGAGAGCTTTGTCACCGGCATGATAAAAAGCGCAGAGGAGCTGTACCGGAACATTGAAGAGCACGGGATAACCGTGCTGTATACCATACCGACCCTTTACCGCATGATCATAAAGGCGGGAGACGACGCGCCCAAACAGTTCAACGTAAAAACCCTCCGGCATCTGCTGAGCGTGCTGGAGCCCCTGTTTCCCGATGTGATCTATGCCGTAATGCGCATTACGGGGCTTCCCGTATATGATACCTGGTGGTCGGCTGAAACAGGCATGATTACCATAGCAAACCTGCTGTGCATGCCCTTGAAACCGGGCTATCTCGGCAAAGGGGTGCCGGGCGTTGAGGTAGCAGTGCTTGACGCTGAGGGCAATGAAGCACCGCCCTTTACCATGGGGGAAATCGCTATTAAAACAGGCTGGCCCTGTATGGCACGCAGCGCGTGGGAAAATGACCGGCACTACCGGCGATATATTCAACATGAGCCGTGGTTCATGTGCGGGGACACCGCCTTTGTGGATTTTGACCACTATATGTTTTATCAGGGCCGGGCCGATGATGTTATTATAACCTCGGCAGGGAAAACAGGGCTCGCGGAAATAGAAAATATCCTGCAGCGGCACCCGGCCATTGCAGAGGCAGGTATCATACGGGTCCCGGGCAAAGAGGGCATAAAAAAAACCAAGGCATATATCCGCTTAAAGCCGTCTTACAAGCCCACCGACCTGCTTAAAAAAAAGCTCATGGCCTTTGTAAAAAAGAACCTTGCCTACGACACGGCTCCCCGGGAAATAGAATTCTGTGAAACGCTGCCCAAGGATAAAAACGGACAACTGCTCAGAAGGGTATTAAAAGCATGGGAGCTGGGCCTCCCGGTGGGTGATATCTCATAAAGGAGTCAAGGATCAAAGGGGTCGAGGATTAAAGTGATCTTATTAGTATAAATATCTTCGCACACAAGGGCGAGGCTTTAGAATATACCCCTCGGCCGTTTAGTTGTGATCCCATTTTGATTGCGCCAAGTCTGAGTGTTTTGCTGCAAGAATTTTTTCTTGGACCCTTGATCCTGGAATCCTCGGACCCTCTGACCCATTGCCTAAGCAATAGCCATCGGCAACCAAACCCATACAACTCAAATTTATTGCTGTAACAGTATACTAGTCCCCCAGCAACGCCTGGAGTTTCTCAAACTCCTCCTCGTTCATGGAAAAGCTCTCCTTGTCGGTGGGAAACGCCCCCCGCTCCACCTCCTGGATATACTGCTTTACCGCCGAAACAGTTGTTTCTGCAAGATTTGCATAGGTCTTGACAAACTTGGGCCGAAAGGCCTTGAACAGGCCAAGCAGATCATTCAGGACAAGCACCTGGCCGTCACAGTGAACACCGGCACCGATACCTATGGTTGCCATACGTGTCGACTCGGTAATTATTTTTGCTATCTGCCAGGGTACGCACTCAAACACTATGCTGAAACAGCCGGCTTCTTCAAATCCCTTGGTCTGGGCGATGAGCTTCTTGGCGGTATCAACGTCTTTGCCCTGCACCTTAAATCCCCCCAGAAGGTCCGCTGTCTGGGGCGTCAGCCCGATGTGGGCCATTACGGGGATGCCGCTGCCCACAATACGCTCGGTAACCGCCAGGGCATCATCAAACCATTCCAGCTTCACGGCATCGCAACCGGCCTCATCAATGAACCGCTTGGCATGTCCCAGGGCCTCATCAGGATGCTCCTGGTAGGCACAATAGGGCATATCTCCGATAACCATGGCATTTTTTGTGCTTTTTGCCACCGCCCGTGAGTGATTGATCATCTCATCCATGCTTATCTCTTTGGTCGTTTCCATGCCCAGAACCACATTGGCAAGGGAATCGCCGATGAGGACTATGTCAATGCCTGCCTCGTCCACAAGCGGGGCAAATGAACAGTCATAGGCGGTCAGCATGCTTATTTTTTCTCTGTTTTTCTTTTTGTTGAGGATACACGGTATGTCGATCTTCATGGTTGTTACCATCCTGTTTAGTTCATTGTATTGCCGTGCCGGTATCATCCGGCAAACGCTTAACCGCCGGGCGATAGACCGTTTTTATTTCATGGTGCAGCAGCATGCCGTAGAGAAAACCATTGTGTAAAAAAGTCCCCCCGGAATTTAACAAGAGGCTGTGTAAAAAAATATCCCGTAGTGTAAAACCTGTTATTTCCGTTGACACACATATGTATATTCTATACTATTTCCAATCAAAAAGCGAGTGCAATGATGCTTACCGCCCACCACGGCGGGACTATACGAGGCGTAAACCGCTCAATGAACAGCGTTGTTTTTATCGGCCTCGGCTCCAATATGGGAGACCGGGAAAAAAATTTACGGGAAGCACTTGAAAAAATCGGCCGATTTATCATAATAGATATCCTTTCCTCGGTGTATGAGACCGAGCCGGTTGACGTTGAGGACCAGGGCTGGTTTCTCAATATGGTGCTCAAGGGCACAACAGGGCTGTCTCCGGTCAGGCTCCTTGAAAAACTGCAGGAAACAGAAAAGCTGGTGGGAAGGAAAGCAACGTTTTCTAAAGGGCCCCGGATAATTGATCTTGATATTCTTTTTTATGACCATATAGTGCTTGAGTCCGCGAACCTTGAGATACCGCATCCGGAAATCAAGAATCGCGGTTTCGTGCTGACGCCGCTGCATGAAATCGCACCGGACTTTATTCATCCTGTATGGAACAAAGATATCAGCTTTTTAATGAACAATCTTAACCAGAAAAAACAGGTGCGCACATGGACAAAAGCAAAATAGAAAAGCTCATGGGTGAGCTTATCGCTGAAATAGGAGAGGACCCCGGCCGGGAGGGGCTGGTGGACACCCCCAGGCGGATTGCCGAATCATACGCAAAGCTTTTCGGGGGCTATGATAAAAACCCCGAGGATGTGGTGACGGAATTTGAGGGAGAAGACTATGATGAAATGATCATCTGCAATGACATTGATTTCTACTCCACCTGTGAGCACCACATGCTTCCCTTTTTCGGCAAGGCCCACATCGGCTATATCCCCAGAAAAAAAATCATCGGGCTGTCAAAGCTCCCCCGGATTGTTGAGATTTTTGCCAGGAGATTGCAGAACCAGGAGCGGCTTACCATGCAGATAGCGAAAACAATCAATGACCTGCTGCTGCCCAAGGGCGTTGGCGTCGTCATCAGGGCACAGCACCTGTGTATGATGTGCCGGGGCGTGGAACGGCAGAACACCGTCATCACAACGTCATCCTTTACCAAGTGCTTCAGAGACAACGAAAAAACGCGCAGCGAATTTCTTAGATTAATCAGATGATTCTGTTAATCGACAACTACGATTCCTTTACCTTTAACCTCTACCAGCAGCTCGAGTCTCTGGGGGCTGAAACACGGGTCGTGGCCCATGACAAGATCACCATAGGCGCCATAAAAAGGCTGCGTCCTTCTAAAATCGTCATTTCGCCGGGACCGAAACGGCCCCGTGACAGCGGCATTTCCAATCACGCGATCAAGCATTTTTATACCCGGGTGCCCATTCTCGGGGTATGCCTGGGCCACGAGTGCATCGGCGAGCTGTTCGGCGCAAAGGTGGTTCACGCCCAAAGAATACTGCACGGAAAAACGTCCAAAATCTACCACAGACAACGGGGCCTTTTTAAGAGCGTTTCCCGCTCCTTTGATGCAGCGCGCTACCACTCCCTGGTAATAGACAGCGTTCCCGAAGGCTTCACCCTTGAAGCCTGGGACTCGCGCAGGGAGATCATGGCCATACGTCACAAGCTGTATCCATTGCATGGGATTCAGTTTCATCCCGAATCTTTCATGACCAGTGAAGGCGACGGCATTATACGAAATTTTCTCAATGAACAGTAAAAAAGCTCATATAGATCCGGTCGATTTTTTCCTGAAGCTGGGTGCCGAAACAGGAACCTGCTTTTTGAAAAGCACGTCAGGGGACGGATGGAAAACCCTCATAGCGTTTAATCCTGCCGAAACCTTTTCCTGCAAAGCAGGCCAAAAAAACAGGTTCACCGCCTTTTTAAAGCGCAACGCGCAGAAGGGCAGAAAACTTGTCGGCTATATTTCCTATGACATGGGATATGAACTCTACGGCATAAAAAAAACCGCCGTTGACGACCTGCAGCTTCCCGATATGTACTTTTATGCTTTTGACAATTACCTGTGCTTCAGCGGCGACACCGCGGAGCTGCATTATAAAGACCGGGACTATCCGGAAATTGTCGCGGAAATTTCAGCCCGGAGCGTCACCCCGGCCCCCCCGGTAAAAAGCAGCAATTTCAAACCCACCATCACCAAGCGCCGGTACGAAAATGCCTATAAAAAAATCAAAAAGTACATCTTTGAAGGAGATATTTATCAGATAAACCTTACCCACCGGCTTGAGGCTCAAACAACCCTGCCGCCCAGAGCCCTGTTTGCAAAAGTCATCGCAAACAACCCGGTTGATTTCCTCGCCTACATAGAAGCCGACACCTTCCAGATATTAAGCGCCTCCCCGGAGCGGTTCGTAAAAATTAAAGACCGCAGAATTGAGACCTGCCCCATAAAAGGCACCCGCCCCCGGGGCGTAACGACAAAAAGCGATGAGCGCTACCGGCAGGAACTGCTGGACAACAGGAAGGAAGCTGCCGAGCTTAACATGATTACGGATCTTTTGAGAAACGACCTGGGCAAAGTATGCGAGACCGGCTCGGTACGCGTTGAGGGCAGCAGGCTTATAAGCAGGTGCCCGACGGTCTGGCACACCTACTCCCGGGTCACCGGCGAGGTGGCACGGAAATACTCCCCCGTCAACGCGCTTGTTTCCATGCTTCCCGGCGGGTCGATAACCGGTTGCCCAAAGAAACGGGCCATGGAAATCATTGATGAGCTGGAGCCCACAACCCGCTCCGTATACACCGGCGTTATCGGCTACATCGATCCGAACATGGACCTTGATTTCAACATAGCCATCCGCACCATCATCAAGAAGGACACCATGCTCTATCTTCAGGTAGGCGGCGGCATCGTGTATGATTCCAAGGAGGAGGCCGAATTCAAGGAGACCCTTGACAAGGCAAAGTCTTTCATGAAGATTCTGGTGTAACCCGGGTTACGACAGAACCGGCAAAATTCCCCGCTTGAGGTTCGTGATAAAATAGTATATACAGGTAGCGTAACGGACATCCTTCGAGGGGATACGAGGACATGTCTGACCACCCCGACAAAAAAAATCGGCTTGCCGTGGACCCGTCTGAACAGGCAGGAATGTTTCAGGCTGTTGCGGAAATGGGCGAAGTGGGCATTCTGATCCTTGACGAGGACAACAGGATCGAATTCGCCAACAGTATGGTAGCCCAGATTCTCGGCTACAGCACCGACCGGCTGGTGGGCAGGGATTTCACCGAGCTGCTCGATGACGACAACAGGGCCGTATTCGAATCCCTCAAAAAAGAGTGCGCGACAGGAACCACGAAATTCTGCCAGGTGACGGAGGTTGTTACCGCCTCTTCCCGGCCCGTTGTCACCGAAATGTGCTTTGCCACCTATTTCATGAAGCAATCGGCAAAAAAACGCTCATTCGTGTACCTGCGGGACATCTCCCTGCAAAAAAAGCTGACCGAAGAGCTGCGCGCGTCGGAAAAAAAATACCGGGATCTTTTTGAGCGTATAGACCAGGGAACCGTCATTACCACCAAGGAGGGGAGAATTGTCGACTGCAACCAGGCGCTTCTGAATATCCTTAAGTATAAAACAAAAGACGACCTTCTGAAAATTGACATAACAACAGACCTGTACGCAAATCCCGAGGACCGTAAAGCGTTCCAGAAGACCATTGAGCGGGAAGGACACGTCAAAAACTATGAAGTGGCCTTTAAAAAAACAACGGGAGAGGAAATCCCCATCCTTCTGACCTCACACGGCAGGACAAATGAAAAGGGAGAGGTGATCGGCTACCAGGGCCTTATTATTGATATTTCAGAGCGTATCCGCATGGAGCAGGAACTCAGGGAGAAACACGGCTTTCTTTCCAACCTGCTCGAAAGCTCCGTGGACTGTATTATTGTTGCTGATATGCACGGGAAGGTTATCTTCTTTAACAAGGCCGCCGAAAAGCTGACCGGCTACGGCGTGGAAGACGTTATAGGAAAACTGAATGTAACAAAGCTGTATCCCCGGGAAGTGGCCAAAGACATTATGCGCAGGCTCCGCAGCGATGATTTCGGCGGCCGGGGAAAGCTGGAAAACTTTATTTTCAAAATATCGGGCAAAAACAGCCTGGAGATCCCGGTAAGCCTCTCGGCTTCCATTGTGTATGAGGGTGAAAAGGAGCTTGCGTCCCTGGGGATCTTCACCGATTTGCGTGATAAAATAAAAATGGAGAAAGAGCTCCAGGAGGCCCAGGTACGGCTTCTGCAATCGGAAAAAATGGCATCACTGGGAAGCCTTGCCGCGGGAGTGGCCCATGAAGTAAACAACCCCCTTGGGGGGATTCTCATCTATGCAAGCCTTCTCATGGAGGATCTTGAATCAACCGATGATCCCCGGGTGCAGGACCTGAAAAAAATTGTCGACGAAGCAACCCGGTGCAAGGAAATAATAAAAAGCCTGCTGGAATTCGGGCGGCAGACTGAAGAGAAATTTGAACCGGTGGATATCAACAAGACCGTTATCGATGTGCTGTTCTTCCTGGAACATCAGGTTCTCTTTCACGATATAACTATAAAAAAACACCTGGATTCTTCTGTTCCTGCAATCCAGGGCAACCCCAATCAGCTTAAACAGGTTTTTATGAACATGATGGTGAACGGGGCCCAGGCAATGGCCCAGCGGGGAGGCACCCTGACCATCACCACGGGATTGAGCCCGGAACGTTCGTCCGTTTACATCACCTTCCGGGATACCGGCATAGGAATACCCCGGCAGATACAGTCAAAGATATTCGACCCTTTCTTCACCACCAAGGAGGTCGGCAAAGGAACGGGCCTGGGCCTGAGCACGTCCTACGGAATCATCCAGAGCCACCACGGCAATATAGAGGTTGAAAGCACGGTTGACAACGGTACAATATTTACCATTTACCTTCCCCTGTCCATAGAGGAAACCAATGAAACGGGACCGTGAACAAGACGTTCAAATACTTGTTGTTGATGACGAAAAAATAATGCAGGACAGCTGTTCCAGAATTCTCACCAAAGAGGGATACAGTGTTTCCATATCAGAGTGCGGAGAAGATGCCATTGAAAAATTCGACACCGATCCCTTCGACCTTGTGCTGCTTGACCTGAAAATGCCCGGCCTTGGGGGCATTGAGACCCTGCGCCGCCTGAAAGAGATGGAGCCGGGAATAACCATTCTGATAATGACCGGCTATCCGTCCATTGAAACAGCCGTTAAAGCCATTAAACTGGGCGCGTACGATTATATAACCAAACCGTTCAGCCCCGATTCGCTTCGCATTGCCATTAACCGTGCACTGGAAAGAAAATCCCTGGTAATTGAAAACCACCACCTGCGCAAACAGCTGAAGGCCAAAAATGAAGCGGACACCACCGTCGGTCAAAGCGAGGCCATGCGCAATATCTACGAACTGGTTCGCCGGACCGCACCCACAGACAGCACCGTCCTCATTACCGGAGAAAGCGGAACCGGCAAGGAGCTTATTGCACAGGCCATTCATGATTACAGTCTCAGGGCTGAACGTGAATTCATAACCGTTGACTGTTCTTCGCTGGTTGAGACCCTGCTGGAAAGCGAGCTGTTCGGCCACGTGAAAGGCTCCTTCACCGGTGCTATTCAGGCAAAATACGGGAGTTTTGAGCTGGCCAACGGGGGAACATTTTTTTTCGATGAGATCGGCAACCTGAGCCTTGACATCCAGGCAAAACTGCTCAGGGTAATTCAGGAAAAAGAAATACGTCCGGTGGGAAGCGAACGGACCATCCGGGTCGATGTTCGTATTATTGCCGCAACCAACCAGGACCTCAGGGAGGCAACCCTGCAAAAAAGCTTCCGCGAAGACCTGTTTTATCGCCTGAATGTCGTACCCATCCACCTGCCCCCCTTACGGGAGCGCAAAGAGGACATACCGCTGCTGGTCAACCATTTCCTGAAAAAATATAATAAAAAGAGGGAAATTCTTATTTCCTCGGTGGCTCCCGAGACCATGAAGCTGCTCTCAGACTATAATTGGCCGGGTAATATCCGGGAGCTGGAAAACGCCATTGAACGGGCGCTGATTCTGGAGGACGGCGACACGCTGCTGCCCCGGTGTTTTCCCTGGCTTGCCCATCACAAACAGACCAAATCATATGCGGCAGCAGCCGGCGGCAAGATTTACAGCCTGGAAGAGCTGGAAAAGCAGCACATCAGGCGGGTGTTGGAAGAGACGAACAATCACAAGGGAAGGGCGGCAAGCCTGCTTGGGATCGACCGCAAAACCCTGTACAAAAAAATCAAGAAATATAACATGTGAAGGCGGCTGTAATCCATATAAAGGGTACCATTCGTTAAAAAACCTCTGTTTCCCTGCAACCAAAGCTTCGGAACAAGTACCATTTTTGTCTTTATTGTAAAGATAAATCCACCTTAACCCCACCTGCAAAGACTACGTACAGTTCTCCATGAGTCGGTGGAGACCACAAGCATCTCCAAGAGAAAACATACTAGCAAAATGATCGCTGTTTTCTGTTAATAAATTATTACAATTTATATCCAGCGACATATAATTGCTTTAATTTCTCAACTATTCGCATACAAAAAAGACCCGACAGATCAAGCGCCGAACATTCTTGGAGCTTTGTCGCCGGCACATGACCAATAAGATAAGCATCACAGAAATCGCGAAGAAACTGAAGAAGCAGTTTGACATAATGGAAAAGGGAGTTTTAGTTAATAGTTTAGGTTTGACCCCAAGACTCCTTTGAAAAAAATACTGTAAAATGGGGGGGGGATGGCATTCTCGGGAGCAAGAAAGTGAAAGGTTCATATAGAACATATGGTTCGATCATAATTGTGATTGCGCATATGGCGTTTAGCTCTACCATAAGGTTTATTTACGCCACAGCCAGCACAGATGAAGAAGCCCTTGCTGCCTGGCGGATCCTGTTGTTCATCGATTATCCGACCTCGTTTTTATACAGACCCATTAACGACATATATTTTATCCTTGGAGTTGTTCATTGGCTTATAATTTGGCACGTAGGAACGGCGATTTATGAGTGGTGCAAAAGCCCCCAAAAATCTATCCCCATCATTTCTTTTTTGCGTTGGCTGAAAGAATTTTTAAATGCCTCGTTTGGTATCATATTGGCCATTATTTTAAGAAAAGAGTTTAGTTTACAAAAACTGAGTCCGCGGATGAAACAGTATCAGGCCAGTCGATCTTCATCTGCGGGATCGGCCAGAAGTGCCAGGCGTCGTAAGCTGCAGGATGAAGAGCAAAAAAAAAGGCTGGCTTGTTATCAAAATCGAAAACGATACCGGATTCTCGGAATTGTGTTTTCAATTTTGACTATTGTTGGAGTTGCTTTGCAGCCTTGGAAAATTGATTATGCGCTGAATTTCCGAGAGCACTGGCAGACAACAATTGGTCAGGCGACCGGTAGCCGGGATATAATTTCTAGCGCTTCCACCGGTTATGAAACAGAGATAAGCTACTCTTTTGAGCATTATGGACGTAAGTATACCGGGAGAGAACATTTGCCGGGGGATCCCTTGTATGCAAGTAGGCGTGAAGCCAGGCGTGCAATGGATGAATTTATCTCAGAAGATAAATCTGTAATCGTATACTACAATCCAGAAGCTCCAGCTGTTGATAACGGCCTGGAGAATGCCAATCAGTATTTTTTTATAGCCACAATAAGCGTTGCATTATGTGGGGTGTTGGCAATTTTTTTTATCAGAAAGGCAAGGATTGGTTATCGGTATACTAAGTTCAACACATAACAAATAAGAGCAGATTGCAACTTAGGGGTCGAGCCATATGTAGAAAGTGCGGTTTTCGATTAATCGAGAAGAAAACTTAGAATCTTAAGGGACCTGACCACGAAGCCGGGCCGCCCCCTCCCACACACACAAGGGTTGTCTTTTGAGATGCTCGAGCCGTGTGAGGTGAAAGTCTCCACAAATTCCGGGGACACAATACTTAATTCATCAATATTCAAACAATCAGCTATAGTGCCCTCTGTGCCTTCTACTGCCATGAACTATCGGATTGACATGCCGAATTTTCATGCCTGCAATGATGCATGCGGAGGCTTTTTGCACAGTCCTCTAATGAGACAATTATACACGTTGGGGACTTTTTTCCCATCCGGGTACTACACACCAGGGACAAACCGTATACTAATGATAAAAAAAGATAGCCACACAACCATCATCTTTCCCTTTTAGCTGTTTTTCCCTGATATAAGCAGCCCGCCACCATGAGCAGGCCGCCTTCCTCCCGGCCTGTAGTGCTACGCTGCCCCGGCAAATGGTATAAAAAAACGGATTTATGTGGATTTTTACCCCATTTTTACCTGTCCCCGAAAACAGCCCCGCCCTCCCCCCCTGCAACATGCAACATTTTGTTTTAGCTTTGTTTTTTTATTCTATCCGCAGACTTTGACGCTCTTGGTACGCCTTTTGTACTACACAGGAACGTAACCTTATTATTTTTCACAAGTCACCTACCGCGTATGGAACGAGAAAAGAGGATACTCATTGTAGAGCCCGACGAAAAGACAGCGAAAAAAATGCACCAGTTTTTTCGCAGAGAGCAGTTTATGGTGCATATGGTTTCACGGGCTTCCGAGGCAATACGTACTATTCAGCAGGAACATATTTCAGTTCTGATTATGGATGTGAGCGTAAACGACATGGCGTGGGATGAAGCGGTTCCCATTGTGAAAGGATTGAATGCATCGCTGCCGATCATCATGACGGCAGCGGTCAATACACCCGAGCTGGAATCCAGCGTACTGCGGCAAAAAGTCTTTTACTATCACGTAAAAGGGTTCGGCACCGACGATCTGCTGCTGGCAGTGTCCAACGCCATCGCGAAACCCCATACCACCACACACACAACCCCCACAGAAGAGGAGGGATCATGACCTTTCAGCAACTTTTAGATTCAGACCGGTTTATTACCATAGCCGAACTGGAGCCTCCCAAAGGAGTGGATACATCCGAGCTGAATAAAACCGCCGACACGCTCCGGGGCAGAGCCCAGGCGGTTTCCGTGCCCGAAATGAGCGGTGCGGTAATGCGGATGGGGTCCCTGGGCGCCTGCTGCCTGTTACAGCAAAAAGGGGTTGAGCCCATCGTAAATATAACCTGCCGGGACCGTAACCGCCTGGCGCTGCAGGCCGATCTGCTCAGCGCCTGGGCGCTGGGGCTTGAAAATATCCTCATCTGCCGCGGCGATCCCGTCAACAGCGGTGATCATATCGACGCGGCGGAGGTGCAGGATCTTGATGTTGCCGGTCTTCTGGAGGCCGCCAAAAAGCTGCAGAAGGGGATCGACCTCGCCGGCAACGAGCTTGAGGGAGTCCCCCGCTTTACCATCGGGGCCGAGGTGAATGCCGGGCTGGAAGGAGGAGCCCTTGAAGTCGAGGTGCTTGAAATGGAAAAAAGGATCAGGGCGGGCGCACAGTACTTTTTTGCCCCCACCATGTATGACCTGAAACATTTCGAAGGCTTTTTGGAGAAAACGGCCCCCTTTAAGCTGCCGGTGATTCCCGAGGTTACCATACTGAACTCTGTGGGTATGGCCCGGTTCATGTGCCGTCATATTGACGGGGTCAGGATTCCTGACCAGACCGTCGACCGTCTGGGCAAGGCTGCGGACAAAGCAAAAGAGAGTATCGTCCTGGCAGCCGAGGCAGTAAAGAATTTCAAGGATATGTGCAGGGGCGTGCGTATCGTTGCCATCGGCAAGCAGGAACGCATAGCGGCAGTGCTGGAGCAGGCAGGACTCTGATACCGGCCGCTGCTCTCAAACCCCGGATAATAAACAAACACATAAGGAATACCAATGGATGTGCGGGACGAAAAAAACATTCTTGATCACGTGATCGGCGCAGTGGGCAGGGAGATCCTCTCCTGCTACCAGTGCTACAAATGCTCTGCGGGCTGTCCTGTTGCCTATACCATGGACCTTCTTCCGCACCGGGTTATCAGGGCGGTACTGTTTAACCAGGAAGAGAAAGTTCTTTCCTGCAAAACCATCTGGGTCTGTGCCACGTGTGAAACCTGCACGGCGCGGTGCCCTAATGAAATCGACATTGCCGGGGTCATGGATGTGCTCAGGCAGCGCCACCGGCAAAAGGGTATGAGCGCACCTGAGCCCAAGGTCCCTGTTTTCCACAGCGCCTTCCTCGGCTCAATAGAAAAGACCGGCAGGGTTCATGAGCTGAGCATGCTGCGAGACTACTCCCTGAAAAGCGGGGACTGGAAAGAAAAGCTTGCCACCGGCGAGTGGAAAAACGATGTCAGGCTGGGAATAAAAATGTTTATCCGGGGCAAGCTGAAGATTTTTCCTTCCGCCTGCAGCGCTAAGCGCGAAGTGCGTGAAATTTTTAACAAAGCCAACGAGCAGGAGTAAAACATGAAGGTGTCCTTCTTTCCCGGATGCTCTCTTGAAGGAACAGCCCGGGAATACGGCGAATCAATAGACGCGGTCTGTAAAAGCCTGGATGTGGAGCTGGAGGAACTCGCGGGCTGGAGTTGCTGCGGGGCAAGTTCCGCCCACTGCATGAATGAATATCTTTCCATTGCGCTTCCCGCGCGCAACCTTGCCCTTGCAGAGCGGACCGGCCATGAGCTCATCACCCCCTGCGCAGGGTGCTTCAATCGTCTGAAGGCGGCCGAAAAGGCCCTTGCCGGTGAAGGCAGGCAGGACATGGGCAGTGCCCTTCACAACAGCCTGAACATCCGTCACATACTTGATTTTTTTACAGGAGATGATTTTGCGCAATCCATTGATCAGCACATCTCCCGCCCCCTTACAGGCCTGAAAACGGTCAGCTACTACGGGTGCCTGCTTGTCCGGCCGCCTAAAATTACCGATGCCCGGCACTGGGAAGATCCCCGGAGCCTTGACGAACTCATGTCACGGCTGGGAGCGGAAAATCTTTTCTGGCCCTATAAAACCGACTGCTGCGGGGGCAGCCTGGTTCTCAGCAACGTTTCCATTATCAGGAGGCTTACCGGCAAACTGCTCGACATGGCCAGGGACGTACAGGCCGACTGCATTGTAACCGCCTGTCCTCTGTGCCAGGCAAACCTTGACACGCGGCAGGAAGAAATCGGCGATGAAAAAGGGCTGCGCTACGATCTTCCGATTTTCTATTTCACCGAGCTCATGGGCATCTCCTTCGGCAACAAGGCTGCGGGAACATGGCTTCGGCGTCATTTGATTGATCCACGGCCTCTTTTAAAGAGAAAAGGATTGCTGTAATGCGCTGGGAGGCAATGATGATTTCAAACAAGCAGCACAACCGTTCATCAGTAAAAGAACTGAAGCAAACAACCGGCCCGGGAGGGTCCTGCTTTGTTGAGCGGCCCCGCTACGGCGGGATTTCCTTGTGCATCACCGTGACGAGCACGGGGCTTTTCAAACAACAAACGGAGTGATTGAATGAGTTCCCCCAACAACAAAAATGGTGTCAACACGGCTACCCGACCCGTCGGCGCCGTCATGGTGGTAGGCGGCGGTATCGGCGGAATACAGGCTGCTCTTGATCTTGCTGAAAGCGGATTCCGCGTATACATGGTGGAAGAGGAGTCTGCAATCGGCGGGACCATGGCGCAGCTTGACAAAACCTTTCCCACCAACGACTGCTCCATGTGTATCATCTCCCCCAAGCTGGTGGAGGTCGGCCGTCATCTCAATATCGATATTCTTTCCTATGCAAGCGTTGAACGTGTCGCGGGAGAGGCAGGGGACTTTACGGTCACCATCAGGCAGAAGCCCCGGTTCATCGACATGGATGCGTGTACCGGGTGCGGAGACTGCGCCGAGGTCTGTCCGGTCGAGGTTCCCAGTGAGTTTGATACCAACCTTATCAACCGCAAGGCGGTCTACAAGCGCTATCCCCAGGCAATACCCAATGCCTTTGCCATCGACAAACGGGGCATTTCTCCCTGCAAGGACGCCTGTCCTGCGGGCATCCATGTCCAGGGCTATGTTGCGCTGATCGCCCAGGGCAAGTTCAAGGAGGCACTTTCGCTGATAAGAAAAAACAACCCGCTGCCCGCGATATGCGGCCGGGTCTGTACCCATCCCTGTGAAACAGCCTGCACCAGGAAAAAAGTCGATGATCCCCTGGCCATTATGAACCTTAAACGGTTTGTGTGCGACTGGGAGTATACGGCAGAGGACACCGAGCTGCCCGCGGCCCAGGAAAAGCGGGAAGAAAAGGTGGCCGTTGTAGGGGCCGGTCCTGCCGGCCTTTCAACCGCCTATTATCTTGCCCTGGAAGGCTACCGGGTTACCGTGTTTGAGGCCCGATCAGAGCCCGGCGGCATGATGTACTGGGGTATCCCCGATTACCGCCTTCCCCGTGAAATCCTTGCGAAAGACATTCGGTTTATTGAGCAGCTCGGGGTTGAAATCAAGACCGGCACCCCTATCGGGCCCGGGCTGACACTGGATGATCTTTCCCGCAGCGGCTTCAAGGCATTCTTCCTGGGGGCCGGTGCCCAGAAGAGCATGAAGCTGGGAATTCCCGGAGAGGAGCTTGAGGGCGTGGTTCACGGTGTTGATTATCTCAGCCGAATAAAAGCAGGCAACCCGGTATCTCTTGGTGACAGGGTAGCGGTGGTCGGCGGCGGAAATGTCGCCATTGATGTGGTCAGAACGGCAATACGCATGGGGTCCAGGGACGTTTTTATAGTGTACCGCCGCAGCCGCGAGGAGATGCCTGCGCTGGATGAAGAAATCATGGAGGCCGAAGAAGAGGGCGTTACCATTCACTATCTTGCCGCCCCGGTGAAAATCCTTGGAAGCGGCGGCAGGGTGAGCGGCATTGAGTGTCTTCGTATGGAGCTCGGCGAGCCGGATGAAAGCGGGCGGAGAAGGCCCGTACCCGTCACGGGATCGGCATTCATCCTTGCGGCGGATGCCGTCGTGCCGGCCATCGGCCAATCCGTGGATCTCTCCCTGCTTTCCGACGGCAGGCAGTGGAACGTGAGCAGACGGGGGACCCTGGAGGTTGATCCGGTAACATTCGGGACCACTATGCAGGGTGTGTTTGCCGGCGGCGATATGGTCACCGGCCCGGCCACGGTTGTAGAGGCCGTGGGTGCGGGACGCCAGGCAGCCATTTCAATATCCCGCTATCTACAGGGCCGTGACCTGCATGAGGACAGGGAGAAAAAGCTCCCTGTTGTTGAGCTTGAACCCGAGGAAGCGGCAAAGGAGCCCCGCCGCACCCCGGCAGCACTGCCCGCTGCTACAAGGGTAAAAAGCTTTGAGGAAGTACAGCAGGGCTTTTCCGAAGAGGATGCCGTGGCAGAGGCCGCGCGGTGTCTCAGCTGCGGGATATGCAGCGAGTGCCTTCAGTGCGTTGACGCGTGTATGGCAAAAGCGGTTATACACGATATGGCTGAACAATCTGTTACGCTCAATGTCGGCTCAATCGTGCTGGCCCCCGGATTTGCCCTTACCGATCCCGCCATCCGGGAGGAATACGGCTATACTCATTATCCCAACGTGGTAACAAGCCTGGAGTTTGAGCGAATACTCTCTGCATCAGGCCCCTATCAGGGACATATCAAGCGCCCGTCGGATGAAGCTGAACCCGAGCGCATTGCCTGGATACAGTGTGTCGGGTCCCGCGACGGTTCGTGCGGGAAAGGATACTGCTCTTCGGTGTGCTGCATGTACGCAACCAAGGAAGCAATCATAGCCAGAGAGCACGCATCCGGCATACAACCGACAATTTTTTACATGGACATCAGAGCACATGGAAAGGGTTTCGACAAATACTACGAACGGGCGCGGGATGAGTACGGTGTGCGCTATATCAGCTGTCAGATATCACGCATCGTGGAAAAGCCCTCTTCCAGAAACCTGATGATCACCTACATCGACGGTTCCGGAAGCGTTGTCGACGAAGAGTTCGACCTTGTGGTGCTTTCCATAGGCATGAGCCCTCCAAAATCATCGCGCGAACTTGCACACATCATGGGAATCGATCTTGACACATACGGATTTTGCCGGACAGACCCTCTCGCCCCTATGAAGACGTCTGTTCCGGGAATATACGTATGCGGTGCCTTTGAATCACCCAAGGACATTCCCGAAACGGTCTGCCAGGCAAGCGGCGCCGCGGCCTATGCATCGGAAATACTTTCCAGCTCACGGGGCACCCTGCTGCGCACTGAAGAGTTTCCTCCTGAGCGGGACATCACCGGAGAGGGACCCCGGGTGGGAGTCTTTGTGTGCCACTGCGGAATCAACATCGGCGGTGTTGTTGACGTCCCGGCGGTAAAAGAGTATGCCCGGGAACTGCCCGGAGTGGCGTACGTTGATGAAAACCTGTATACCTGCTCCCAGGATACCCAGGCGATAATCAAGCAGGCTGTTCAGGAAAACAACCTGAACCGTGTGGTGGTAGCATCCTGCTCCCCGCGCACCCATGAACCGCTTTTTCAGGAAACAATCAGGGAGGCGGGCCTCAATAAATATCTCTTTGAAATGGCAAACATCAGGGACCAGTGCTCCTGGGTCCATATGAAAGATAAGGATGAGGCAACAGCCAAAGCAAAAGACCTGGTCCGCATGGCTGTTGCCTCCGCCGCGTATATAGAGCCCCTCAAAGAGGAGACACTGTCCGTCAACAAGCGGGCTATGGTTGTCGGCGGGGGCGCTGCCGGGATGACTGCCGCGCTTGGTCTTGCCGAGCAGGGGTTCGACGTTGTTCTGGTGGAGCGGGAAAAAGAGCTTGGCGGCAATCTGAACAAGCTTCACTACACCCTGGAGAATCGTGAAACAGCTCCCTACCGTCAGGCCCTGATTGACCGGGTTACAAGCCATCCTTCCATCCGGGTAGTGCTTGACGCGGTGATTGTTGATTTCACCGGCTTTAAAGGAAACTTCAAAACCGGAATCGTTTCCGGCCCGGGGATGGCATACCGGCAGATTGAGCATGGCGCAATAATCATCGCCACAGGAGGGGAAGAACACAAACCCCGGGAATACCTTTACGGCACCAGCGAGAGCGTTATGACCCAGCAGGAGCTCGAGGACGGCATTACCGCCGGCAGGGTCGACCCGGCAGCCACCGGTACCGTTGTCATGATTCAGTGTGTCGGCTCACGAATACCCGAGCGTCCCTACTGCAGCAGGCTGTGCTGCAGCGCCGCCATCAAGAATGCCCTTCTGATAAAAGAGAAGAACCCGGATACGCCCGTTTACATTCTGTACCGTGACATCCGCACCTACGGGCTGCTTGAAGATTATTACACACGAGCCAGGAAGGCGGGTGTCATGTTCATCCGGTACGATCTGGACAACAAACCCGACGTGACCGGCGACAATGGCAGGCTCAGCGTTTCAGTTTATGACCCCTGTCTGGGTGAAAAAGTCGTGCTGACCCCCCGTCTCCTTGTGCTCAGCAGCGCCATAGTGCCCAGGGAAAATGATGAGCTTGCCACGCTGCTCAAACTGCAGCGAACCCAGGAAGGGTTTTTTCTTGAAGCGCATATGAAGCTCCGGCCCGTTGACCTTGCCACCGAGGGCGTTTTTCTGTGCGGCCTGGCCCACGCGCCGAAACCACTCGGGGAAAGCGCCGCCCAAGCAGCGGCAGCCGTCTCCCGGGCATGTACCCTGCTGTCCCACGACACCATAACCGTCGGGGGCATGGTGGCAGTCGTTGACGGGGAAAAATGTGCGGCATGTCTTACCTGCGTCAGGGTATGTTCCTTTGACGTGCCCTTTATCAACGAAGAAGGGGTCGCACAGATAGATGTGGCCAGATGCCAGGGCTGCGGAAGCTGTGTTGCCGAATGTCCCGGAAAGGCAATCCAGCTGCAGCACTGCAGGGACAGACAGATGATTGCCAAAACAACCGCCCTTTTCAGAAAGGAAGCTGTATGAACACATTTCAGCCGCAGATTGTGGCCTTTTGCTGCAAGTACTGAGCATACTCGGCAGCGGACCTGGCAGGTTCGATGAGGCTTTCATATCCGCCGAATATTAAAATCATCAAGGTTCCCTGCACCGGAAAGGTGGATGTGCTGTATCTCCTCAAGGCGTTCCAGAACGGTGCGGACGGTGTCTATGTGGCCGGCTGCATGGAAGGTGACTGCCATTATCTCACGGGAAACATCAGGGCCCGCAAGCGGGTTGAGTATGCAAAAAAAATTCTCGATGAAACCGGCATCGGCGGCGACAGGCTGGCAATGTACAATATGTCGGCGGCTCAGGCTCCCAGGTTTGTTGAAGTGGCAAACGAGATGTTTGAGCACATAAAAAAGCTCGGGCCCAATCCAATAAAACAGTCTCTTACAAACACCCCGGCACCAACCCGGGCTGAGGAGGTGGAGCAATGATCATCGGCGAAAGCAAACCGCTCAAGGATATCCTTTTCATGATTCAGAACTATTCAAAAATAATCGTGGCAGGCTGCAGGGGGTGCGTTACCGTCTGCAGCGCGGGTGGTGAGAAGGAAGTCGGCATCCTTGCCGCCGCCATCAGCCTGGCGCGTCAGAAAGAGGGAAAACCCATCGAAATCAAAGAGGTTACCCTTGAGCGCCAGTGTGATCCCGAGTACCTTGAGGAGGTCCGAAGTTTTATTGACGAATATGAGGCCGTGGTTTCCATAGCCTGCGGAGCGGGTGTTCAGTTCATGGCGGAGAAATACCGCAAGGTTCCCATACTCCCCGGCATCAATACCAATTTCATCGGGGTCACCGAGGAGCAGGGGGTGTGGACTGAACGCTGCCAGTCATGCGGCAACTGCAAGCTCCACCTGACCGGCGGCATCTGTCCCATAGCGCGCTGTTCCAAAAGCCTTTTGAACGGACCGTGCGGGGGCTCGTCAAACGGCAAGTGCGAAATCAACCCCGAGGTGGATTGCGCCTGGCAGCTGATCATAGATGTGCTCCGGGAGCAGGGCAGGCTTGACCTGCTGGAAATGATTATTCCAATAAATGACTGGAGAACCAGTCGGGATGGTGGGCCACGAAAAATTATCAGAGAGGACTTAAAATTATGACATCCAACAGCCGTCTTGAAAAAATACTGGGACAGGGAGAATTTGCCGTTACCTCGGAATGCGGTCCTCCCCGGGGAGCAAGCCCTGACGTGATCCGTAAAAAAGGGGAGCTGCTCAAAGACTGTGTTGATGCCATCAATATCACCGACAACCAGACCTCCGTGGTTCGCATGTCAAGCTTCTCTGCCTGCGTCATTCTCAAGCAGCTCGGCATTGATCCCGTTATGCAGATGGTAACCAGGGACCGCAACCGCATTGCCATCCAAAGCGACATCCTCGGCGCCGCCGCGCTGGGGATCAATAATATCCTGTGTCTTTCCGGCGACCATCAGAAATTCGGAGACCACGAAGCCGCAAAAAACGTCTATGATCTTGACTCCATCCATTTAATCCAGACCGTAAAGCACATGCGGGACGAGGGCAAATTTCTCGGCGGCGATGAACTGGAACCACCGCCCCGGCTTTTTATCGGGGCCGCATCAAATCCTTTTGCCGATCCGTTTGATTTCCGGGTAATACGGCTGGCGAAAAAGGCGGCGGCCGGCGTCCAGTTTATTCAGACCCAGTGCATATTCAACATTCAGCGGTTCAAGCAGTTTATGCAGCAGGTCACGGACCGCGGGCTCCATGAAAAGGTGCATATCCTGGGCGGTGTAACGCCCATGAAATCCGTCGGCATGGCAAACTATATGAAAAAAATGGTCCCCGGCATGGACGTGCCGGACGAGCTCATCACGCGGATAAAGGGTGTGGAAAAAGAAAAACGCGCTGAGGAGGGTATCAAGATAGCGATAGAGACCATTCAGCAGCTCAAAGAAATAGAGGGCGTTCACGGGGTCCATATCATGGCCATCGAGTGGGAGGAAATGGTGCCCCGCATAGCTGAAGAGGCAGGTCTGCTGCCGCGTCCTCAGCAGCCGTGACAACAGACGACATACCGTATTGAAAAATGTGAAACAGTATTCCAACAACCAAAACGAACATTATTAACATGCAAGAAGGGAGGTGTTCAGCATGCCGAGGATATTAATTGTAGATGACGACCCTGATATCGTTGAATCCGTCACAATCATCCTGGAGAAAAAGAACCATGAGGTGGTTCAGGCCTACGGCGGCATAGAGGGCCTGCACAAGGCGAAAACCGAAAACCCCGATGCCATAATTCTTGATGTAATGATGCCCGACAAGGACGGCTATGAAGTCTGCAAGGAATTAAAGGAAGATCCCGATTACGCTGATATCCCCATACTGCTTCTGACCGCTGTGGTTTCTAAAATCCCTACGACTAAATATACGCACCGCATGGGCATGGAAACAGAAGCTGATGATTACGTTGATAAGCCGGTGGAACCCGGCGAGCTGGTACGGCTTGTTGAAAGGCTTCTTGAAAAGTAGCGGTGGGCTCATCAGCTACGGCACCGGGAAATCCTATTAAGCGATACCTGTATGAAAAGCGGCCTGCGGGTAAGTGATGCTCCCCGCCTACAAGGCGGGGCATCCCGGTGCTTAAATTTTATAATTAGATACGTGCCGCTTGACCCCGCTTACAAAACGGGGCTTTCGCGGCACACTCCGGTAAAAAAGCAGCGTTCGCGCATGCGCGGCAATGCTTCCTGAGCACCCGCAGGGCCCGTCATCTGACGAGCTGAATAAGCGTATCAATCCCAGATACCCGTAGTGTGTGTGATTGATACCTTGTTCGGCAATGTATAAAAGGGTTGAGAAGGTCATATGACTAACCGTGATGAAATACATATTCTGGTTGTGGATGACGAGCAGGTCATACGTGAAGGATCCCAGCGGATCCTCACAAAAGAGGGCTGGAACGTTACCTTGGCTGAAAGAGGGGACAGGGGGCTTGAGCTTATGGATAAGCAACAGTTCCACATTCTCCTGCTTGACCTCATGATGCCGGGCATCAGCGGCATGGATGTCTTGAAAAAGGTCAGAGAGAGCCGGCCGGAACTTATTGTCATTGTCGTCACCGGATACGCTACCATTGAAAACGCTGTTGAAGCCATGAAAAACGGTGCCTACGATTTTATACCAAAGCCTTTTACGCCGGACCAGGTCCGTATTGTCGTGCGCAGAGCCATTGAGAAAATCAGCCTGCAGCGGGAGGCGCAACGTCTTCGCGGGGAACAGGAAAGAAGCCTGCGTGACATTGCCAATGAAAAGAGCAAAACCCTCACCATTATGAACCATATGGCCGACGGTGTTCTGGTAACCGACGAGCAGGGTTCTATCGTTCTGAACAATCCGGCGGTGACACACATGCTGGGGCTGGAGGAAAAATCGCCCCTGGGCAAAAGCATCAGCCAGTGGACGCACAACGAGGTTCTGAGCAACATGGTGGCAGCGGTGCTGAAAATGGACCCTTCCTCCAATCATGGAATTTCACAGGAATGTGCCCTGGGTGATCCGCCGAAAACATTTCTCATGGCACACGCCGCGCCGGTGTGTACCGGGCAGCAGGAAATCATCGGCTCGGTTACCATTTTCAATGATATTACCTGGCTGAAAGAGCTCGATCAGATGAAATCGGATTTCGTGAACATGGTTTCCCATGAGCTGCGTTCTCCCCTCAGTGCCGTCCGCCAAAAGCTTTCCCTTATCACCGAGGGTATAACGGGCGAGATCACTGACGAGCAGAGCAGGATACTTACCCGGGTCCAGAGCCGTATCGACGGGCTTATCGGCATGACGCGCAATCTGCTGGACCTTTCACGCATTGAAGCGGGCCGGCTTATCCAGCAGAAGGAGAAAGTGTGCGTTTCCGAGCTCATTGATGAAGCCCTGGAATCCCTGGCACATGAAGCCGACAAGCGCGGCATCACCTTTGACGCAACCATCGATTCCCAGCTCTATCCCCTGTATGCCGACCGTCAAAACCTTGAAACCGTTGTAATAAACCTGTTGAGTAACGCCATAAAATACAACCGGGATCAGGGGGCCGTTTCAGTAAGCGCGCACAACAGAGGGGAATTTATCGAACTTAACGTGCGTGATACCGGGGTGGGGATTGCGCAGAAAGACCTTCCTCATATTTTTGATAAATTCTTTCGCATACGAAGTGAATCTACCCGTGACGTCATCGGGAGCGGCATCGGCCTCCCCCTGGTAAAAGCCGTTGTTGAGGCGCATCTGGGCACCATTTCGGTTGACAGCAGCCCGGGAAAAGGAACGGCATTTACGGTACTGCTTCCCCGGGGAATGTGATGCGTTCCGCCTATTGAAAATCACGTTGCGTGCCCGGGGCAAGGCGGGGCATCCCGGTGCTTACATTTTATATTTATATACGTGCCGCGTGTGGACATGTCCCGCATCAACGCGGGGCATCCACGGCGCAAGCAGGGTAAAGGAGAGACCTCTTGGAAGAAATAATCTTTTCCATTAACGGACAGACCGTAAAGGGAAAAAGCGGTGATACCATAATCACGGTAGCCCAGGCACACGGCATCACAATTCCCACCCTGTGCCATGATCCCTGCCTTGAGTCTGTGGGCGCATGCAGGGTATGCGTGGTTGAGGACGAAAAGAGGGGAAATCTGGTAGCCTCCTGCGTAACCCCCATTGCACCGGGCATGCGTATTCAAACCGACTCACCAAAAGTACTCGATGCGCGAACAGTCATTGTAAAGCTTATGTTGGCCGCCCATCCTGATTCATGCATCGTCTGCGAGAAGGGCAACCGGTGCAAGCTGCGGCAGATTGCTGCCGATCTCGGCATCGGCCTTGTGGACTACTACCCCATGCCCTGTTTTACCGGAACACAGGAGGTCAATTCATTTATTCTCAGAGACATGAGCAAATGTATTCTCTGCGCTAAATGTATCCGCGCCGATCATGAACTGGTGGTGGAAGGTGCCATAGATTACATGGACAGAGGGTTCGAAGCACGGCCTGCGACACTTACCGACGGCCCCCTTGAGGGCTCTGAATGTACGTTCTGCGGAACATGCGTCGAACTGTGTCCCACGGGTGCGCTTTTTGAACGCTATCGGCCGATACGCGGCTCAACATCAAAGCGTGTTGCCACAACCTGCTCGTTCTGCGGGTGCGGGTGTTCATTGTGGCTTGAGGTCAGCAATGATCATATAGCAGGGGTGCGCCCGGGTATTGCCGGTTCAGTCAACGGCATGACCCTCTGTGCGAAAGGACATTACGGCTATGAGTACATCGACCATCCTGACCGCCTGCAAAAACCTTTTATCAAGGGTGACGAGGGGCTTTTGGAGACCACCTGGGAAGAAGCGCTCCAGGCCGCCGCGGCGGGACTTAAGAACATACAGGAAAAATACGGCGGTGACCGGATCGCCCTTTTGCTCGGCCCCCACTGCACCAACGAAGAAGCCTTCCTGGCAAAACGCTTTGCTGAACATGTTGTGAAAACAGATCATGTGCTCTCCTGCGCCTCGCTTTACACAACAAATCTTACCGGCGCGAAGAAAGACGCCGGAGGATTTTTCACCCCCGGCTGCACTATTGAAGAGCTTGAAAAAACCGATGCGCTGCTGGTGATCGGTGCAAATCCCACGGAAACCGCCCCGGTTGTCGGCTACGCCGTCAAACGCGCTGCACGGGCCGGAACGTCCTCGCTTATTGTTATCGACCCCGTGGAGATCAAGCTGTGCGGCCATGCCGATATATGGCTTCGTCCCGCATTGGGTACGGACAGGGCCCTGGTTGCGGGTTTTTTAAACCTTCTTTTTGAAAACGGGCAGTTTTTGCAGAGCCTTTCCGGAGACGATCAAAAGCATATTGACGCCATACAAAATAGCACCCCCCGGGTCACGCGGGATGCTATTGAGCGGACAACGGGCGTGCCGTTTGAGCGGCTGCAGCAGGCGGCTGATCTGTTCGCTGCCGCCCGGACACGGGCCGTTGTGTTCGGCAACGGCATTATGCTGCAGCCCGGGGGCGGCGACGTGATCGGCATGCTCCGCTCCGTAAGCGCGGTGTCCGGCGCGTCGATGTCGCTGTTTCCGTTATTAAAACAGAGCAATACCCTGGGAATGCTGCACCTGGGGCTCATGGACGACGACAAGGCCGTAAGCACCATCGACGAAATCGACAACGGGCGTATCAAGGCACTGTGGATTATCGGCGATGATCCTGCAGAAATTCTTCCCGGGCTCCAGGCCGTGGAAAACGCCTTGGAATCCCTTGAGTTTCTTCTTGTGTCACATTCCTTTCTCTCCAAAACGGCAGCACGCGCCGATGTTGTATTTCCTGCCGCCACCTTTGCTGAAAAAAACGGCACCGTCACCAATATGGAAGGCAGGCTGCAGCCCATTCGCCGGGCCGTCAGCTGCAGGGGTGAAAGCAGACCTGACGGGACGGTTTTGTGCCAGATGGCAAAGCTGCTCGGCGCCCCCTTTATGTTTGCCGACGACAGGGACATAACGCGGCAGATGCTTGAAAGCGCTGCCCCGTATGCCCATATCGATCCCGGGGATGTGGAAAACGGGGTGCTGTGCTCCGGGCCGCTCAAAGGCTCAGCAGCAGACGCGGTCTTTCCGGTTATCCGGGAACCTGTTGCTGCTATGGACACCGGTGATACCGCCTATCCGTACACCCTCATGGTGGGCAGTATACTCTTTCAGCTTGGGTCCGGCTATCTGACCCGGCACTGCCCGCGCCTGTGCACCATGACCGGAGAGCACTGTATAGAAATTCATCCCATTGACGCAGACAGACAGGGCATTGCGGACGGTGACCGTGTTACCGTGACCTCTCCCGACGGGCAAAAAGAGCTTGCTGCCAGGCTGTCGGAGCGGATTCAGCCGGGCACCCTGTTTCTGCCCCTGCCGTTTCTGCTGGATACATCCCTGCTCCCCCAGCCAGGCAAGGTTTGCAGGGTTACCATTGAAAGGAACACACCATGAAGGATGATGAAAAATTAGCACCAATCCTCAAAAAGTATGCAGGGCAAAACTGGTCCCTTATTCCCCTTTTACAGGAGGTCCAGGATACATTCGGCTACGTCCCGCCGGAAACCATTACGCCCATCGCACGTGCTCTGCGCCTGTTTCCCAGCCAGGTTCAGGGAGTAATAACCTTCTATGCCCAGTTTTCTCTCGAACCCCGGGGGAAATACGTTGTCAGGGTGTGCAAGGGCACAGCCTGCCATGTCCGGGGGGGCCGAAGCATTCTGAGAATTCTGAAAAAGGAGCTTGTTTTGGAGGAAGGCCAGACAACGGAGGACTATCATTTTACCCTTGAAACGGTTGCGTGCCTCGGCGCGTGCTTTCTGGCTCCGACCATGATGATCAATAAGACCTATTTTGGAAAACTGTCTCCTCCAAAAATCACCTCTATTTTGAAACAATATGAAAAATAGGAGCACGGCATGCCATGCTAAAACGTCTCTCCTTGAAATCGCTGCAAGAATACCGAGAAACATGCACCCATGAGCTGTCTTCTCACAAATACTGCATCCGGGTCTGCATGACAGGGTGCAGGGCATACGGTGCCGAGGAAGTAAAGCAGGCACTGGAAGCGGAAATTTGTACCCATAAGGCAGAGGATCTGGTTGAAGTACGGGAAACCGGATGTCAGGGATTCTGTGCCAAGGCCCCGGTCATCACCATAGATCCCCTGTCGGTATTCTACCAGGAAGTGACACCACAGGACGCACCGGCAATTATCACAAAAACCATCCTGAACGGGGAAATCCTGGAACACCTTGTCTATGAAGATATACATAATGGTACAAGGATACAGGATAAAAATGATATTCCGTTTTTCAAGCTGCAGAGCCGCAGAGTTCTGAAAAACTGCGGTTTCCTGGACCCGAAAAAAATCACCCATTACATCGGCACCGGCGGCTACGAGGCAGTTGCAAAGATGCTGGAAAAAATGAGTCCGGAGGATGTTATCGGTGAAGTCCAGGCATCAGGCCTCAGGGGAAGGGGGGGTGCAGGATTTCCCACGGGAACAAAGTGGAAGTTCGCCCGCTCTTCACCCCAGCAGCCGAAATACATCATCTGCAATGCCGACGAAGGGGACCCGGGAGCCTTTATGGACAGGGCCGTGCTGGAAGGAGACCCGCACCGCGTTCTTGAGGGCATTATTATCGGAGCCTACGCGATAGGTGCCCGGTTTGGATACATCTACGTGCGGGACGAATACCCCATAGCAGTAGAGCACCTGGAAATTGCCCTTTCCCAGGCCCGTGAGCGTGGCCTGCTGGGTGAAAACATTCTGGGGACCCCCTTCAGCTTTGATCTTCAGCTGAAAAAAGGTGCCGGCGCTTTTGTCTGCGGGGAGGAGACAGCCCTCATAGCATCCATTGAAGGCAAACGGGGTATGCCCCGCCCCCGGCCGCCCTTCCCTGCCCAGTCGGGCCTGGGCGGGAAACCGACAAACATAAACAACGTTGAAACCTTTGCCAATATCCCCATGATTATCGGCAGGGGGGCGTCCTGGTACGCCCAGGCGGGTACCGAGAAAAGCAGGGGCACAAAGGTCTTTTCTCTTGCAGGCAAAGTAAACAACACGGGTCTTGTTGAGGTGCCCATCGGCATTTCCATCCGTGAGGTTATATTTGACATCGGGGGCGGCATACCCAAGGGCAGGCGCTTCAAGGCGGTACAGATGGGCGGGCCCTCCGGCGGGTGTGTTCCCGAGAAACACCTTGACCGTCCCATTGACTATGAAACCCTCCAGTCAATCGGCGCTATCATGGGCTCCGGAGGGATGGTGGTGATGGATGAGAATAACTGCATGGTTGAAATCGCCCGGTTCTTCCTGGAATTTACCCGTTCAGAATCCTGCGGCAAGTGTTCCCCCTGCCGCCTGGGAACAAAGCAGATGCTGGAAATACTCACCCGCATCACCCAGGGGCTGGGACGGGAAGGAGACATTGCCATGCTCCAGGAGATCGGCCATGCAGTAATGCAGAGCGCGCTGTGCGGCCTGGGGCAGACCTGCCCGAAACCCGTGCTCTCCACCATTGCATACTTCAGGGATGAATACGAAGCCCACATCAGGGACAAGCGCTGTCCCGGGGCCGTGTGTGAAGCAATGGTGGTGTCTGCATGTCATCATACCTGCCCGGTAGGCATTAACGTTCCCCGCTATATTGCTGCCATTGCAGAGGGACACTACATTGAGGCCGCTGAAATAATCAGGGAGAAAAATCCGTTCCCCGCAATTTGCGGTCGCATCTGCCACCATCCCTGTGAAATAAAATGCCGCAGGGGGGAGCTTGATGAGGCCGTGGCAATACGCTCTCTGAAGCGGTTCGCTGCCGATAAGTACTTTGAAACCGTTCAAACCCCGCCGGCGCCCTACCCGCAGACACAGAGCAGCAAAGTTGCCGTTGTCGGGGCAGGCCCCACCGGCCTGACCTGTGCCTTTTATCTGGCCCGCATGGGCTACCCGGTAACCGTATTCGAGGCCCTGCCCGTGGGCGGCGGCATGCTTATGGTGGGCGTACCCGAGTTTCGTCTCCCAAAGGCCGTCATCCAGAAGGAAATCGACTATATACGGCACAGGGGAGTGGAAATTCAGTATAACACACCGGTAAATATAAACTTCACCCTGGAAAACATCAAGAGCCGCGGCTACGATGCCATCTTCGTGGCAGCCGGTGCACAGAAAAGCCAGCAAATCAGGATCCCCGGCGAGGACGAAAACCTTGAAGGAATTGTTTATGGTTTGTCGTTCCTGCGGGATGCAAAGCTTGAACAGCACGTTGATGTGGGCAGGAAAGTGGTGGTAATCGGCGGCGGTAATGTCGCCGTTGATGCTGCCCGAACCCTTGTTCGTCTCGGCTCCGAGGATGTTAGTATCCTGTACCGCCGCACACGCGAGGAGATGCCCGCAAGCAGTGAAGAGATCGAACAGGCTGAGTCGGAGGGTATCGCCGTCAGGTGTCTGTGTGCGCCCATCCGCATCATTTCCGCAGGCGGCAGGGTCACGGCTGTTGAATGCACGCGCATGAAACCAGGCGATTATGATGAAAGCGGCCGGAGGCGGCCCGTCCCCGTTATGGGCACTGAATTTGTCATGTCGGTGGACATGATTATACCTGCCGTTGGCCAGGCCCCTGACCTCTCCTTCCTGCCTCCCGACAGTGAGCTGGAGCGGACAAAGTGGGAGACCCTGCAGGTGGACCCGAACACCCTTGTCACCAACATCCCCGGCATTTTTGCGGGAGGTGATTTTGTAACCGGTCCCACCTATCTTGTCGAGGCCATTGCCGGGGGCAGAAGAGCTGCTGTTGCCATAGACAAGTACTTCAGAGGGGATACGTCCCGGGTGGTTTTTGTAGACGAACGTGAAGCAACGCCTGCAAAGGCCGTTGAGGAAGCCCTGGAGGAGGTCACGGCCGAAGAAAAACAACGAATAGAAATGCCCCTGGCACCGCCCGTGGAACGCATAAAGGACTTCCGTGAAATCGAACTGGGTTTCAGTGAAGAAAAGGCACGGGAAGAAGCCAGGCGATGCCTGCGCTGCGATCTTGAAAAATAGCATATAAATTGAAAATTCCTACATAAGGGAGTTTATCATGATCCGATCAATTACCCGGCAAAAAACAGCGGAAGAAATTTTAGCGCTCCTTGAATCATATACTGATATTTTCATTGTCGGCTGCGGGACCTGCACCACCATGACACACACAGGGGGACAGCCCCAGGTAATGGAAATGGCCGATCTGCTCAAGGGCGCGGGCAAAAAGGTAACCGGCTGGATGATGATACCGGTGGCATGCGATGAGCTGACCCATGAGGCCCTGGAACAACATGGTAAGACAATTGCCGATGCTGACGTCCTGCTTGTTATGACCTGCGCTTTCGGCGTGCAGACCATCGCCATGCATTTTATAGACAAGCCGGTTGTTCCTGCTCTGGACACGCTCTTTATCGGCAAGGAGAAGGCGCCGGGAGCATTTGACGAGGTCTGCATCCAGTGCGGCCAGTGTGTATTGGGAGAGACCGCAGGGATATGTCCTGTTGCCGGATGCCACAAGGGTCTGGTGAACGGCCCGTGCGGAGGCACCGACAAGGGAAAATGCGAGGTCGATCCGGACAAGGACTGCATCTGGACGGTGATCTATAAAAAACTGGAGGCCATGGGCAACCTGAACGCAATGCGTAAATACCAGCCCCCCAGAAATCATCAGGTTGAGCCGAAACCCGGCAAAACATTTATTCCTTTTGAGGAAAGGAGCGAAAAAAATGGCACGCAGCTTTAAAGAGGCGCTCACGTCGGGGGAATTCATCGTAACAGGCGAAATAGGCCCTCCGAAAGGAACAAACCTGGAGCCCATGTTGCACCACATCGATATGCTCAAGGACAAGGTCCATGCCATGAACCTTACCGATCACCAGAGCGCGGTCATGCGTTTTCCATCACTGGGCGGCACTTTGGCGGTCAAGGAGCGCGGGGGTGAGCCGATTCTGCAGATGACCTGTCGCGACCGCAACCGCCTGGCACTGCAGGCCGACCTCCTGTTTGCCTACACCCGGGGGGTGACCAACGTGCTGTGTCTGACCGGGGATTCCGTCACCGTCGGCGACCATAAGACCGCCAAGGGCGTCTTTGACATCGATTCATGCCAGCTTTTGCACACGATCCGCACCCTGGAATCCGGTAAGGACATGGGAGGCAACGAGCTCAACGGAACCCCTGAGTTTTGCGCGGGTGCCATTGTAACGCCCGAGGCCGAACCCCTGGAGCCCCAGCTTATAAAATTTGAAAAAAAGGTTGCTGCCGGTGCCGACTTTATCCAGACACAGGCCATTTATGATCTTGACAACTTCAGGCGCTTCATGGACTATGCCCGGAAATTTAATGTGAAAATTCTCGCCGGCATCGTGCTCCTGGTCGGCGCCCGTATGGCAAAGTTTATGAACAATAACGTTCCGGGCATCTTTGTGCCCCAGGCCCTGATCGACGAGCTTGCCGCCGCCCCCAAAGGAACGGCCCTGAAAAAAGGAATCGAGATTGCCGGCCGCATGATCCGGCAGATACGGGAGGAAAACCTGTGCGACGGTGTCCATGTCATGGCCATCGGTAAGGAAGAGGTGGTCCCGGAGATCCTGGACATTGCGGGAATAACTAAAAACAGCGGTTAATACGCATTTCCGGGTGTAGTGTCCTATGAACAACGGTAATGAATCCAGGCTACAGCTCCTCAAGGAGAAAAGAATCCGGGGATCTTCCTGTTCCGTTGTTAATTAGCCGGCAGGCTGACATGCTGCTGAGACACGACACCAGCACCCAATAATGAAAAAAGCATGAAAGAACAAAGAAAAGCAGGCAGGCGCAAAGAGGACAAGGAAAGACTGCTTCTTCTTGAAGAGCTGAACGCCTCGGAAAGGCGGTACCGTGACCTGTTTGAGCGGGTACGGCACGGGGTAATCATAACCACAAAAGAGGGGGCTGTTGTGGACTGCAATCAGGCCACCCTTGACATCCTGGGATATGAGAACAGGGAGGAATTCCTGGCCATAGACCTTGAGCGAGACCTCTACGTAAACCCTGAGGACCGAAAGCAGTTTCAGCAGGAGGTTGAACAGAACGGGTACGTAAAGGATTATGAGTTGCTTTTCAAAAAAAAGACCGGCCGGGAGGTTTTGGTGCTGCTGACATCAAACACGCGTTTTGACACCGAGGCGAATGTCATCGGCTATCAGGGAATAATCATAGACATTACCGAGCAGAAGAAAATGGAGCGGGATATCCGGGAAGCCACCAAACGCTTTCAGAAAATAGGGGAAATGGGTGATGACGGTATTTTTGTACTGGACAGGGACTACCGCATAGAGTTTGCAAACACCATGGCAACGGTCATCACGGGTTACTCACGGGGAAAGCTTACCGGCTTTGATTTCAGGTCCCTGTTGAACAGGCGCGACCGGGAATTTCTTGATGCAATGCATTCCCAGGTGGGAGAGGACGAAAACAGAAGGGTATGTGTGGAGATGGACATTATCGCCGCATCGGGAGAGTCAAAGGAAGCGGAAGTGTGCATAACCATTGCAAAAGATGAGGAGGGGGCGGTAAAGACCTATGCCTATACCCGTGATATAACCCAGCGAAAAAAAATGGAGCGGGAAATCCGCGAGGCAAACCAGTTTCTTTCAAAACTCATAGAAAGCACGGTGGATTGTATCGTGGTAACCGACATGGAGGGGAATATTCTCATTTTCAACAAAGGGGCTGAAGAGCTCCTGGGCTACAGGGCGGACGAGGTGGTGGAAACGATGAACGTCAGGAACCTCTATCCCCCCGGCCTTGCCCGTGAGATAATGAAAAAGATGCGCGGGCCCGACTATGGCGGCCCTGGCAGGCTGAAATTTTTTCCCATGATGCACAAGAACAAACGGGGTGAAAAAATCGACGGCAGCCTCTCCGCCTCAATTATATATGATGACAGAAACAATGAGATGGCAACCGTTGGAATATTTACCGACCTGCGGCCCCGGCTCAACATGGAAAAGCAGCTCCGGGAAACCCAGCAGCAGTTGCTGCAGTCGGAAAAGCTGGCTGCCATGGGCAGGCTCACCTCGCAGATCGCCCACGAGCTGAACAATCCCCTTTACGGCATTATGAACACGTTCGAACTGCTGAAAACAGAAATACCGGCAGACAGCAAACGCAGAAGGATCCTGGACATGTCTCTGTCTGAAACCGTCCGGGTTACCGAAATGCTCAAAAACATGCTGAGCTTTTCCAAGCCCCAGGAGGAGACCCGGCGGGAACTGGACATCAACAAGCTGTTGCAGGACATACTGCTCTTTCTTGAAAAGCAGCTCTGGGAGGCAAATATAAAAATCAGGACCGGCTTTACCCGGACCCTTCCCCTCATCCGCGCATCACCCAACCAGACCAGGCAGGTACTGCTGAACATCATCGCCAACGCAAAGGACGCCATGCCCAAAGGAGGGACCCTGACCTTAAAAACGGCTGTTCGGGAAAACATGGTGGTTATCAGCATACGGGACACGGGCATCGGCATATCCGAAGAAATAAAAGACAAAATATTCGATGCATTTTTCACGACAAAGCAGGAGGTTAAAGGGGTTGGTCTTGGGCTGTCGGTATGCTACGGCATTATTAAGGATCACGGGGGAGACATAAAGGTAAAGAGCAAAGCGGGCAAGGGCACGACGTTTTCAATTGAACTCCCCTGCAACACCTAAACCCTATTGTATAAACTATTCAAAGAGAAAATCTCATGAAGATACTTACCATTTCTCAAGCAAGCAAATATTGTAATGTTCCCCCCGACACCATTATCTCATGGATAGAAGACGGGCACATACAGGCCGACACATCCGTGGGAGGCCATCGAAGGATCAGGCAGGACGACCTTGACCGGTTCTTACAGGAGCAAAACATTGCCGCTTCCAGGCAGCCTGTGGAAGAGGCGCGAAAGAAAATACTGGTGGTTGACGACGACAAGATTGTTGTCGAGACAATCGTACAGTACCTGGAGGAGGATGAGAACGGCTATGAAGTCATCTCCGCGGCTGACGGGTTTGAGGCCGGGACCCAGGTGCAGCATTTCAAGCCCGACCTGCTTATTCTGGACATCATGATGCCTGATATAAACGGGTATGAGGTGTGTAAAAAGCTGAAATCAGGACCGGAAACACGTGCCATTAAAATAATTGTCCTTTCCGCATATCTTGATGAAGAGAGCCACAACCGGATGAAAGAACACGGTGCAGACGCCTGCTTTTCAAAACCGCTGCCGTTGCCCGAGCTGCGCCAGCAGGTGGCACAACTGCTGGGGCTACAAAACAGTAACTAGAGGAACGTATTATGGATTTAAAGGACTCTTTACAGAAAAAAAGATTCGTTGTTACCTCTGAGATACAGCCGCCCATTGAAAGCGACATGCAGGAGCTGCTCAAAGGCATTGAAAAAATAAGAGGGAGGCTTGACGGCGTAACGGTGCCTGAATTTGAGCTGGAGGGGGTCATTACCGACTCCATAGGAACGTGCAGGATGTTGCAGGAGAACAGGTTTGATCCCATCCTGCAGACGACCTGCAGAGAGAAGAACCGGCTGGATCTGCAGACATATCTGATCAATGCTTCGGACAAGGGGGTAAAAAATATCCTCGCCTTTACGGCCGACTACCGCATTACGGGGGACAGCCTGCAGGAAATAATGTTTTTCCATGTTGATTCGGGGAAACTCTTCTCAGTGATCGGCAGCCTGCAAGAAGGTCACGACGTTGCAGGAAAGGAGGTTGAGCAGAAATCTGATTTCTTTGTGGGATCGGGGATTGATGTAACAGCGGGCAAAAACATACCGGATCTTGCGTTAAAAGAGATGGAACAGATGATCGGCATGGGGACCGGCTATTTTCTCACCACACCTGTTTTTAATCTGGACGAGTTCTACAAGTTCATGAAACGGGTCGAGCCCTTCCGGATACCCGTCATCGCTGAAGTGATTCTGGTACGAACCGCAGGAATGGCTCACTTTATAAACAGCCATATAAAGAAGGGCCTTGTGCCCCCGGAAATCATCCAGAAGCTGGCCACTGCTCCTGAAAAGGAAAAAGCAAGCATTGAAATCTTCACGGATATTATCACGGGATTAAAGGATATCTGCCACGGTGTCCATCTCATTCCCATTGGGTGGGAAGACAAAATATCAAAATTTCTGGACGCGGCAAAGCTTTAACAAAAGATAGTGTGCATTTCATCATTTCACAGAATCCGGTCCTGTTGGCCGGGGTACCCGTCCGGCAATGCACCCGAACTGGCATACAGAATTCAGGAGCCGGAATAAAAAAGCGAACAACAGGCTGGCAAGCCGGCATGAATAACGACAGAACCCGAGAACGAGTGTTTGGTATCTGCCACACAACCAGATTCTGGAAATTTTTCATTTAGTGGTTTTATGACTTCTGGATACCGGCTCCTGTATTCTGGTTTACTCCCCCGTCCCACCCCGCAGATAGGCATCCATTGCCCGGGCCGCTTTTTTGCCCGCGCCCATTGCCAGAATAACGGTGGCAGCACCGGTGACGATGTCGCCCCCGGCATAAACGCCCGGAAGGTTCGTCTGTCCCGTCTCAGGATCGGCAATAATGTTGCCCCATTTATTAAGGGCAAGTTCCTTGGTTGCCCGGGTAAGCAGGGGATTGGGGCCCTGGCCAATGGCGATAATGGCTATATCAACAGGAATCACGTGTTCTGATCCCTTGATGGGAACGGGACGGCGCCGGCCCGAATCATCAGGCTCCCCCAGCTCCATCTTTATGCATTCGATACCTGAAAGCCACCCGTTGCCGTCATCCAGAAACCGCACCGGATTGGTAAGCAGACGGAAGTCCACCCCTTCCTCCTCGGCATTTTCCACTTCCTCGGCCCGTGCGGGGAGCTCATCCTTGGAGCGGCGGTAGATGCAGTATACCTTCTCTGCACCCAGCCGCAGGGACACGCGCGCCGAATCCATTGCCACATTGCCCCCGCCGATCACCGCCATGGTAGCACCGATACGAACCGGTGTGGCATACTCCGGGAATTTGTCGGCACGCATGAGGTTGACACGGGTCAGGAACTCGTTGGCCGTATATACGCCGTTCAGATTCTCTCCGGCAATATCCATGAAATAGGGCAGGCCCGCACCGGTTGCGAGAAATACAGCATCATAGCCGTGATCCTGCATCAGCTCCTGAAGGCTCGCGGCACGGCCGATAATGTAACTTGTCTCAACTTTTACCCCCATCCTCTTGATAAGATCAACTTCTCGCTGAACAATTGCCTTGGGAAGCCGAAACTCGGGAATGCCGTACACCAGCACGCCGCCGGGTTTGTGGAACGTTTCAAAAACGGTTACCTCATGGCCCATCTTTGCCAGATCTGCTGCGGCAGTGAGTCCCGCCGGCCCTGAACCGACTACCGCAACCCGTTTCCCCGAGGAGGGGGCCGTCTCAACAGAGCGTTCACCGGCATGCTCGGCCATGTAGTCGGCAACAAAGCGTTCAATACAGCCTATGGCCACGGGCTTTCCCTTCTTGCCCAGCACGCAGTAGTTTTCACACTGGGACTCCTGGGGGCAGACCCTGCCGCACACCGCAGGCAGGCTGTTGACATTTAATACTATCTCGGCGGCTTCCAGGGATTTACCCTCTGCCACCTTTTTAATAAATTCGGGGATGGGCACTTCAACGGGACACCCTTGGGTGCAGGGGTGCTTTTTGCACTGCAGGCAGCGCGATGCTTCCAGCTGTGCCAGTTTTTCCGAATACCCGAGGGCCACTTCATCAAAGTTGGTAATGCGTATCCGGGGGTCCTGGCGGGGCATATCAATGCGCGTTGCTGCCTTTTCCTTGGTATCCTGCTCACCCGAGGAGACCACATAGTCCCACAGTGCACGCTTTTCCTCCGACGCATACATTGCCTGGCGCGTCATAAGCTCCGTGAAGTTGACCTTGTGGCCGTCGAACTCGGGCCCGTCGACACAGACAAACTTTACCGTGCTGTCGACCTCTACCCGGCAGGCACCGCACATGCCCGAGCCGTCAACCATGACGGAATTGAGACTTACCTCGGTATGCAGATCATAGGGCCGGGTAACCTTGCACACGTTTGCCATCATGATTACCGGCCCGATGGCCCAGACCCGGTTGATCTTTTCTCCGCTGTCGATGAGCTCCTGAAGTGCGTTGGTTACGAATCCCTTAAGGCCGTAGGAGCCGTCATCGGTGCACACGATAAGCTTATCGCTTATGGCGTTCATCTCCTCTTCCAGAATGATCAGATCCTTGCTGCGCGCTCCGATAATGGAAACAAGCCTGTTGCCGGCCTCGTGCAGGGCACGTGCAACAGGATATACCGGGGCAACCCCCACGCCGCCGCCCACGCAGACAACGGTGCCGTAATTTTCTATGTGGGAGGCAATGCCGAGGGGACCCACAAGGTCGAGTATCAGATCCCCGGTAACAAGCTGTGCAAGTCGGCGAGTGGATGCCCCCACAGGCTGAAAGATAACGACAATCCAGCCCTCGTTGCTGCTGTAATCCGCAATGGTCAGCGGCAGGCGTTCGGCCTTTTCATCCTGGCGCAAAACCACAAACTGCCCGGGCATGGCTTTTCCCGCCAGCACGGGGGCCTCAAGTTTGAACTGTATAATGGAAGGGGTTAAGTCCACGCGCTCAAGAATGCGCGTATTATGAAATCCCGTGCCCCGGCACTGATGGTGTGTTGTGTGCATTTTCATTTGTATACCAATCGTTTGTATTACTGTGTAATGTTATTCTTTGCGTCAAGCACCTCGTGAATCTTTTTAAGAATCTCTTCACGTTTGTAGGGTTTTTCCAGGAAGTCATTGGTTTTCATCCAGTGTCCGTCACTCTCCTGGTCGAAGCTGAAACCGGTCCGTTCACTCACCGACGAGACCATAATGATGGGAATACCCCTGGTGACGGGATCACCCTTGAGGGTCTTTGCAACGGTAAATCCCGTGTCGTGCTGCTCGAGCATGAGATCAAGCAGTATAATATCCGGCTTGTCCAGCCGTGCCCGGGAAACACCCTCACTCCCTGTCATTGCTTCAATAATTTCAAAGCCTTCCGGTTCCAGCATCATCTGAACCGTGGTAATGATATCCGGATCATCTTCAATAATCAGTATTGTATGCTCTTTGTTCATTTGCTCTCCCCACAAAGGTAACGGCGATGTGGCCTTCTGCTGTGCACTGCAATCCCCCCCGGTCCCGGGGAGGCATATACAATTTATTTAATACGTATAGTTACATTATAAAAAATAAAAATCATAAAATAAGATGCTATGCGTGTCAACTGAAAACCGTCTCAGCGTCTCATCTCCGCCTGCATTCCATTGCGTCAAAACTGTTTGCGGTAGTAATGTTCCAGAAAGCCGATACCTGTTTTCCTGCTGCACCGGCAGCGCTGGTGCCGATTTATTTTTTTTTCCTTTGACACGCAGCACGCTTTATCATATATTTTTTTAAAACGTATCTTTTTTTATAAAATAAGATTTTACTAACATAATCTTCATAAAAGCTTTTCACGTACCCACTCAACACAACAAAGGTTGCCGGGGAGTATGAAGCTGTATTTGCGCTCAAGGCTGGTGCTTAATTTTGTTGCCGTTATCGTTATTACCGGCATCGCCGCTACGGTGGTGTGTGCCCGGCTTATCGGCGACGGCATTGTCCGGGAAGCACAGAACAAGGTCACGCTTGATCTGAATTCGGCCCGGGTCATTTACCAACAGCATCTCAAAGAGATTGAGCTTTCCCTTGCCTTTACCGCCATGAGAGAGTTTGCCGTCATCAAGGCAATAAAAAGGGGCGACCGGAGCCTGCTGTTTGCAAGTCTTCAAAAAGCAATGAAAAATGCCGGCATTGATTTCCTCACGGCAACCGATGCCAACGGCATTGTCGTAATAAGAGCCCGAAACCCCCACGTTTACGGGGATGATCAGTCCGGCGATGAAATCACCGGCAGGGTGCTCAGGGAGAAAAAATCCTTTTCGGGAACACAGATAATCCCTCAAAAAGAGCTCGCCAAGGAGTCGGATGTTCTGGCCGCCCAGGCGCTGATTTTGCACGTGCCTACTCCCCGGGCCCGGCCAGCGGCGGAAACCGAGAGCACTGCCGGCATGGTACTTAAGGCGGCGGTGCCGTTGTATGACGACGAAAATGGAAACCTGCTGGGAGTTCTTTATGGGGGAAGCCTTCTTAACCGCAATTATGAAATAGTTGATACCATTAAAGACGTGGTGTACCGTGGCGTGAAATACCAGGGCAAGGATATCGGGACGGCCACCATCTTCCAGGATGACCTGCGCATTGCCACAAATGTGTTTCATAAAAACGGGGAACGTGCCATCGGCACCAGGGTTTCAAGCGAGGTTTATGACCGGGTCATAGGAGAAGGCAAGATATGGACCGCCCGGGCCTTCGTTGTCAATGACTGGTATTTGACCGCATACTCACCCGTAGAAAACGTTGACGGAAAACCCATCGGCATTTTGTACGTAGGAATGCTTGAAAACAAGTACGAAGTCATGAAGCAGGGGGCCCTCTGGATTATCGTGGGGCTGAGCGCCGCAGGCGTTCTGTTGTCCATCTGCATTTCTTATCTCATGTCCGAAACAATTGCACGGCCGGTGAGAAAACTCCAGGAAGGTATTGAAGCGGTGACCCGGGGTAATTTCGATTTCGATGTTGACGCCGCCGGCTTCGTGGAAATAAACCGCCTTGCACAGTCATTTAACCGGCTGCGCCGCGAGCTTAAAAACACCTATGCAAAACTCAAGGGGAAAATCGAGGCTGCAGATGAGGATTTGAAACAGGCCTATAAGGAATTGCAGGAAAAACAGGAAATCCTTGTGCAAAAGGAGAAGCTGGCCTCCATAGGACAGCTGTCGGCCGGTGTGGCCCATGAAATCAACAATCCCCTGGGCACCATACTCGTGTTTTCACATATGCTGTTAAAAGAGCTTCCCGGGGATGACGCCCGGCGTGCGGACATAGAAATGATTGTGAACGAGGCAAACCGCTGCAGGGATATCGTGCGCAAGCTGCTTGATTTTGCACGGCAGTCACGGGTAACAAAGGAGCCCGCAGACCTTGCCGCAATTATTGAGGAGGTCAGGGCCATAATGGGCGCTGCGGCTGGTGAACACGGGATAGCAATAAAAACCGATGCCCAGCAAAACATACCCAAGCTGTATATTGATGCAACGCAAATAAAGCAGATGCTGGTAAATCTTGTGGGCAACAGTATCGATGCCATTGATACCCGGGGTGAAGTCTGCATCAGCGCGCGCATGTCCGAAGATAACGATGCTGTTGACATCAAAGTTTCCGACAACGGGTGTGGCATCGCAGAGGAGTATCTGCCGAAACTGTTCCTGCCCTTTTTTACTACCAAGGAAATGGGAAAAGGAACGGGCCTCGGGCTGGCCATCGCCTATGGTGTGGTAAAAATGCATTCAGGCAATATCAGCGTTGATAGTCGCATCGGTGAGGGGACTACCTTTTCCATCTGGATTCCTCTTGTTGATCAGGAAAAGTCTCAACCGATGTAAAAAGCTGTTTAAAATAGCATCACGGGCAGAAAGGAGCATAGTTATGCAGGATGCACCGATCAAAGTAATGATAGTGGATGATGACGAGGACTTTGTTGAGATCGAACGAACCATTCTTGAAGCTGAAGGCTTTGAGGTCATGGTTGCCTACAACGGCAAGCAGTGCATTGAAAAGGTACAGGACACAAGACCGGACATTATCATACTTGACATTCAGATGACGACAGAATACGACGGGGTAAATGCCGCACAGTATCTGCGTGACCACCAAGACACCAGTGACATCCCGATAATCGTGGTTACGTCCAAGCCCATCTACAGCATCTATCCCGATGAGGAATGGTATCCCACGGACGAATTCATCAACAAACCCATTGACAGGTCCGATCTTATAGAGAAGGTAAAAAAGGCCTTAAAGTGATGCTCCCCGCCTATCGAAGATCCAGCTGATTTTTGTGCGGGGCACGGGGTTTCCGGCAAACAAGAGGAGCGGGCGGGACCGGCCGGATACTACTGCTGTACCGGCGTCGTTTTTGAATCTGCAAAACGCTGTGAAAAGATGCTCCCGCCCCATGGCACGTCCGGCAAAGAAGGTCGTGCCGGCACATACCCGGGAGCGAACAAACTGCAGGGGTGCTTTCGTATGGCCCGACATGATTTTTTTTAGTAAAGGCAATCAATGACACAGCAACCGGTAAAGATTCTTGTTGTCGACGATGAACCCGGCATACGTGAAAGCTGCCGCAAAGTGCTGGAGTCGGAGGGCTTCCATGTTGAAACCGCTGTTGATGGTGTAGAGGGCCTGGAGCTTTTCAAGAAGAACGCTTCCTTTGAAGCGGTACTTGTTGATCTGAAAATGCCCCGCATGGGCGGCATCGAGCTTATCAGACAGATAAAACAGATCGACCCGGAGGCGCTGCTGCTTGTTATCACAGCCTATGCCACCATTGAGACAGCGGTTGAGGCAACAAAGCGCGGTGCTTACGGCTATATCCCCAAGCCCTTTACCCCCGATGAGCTCCTCCTGCCGGTACATAACGGACTTGAAAAGCGCGCACTTGCCATTGAAGCACGCCAGCTGCGCGAAGAACGCGAAATGCGGCTGCTGGAAGTGGCTTATGAGCGTTCCAGATGCGGTACCATTATCCAGTGCATGTCCGATGCAATCCTGGTTGTTAACATCGAAGGCCAGATAGTGCTGAGAAATGCCGCAGCTTCACAGATCTTACCGTGGGAATGCCTTGCGCAGCTTCCCTGTTCCCTCGCATGCCTCGACAGCCCTGCGTTGAAAAACCTGCTTGAGGAGACGGTAAAAGCATCGTCGAAGCCGAACATTGTTTCCAGAGAGGTCTCCTTTGACAAATCAACCTATATGGTAAACGCGAGTCCGGTCATAGATGACAACGGCAGGGTTCTCGGGGGCCTTGTTCTTCTCAGGGACATCACCGCTCTCAAGAAGCTAGCAGCGGCAAAGTCAATGTTTGTCTCTATGGTTGCCCATGAGCTGAAAAGTCCCCTCGCCGCGGTAGAAGGGTTGCTGGATATTGTTCTGTACGAAAACGGCAAGGTCTCCCCTGAGCGAGAACGCAACCTTGTGGAACGGGCACTGCTTAAAACAACGACGCTGCGGCAGTTGATCGATGAGCTGATGAGCCTGCGGGCCCTTGAGGCGGGCCGCTTTGCCCTTTCCCGCAGTGCGCTTAACCTGCAGGACGTTCTGGCCGAAGTGCTCGAGGCCTGCCGGGAGAAAGCCGACAGGCACAGCATTACGCTTGCGTCAAATCTTGAGACGTCCCGGCAGGTTCCCGATGTGTTTGCCGACAGGGACGCCATGAAAAGCATTTTCACAAATATTATCGATAATGCCATAAAATACACTGCCCGTGGCGGGAGTGTTTCCGTAGACACTGCCCACAATGATCAGTATATGACCATCACCATACAGGACAACGGTATCGGCATGGACCCTGAAGAGCAGGAAAAAATATTCGAGGAGTTTTTCAGGGCCCGCAATGAGTTTACCGCCGGCATACCGGGAACCGGACTCGGTCTGAGTCTTACAAAACACCTTATTGATATGCACCACGGGAAAATCAGGGTTGAATCGAGTCCCGGCAAAGGCTCTGTTTTTACCGTGTGCATCCCCCTTGTTTCAGAGGTAAGAAAAAATGATAGCCGTTAATGAGATAAAAACGCAGGGGTTTTTCCTCGGCCTGCAGGATGAGCATGTGTCAAAAATTGCTGAGATCTGCCATGAAGAAGTGCTGCAAGCACAGCAGTTCATCTTTAAAGAAGGACAGGAAGCAAAAAAGCTTTACATCCTTGTACAGGGAACTGTTGCCATCCAGGTCCCGCTGAGAAAGTATCAATATGTTATCGTCAATACTGTTGAAGACAGGGGTGCTCTTTTCGGCTGCTCCGCTCTGGTGGACCAGAAACGCTACAATGCAGCCGCCAAATGTCTGGGTGCAACCCGTATTCTCGCCATTAATGCCGCAGACCTTGAAGTTCTTTTTAATGATGATCCGGTTTTGGGCCTTGCTTTCATGCGGAAAGTCGCCGCACTCATTAACCAGCGGCTGCTTTCGCTACGGGACCGCCTGATAAGCTCCATCACCTGATACCCCGCACCGCCCCTCACCGACTGATGCGCCTGCCTTCTGTCACACTTTACCCCGGGGGATCTCAAATACGCTCTTCAGAGTATCCATAGCCCGCACCACATCTGCAGCAGGGATAACAAAATATGATGTGGAAACCGTTGTGCTTATTGCCGCAACCGTTATGCCCTCGGAAGACAGACAGGCATGCATCATATATATGATGCCGGGTATTTCGGCAAAATGGGGTCCGTGAATGGCCACCATGCCCGCATCTTTATGAATCTGAATATCTTCCTCATTCGGGCAAAGCTGAAAAAGAATTTCCTGTACAGGTTTCAGGTAGCTTTTTTCCACACAAAATGTCACGCCAAGGCATGCGTCTCGCTGCTGATGGCAGGTAAAAAATTTGATTTTTATCTCCTTCTCTTTCAGCCGCTCAAAAAGACCGTTAAGGCAGGTGTTTTCCTTGAGCCGCAACGTTATCTGGCTGAGATATTCGTGGTTTAGAATATTAAAAACCTGCAGTCGTTCCATAGGTACCCGCTAGGATAAACCGAAATTCCTGCCCAGAAGCCTGAGCGCGTCGTGCAGCCTGTCCTCACCGACCACACAGGAGATCGAAGACAGGGAGCTTGCCACAGCAACAAGAGGGATTTCCCCGTCAACGAGGCACTGAACAATCATACTGATAATCAACGCGCTTTCACGGTGTGGAAACAGTGATAGAATGCCTGCGGGGAAAAGATAACGGACATCCCGGTCCCCGTCCTCCGGTGTGATTTCACGCAGGAGCGCAAGTGTTGAAGCGATATCTTTTCTGTCCACACAGAGCACAACGTTTTTGTTTTTTTTTTGATTGGGTATCTGGTTGATAAACTCAAGGTTGATTTTCTGGTGTGCAAGGATCTGAAAAATCTTTCCCACGGCACAATCATCCGCAACACCGGAAACCAATACTGCTTCAAGGTGCCCCCGCTGCATTATGCCGCTTATAAGACCTTTTTCCATGGTGTCGGAAATCTCCCCCAAAAGCCTCATCGGCGTGAGGCCGCACAGTGGTTCTGGACCATTAAGGAGATATGAGACTGCTGCTACCCTGAATCAGGTGGTATTGTAGTAAGGAATCTGCTTTCATGCAAGAACTATAAGGAAATAATGTCGTTCCGACAGCCGTGTGCATCCGGGCTGTATAGACAACATCTACCAAAAAACAAAGGATCCCGGGGGCCGAGAAAAAACATGAAGCGAACGAGCCGGCAAGCTCACAAGCCGAAAAACGAACAAGAAAAAACGCCAAAAACCAGTTAGCCGTCTTGCCTGTATTCAGGCCGTCTGCTTGTCAGCGTTTAAGCCTGTTTGCTGTCTTGCTTGCTAGAAAGGAAGGGGTTTGCCGGTGCGGTATGCAAGGGCCTGACATGTTGCAATAAGCCGGCCGCCCTGATCGGAAACCCGTATGTCATAGGTTGCCGTTTTTTTTGTACGGCTCACCTCCCGGGCCTCGGCGCGCAACAGCACCCCTGCCTCAGGGCTCGATACATACACGACATTTACCGTCAGTGCGACCGCCACCGTACCGTCTGACTGGGCCACGGTTTCAAAGGCTTCATCTATCAGCGCAAAAATGGCGCCGCCGTGAGCTCGTGCATAAATATTATTCATGAGATCGGGCTGGTAGACCATTTCTACGGCTGAAAATCCCTCCTCAAGGGCCACAAGCTTCATGGACAGCGCCTTCGAAAAAGGTTCCTGTTCCACTGCCCTGGAAATTGCGTCTTTTACAGCCGGGTCCATTATACGTCTCCTGCACATAATAATTCGAAAATCATAGGAAAAACAGATAGGCCTGTCAAATTAAAAGTTTTTGTGCTGCTGCTGCCGTCTGTTGCGGGCAATGAAATACACCTTGATTGTGACGGCAAAATATGCTATTCGGCACACATTCTTGAGTTAACAGTAACAGCACAACGGGTCCGATGTTTTTTTTGCTTGAGCGCAAAAATTATCACACAGTCCACCGGCTTTTTATAACAGCGTGCTGCTGCCTGTTACTTTGCCTGTGGAGCTTTGTCTGCATAGCGGCCGGGGAAACCCCGCAGCTCGATGATTGCGGGTACCCTGTGGTTACGGTGCCGGAGGGCTGTCGTGCATGTCACGGTGCCCCGCCTGACACGGTACGTCATCCTCCCAACAACCGGTGCTTTCGGTGCCACGGGTATGTCATTGACGAGGATTTCAATTTTTCGCAACCTGATCTTCACCAGAACGGTTCAGTAGAATATGCCGTGGGCTGCAGCTCCTGCCACGGGTGGGACCGGGGCGTTTCTCCGCCCCAGAGCCTTGCCGGTGGCTGCACGCCGGGAACGGCCGGAACCGGCGCCCATGAAGCCATGCGCAGAAACGCCCCGGTCGCCCACCAGGTAAACTGTTCCAACTGCCACGTTGTGCCCCTGTCAAACTGGTCGGAGGGCCACATAGACGGCGACGGTAAAGCCGAAGTCGTTTTCAGCAATCTGGCCGTTGCGGATGGTGCCGCCCCGGTTTGGAACGGATCAACCTGCGCCGGTGTCTACTGCCACGGCGCAACGCTTCAGGGCGGTACCAATACCGAACCTGACTGGCAGGATACAAGCGGCGCTGCTGGCGCATGCGGTGCGTGCCACCGACTGACCGATCCCGACGGTAACCCTGATGTTGACTGCAGCAGCTGCCATCCGTCTTCCGTCGACGGAAACCGGAACATTCTGCCCTTCGGCACCCATATAAACGGCACAATTGACCTGACCACCGCACGAAGGAGGCATTGATGAACAGACGCCAGTTTCTTGCAGGCTCCATTGCAGCGTTATTTGCCTCTTTGCTGCCGGTCCCGGTTCGGGCGGGCCGTGTTCCCCTCTTTCGCAAACTTTCCGGATGGCACATAAAAGGGTCTCTCACAAAAACCGCAACCGCGCCGCTGCCCTGCATTACGGCGGCGGTGGATGTGCTTGTACCTGCCGACCCTGACATAGAAAGTGATTTCAAGGGATCCGATTACCGGGCAGACTGGATCGTGGCCGATGCCGTCGGCTGGCTGGGACAGCTCCTGTTGACTGTATTTCTCAATTACTACGCTCTGATAACGGCAGGCAGCTTTTTTGTAAACTGCACCCGGCAGCAGCAGCTTGATGCAATAAAAGCATGGGTGCGCAACCGAGGGGACCAGGTCCCCATCGTGAAAGACCTGCTTTCGGGTATGCTGACGCTGTCGCTCATCGGCACCTATGAGGCCAATTCAGAACAGGAGCAGCGGCAGCTCTTTACCTCAATGGGATGGTTTGATCCCGATGATCCCGCGGGCACATTCAGGATACCCAATGAGGGGTATCCCGATTCATTTCAGCTTCCCGTGCGCTTAAAGAAAGGCATGAGCAAATGACGGAACATGTTGATGTTGTCATCATCGGCGCCGGTGCCGGAGGCGCGACCCTGGGCGGCGAGCTTGCCGAGGCAGGGGCAAAAGTGGTGTTCCTTGAAGCGGGGAAGGATCTTGATATAACCTACGGCTCACCGGATCATTTTGCCGATACACAAAGCTTTCTCAAGGTTGTGGACGACAACCTGTTCTGGCACGAGGAATATACGGGCCGCAACTGGCGCACCGATATGGGAGAATGCGCCGGGGGGGGGACAACAACCTATGCGGGTGTTCTTGAGGAATCAACGCCTCGGGATTTCGACCTGTGGCCGTTTTCATATGAATCTTTTCTGCCATACATCGAGCTGACCAAGCGGCGGTTCCGTGTATCGCGCTGGCCCCTTGATGAACTCAGCCATACGGCAAAGATACTTGCCGACGCATCCGGCGGCGAGCTGGGCCCTATACAGTCAGGCTATAACCGCGAGTCCTATTTCCAGTACGGCGTATATCATGACCGGTGCCGCAAGTGCCGGTGCTGCATTCTGGGCTGCCGTTACAATGCCAAGGCAAACGCCCTCACCATACCGCTTCCCAAAGCCAAGTGGTTCGGCGCAGAGGTGCGTGACAACTGCTGGGTCACCCGCCTGAACACCAGCGCCGCAGGCTCCCGTATTGAAAGCGTGACCTACTTAAAGAGAACCGCTACCGGCAACTTCACCGAACATGTCGAACAGCATACCCTGTATGCCGACATGGTGGTCCTTGCCGCCGGGGCCATGATGACGCCCATGCTGCTGCACTGGTCAGGAAAAAACGGGCGGGCCCTGGCAAACTCCTCAGGCCAGGTCGGCAAAAATCTCCGTGGACATTTCTTTCGCACCACGTATGCCGTGCTCGATCGCGATGACGTGCGCACTTATCAGGGCAACCTCGTTGAGCTTAACGACCTGTACGCAAACTTCGACAACGGCTATATGCTTGAATTCAACATGGTTGCCCCGCCCACCTATATGGGCGCCATGATTGAAGTATTCGATACCGAGAACCTGGTTGACCTGCTGGGTCTGCCCTTTAAGCGTTTTATGCGCCAGTACGGCCGGCTGATCATCTCCGCTCCCCTGGCCCGCAGCTACGATCAGGGATTTACGGAAAACAGCATCATGCCCCATCCGTGTCAGAAAAACCGCTACGGCGATCCCCTGCCCGTGGTAACCTTTGAACCCAACAGCACGGAGAACCAGTGGGTCGAAAGCGCGGTTGAGCGCGCCAAGAGCATCCTCATTGCCGCCGGGGCCGATACTTCCAGGATGAGTACCGGCGGCATAGATGTTGTGCACAAAGTAGGCACGTGCCGCATGGGAACCGATCCCGCAACCTCTGTCACCGATCTTGACGGCAAATGCTGGGACATCGACAATCTCTGGATAGCAGACGGAAGCCTTTTTCCGGCACCCCTTCTTGCCAACTGCGCCTTTATCATCTACTGCCTCGCCTACAAGGTGGCAGACGCCATGCTTGGCCGTGAAACAAGTACGGACTGACCGTCCGGCAAAACATTCCTGCAGTTCTTGAAATTCATGCTGAAAAATGCGATAAATAGTTATGATGTCCGCCTGTTGAAAATCCCGTTGCGTGCGCGGGGCTTTCGCGGCACACGCCGGTAAAAAATACAGGGAAAGCTGGGGAACACTATGGAGGAAACTATATTAAAGGACATTATCACCTTATGCTGGCGCATGGATGAACATGCCATAAAAATTTATTACAATTTATCGCAAACAGCAGACCCCGTTGAGCTTAAAAAATTCTGGAAACAAATGTCGGAAGAAGAATCGCAGCATGTAACGTTCTGGAAGGACCTGCTGGTACTGGCTGAAGAAAAAGTAATTCCACAAATCTTTCGTCATCCCGAAACCACCCTGGGGGAGTTAAAAAAAAACTACAACAAAGTAATTGAACTCTCACGGCAAAGCGCACAATCAACAGATTTAACGGATAATTTTCTTCTGGCCTTTCGCCTGGAATTTTATCTTCTACATCCGGCCCTGGAGCAGCTGTGGCATTTTTATAGACTTATCCTCGACGAGAAACACAACCCCGAACTGGAGTACGAAAACCACATACGTGGATTTATTGATGCCATGCAAAAATTCGGCGCTGACAGCGTGGGGCTTGAAGCCCTGGGTGAGACCATAGAGAGGATGTGGAGCAATGCAAAAAACATGGCAAAAGAGACAAACCTGGATGACCTTACAAGAATATTGAACAGACGCGGACTGTTTAATGTCATGACGTCATTGGCATCCCTGGCAAAGAGAAACGCGTTCTACTCGGGTCTGCTCATGGTCGATATCGATCATTTCAAACGCGTCAACGACACCATGGGCCATCAGGCGGGAGACACCGTTTTGAAGGACGTTTCCGCTATTATAAAATCAAATCTCAGAACCAGCGATATAGTAGGCCGTTTCGGCGGAGAGGAATTCCTTGTTTTTCTTCCCGACATTAAAAAAGAGAACATATACTTCCTTGCCGAAAAAATAAGACGTGCCATTCAGGAAGAAACCAGCAAGGCTGTACCGGTCACTGCCAGCATAGGCGGAACCGGCACTACAATAAAAGGAGTCGTCGAGAAAGAAATTCATGAACTTATAAAACAGGCGGATTCATTTCTATATGAGGCAAAAAGAAAGGGGCCAAATCAAGTAATCTGCTGATCAGCATACGTCATTATGGGTAAGGGGGCTCACGGAAAAAAGAGGCGCTTGCGGCGTGAGCTCCATTACGGCAAGAAAGCCGGGGGCACACTAAGGGGTATGGGAAAAGCATGAGGCCACAAATCCGGCAAAGCCGGCGTTTTATGTGCTTAATCAGCTGCGATTACTGTTGAGTCGAGGATGAAGCTAACAACGGAAATAGACAAAAAGAACAACCTTAGAATCCATACGGTTGACGGTCCGCTGGATTTTAAGGCCCTTCAACGTATTCTTAAAGAAACATATTCATCTCAGGATTACAACTCCGATATGAGTGTTCTCTGGGATATAAGAAAGTCTGATCTCTCTTCTTTTACCTCCGCGCAAATTCAGGAGATAAAAAACCTGGTAAAAAAGCAGTGGGGCACAGGAGGAATGAGCCGGGCTGCCATTGTGGTGTCACGGGATATTGATTATGGCCTTACCAGAATGTATGAACTTATATCCAGCGAAGAAACGAAAAGCGAAATTCGAGTATTTCGTGAATACCCCGAAGCTGTTCAATGGCTAAAGTGAACGGACAGGTTCACGGCACGGTGGTACTATGCGGTCTTCCACACCCCTATTTCCTTGTGCCTCCCGCGAAGTGATGCGTGATCCAAGAATCCGGCCGGAGCATTGGGGGCGCGTCCTGATCCGTGATCAAGCCGTGCCCCTCTTTCACACCACAAGACGGTACCGTCTTGTATACGAAAACCGGTCACGCTTACTACCACTGCTCCTGGGCCAACCTGGCGATGAGCCAGTCTTTCAATCTATCCTCAAGCGGACCCACCCAGGATTCGATCTTTCGGATATCACCGCTTGCGATGGCGGCCTTTTCCTCATCCGACAGGTCGTATTCTTCAAGAGCGGCGGACGGATTATCTGCCAGCCGGGCAAAGAAATCATTATCCTGGGAAGCCCTGTCCAGAAGGGCCAGCATCGCCCTTACCGCAGAAACCTTAAATTCAGGTATCTTTGCCACCGGGTCGAGAGCAGGATTTGTCAAAATATTTACCGGGGCTTCCTTCCAGTGAAATGCCATAAAGGCCAGACCCGGGGTCGTCTTTGCCGAGATATTAACCGGTGCCTCAATGCCTCCCCGTGCTGATGAAATGCTCAGCAGGTCACCTTTTTCCACACCCATCTTACGCGCATCCTCGGGATGAATGTCGATGAACCCTCCGGGCTCAAGAGCATCGAGCACCCGGGAGCGCCTGCTCATGCTGCCGGTGTGCCAGTGTTCCAGAATGCGGCCGGTGGTCAGCATGAGAGGAAATCCCGATGAAACCGCTTCAGCCGCCGGCCTGTATTCCACCGCGTGAAATTTGCCCAGGCCACGGGTAAACTCATCCGTGTGCAGTATCGGTGTGCCGGGGTGGGACCGATCCGAGCAGGGCCACTGAAGCCCGTATCCGTCAAGACGGTCATGTGTAATACCGCCGTAGATGGGGGTAAGCGAAGCAATCTCGTCCATTATCCGGCCTGTGCTTTCATAGCTAAGAGGGCTGCCCATCTTTTCTGAAAGCGCTGCTATGATCTGCCAGTCCGGCAGGGCAATGCCCGGTGGGTCAATGGCCTTGCGAAGCTTCTGCACCCGCCGCTCGGTATTAGTAAACGTGCCGTCCTTTTCCGCAAACAGTGCTGCCGGCAAAACCACGTCCGCAATCATAGCGGTTTCCGTCGGGAAAATGTCCTGCACCACCAGCAGCTCAAGCTTTTCCATGGCCTGCCGGGCATGCACAAGGTTAGGCTCGCTCATCATGGGATTTTCTCCCGTAACATACAGTGCCCTGAGTTCACCCTCGTACGCCGCGTTCATCATTTCGGTCATGGGCAAACCGGGAGATCTGCTCAGGGTGCAGTTCCAGGCCTGTTCAAATTTCCGGTGTACCTCATCATTGTCAACGGCCTGGTATCCGGGAAAGACATTGGGAAGCGCGCCCATATCACATGCACCCTGCACATTGTTCTGTCCGCGAAGGGGGCTGAACCCGGTGCCCGGCCGCCCCATATTACCGGTCAGCATCAGCAGGTTTGCAACGCTCTTGACATTGTCGGTACCGCTGGTGTGCTGGGTTATTCCCATGCTGTACAGTACGGTGGCCGTTTGTGCCCCGGCAAAAAGTCGTGCCGCCCTGCGTATGTGGTCTGCCGAAACGCCGGTTATCCCGGCTGCGCGCTCAGGGGCATACGCCGCAACTGTCTGCTTCAGATCGTCGAATCCCTGGGTCCGTCTTTCTATAAAATCCCTGTCCTCGAGTCCCTCCTCGATGATAACCTGCATCATTGCGTTGAGCAGGGCGACATCCGTGCCCGGCCGGTGCAGCAGGTGCACATCCGACATGTCCGCAAGCTCAATGTGTCGCGGGTCGGCAACGATCAAATTCGTCTTTCCACTCTGGACGTTTTGCCGTATGGCACGTCCGATAATGGGATGGCACTCTGTTGTATTGGAACCGATGACAAAAAGCAACTCGGCCTTTTCTATGTCATCTATTGAGTTGCTCATGGCGCCGCTGCCGAAAGCAGCAAGAGCGCCTGCAACGGTCGAGGCATGGCACAGGCGCGCGCAGTGGTCGATATTATTGGTGCCGAGAACAGCACGCGCGAATTTCTGCACAATATAGTTTTCTTCGTTGGTAAATTTCGCGGAGCTCAGTACCCCCACACTGTCGGGGCCCTTCTGGTTTATTATCCTGCCGAGGCTTCCTGCCACGAGCCCCAGTGCCTCATCCCAGCCTGCTTCGCGGAAAACGTCCCCGACAGCGGTCCCGGAGGGCACATCTCGACCCACCCCGATTTTTCGGATCAGGGGCGTTGTCAGTCTGTCCGGGTGTGCGGGAAAGTCATTGCCGAAGCGGCCCTTCACGCAAAGTCCGCCCCGGTTGACCGTGTTTTGCGTCGCACCCCGTACGCTGACGATTTTGTTCCCGCGGGTGCCAAGGTACATGGAGCATCCGACCCCGCAGTACGGGCAGATCGTCTTCACTTCACGGGTTGCCGGCAGAGACTGTTTGGCAACCAGCGCACCGGTCGGACAGCGCGCAATACACTCTCCGCATGACTCGCAGGTTGACTCAAGGAGCGTTTTATTACCAAAGGTGCTTATTTTGGCATCATAGCCCCGAAATGCTATGTCTATGGCACCGACCCCTGCTATTTCATGACACGCGCGCACGCATTTGCCGCAGAGTATACATTTATTTGGATCATGGTCAAAAGCGGGATGGCTTGTATCAATGGGCAGCATTTTTGTGCCTTTTCGCATCCGCTCAAATCGGGAGGTATCTATTCCAAGGTATTTTGAGATTCGCTGCAGATCACAGTCCTGGTTCTTGGAACAGGTGAGGCAGTCTACGTGATGGTTTGCTATGATAAGTTCCATGTTGATGCACCGCGCCTTGTTTACGCGGGCCGTATCGGTATGCACTACCATGCCGGGAGCAACCGGAGTGGTGCATGATGTTGTCAGCCCACGCATGCCCTCTATCTCCACAAGACAAAGGCGACAGGCCCCGTACGGCTTTAAGTCGGGATCGTGACAAAGTGTTGGAATGTATATATCGGCCGCACGCGCAGCTTCAAGGACGGTTGAATCCTGACGGGCATGCACGGTTCTGCCGTCGATGGTCAAGGTAATGCTTTTCTGCGGTTCGTTCTGTATTGTTTGAGCGGTTTCTGGCATGTGAGAACCTCCTTCGCTTAATGGTAGGTACATATATTCATAGAGCACGTATTACGCGAGGGGCCTACGTCTCCTCGGCGCATGAAAGCTCCTGTTCATCTTGATACTTCTCAAGGTCACACTGCAGGCATCGCCGCGCCTCCTCCTGGGCCTGCTCTTCTGTTAATCCAAGCTCCACCAGGTCAAAGCATGTCAGCCGGGTTTCCCGTGCGAGGGATGCGATGCGAGGTCGTCCCTGTTCCTCTTCTGCTTCTTCGGGCGCGGGCAGTAGCGCTTTGTCCTCAACGGGGATGAGGGTTTCTGCAATATTGCCTGTCCCGCCGAGATACCTGTCAATGGAGATTGCCGCCTGTTTCCCCGCAGCAATAGCCTCAATGACGGATGCAGGACCGCTCACGACATCACCGCCGGCAAAAACCCCTTCCGTGCTTGTTGCAAGGGTATCCGGATCAACAACTATCAGCTCACTGCGGTGCTTTTCAACACCGAGGGTTTCGGGAATATCGGGGCGCTGACCGATTGCGGATAACACAGTATCATACTGCCGTTCAAACTCGCTTCCCGGCACCGGCTCGGGACGGCGCCTTCCTCCTGCATCGGTTTCACCAAGCTTCATGTGAACGCACGTCAGCGTGAGTTGCCCCCCCTGACGGGAAATATCGGTGGGTGCGACAAGGTACTCTATATGCACTCCTTCGTGTAATGCCTCTTGTATCTCCTCATCAGCAGCAGGCATTTCCTCCCTGGTTCGACGATAGAGAATAGTAACATCGGGGGCACCGAGGCGAAGTGCGGTACGGCACGCATCTATGGCCGCGTTTCCACCGCCGATCACGGCGACATGCTGACCGATGTCGACTTTTGTACCCAAAGCGACATTCTTTAAAAAATCCACGCAGTCAATAACTCCCGGCGCGTCATCTCCGGGAATACGCAGCCGGGTACCTGCTTGAGTACCCATGGCAAGGTACACGGCATCAAAGCCCTCATTGCGAAGTTCATCAACCGATTCTATGCTGGTGTTGGTCTCTATGCGAACGCCGGCCTGTCTGATGATATCAATCTCGGCATCAAGAACGGATTCGGGCAGGCGATACCGTGGTATACAAACCCGCAGCATGCCCCCTGCCTTTTCAAGACTCTCAAAAACAGTAACCTCATGGCCGCAGACCTTGGAAAGGTAGTAAGCCGCCGTGAGCCCTGAGGGGCCTGACCCGACAACAGCTACGTTTTTATTGGTCGGCTTGGCAAGCCGTTGAATGTGCGGTGCCGCTCTGTCGGCATGGTCCGCGGCAAAACGTTTGAGCTCTTTTATAGCGACGGGTGCATCAATAAGCGCCCTCCGGCATTTTGTCTCACAGGGATGAAAGCAAACATAGCCGCACACCGCGGGAAAGGGGATGCTCTGTCTGATAACCGCTACCGCCTCATCATACCTGCCCTCTGCAATACAGCGGATATAGCGGGGAACATCCACGCCCGCCGGACAGGTATGACTGCACGGTGCGTCGACAAGGCCCTTACACGTCGCAGCCGGGCAGTGGTGCTTCTTAATATGTGACTCATATTCATCCCTGAAATAGCGTATTGTTGAAAGCACGGGATTCGGGGCGGTCTGCCCCAGCCCGCACAGGGAGCCTGCCTTGATACTCTCGCTTAATTCTATGAGCAGGTCGATATCATCAGGCTTTCCTTTTCCGTTGGTAATATCTTCAAGAATATCCAAAAGCTGCTTGTTGCCCCAGCGGCACGGAATGCACTTGCCGCAGGATTCCATCATGGTAAATGAAAGAAAATATTTTGCCATATCCACCATGCAGTTATCCTCATCAAGGACCACCATGCCTCCTGATCCCATAATTGATCCCGCCGCTGCCAGGGTGTCGTAATCAACCGGTGAATCCAAAAAACTTGCCGGCAGACAGCCGCCCGACGGTCCGCCGGTCTGAACTGCCTTGAACCGCTTATCACCCAGCATGCCGCCGCCGATATCAAAAATAATTTCCCGCAGGGTTGTTCCCATGGGAACTTCAACAAGGCCGCTGTTTGCGACTTTGCCGGTCAGAGCAAAAACTGCGGTCCCCTTGCTTTTCTCGGTACCGATACCCGCATACCACTCTGCGCCTTCCTTGATGATAACCGGGATGGTTGCAAGGGTTTTTACGTTATTGATATTTGTTGGTTTTCCCCACAGGCCTGACTGGGCGGGAAACGGGGGACGCGGTCGGGGCATGCCCCGTTTGCCCTCTATCGAGGCCATAAGGGAGGTTTCTTCCCCACAAACAAAAGCACCCGCGCCTTCTTTGATCTTTATCGAAAAGGAAAAGTCCGCGTTCAAGATATGCTGCCCCAGAAAGCCGCGTTCTTCTGCCTGCTCCAGGGCCAGGCGCATTCGTTTTATCGCAAGGGGATACTCGGCCCTGCAGTAAATATAGCCCTGATGGGCACCTATGGCATAGGCTGCGATAACCATTCCCTCAATAACCGTATGGGGATCACCTTCCATGGTGCTGCGGTCCATAAAAGCCCCGGGGTCACCTTCATCGGCATTACAGATAAGGTACTTTTCCGTGCCCGGACTTTTATAACAAAATTCCCATTTTATGCCGGTTGGAAAGCCTGCACCGCCGCGGCCGCGAATTCCCGACCGCTTTATCTCATCGATAACCTGGTCGGGAGACATCCGGGCGACAACTTTTTTCAGTGAGTCATAGCCGCCCCGTTCTATGTAGTCATCTATTTTTTCCGGGTTGATATGACCGCAGTTGCGCAATATCAGGCGTTTCTGCTTTTTATAAAATGCTATTTCCTTGTATGTCGCAATGGGCCGGTCGGTAACCGGGTCATGGTAAAAAAGCCGTTCAACGGGCGTGCCTTCTTTGAGGTGCTGGTGCACGATATCATGGACATCGTCTACCGTGACTTTTACATAAAATGTGCCCTGGGGTTCGACAACGACGATGGGACCCTGCTGACAAAAGCCGTGACAGCCGGTAAAATCAACCGCAACATTGGTAAGGCCTGCATCCTGAACTTCCTGCTCAATTGCATGACGTATTTTTTCAGAGTTTGATGAACAGCAGCCCGTACCCTCACAGACAAGAACGGTGTATGTGATACACGACGTGTTTTTTTCATTTTTTTTCATGCATCTTCCCCCTCATCGCTGCTTTTAAAGAGTTCATCAACCTTTTTTGTCGTCATTTGCCCGTGGGTCTCGTCGTTAGTCACCATGGTTGGTGCAAGCGCGCACGCACCGATGCATGCAACAGTCTCAAGGGTGTACTCGCGGTCCGGTGTGGTCTGGCCGGGCGTAATGCCGAGGGTTTTTTTTATGTGGCTGAGAATGCGTGCCCCTCCCCGCACGTGACATGCTGTTCCCCGGCAGACCTTTATAATGTTCCGGCCTGTTGGAACAAGCTTGAACTGCGCGTAAAAGGTAGCCACACCGAAAACCGTGCTTTCCGGGACCTTAAGGAACCGGGCTATGCATTCCATCGCGCTTTCAGGCAAATAGCCGAAACGTACCTGCACCTTCTGCAGCATGGAAATAAGTTCATCCTTTGTGCCCGTATATGAGGCCAGGATTTCTTCCATCTGGTCATCGATATTTTTTTCGGATTCATCGACACATATGTTTTTTGCTTGCGCCACATCCATAGTTGCACCTCATCTTTTATAATGTAATAGTTCGACGGTGAGATTGTAAGCTTCAGATCTCTTCATTGCCGTACATCTATTGATTTTTTTGCTTGTCGGTCATGCATCCTGTACCCGGAGACCTACCAGACTTCCATCTCAAGACGGTGAAGCAGGTAGCTCAGCTGGGCGTCTGTTAATTCACCGACATGCTTTTTTATCCAGGTGATGTCACCGGACATGACAGCGGCTTTTGCTTCACTGCTGAGATTGTACTGCTCCAGCGCCCTTTCGGCATTGTCTACCATTTCAGCCCAGAACCCGTCGTCGTGAGCGGCCCTGTCCAGAACTTTCACAACCTGTTCCTTGTCGATAATTTTCTGCTCCACTGACGTTACATAGTCTTTTGCCGGAGCCTCCGTCTCTTTTTTCATGACGTGCTTTACTGCATCAATTATTTCATCAGGCTCAAATGGTTTGGCGATGTAGTCGTGTGCACCAAGCTTCATTGCCTCAAGTGCCGTGGGGACCGAAGCGTAGCCGGTAATCATTATTACCGGGGTATCAGGCTTCTTCTGTTTTATTTCCCTGATCACCTCTATCCCGCTTATATCAGGCATCTTTAAATCGGTAATGATGACGTCGAATTCCTCGCTGTCCGCTTTTTCCAGACCTTCCCTGCCGGAAAAGGCCATCTCCATACTGTAGCCTTCTTCCTCAAAGATCCGCTGGCAGCCCCTGCAGACGACCTCTTCATCGTCTACTATGAGTATATTGGCCGGCTGATATTCCTGTATATCGGTTTGCTGTAACATTGTTGTTTCCTCCTGTGTTAGTGTTGTGGTAGCCGAAAGCTTCCGATCATGCTGCGCCCCGCTGTATCGGGACGGTGTATTGCTTGTTTGTTCTGCTCAGTGCCTATGGAAGATTTGTGCCAATATTTTCAATCAGTGCTGAAAAATACTTTTCAGCACTGAAAAAGGTCTCAGGAAGGGCATTTGATACCCCTATGCCGGGGGGAAACGGGGGTACGGTAATACAGGGTGGAGAAAAAAATATACTAAAGCGGATTTTATGGGGATTATTAACGGCTGGTGTATATTTTTTTTATACAATCAGCAGTTTTACTGCCCGGGGGATGTATAAAAAATCCTGGAACCGGGTGGCAGCGCTACCCGGGCAAAACATAAAAGACTGTCTTTGCTTTGTTTTTTTCAGCTTAACATAAAACGGGGGGTGTATATTTTTTTTATAATGCCGGCAGGCTAACAAGCAAAACAGCAAACAGTCTTAAGAGCTGACAGCCGTAATATAAGCAATCAAGCAAGGTAAATTTTAGGTTTTTTCCTTACCCCGCTTCCGGCCTGTCCGCTTCATGTTTTTCACTCTGACCCTTGCATCCTGCCCGTCCTCCGCAGTAGCTGTGCTACGGAGGGTGGAGAATCCCCGGGCCCTTTTATACAGGCCCCCTCATGCAACGATGTTGCCGGTGCAGGCTGAGTCGTTACAGGTACACAGCAAAGCCAACCCTACTCTTCCTGCAAGTCTTTTGTATATCCCTTCAACCTTATATTATATTTTTTTATCAGGCTCTGAAAGTTTGTTCTCTGAATGCCGGTAGCCTCGGCTGCCCTGGTAACATTCCAGTCGTTTCGCGCAAGCGCTTCCAGAATGAAAATCTTTTCCACCTTCTTGACCGCATTCTCACGTGCCTCTTTTTTGGCCTGCTTGAGCTCTTCATTGGTTGCGGGAACGGCAGCACTTTTTTCACACCGTTCCTTGTCGACCACCTCTGACAATATGTCTGGAAAGAGCATTTCTTCATCGGCCATGACAACAAGCCTTTCAACGGCATTTTTAAGCTCCCGCACGTTTCCGGGCCACGTGTATGAAATTAAAATTTCCATTGCTTCCTTTGAAAAGCCTTTTATCCGCTTATCCAGGGTCTGACACATCTGCCGCAGAAAGTGACAGGCAAGCAGGGGGATATCCTCGGGGCGCTCCCTGAGCGGCGGCACCGTTATGGAAAAAACGTTTAGGCGGTAAAAAAGATCTTCACGAAAATTGCCGGATTCAATCATTGTTTTCAGATCCCTGTTTGTAGCCGCGATTAACCGTATATTCACCGCCACTGTCTCCTCGGCGCCCACCGGCCTGAAGCTGTGTTCCTCGAGAACCCGCAGCAGCTTGCTTTGTGTGTCCATGGGGATGTTGGAAACTTCATCCAAAAAAAGCGTTCCTTCATTTGCTATATCAAATATCCCGCGCTTTCCGGTTGATGCACCCGTAAATGAGCCCTTGGTATACCCGAACAGTTCGCTCTCCAGAAGGCTTTGTGCAAGGGTGCTGCAGTCAAGGGCTATAAACTGCGTGTCTTTGCGCAGGCTGTGATTGTGTATGGCCCGTGCCAGAAGTTCCTTGCCTGTCCCGCTCTCCCCGGTGATCAAAACCGTTGTATCCGTCCGGGCGACCTTTTCAATCTGCTCATACACTTTGAGCATCTTTTCACTGGCACCGATAATATTATCCAGGCCGTATTTGTGAGGAATGGTTTCGTGCTGATAGATTTTTTCCAGGGCCTGCATTCTCTTAATCGCTGCTCCACGCACCACGGAAAGAAGCTCATCAGGGTCGAACGGTTTTGGTATGTAATCGAAAGCACCCTTCTTTATGCTTTCAACCGCGTTGGACACGGTAGAGTACCCGGTCATGATAATGACCTGGGTGTCGGGATATTTTTCTTTTACATATCCCAAAACCTCCATCCCAGAAATCTCGGGCATTTTTAAATCGGTAATAACAATGTCAAATTCCTTTGAATCCATACGGCTGATGCCCTCTGTGCCCTTGAGAACTGCTTCTACTACATATCCCTCTTCTTCCAGTACCCGCTCACAGCTGGAGCACACCACAGGTTCATCATCAATAAGAAGTATTTTCATTTTTTCTGACATTACCTGCTTTCTCCCTTCTGGATTTCATCAGCGGAGGATATCGGGAGTTTTATGGTGAAGGTCGTTCCGGAGCCCACGCTGCTTTCCACACTGATCTGTCCACCGTGTCTCCGGACTATGCCGTAACTCACGGCCAGCCCGAGTCCTGTTCCCTTGCCTTCTTCCTTGGTAGTAAAAAATGGATCGAAAATCTTATCCAGGTTGTCGGCTGAAATACCGCATCCCGTATCAGCGGTTTTTATTATAACATTTTTTTCGTCCCGGTTGAACTGTGTCTGAAAAACCAGCTTTCCGCCCTCCGGCATAGCCTCAACAGCGTTTAACGCAAGGTTCATGAGGACCTGTTCAAACTGGTTCGCATCAAGCATAATTTCAGGCACATCCTCCGCCAGAAGCGTCACCGTGACGACCGGTTCAAAGTATACATTTTTTTCAATGATTGAAACGATTTGCTCAACAACATCATTGATGCTGGCCATCTTTTTAAGCGTTGTGCTTTCCCGGGAAAAATTCAGCAAATTCTTTAACAGTTCCCGGCAGCGGCCCGTTTCCTTTACGATGATTTCCACATCTTCTCTGTCCCGGCTTCCTGCAGGGAGGCTTTTTAAAAGAAGGTTGCCGTACATGAGCACGCCGGTCAGGGGATTGTTGACTTCGTGAGCAATGCCCGCGGCCATTCTGCCCAGTGCAGCCAGCTTTTCAGAGCGCATCAGCTGCTGCTGGGTCTGTTTTTTCAGTTCCCTGTCCCGTTCCCGAAGCCCTGAAGCCATTGCGTCGAAGGCCTTTTCAAGCTCTCCGATCTCATCATTCGACAGGGTGTGTACCTTCACCGAAAAATCACCGGCGGAAATCTTTTTTGACATCTTAACAATATGTTTTATGGGCTTTATTATGGTATCTGCAAGGAAGCTTGAAACCACCAGTACGATGATCATCCCGAGGATTGTTACCCCGAAGAAAATAAACAGTGCTCTCCTTTTTATATCGACAAATTTCTGTTCAAGCATCCCCACATACAGCATCCCGATGATATTTCCATAAATATCCCGCAAGGGTTCATAGGCGGTTACATACCATGCATTTACAACAAACGCCCTGCCGATCCACCGTTCCCCCTGATCGAGAACCCTGTCGTATACCTCTTCGGAGACCCGGGTGCCGATAGCCCGTTCACCCTCATTGGACATAACATTTGTCGAGATGCGCAGATCCTTCTGAAAGATTGTCGTTGTACCGATGTCCATGCCCTTATAGATTTCCCCCTGGTATACGGTGTTCTTTATTTTGTCGACCAGGCTGTAATTACGGTTAATCAAATCACCTCCATAGAGGATACCGATCAACGTACCATTATCATCCCGGACAGGGGCAGCGGCCTTTATCATCATCCCGGACGTTTCCACGGCCTCCGGGCGTTTTTTTGCCTTCGGGGTGTCGATAAAGTCTATACGGGCCCGCTGTTCAAACATTTCGCCCTCTTGTTCAAGCATGTCACCGGGAACTATTACCGTACCGGCGACCATCTGCCTGCTGGATAAAACCTTCGCGATAATCTGATCGTTTCCCTGATCGTCACCGAAACAGTCGGGATTATGCGCCCGCAGGATTACCGTGCCGGTGCTGTCGGCTATGGCTGCGATTTCCAGATTGCCGACCCTTCTCAGCTCTTCAAGACACGCTTTAAGCGAATCTCTGGTCCGTTCATTCGGCTCAATCAGCCCGTCTTTGATGCAGGTTCTCAGGGAGGACAGATGAATTTCCGTTTGAATATTCTCGATTCGCTTGTTCAGCAGTTCCCTGGCAGTGTTTAAATCGTTTCTTACCTTATCCTGCACCTGGTTCATGACCCCCTGGGTTATCAGAAGGGTGCCGATGAATGCGGTAATCAGGCCGGTCATAACAATCGTACCGGTGGAAATCATGACAAGCTTGGTCTTTAAAGAGATTTTCATTGTATGTGGTCAAATATTTTTTGACGGATGCGGTATAAAAACAAGAGAAGATGTAACTTCACATATACTCTTTTACGCTCTTTTATGCAAGCATCAAACCGCTCTTGGGTCTGCGCTGCACCGGCATGGAAACAGCGGCAGGCAGAAACTCAAAGAGATAGTGGGGTGACCGCCTTAAGCCGCCGTTTGCATTGCAGGGTACTGGTACGGCAGACAGCATCCATGAGCCGGAATTCAGCATAAAACCACTGGCTGCAGATAATTTTCTCGGGTGGTTGTTTGTCGGGAAATCAATCAATTGGCTTTGCCCACGCGAGCAGGTAAACGAACTGCACAAGGAATATCATTCTTCACGTCTGTCTTCTGTCTCCTGGCTCCTGCTGTGCGCACCCCTTGTAAGTATCAGATACCCGCTGACAACAATCAGCAGGCCCCCCAGAAGAACCTGTAGGGTGGGCATTTCGCCGTAAAAAAGAAGGCCCAGGAAAACAACCAGAACCGGCTCGGAGTATGCCAGGATACCAGCGTGCTGGGCTTCCACAAAGCGCAGCCCCGTTAAGTAGAGAAAGGGTGCCAGCAGACAGACAAACAGAGTATACAGGGTAAGCACACCCGCCCGCAGAAGCGTAAAGTCAGGCTGAAATGAGCCGAGAAACGGCAGGATAAGCACCATGTTGCACAGGCATTGATAAAACACGATAACCACAGGGCCGTAATTGCTGGTCAGACGCTTGCTTACCAGGATAAGGATGCCGTAGAAAAGTCCCGACATAACACCGAACAGGATTCCTGCCAGATGCTGACGGCTTACTTCAATGCCGCTTGACGCGATAAGCACCAGACCGCTCATGGAAATGACCAGAGAAATAAGGGTAATCCTCCGGATCCGCTCCCCGAGTATAAGCGGCGCCAGCAGTGCGGCAAAGATGGGCGCTGTATAATGGGTAAGCACGGCATTTGCCATGGTGGTTGTGGTATAGGCAAGATAATAGGTATACACGTTTAAGAACAGGAGCAGGGCGGACAGCATCATCCATGACAGATCGGTCCTCACCCGAAGCATTCCCGCCTGTCTGGTGCACAGAAGATATATAAACAGGACAACGACGGAAAGCAGAGAGGTACAGAAAATAATGATCAGCGGATTCAGGTTAATATACCGGACAAAGGGTCCCATCAAAGAAAACAGACACATTGAGACCGTTATCAGAAACCCGCCGAAGAGATGCTTGTTCATGGTGTGCTCATGTACGGATTCACAAACTGTTTTTGTACACAGGAACTGGTAATTGTAATAGGGAACGTGGTTTCATGCAAGCATAAATCTTCTCCGGTCCATTACGCACAATGAACATTTTGACATCTCCTGCCCTATCTGCTATAGGAACCGTAACCAAACCACCCCGCCGTCTCGATAAACAAAGACGAACAACACCCTAACACCCGCGGAGGATTGAAAGGCAGGAAGGTGAGGGCTGTGATTATGAAAATTATCGCTCTAGTGTTGCTGCTGCTCATTGCCGAAAACGCCCGGGCCTTCGAGCAGTTCAACAGGGTTAAAAAATACGACAGCCATTTTTCAAAATATTCCAAGCGGTTTTTCGGCGCACCTTTTGACTGGCGCTTTTTCAAGGCACAGGCCATCGCGGAATCCCGCCTGAAGGCCGGCGCCCGGTCACATGCCGGCGCATTGGGCATCATGCAGATTATGCCGGGCACCTTTTCGGAGATTAAGCGAAAGCTGCCCATTATCAAGGGCAGCCGCAAACAGCCGCGCTGGAATATTGCCGCGGGTATTTATTATGACCGAATGCTGTGGAACACATGGAAAGAAAAGCGTCCCTTTCAGGACCGGTTGGATTTTATGTTCGGCTCGTATAATGCCGGCAAGGGAAATATTCTGAAGGCCCAGAAACTGGCACAAAAACAGGGCATGAACATGAACCTGTGGGGCTCCATAGCCGGGACCCTTCCCGAAATCACCGGCAGACGAAGCCGGGAAACAATACGCTACGTATCAAAAATCAAAACCATAAAAGGGGTATTGCGGTAATGGAACTATCAATACTGGCATTAAATTTCGTGTATGCCGTTGTCGGTGCAATTTTCACCCTGGTATTCATGGCTGTCGGCTACAAAATTTTCGACAGGCTGACACCGTTTAATACCTCCCGGCAGCTGGCCGAGGGCAACATTGCCGTGGGCCTGGTTGTGGGATCAATGTTCGTAGGCCTGGGCGTTGCCGTTGGGCTGGTTATCGGCATGGGGCTGAACTAGTGTTGCATCCTTATGTATAACGCAACATCAGCAAATAAGGCGGCTTATACAGCAGGATTCGAGGATCCAAGGGGTCAAGGGTTCAAACAAATTACTTTTTTCCCTTGCCCGTAAACAGCCTCTTAATCTCCTGAAGATGATCTGAAATTTTGTTTTTACGTACATGTTTTTCACTAGGGCCCTGGAATCCTAGAATCCTGGGCCTAGTGTACATTACAACTATTATTTATATACAATTATTGAATGTAGTTCCCCGACACAACACTATGGACAGCAGGCAGTATCACTTTTTTTCGCTGCTGCAATCCCCGCAGCTACTATATCACTATAGAGCACCTATAGAACAGCTGAAAGAGAGCATGCATGGACACTGAGACCAAACAGCACGTAATCGAAATTCTTTCCCGGATTTCCATCCTGAAATCCTTTTCTGCAGCTGAAATCAAGGAAAAATTCTTTAAAAAGGGCCTTGCAAGAGTCAGGGGCTTTGGCGCCGATGAAACAATCATCAGCGAAGGAAACTTTGACAACTGGGTGTACTGGCTGGTTAAAGGAAAAATCGATGTGTATAAAAACAATTTAAAAATCGATACCCTGCAGCGCGTCGGGGATATGTTCGGCGAAATGAGCGTCCTTGAGGGCGATGCCAGATCGGCAACGGTGGTCAGCAGGACCGACACCGTCTGCCTTGCCGTAGACATGTCGATTCTGGACCACCCGGACCTGAAGGACAAAATCAGTAAAGACCGATTTTGCGGTGATGTGGCACAGGTAACAAAGCACCGGCTGGCAAAAACCACCCACCGGCTCTCAAAATCAGGCCGTGAGCTTGCGGAGACAAAAAACAAGCTTGCCGACATGGAACAGAAATGGCGTGAAGCAATGGAGACGCTGAGAAAGACCCTGCTGAAGCTCGACGAGAAGGAAAAGGAGATACGCGCCCTGAAAAAACAGATTAAAGATAGTACGTGAGTCCTGATTTTTCCAACAGCACGCTCAACACCCCGCCGAGCAAACGCTTGTATACTGTTGCGGTCACGCTTTTTTTTCGTCCGTGAGGAGCGCTTTACCATAATCTGAAATTGCATCGTTTACTATACACAAATCCTCCATGTTGCCCATGGGCAGCCCAAGCTCCCATGCCTTAAGAACGATTCGGCGCACTTTCCCGCAGCTGTCCTTTGGAAGCGTTTTACAAAAAACCACCTCTTCCGGCACACCCTCAGGCGACATCCTTTCCTCAACAAACCGGCGTATACTCTTCTTGAGCATGTCACCCGGCCTGTTCCCGCCCTTTAGGCTGACAAAGGCTTTTACACTCTTTTTTTTATTATTATCGCAGACGGGAATTGCCCCGACTTCACGCACAGCAGGATGCATCATGATGACGTCCTCTATTTCACGTATCCCGACTTTTCCCGTTGAGGTAATAATAGTATTACCGGCTTCTGCACTGCCCTGATGGAAAAAGTAACCGTCCTGGTCCACAAAAGCTGTATCCCCGGACAAAAACCATGGTGCGGCGCGTGCATCCTCACGCCTGAGTTTGCCCTGTTCCCAGGTCCCCATCATCATTGACGGCCAGCCTGTCTTCAGCGCCAGTTGCCCCATGCTGAACGGCTCGGCCTCGTGTCCTGCCGAATCCATTATCGCAGCCCGCATTCCCGGGCAGGGCTTTCCCATATAACCTGGCTTTACGGGCAGGCAGGGGAAATTTGCTATGGAGATCATTCCTGTTTCAGCCGTCCACCAGGTATCATGTACCGTGAGTCCCAGGATTCTCATCACCGCGTACAGAACATCCGGGGTGAGCGGCTCAAGAACGCTCACAAGATGCCGGAGATGCCTCAGATTATGTTTTTGCGCTGTTGTTGTGTCCGCCGCTGCTATCATTCGATATATTCTGGGAAGTGTATACAGTATGGTTACATGATGTTCATCAATAGCGCGATAAAGCGCTTGTGCGCTGTTTATCTCTCCGGTTACAAAACTTTCAATACCGCACAGCCAGGGAGCGAAGGCACTATACACAACGTTTAACAGCCATCCCGGCCGGGCCTGGGTCCACAGGACATCGCCGTCCGTCACATCAAGCACCATCCGTGCAGTGGCAAGGTACCCCCGCATGGCATCATGGCAGTACATGAGCCCCACCGGTTTACCGTTTTGTCCCGCCGTGTATACCATCAAAAAAGGACAGTCCGGAGGAACCCACTCACATTCAAGCACATCAGATGCGTCCTCCATCTCGACATCCCACAAAACGCTGTTACTGCGGGTATAAAACGGTTCTGCACCCACAATAATGATTTTTTTCAGACTCGGGAACGCTCCTTCCAGAATTCGCTCACCGTAACGGGGCGTGGTAATCAGCAGGCTTGCCTGGGCATCAAGCATCCGTTCCTTTACTGCCTTCTCACGGTAATTAGTATACAGGGGAACAATAACCGCACCTATCTTCGCACAACCCGCCATAGCAATATACAACTCGGGAATTCTGGGAAGATACAGGAATACCCGGTCACCCTTTTGGGCGCCGTGTTTCAGCAGCACATTACCCAGTTTGTTTGAAAGAAGGCGCATCCGGCCATACGTAATACGGGTCGTTCGCCTCCCCTGAGCACACACAAGACAGTTACGCCGGGCGCTTGCAGGGTTTTCAGCATGACGATCAATTGCCTCATGGGCAATGTTAACCTGCCGGCTGTAATACCAGGAAAACTCCTTATTAGTATGCTCCCACAAAAATTTTCTGCAGGCATCCTCATAATTCTGAAGATTCCCGGAAGCGCCTCTCGGTGGTATCTGATTGACAAACATGGCTCACCCGGCACCGGCAATGCTTGGTCACGGGACAGGATATGTGATTGCCGACACGTGCGTGTTCAGACACTCCGGAGTCACAAGGCGGAAAACGACCAGAAAGAAAAAGATCAAGCACAGGATAAGGATGAGGGGTTCAATGACAAAATCCATATGTGCTGCTGTTTTTCTGTACAACTGCCTGAGCATAGCGTCGCGAAAATGTCCTATACATGAATGATGTTCCGCGTCGTCCATAGCTGCCTCCTTTTTCTAGATGCCGACCGCCCGGCTCATCGGCACGTGCCGGCGTCGATCACCATTGCCGCTTGATGCAGGATTTATGTTCCACTGTCACGGTTCACAATGTCACGCCACATTCCGCCGGATCCAAACAGCTCTTCGCGTATTGCGGCACTGCATCCCGGCCACCCGGCATCAAACAGGTTTCGGAAGACGGGAAATATGTGCTCGAATTCCCTTTTTTGGATTTACAGATACCTTTTCCCTTGTCACGGATGTATGTGATGCTCCCCGCCAAGGCGGGGCTTGCGCGTCACACGCCGGTCATACGCTATTGGAGAATAGGGCCTTATTACTGTAGCGGACTATGTTCTTTATAGCCTGTCCGTCGCCGGGATAAATCCACCGTCCTCAGTGGACGTAAACCCGGAGTGGCATCAGGAGATGAACATGCCCACAATCCGTGCATTTCACCCGCTCAAAACCATTTTGCAGATGTTTTTCATTCTTCGTGCTCTCCTTCGCATATCTGTTTGATGATTTTATCCAAACATTCGGGACACAGGTTTTGCTCCATGTTACGGGTATCCGGGGTGTCGCTGCTTTCAGCAAAGACAGAGCGGGTGTCACCTGTTTTTATTTTTTTACATACCGGACAAATTTGCTCTTTTACTGTAGGGTTTTCGATTCCGACAAAAACAAACCAGGAGACAAAAATAACGTAAAGGCCGAGAAGCATAACCAGGACCGATTCGAAAAGAGCTTCTGCCCAGTTAATCGGGGTCGGCGGACTGCCGAAAAATTCGTGGGGGATATCCAGTACTTCGTTTGCCCATAAAATCAGAACGACCAGAAGAAATCCCAGAAATTCTGTAAAAAGCACCATTATTATTTTAATTTTCGGCGGCATTATTTTTTTCTGACTTGAAAGATGGTTTATGAACGTTTTCTGTAATTTTTTTGCGTTTCACTGCTACACCGGCAAATCGCCGCCTCCGCTGCATCCTGTGGGCACGGATAGCGCCGGCACAGCAATACAAGGACAAATGAGACTTTTTTCATGATACGCTCCTGTATATACCGAGTCGGCGAAAAACCTGCGTGGCAATGGTGTTACTTTGGTTAAATGTGTCCGGCAGGGTCCCGAACGTCTTTCTGTTTATTAATTTGACGACACCCGCCCATTTAAACGGTGTCCCGAACCTGTTGCGCAGTATCACTCCCGTATCCCTGACACGGATACAGACCGTGCTGTTTACCCGCACCCGATACTCCAGCACAAAGCAGTCCCGGGTCTTCAATAATCGGCACTCCTCTTTTTTGATGCGCTCACGGTCATCCGGACTTATTGCTGAAAGCCACTGCTGCCGGGTAGCCGCAAGCACCTCCATCAGGAGCGTCCCTTGTAGGCTCATCTTGCCGTACCACTCAAGCCTGTCATTGACCACATTCCATTCATAGGCTACGGAGTATGCAGCATCGGCTTCCCCGGGATACAAAGATTGTGCATCCGACCTCTGGCCGCCCTCACCCGAGATTTCCGCACGATAATTGTAGTGTTTTTCATGTGTCGTTGAGTGTTGCATCACCGTCCTTCGGAAAGTTTTTAAGCTTTTATAGGCTCAGCCTCACGCTGTATGGGGTAGGGCTTTTTAGAAGTCCGGCCCAGAGCTGTTTTCACAAGGCTCGTGAGTTCTTCCGGGGTGAACGGTTTCTCCAGATAATAATCTGCGCCGAAGGTGTGCGCCAGTTCCGCTGTTTCACGGGTACCATAGCCGGTTATTAAAACAACACAACAGTGGGGCTTTTTTCCCTTTATATCCACAAGCATTCTTATGCCGCCCATATCCGGCATGCACATGTCAACAAAAACAATGTCATAGGGCCGCTGGCAAACCCAGGCCAGCCCCTGCCTGCTTGACAGCGTTACATCGACGTTGAAACCTTTACGGCTGAGTATCTTGATAAAGCTCTCAAGAACGGTTTGCTCATCATCTATAACAAGAATATTTTTCTCCATGATACTCTCTCCAATATTAATGTTATGCACTGTGTATCAGCCCGCATGTTGCATGCTGCGACAGCTAGTGCAGGGTTTTCAGCTCATCAATTAATGCAATGAGCCGGTAAACGGTGAAGGGCTTTTCAAGGTATCTGCTCCGTTCCATCGCCGCTACTGTTTCCTTAATTTTTTCTTCGCCGTATGCTGTCATGAGTATAGTCGCCAGCCCCGGGCATACCTGACGGCATTGCCTGATAAGTTCTGTTCCGCATATTTCCGGCATACGCAAATCAGTAATGAGAACCTCGGGCGGTGATGATTTGCCCGTCAGGTCTCTCACCATTTTCAATGCGCGTGCAGGCTCCTTTACGCAACACACCTCATAACCCAAACCGGTTAACACGTTTTTCAGAGAATAAAGCAAACTCTTGTTATCATCCACAATAAGAATCATGAAACGTCACCTTTTATATACCCTGTATTTCAAAGAATGTGCCGAACGAAAAAATCAGCGTGCAAGACAAAAAAAACAAGAAAAATCAATGATTATTCTTAAAACAGCCGAAGCCCCGGTGTAAAAGAATTTTCCTATATGTAAAGATTTTTTCTGAAATGGTACAGCGGGCGCGCCTGCGGCCCACTGTAATCCGCTCCCCGGTTACAGAACACCGGCATACGGCATCCCGGGCAATCAGTGCTGATCCCGGTAACAGCGTAGTAAAACGGAGCTGGGATGCTCATTTGCGACATCGGGCGGCAAATAAATAATAAATCGGTCCAAACGACCTGTGCAGGGTCGGCATGGAAATTGATTATAAATAGACTGTTTTGATGACAACCTATAACCGATTATGAATGGACGATGCACATGAAGAAAAAAAAATTCAAAACAAAAATAATCATGTATGAGTTTATGGGATTCGGGGTGCTCTTTTTTTTTCTGTGGGCGGATGAGCTGCTGGACCTGCCTCACCATCTTTTGGGGGTTCCCGCCACACCCGTAAACTGGGCCGAAAGCACAGTGGAAAGCTCCGCAGCGTTACTGCTGTGCCTGCTCATTGTTCTTTTTACCGTTAAATTACTCAACCAGATTAACTACCTTGAGGGTTTTTTCTCTATCTGCTCATTTTGTAAAAAAATCAGGGTTGGAGAACGCTGTATACCCCTGGACATCTACCTGGCTCAACACTCTGACGCCATGCTTTCACACGGCTGTTGCCCGGAATGTGCCAAGGCACACTACCGCGACTATATCGCCTGAGCTCGACATACGGTGCAGGACTGTATAACCCGTGAGGCACGACACACAGCGGCATAGGTAAAAAAATCCTATAATTTTCTTTTTTAGTTGTGCTATAGATAATTAAATGAATATATTTTTATGTAACGGCACCAGCCCGGTAACCCCCACATGTATCCAGCCATGAAAACAAGCCCGAGCCTGCGGACACGGATCTACATCGTTGCCGCTTCACTGGTTGTAATAACCGTGGGCAGCTGTCTGGGTTCCCTCGTTTACACCTATTCTACAAAAATGCTCTTTTCCTCACTGGCCGAACAGGAATTGCAGGCCGTAAACACCGCACAGCAGCTCAACAATGCTCTTGTTATGCAAAAAGGGTTTGTCACCTATTTCTTTCTTGACCGAGATGAATCATGGCTGCGGGAGCTTGACATCTGGAAAAAAGCGTTTAACCGGTTGCTTAAAAAGGCCTTCGAATTTACTTCCGGGCAGGATGACCACGGCCTGCTGGTCAAAATCAAAACGCTCTATGCTTCCTATGACACCCTGAGGGACAAGGTGATAGGGCTGTACAAGTCCGGTGAACAAAACGCCGGCAGGCTGCTGCATAATGAAGCGCGCCTGCAGTTTCTTTCCGTTCAGGAGCTCTGTGCCACATTTGAGCAGCACCACGAAAAAAACATCCTCACGACTCTGAAAAGAATAAACAAGCGAACAAAATATATTACCGCAGCTGTATTGTCGTGCTTAACAGGAACCTTTATTTTCAGTATTTTACTTGTGTATATCCTGTTCACGCAGATACTTAAACCGATACGGCGTCTCATAACCGCCGCCGCCCGGGACCAGGCATCTGACCGTGCCGGGGATGAAATGACGACCCTCAGCCGAAGGGTACACAGTCTGGTGCGGGACATCACCCTTACCGAGACCGAGCTGGAAAGAAGCTATGAACACCTGGTGAAGTCCGAAAAGCTCGCCATGGTGGGCAGGCTTGCCGCCGGCATTGCGCACAGTGTCCGCAATCCCCTTACGTCGATAAAAATGCGCCTATTTTCACTGGAGCATCAGCTCGAATTAAACGGCTCACCACGGGAGGATTTTGAGGTCATTTCCCATGAAATAGACCACGTTGAATCTATTGTGAAAAATTTTCTCGAGTATTCACGCCCGCCGAAGATGCAGCTCCAGATGTTAAGCCCGTCCAGCGTTGTAGACATGGCCCTGCAGCTTCTGCAGCACCGTTTTGGTGCCTGCACTGTTGAAATACGCCTTATACGCAACGCCGTTCTGCCTGAAACAGCTGTCGATCCCGAGCAGCTCAAAGAGGTCTTTGTAAATATTCTTCTTAACAGCTGTGAAGCAATGCATCGAGGCGGCACAATAACGATTGAGGAAAACCTCCGGACCGATCCGGCCACCGGCAAAACAGCGCGTATCAGTTTGAGTGACACGGGGCCTGGAATACCTGAAGAAAAGCACGAAGAAGTCTTTCAGCCGTTTTTCAGTACCAAGGATGAAGGCTTTGGGCTTGGGCTGAGCATCGCGGCCCGCATTATCGAGGAGCACGGCGGCCGAATGCGCCTTAAAACCGCACAAGGAGCCGGGGCAACATTTATAATCTCTCTTCCCATACGGCAGGAACATCATGGCAACAGTACTGATAGTCGATGACGACGCGCAGCTGAGAAAAAGTTTTGAAAAACTCCTGACGGATCAGGACCATTATGTCATATGCGCGGGTTCCGGAGAAAAGGGCTGCGAAATCATACGCTCCACATCCGTTGAACTGGCTATTATGGATGTTCGCCTGCCGGGCATGGACGGCCTTGAGGCTTTTCAGAAAATAAAACAATACGAGCCGAAACTTCCGGTGATTATCATGACGGCATTCGGCACCACAGATACGGCAATCGAGGCAACCAAACTCGGTGCCTTTGACTATGTGCTCAAACCATTCGCCGTCCCGGAAATGTTTACCCTTATTGACCGGGCCCTTGAGGCCGGGCGCTTCATGCGCACACCGGTGGGGATGGACTCGGTTCCCGAACCGGGAACCTCGGAGACAATGATCGGCAAAAGTGCTGCCATGCAGGAAATATACAAAGCCATAGGCCGTACTGCACCCACCGATACCACCGTACTGATCCGTGGAGAGTCCGGTACCGGTAAAGAGCTCGTAGCACGAGCACTGTATCAACACAGCCGGCGCGCTGACAAGCCTTTTCTTGTGATTAACTGCGTTGCTATACCGGAAACGCTCCTGGAGGCGGAGCTGTTCGGGTTTGAGCGGGGCTCTTTTACCGGTGCGGTAAAAAAACGGGTGGGCAAAATCGAACAGGCCCACCAGGGCACTGTTTTTCTGGATGAAATCGGCGATATGCCCGTCGGCACCCAGGCAAAGCTGCTGCGGCTGCTGCAGGAAAAAACCATAGAGCGTATCGGCGGAAACAACATCATCAATGCGGATGTGAGAATAGTTGCTGCAACAAACAGAAGCCTTGAAAAGCTTATGGAAAAAGGGCTTTTTAGAGAGGACCTCTATTACCGCTTAAATGTGGTGACGATAACCCTCCCACCCTTAAAGGACCGTCTCAATGATGTTCCCCTGCTCGCAGACTACTTCCTCAAAAAATTCTCCGCTGAGCTTTCTCTGCAAAATCCCGGCATTGCCCAAAACGCCCTCAGCCTGCTCAAGCAATTCCCGTGGCCCGGTAATGTGCGAGAGCTGGCCAACACCATACAGAAGGCATTGATTTTCAGCAGAGGATGTCCCCTGGATGCCGATGACATCGCGGGTATTATCAACAAGCAACAGGCCTCCACCGACACCGCTGCCGATGAAGAAGCACTCAAGCAATGGATCAGGAACCTGCTGCGCACAGGCAATGGGCGTGATGTTTTTTCTGTGCTTTTGGACCGTTTTGCATGCATTGTTATACAGGAAGTGCTGGGCCTGACCAAGGGAAACCGCACCCAGGCGGCAAAACTGCTGGGTCTTTCCCGCCCCACCCTGCTGACAAAAATTGAAAAATACGGCCTTCACATAGAAACAGTAGTAAAAAAAGAGTAACCCGCCAACCGGCTCCCCATGCCCGATTTTCCCCTGCAACCGGCGTAAACGATTCTTTACACACTGTAAAAAAGTTTTCCATCCGGAAAGGCTTCCTCCTGCACATCCGTGTAAGGATTTCATATAATATTGATGGTTCTATATAAAAACACCTACAACCAGGCTGCGACTCAAAAACGGCACATTCATTGCTGATAATTCTGATAACGCAATGCGCAGAAGCCACATCGAGGGCATTTTACAGTATGTAATGGCCCTGTAAATTTTCAGTCGTTGGGGGTAGGGAGCACCTTTGGTCGCAATAATCGCGGCCAAAGGCCGCTCCTATCCACTGTAGCTGTGCTGAAAATGCTCAATGGATGGTTTCACGGTAGACAGAACGACGAGAGCAAGGGTACAGCCCGGGCACAAAGACCTGTTGAATCTCTTTGTTGCCGAAGTGCTCCTGTTCGGTCTTGTTGTCGTTTCCGTATGGTGACATGAACTATATGATATTGTGCACAATTTCTTTGCATGACCACCCAGCCCCGTCAATCGGGGTGAAAATATTTTTGAGACGGTCGGTATGGTTCTTGTGGTACGCTCCGTCATGTTTGTCACCTGGGTCTATGTTTTTGGCGTTACACCAAACAAGAAAAGTCCGAGAAAATGGCCCTTGTGTAACGGGGCAAAAAAGGGGAAATATACGCCGCTATGTGTGCCCTGATTGTTTTGACAAGGTCCTTCATTACATATGCTGGTTAACCGACAAATGCCGGAGAAGCTTCGCCGGTTTATAAAGGAGATGCCGTGGAAATTACCGTTGGACTGTTTCTGATGCTTTTTTTGTGCGCCTTCTTCTGCGAGTGGCTTGATGCATCTCTGGGCATGGGATATGGAACAATTTTATCACCGGTACTCATCATCATGGGATTTGATCCTGTTGTGGCCGTGCCGGCCGTGCTTCTTTCCCAGGCATTCGGAGGCTTTACCGCCTCAGTCTTTCACCACCAGCTCAAAAACGTTTCCTTCAGCAAGAATTCCACCGACCTGAAAATCGTTTTCGTCATCACATCATGCGGCATTTTTACAACAATAATAGCCGCTCTTATTGCCATAAATCTACCCAAAGTGGTACTGAAAACCTATATCGGCGTACTGGTCCTGATAATGGGGGTAATCGTATTGAGAAATAGAAAATTTTCGTTTTCCTGGAGAAAAATTATCGGGGTGGGTATTCTGAGCGCATTCAACAAGGGCCTTTCCGGGGGAGGATTCGGCCCGGTGGTAACCGGAGGACAGATTCTGGCGGGTCAAAAACACAGGGGCGCAATCGGCGCAACAACCCTTTCGGAAGCACCCATTTGTATTGTTTCTTTTTGTACCTACCTTATAGGACGGACCATTCTGGAAATAAAAAGTCCTGTTCTGGATATACCCTTCGCTGAATTTACCACTATCATGTTTTCGCCGAAAATGTTTCAGTGGGAGCTGATATTGTCACTACTGCTGGGATCAATATTTGTCGCGCCCTTCGGTGCAATTACAACGCGCATCTTAAAGGAAGACAAGCTGCACGTCGTGCTGGGACTGCTTATCAGCGTACTGGGCATATGGACGCTTATGAAGACATATTTTTAGCTGCCCGGCTTGTCCCCCGTAGTCTTTTTCACTTTTTCTGTTCGTAATAGCAAAACCGCACGGCCCCCTGGTGCAGCTCCGGACTTTTCCATTGACATACAGCCGGTGCTATTTTATTATTAAGATTTTGCAGCATGTAATCAGGATGCCGATAGTGGTAAAGAAGACGAATATTGCAGTGCTTGTGTCCGGCTCGGGCACGAATCTGCAGGCAATTATCGATAAAGCTGAAAACGGCTGGCTCCCTGCAGCCGTCACGTGCGTTATATCCAATAAAAAGGACGCCTATGGCCTGGTCAGGGCCGAACAGCATAATATTCCATCCCATTTTGTCGACGCGCGGGGCAAAAGCCGACAGGAGCATGAAAAGGAAATCCACGAAATACTGAAGAAATACGATGTTGAGCTTGTGGTGCTTGCGGGCTACATGCGGCTGATTTCTCCGTACCTTGTAGCACGGTACAAAAACCGTATCATAAACATTCACCCCGCCCTGCTGCCCAGTTTCCCGGGAACCGACGGCTATGGCGATGCCTGGAAATACGGGGTAAAGGTAAGCGGCTGCACCATCCATTTCGTAGATGAGGGCTGCGATACCGGCCCCATTATCGTGCAGCGTGAAAACCCGGTAATGCCTGACGACACCTTTGAAACATTCCGGCAGCGGGGACTCGGCATAGAGCACGAGGCATACCCCGAAGCAATAAAGCTGTATTGTGAAGGCAAACTGAAGATAGAGGGCAGGAAGGTACGTATAACAACATAATCACAGGAACGCGGCAGTAGTATGTATAGGTTAAAAGTCATTGACTGCTTCTCATCGGCACACCAGCTCAGAGGCTACCGGGGCAAATGTGAGGCGCTGCATGGCCATAACTGGAAGGTGGAAGTTACCGTTACGGGTGAGCGGCTGGATTCCATCGGGCTTCTTATTGATTTCAAGGATTTGAAGGAAATTGTCCATGCTGTTTTAACGCAACTGGATCATAAATTCCTAAATGATATTCCTCCTTTTGATGAACTGAACCCAAGTTCCGAACTGATGGCACAACATCTGTATACCACAATACAGGACCGGCTTCCCGGAAAGGTCTCGCTGGAAGCTGTCTGTGTATGGGAATCTGAAAATTCCTGTGCCGAATATCGGCCCTAAGTATACCGGTTTTCACGTTTTTTCCCAATGCTGGTCGAACGTCCCGATAATCGGGGATGCTGAATAAAGTTAACAGAGCAGTATTTTCAGACATGTTATAGTCATAAACACAATCAACTAACCATTAATGTGGAGCGGACCTATGTCAAACGGTTTAGAAAATCTTAAAAAAATGGTCTATCCGGGAAGGATGATCATTATCGGCAAAAGCCCTGATGGACATACTGTCGTGATGTATGCCATCACCGGCAGAAGCCCGTCAAGCCAGGCACGCAAGCTTGAAGTAGATGAAGCAAAAAAAGGGATTTTTGTTAAGCCCACCGATGAGGAAACCCTTAAAAAGGGCAATCCTGATCTGCTGGTATACCCTGCTATAATGTGGAACCGGGGCATTGCGGTAAGCAACGGCAAACAGACGGAAGACGTCTTTACCCACCTGTCACCCGCCACCGGCCCGGTTGAAATTCTGGTAAAAGCACTTGCCTCCTGGCAATATGAGCCGGACGAGCCCAATTTTACACCGCGCATAAGCGGCTGCATCACACAGGGGGCCGGTTTGAATATTCTCAAACGGGCACAGGACGGTTCGGTTATGAGGAATTCCTTTGAAATACCCCTCATTGCCGGCAAAGGGAAAATGATTACAACCTACACGGGCATCAACGAAAACCCGCTTCCTTCTTTCGCGGGCGAACCCCAGGACGTTGATGTGTCCTGGTCAACCGCCGAGGATGCCGCAGCTGCACTCTATGACGCACTCGGCCCCTTGCCGGGCGAGCCTGATTTCAGGGTAACGGCTGCGGTGGTGTTTGCCGCGCCGGACGGAACGATCACAAAAAGCATTACAAACAGAAATAATTAAACAGCACCTTCTTGAGGAGTTACACCATGCCCACAGACGTTTCTTCATTTAAAAATGTGTATAAAACTGCTATTGACAGCAGCTTTCCCCAGGAGGCCGCACTGCTTCTGGGAGACAAAAAAATCCCGCTAAAGGCCGTACCGCTGCAGCTTCGCTACGGTACAAACCCGCATCAGCCCTTTATCGCCTACGCGCCGGCGGGCGGTTCAGCCCTGTCGGTGGGCAATCTTGAAATGCTCAAGGGCGGTAAAGCAGGCCTCTCGCTGACAAACCTTCAGGACATGAGCCAGGCGCTGAATATCCTGAAATATTTCACCAGACCTGCCTGCGCCGTGATGAAACACGTAAATCCGTGCGGGTTCAAAGTGGAAACTGCCGGGGAAGCTTTGTCGGAAATCTACCGGGCAGCGCGCAGCTGCGATGAGCGAAGCGCGTTTGGCGGGGTTATCGGATTTAATGTAAAAGTTGACGCTGCAACTGCCGAAGCACTCATGGAATCATTTATCGAATGCGTTATTGCGCCCGACTATGACGATGCGGCCCTGGAGATTCTGAGAAAAAACGAGGGGACAAAGAAGCTCAATAATGCCGTCAGGGTTGCAAAAGTTGCCGGTATTGATGCCATTCCCAAGTATATCGGCGACGATGTTACCGGATACTACAACATCAGGAACCTTGTGGACGGAACCATAACGCTTGAGATTCCCTACCTGACCAGGATCAAATCCGTAGCGGATTTTATAACCGACCCCATGATCCCCAACACAAACCCGGAAAAAAACAACGGCAACGATTTTACCGTGCAGCGGCAGCCAACCGACCAGGAACTTGATGACTGCCTTACCGCATGGTATGTTAATATCAATGTCCGGTCCAACGGTATAGTATTCGTAAAGAACGGCGCTGCCGTAGCCGTGGGGACCGGCGAGCAGGAACGAATCGGCGCGGTGGAACAGGCTATTGACAAGGCCATAAAAAAAGGCCATTCGCTGCAGGGTGCGGTGATGTCCTCTGATGCTTTTTTCCCCCAGCGCGACAGCATAGACACCGTGGGCGCCCGGGGCGTTACCGCTGTTGTCTGGCCTGCGGGTTCCCTGAATGATGCTGCGGTGATCCAGGCCGCCGGTGAGCACAACATTGCGTTAATGGCGACACTGGAGCGCTGCTTTCTGCATATCTGAGCCTGCTTCCGTGCAGCACGGGCCCGCACGAACCCTCGCGGGCCTGCCGCGCGTACACCCTTACGGGGCTGGCCCATAGGTGCCTCAGCACACCGCACAAAGTGATTTTTTTTGCCTGGCAAAAAAAATCTTTACATTTACTGTCCTCTCATATTAAATAGTACCCTATGTTCAATCCAGGGGTGGTTTGTCCAGATAGGGGTACAAAACGACAACAGCAAGTATAGACTCTACTTTTGCTTCTTGCGTCTCAAGCAGTAGAAAAGGTCTGGTACATGCGTGAACTTTTGAAACTCTCACTCGTCCTTGTCATTATCTGTTTCGGGGCTGCCCTGTCACTGGCATATGTATTCAACCTTACCAAAGAGCCCATTGCCTACCAGCAGCACCTTAAAAAAATCCGTGCCATAAATGCCGTGTTTCCCGCACATGCCGATGCCCCCGGCCTTACAATGGTGGACATCCCCCTGTGTGAAAAAGAACAGCAGTGCAGGCAGTTTTATCTTATCAAAAACAATGATCAGGTCCTGGGCACGGCCTTTGAGCTGACAGCAGGGGGATACGGCGGCACTATTTCCCTGATGGTGGGCGTTGATAAACAGCAGGATATAACCGGCATTAAGATCATCAACCACGCCGAGACCCCGGGACTCGGGGCAAATATAACAAAGGAAACCTTTTACACCCAGTTCAGCAAAAAGAATCTTGCCGACACGACATGGAAATTAAAAAAGAACGGCGGTGATATCGATCAGGTCTCGGGAGCAACCATCTCCTCAACGGCCGTGATGAAGGCCGTTTATGACGGGCTTGTATTTTACCGCGGCAATAAAGAAAAAATCCTCAGTGCAAGGCCGAACAAAGAGGGATAGCCATGGGGTTTGTGCACGAATTCAACAAAGGCATTATAAAGGAGAACCCGTCATTTCGTCTGGTGCTGGGTATCTGCCCGACCCTTGCCGTTACCACCTCGGTTGAAAACGCCATCGGCATGGGCCTTGCCGCTACCTTTGTGCTTCTGGGGTCAAACATCTTTATATCGCTTCTGAGAAATTTTATTCCCGACAAGGTGCGCATTCCTTCATTCATCGTCATTATTTCGACCTTTGTAACCATAACGGATCTTATCATGGCCGCATATGCGCCCGACCTTCACAATGCCCTCGGGATCTTCATACCACTTATTGTGGTAAACTGCATCATCATGGGCAGGGCTGAGGCCTTCGCCTCAAAGGCACCGCTGGGTCTGTCGATAGCCGATGCCGTCGGGATGGGAACGGGTTTTACCCTGGCCCTTGTTCTTATAGGCAGTATCAGGGAACTGTTCGGCAATGGTACGCTTCTGGGATTTGAGGTCATGTTCGCCGGCTACCCCCCCGCGGTAATCATGATTCTTCCTCCCGGCGCATTCCTCACCATGGGACTTCTGCTGGGACTGTTTAATTATATTTCCCGAAGAAAGGCTTCATAATGGAGCACCTGTTTGTCATATTTTTCAGCGTTGTTGTTGTAAACAATTTCATCCTTGCAAAATTTTTAGGGCTGTGTCCGTTTTTCGGGGTGTCCCGGGAACTGAAGTCGGCCTTCAGCATGGGTCTTGCGGTTATCTTTGTGATGACCATTGCCTCAATGGTCACATGGTCCATCTACCGCTACGTGCTCATTCCCTACGAGGTCCGGTTCCTCCAGACTATCGTCTTCATCCTGGTAATTGCCGCCCTTGTGCAGCTTGTGGAACTGTTTATCACAAAAACCAGCCCGGTATTGCAGCGTGTGCTGGGTATTTATCTGCCCCTTATCACGACAAACTGTGCGGTGCTGGGTGTCTGCCTGCTCAATATCAAGGAGGATTTCAACTTTATCGAAACGGTGGTGCACGGTATCGGCGGGGGCGTCGGATTTACCCTGGCAATCTGTATTATGGCGGGTATCAGGGAGCGGTTGAGCGTGTGCAGGGTACCGGTTCCCATGCAGGGTTTTCCCATCAGCTTTATTATAGGCTGTTTGATGGCACTTTCATTTTTCGGGTTCCAGGGTTTTTTAACACACTGATGTAAAAACGTTATGAATACAATCATCATTTCAATTATTGTACTCTGCGGATGCGGCCTTCTGGCAGGAGCCGCGCTTGGCATAGCATCACGAGTCTTTGCCGTCAAGTCCGACCCGCGAATAGAAAAAATCGAAAAAATTCTGCCCGGTGCAAACTGCAGCGGATGCGGCAACCCGTCGTGCTACGCGTATGCAAAAAGCATTGTTGAAGAAGGTGCAGAGCCGAATTTGTGCGTGCTCGCCGCTGACAAGGCCGATGAAATCGGGAAGGTTCTCGGCATCGAGGTGACTGCCAAGGAAAGCAGGGTTGCCGCCGTCAGGTGCTATGGCGGCCCCAGGGCATCAAAGCATTTTATATATGCCGGCATTCCATCATGCCGTGCGGCGTCATTTTTCTGCGACGGGGACAACTCCTGCAAATACAGCTGCCTCGGTTTCGGCGACTGTGTCCAGGCGTGCCCGTTCGGGGGCATTTCCCTGACGGGGCGAAACACCCCGGTCTTTGATCGTGATGCATGTGCCGGATGCGGGAAGTGTGCCGATGCGTGTCCCAAGGGCGTTATTGTCCTTGTGCCCAAAAGCGCGCTGCCCCATGTGGCGTGCAACACAAAATACAAGGGAAAAATTGTCCGCATCCTCTGCCCCATCGGCTGTATAAGCTGCGGCAAGTGCGTAAAGGTGTGCCCTGAAAAGGCCGTTTCACTTGAGGACAATCTCGTTCAGATCAATTATGACAAATGCAACAACTGCGGCGCGTGCATAGAGTCATGCCCGCGCCATATTATCGTCCGGCTCGGCGAACACGAGGAGGACGGGGCGGTCAATCTATGAAGGTAATCATTGTATACTGTTCAAAAACAGGCAACACCGACAAGGTGGCAACGCATATACAGCAGGGCCTTGGGGGCAGTGCGGATATGGTGAAGCTTGATCTGACCCCCAAGGGTGTTTTGAAGGAGTTTTCTTCGACCTTTACCTTTGACCTGTCGTCCTATGATCTCGTTTTTCTTGGCGGGTGGACCATGGTGATGCGGGTACATCCGTACCTCGCTGCATACATCAGGGGATGCAAAAGCCTTGAGGGCAAACAGGTTGCGGGTTTCCTCACGGGTGGTGCCATTTTTTCTCGCGCCCATGTCCGTGATGATTTCAGTGAGCTTATGAACAAACGCGGAGCAACCATTATTGATTTTCATTACACTACCACGCTTCTGGGCCTCACCCTGACCAAAAAAAAACTGTTGAAAGCCGAGTCATTTGCACGAGATGTACTGAAACGTTTTACCGGAGTGTGCCGAGAAAGCACCGTCCCGCCTCGGGCGGGATAAGCGGGGATGAATCGGCAGGAAATAAAATACCAGATTTAAATACCGGGATGCCCGCGCTGTGCGCGGGGAGCATCCCGTAAAAGCTGTCGCCGGACCGGCTGTGACGGGCTGTACACGGTTTTGCGGCCCTGAATTTCTTTGAAGGAGATATACACGTGGATGCCTTTTGGCCGACGTTTACCAGAAGACCTCAAACACCACCGGCTTTTGCCGGGGATCTGGCCATGCAACAGTCAGCGCACATGCCGACTCCCGCACAGGTGGTAATTCCCCTGCAGGATACCCCGGAGGACCCCTTCCAGGTATTTGTGGGCTCTGGTGACATCGTGCAGGCCGGACAAAAAATCGGCATCATGGGCAAGGAGCCCAATCATATTGCCGTACATGCTACTGTTTCGGGAACGATATCGGCAATAATCCCCATGCCCCATCCCCTTGTCTATCAAATCAATTCTGTACGCATTAGTGCACAACAAAAAGAGAAAAAGATACAAAACAGACCGTGCAGCACCGTCAGCCATGAGGATATTTTTTACTTTTTCAGAGAAATGGGGATTCCCCTTGATTATGCATCACTTCCCAATGCAGCATGCCTGATAGTGAATGCCACCGAATTTGAACCCGGCATAAGCGCCAAGCAGAGGATTCTTATTGAAAAGCAGGAAGCCGTTGCCGGAGGCCTGAAGCTGCTCGCTGAAGCCTCCGGAACAACAAAGGTTGTTCTGATTTGCGAAAAAAAAGATGAGCAGATCAGGTCTATTGTGTGGAATATATGCAACAAAATCCAGACGGCAACGGTTCAGGAAGTTGACAGTCCGTTTCCCGACACCATTCAGGAGCTGCTCAGACAAAAACACGCCCGACAAAGCTGCGATGCGAATAAAGAAGCATCTTCCGACACATCGCTCATGCTTGATCCTGCCATACTTGCCGCAGCCTATGATGCGTACTATCACGATATCCCCTTCATGGAACAGCTTATAACCGTTGCGGGCTCCGGCGTGCAAACACCCATGAACGTATGGGTTCCCATCGGCACCCTGCTGTCGGATATTATTCAATATGCCGGAGGGGACCCCGCAAGCGCGCGGCGTGTGACAATAGGCGGCACCCTGACGGGCAGGCCCCAGTACAGCCTTGGTGCACCGCTCATTAAAAAATCACATGCCGTCATTGCAAACATTGCGATTGCCTTTGATAAAGGGCGCCGCTCGCGGTTTTATAACCGGTGCGCCTGTGTGCGGTGCGGCAAGTGCGTCGATGTGTGTCCCGCACGCATACCGCCCAATACCATAGCAGAGCTCATTGAGCACCGGCGCTTTGATGATGCCGCCGGGCTGGGGCTCTTCTCGTGCCTGGAATGCGGCCTGTGTTACTATGTCTGCCCCTCCCAGATTCCGCTTGTTGAACTGTTGAAACTGGGCAAGCTGAACAGCAGGGGAAGAGACAGCTTACTGATTTTTAACAGTTATAAAACTCTGTATTCCTGAATGGTGCTTACATGGAAGAAAATTTGATTGTTTCCTCACCGCCCACTCTTCATAACGGAGAGACTGCACATTGCCTGATGTTTGATGTCTACATTGCTGCTGTTCCTGCAATCATTGCCGGCATACTCTTTTTCGGATTGCACGCCCTGTGGATACTGCTGGTGAGCATTATATCCGCCGTCATTACCGAGCTTGTGATCCAGATGTTCTTTACGGCAAAGGGTTTTACATTCAGACCGCTTATTTATAATATACTGACAAACGATGATATTACCATTCTCGACGGAAGCGCCCTGGCAACGGGAATACTGCTTGCGTTTACCCTGCCGCCCGGTGCGCCGCTCTGGATACCTGCGGTGGGATCTGTTTTTGCCATTGCAGTGGGCAAGCACGTGTTCGGCGGTTTGGGCAACAACATTTTCAATCCGGCCCTTGTGGGACGGGCCTTTCTGCTTGCTGCATGGCCGGGCATTATGACAACCTGGACCGCACCTCTGGCATGGCTGGCGGGAGGCAGCGGCACTACCGTTGATGCGGTCACGGCCGCCACTCCCCTTACGGCGATGAAGATGAGCAATCAAACAACTCCCCTGCTGGATATGATACTGGGAAACACCTCGGGCTGCATGGGAGAAACCTCTGCAATAGCACTGCTTCTGGGCGCAGGCTATCTTCTGTACAAGGGAACCATCACCTGGCATATTCCCTTTTCCTACATCGGAACCGTTTTTATTTTTGCCTTACTTCTCGGCCAGGACCCCGTGTTTCATCTGTTTGCCGGCGGGTTGATGCTGGGTGCTTTCTATATGGCAACCGATGTGGTAACAAGCCCGGTCACCCGGTCCGGAAGGATCATATTCGGCTGTGGTGCCGGTATGCTCACCATCCTTATCCGTAAATACGGGGGTTATCCCGAAGGGGTCTGCTACGCCATTCTGATCATGAATGCCCTCGCCCCCCTCATCGAGCGCATTACTATGCGCTCCCACCAGCCCGATGAAGTAACGGTGCCCATGCTTGATAAGATCCTCAAGGACTGATTGCTCCTTGACTCACGTCCGGGCAAAACAACGAACGGTTGTTACAGTAATTCAGGGCTAACGATATTAAAAACTGAAGAATTTATAAGCCGGGAATCAGCATTCACAATAAAAAACACCTACTTTAAAGAATTCTCCCTTTTTTTCATGCGTTTCAAAGCTCCCGTACATTTCCCGTACTGAGCAGGACCGGTCAGAACTCCGGTAATACCTACAGGTAACGAGAAACTGTTGATATTAAAGAAAAATTAGTGCAGTATATGGTGAACAAAGGCGGGTAATGTAGCAAAAAATTCAGGAGCAGGTATGCAGATGAAACGATCGCCTGCAAAGATTTTGAAAATTTGGCAGTGTAGCAGATAAAGAACACATTGTTTCTGGATTCCGCAATAGGCTAGTTTGCTTGCTTGTCAGGTTGTTTGCTTTTTATTCTGACTTCTGCTTTGGGGAAGTGCGACCATGCCGCAATCTGTTGTAATAATCACAGCTTTGCTTCTCAGCCTTGGGGCACTGGTATGCTGTATCGTGCTCTTTTTCAACGTGGGCAGGAAAATGTTGGGGCTTGATGCAGTACTTGCTCGGCTGGAAAAAAACCAGGACCGTACGGAAACATGCCTCAAGGAAGAAATTGCGCAAAACAGAATTGAAGCCGGCCGAAATCAGCAGCTTGCCCGCCAGGAGCTGTCGGCCTCTGTGCGTGAATTCAGCGATTCGCTGCTCAAGAGAATGTCGGAGATCGCCGCCCTTCAGAAAGACCAGCTGGACACCTTCGCAAACCAGCTTTCCTCCCTTACCGGCACAAATGAACAGAAGCTTGAATCCATGAGAGAAACCATTGAGCGGCGAATCCAGGCCCTCCAGGCCGACAACAATACCAAGCTTGAACAGATGCGTGAAACAGTTGATGAGAAGCTCCACGAAACCCTGGAAAAACGGCTGGGTGAATCATTTAAGCTCGTGAGCGACCGGCTGGAGCAGGTGTACAAAGGGCTGGGAGAGATGCAGACCCTCGCCGCGGGAGTGGGCGATTTGAAGAAAGTGCTCACCAACGTGAAAACACGGGGGACATGGGGTGAAATGAGCCTTGGTTTTCTGCTTGAGCAGCTCTTCACCCCCGAGCAGTATTCCCGCAATGTTGCGACCAGAAAGGGCAGCAGCGAGCGTGTGGAGTTTGCTATTAAGCTGCCGGGGCGGGAGCAGGGTGAAAGCGAGGTTTGGCTTCCCATCGACGCAAAGTTTCCCGAGGCAGACTATCGGCGGCTGATTGATGCCCAGGAGCAGGCGAATCCAGAGCTCATCGAAGAATCGGCACGCAATCTGGAAAGATTTGTCCGCCAGGAAGCAAAAAAAATAAAAGAAAAATATATCGACCCGCCCCACACTACGGACTTCGGCATCATGTATCTTCCCATCGAAAGCCTGTATGCCGAGGTGCTGCGCCGCAGCGGGCTTGCGGAATCCCTGCAGCGGGACTTTCGCATCGTGGTTACCGGCCCCACAACCCTGGCCGCCCTGCTCAACAGTCTGCAGATGGGGTTCAGGACCCTTGCCATTGAAAAGCGCTCCAGCGAGGTATGGGCTCTTCTGGGGACGGTTAAAACAGAATTCGGAAAGTTCGGGGACATACTGGAAAAAACTCACAAGAAACTCCAGGAAGCAGGCAACACCATAGAGACCGCGGCCCGCAAATCACGCACTATTGAAAGAAAACTAAAAGGTGTTCAGGCCCTTCCCGTAAACGAAACCATCGCCCTGACAGAAGAAACAGAACCTGATAAGGATAATTGACACGCAGCAAAGAAGATGATAAGAATATATTCTTAATACAGCACTGAAAACTATGTAAACCAACAAGGGTACTAGCAATGCATGCCATCGAAGTAGACCACCTCACTAAATTTTATGGGCCCGCACGTGGCATTGACGATATCTCCTTTACCGTAGAAAAGGGAGATATCCTGGGATTCCTGGGGCCAAACGGCTCCGGCAAAACGACAACCATGCGGATACTTACCTGCTTTTTCCCCCAAACCAGCGGCTCTGCACGGATATGCGGCTATGACACACTGAAGGACCCTCTCGAGGTCAGGCGCAGAATAGGGTATCTGCCTGAAAGCGTGCCGCTGTATCTTGACATGCCGGTGCGCAGCTACCTGCGTTTTTTTGCCGAAGTACGCAAAGTTCCCTCCAGACAGAGAAAAAGCAAGGTCGAGGACGCCATAGAGCGCTGTGGGCTGAACGCCGTGGCTCACCGCCTTATCGGTAAACTCTCCAAGGGCTATCGCCAGCGTGTTGGTATCGCCCAATCTCTGCTGCATGATCCTGAAGTGCTTATTCTTGACGAGCCCACCATCGGCCTCGATCCGAAACAGATTATCGAGATACGAAACCTGATTAAAAACCTTGGCGGCAACCAGACGGTAATCCTCAGCACCCATATTCTTCCCGAAGTGAGCATGACCTGCAACAAAGTCATCATTATCCACGAAGGGAAAATTATCGCTGTTGATACTCCGGGAAACCTCATGAAACGGCTCCAGCAGAAACCCCAGATCCTGGTCAAAGCGGACGCTCCGGACAATGAGATCCTGCCCGCCCTCAGCAGTATTTCCGGCGTCATAGATGTTGAAAAAAGAACAACACGAACCGGCGATGGTGAATTTTACGCCGTTTCAACACAAGAAGGTTCCTCTCTCGTGAACGAGCTTGCCCACTGCATATGCGACCGGGGATGGAAGCTTCATGAGATACGGCCTGTTGATATGACACTTGAAGAAATTTTTATACAGTTGGTAACCGAGGAAGAAAGGGTGAAACAACAGTGAATACCTTTACCGTCATGAAAAGAGAGCTGAGATCGTATTTCACCTCTCTCATTGCCTATGTAATAATAACAATTTTTCTCGTTATATCCGGCTATTTCTTTTATACAAATCTGGTCATGTTTGTCATGTGGGTCGGCTCTGATGTGAAGCTGGGGCTGTGGCAATATACATTCCAGGATATGCGTTTTCTTCTGCTTCTATTGATACCCCTTTTAACCATGCGCCTTTTTGCGGAAGAAAAAAAGCTGGGCACCATAGAGCTTCTTTTCACCAATCCTCTTCGAGATCTTGAGATTATTCTGGGAAAATACTTTGCCTGCCTTCTGGTCTTCAGCACCATGCTGCTCCTGACCGTGCTCTATCCCATACTGCTTGAAGTGGTTTTCAGCGTCGAGATAGGCCCGATCGCCGTGGGATACCTGGGGCTCTTTCTGCTGGGATCGACATTTATTGCCTGCGGGCTTTTTGTTTCATCCCTTACGGAAAACCAGATTGTTGCGGCCATGTCAACGGTAGGCGTCCTTGTGTTTTTCTGGTTTATCGACTGGAATGAAGGCATTGCCGGTGAAAAGGCTGTCGTCATACTGCACCAGTTTTCCCTTTTTGAACATTTTGCAAACTTCACAAAAGGTGTAATCGATACCGATGATATCGTGTATTACCTGAGCGTCATCTTTTTATTTGTTTTTCTGACAAGCCGTTCCCTGGAATCACGGAAATGGAGAGGAATAAAATGAAATCCCCTAGCTTTTTTACACGACAGACAGTCATTAACTGGGTGGAACTAGCGGTTCTTGTGGCATTGTGTCTTGGTGTGCTGGTGCTCATAAATTATATTTCATTCAGAAATGCCGAACGGTTCGACCTGACACCTGAAAAAAGATATTCCCTGTCCAACCAGAGCCTGCGCATCCTCAACGCCCTTACCGATGATGTCCATGCGACTATTTTTTACAAAAAGAAAGAACGACGGGAATTTCAGGACCTCATAGACCTTTTTAAGCGGGAAACCGACCATTTCAAGTACAGCTTTATCGACATCGACAAAAACCCTGCCAAGGCAGAGGACATGGGTATTAAAAGCTACGGGGCGGGCATTGTTGCCCACAAAGGCAAGAAGGAAAAGGTCATATACTTTACCGAAGACAACCTGATAAGTGCCATCATCAATCTTACCGAGGAAAACAAGAAGATAATACGCTTTGTACAGGGTCACGGTGAAAAGAACATTACCAGCTACGAAGACAAAAGCGGGTATTCCAAGGTCAAGTCGGCGCTGGAATCTGAAAACTACCAGGTTGAAGAGATTCTCCTGATGCAAAGCGGAGAGGTCCCCGAGGACACCCTGGTGCTTGTGGTAAACGGCCCGGACAAAGATTTTTTTCAAAAAGAGCTGGACATGATGGACCGGTACCTTCGAAACGGCGGCCGCGTGCTGCTGCTGTGCGATCCCGTTCCTGTCCCCAATATTGAAACATATCTCAAGGGCCGTAACATAGTGCTGAGCCGTGATTACATTATCGACACCAAAAGCAAGCTGCTGGCGTTCGACTACCTGACGCCCATTGTTATACCCGACAAACGGCATGAAATAGCAAAGTATATGAATGAAGCTGTTGTGTTTCCGGTGTGCAGATCAATTGTTCCCGTTAACGACAGCCCCTATGAGCAACGAGTCCGGGTTTTTGCACAGTCCGGCGCTGAAAGCTGGGCAGAGCGGGACACCAAGAGTGTACACGACGGTAAGGTCGGTTTTGACAGCGGAAAGGACCTGCAGGGGCCTGTCCCCACAGCGGTCATCACTGAAATTGCCGATAACGAGACTAAAAAAACCGGTATTCTGGTTGTCATGGGTGATTCGGACTTTGCCACGAACCACTATTGTGACGTTCTGGGCAACAAGGACCTGTTTCTCAATACCGTCAGCTGGCTGGGTGAAAAAAGCCTGCTCCTGTCCACAAGAAAACGGGCCGAAAATGCACCGATATCTCTTCTTTTCTTAACGGAAAATGAAAACAGGCTGCTGCTCTGGTCTGCCGTGATTGTGGAACCGGGCATTGTACTGCTCATAGGCATCATCGTTGTTTTATGGAGGCGGAGGCAAGCATGAACGTTAATATAAAAAGGCTGCTCGTCTGGGCTGGAATCTTTTGTGTGTTACTGGCGTATGTTCTCGTGTTTGAGCGCATCAGCATGGAGGACGAGGAAAACATCCCGGAAAAACTGGATAGGGTTTTTCCGCTGCCCCAGGCGGAAATCAGAAGCATCCAGATAATCCAGGGTGACAAGAACACCACCCTCATGAAAAAAGACCGTTCATGGAAAATGGTCTCCCCCGCCGACACTTCCATAAGCGAAGAAAATATAAGAAGCCTGGTTTCGGCGGTGGCGGATGTCGTCAAAATTGATGTCATTGAACAGAACCCCACCAATCCTGCACAATACGGGCTTGAGCAACCGAAAACAACGATTAATGTTTTCTATGAGCGTAAGCGCGACCCCATAACGCTGCTTTTGGGGAACTCTGCCCCCACGGGTGTGAGCATGTACGGCCTGCACAAGAATGACAACAGCGTTCTTATGATCGGGACCTATCTGCGTTTTTCCATAAACAGCTTTCTGGGAAAACTGTAGCTGCATGACAGTACGGGAATCATTATTTAAAACATCCCTTTCTTATACATTTCACTCGTTGCGTTTCACGCCTATTAACACACGTTGCATGGTTTGCCGGTGGTGCTCATGAGCAATCCCGGCATCACTGCTTGTAACGCTAATGTTAACGACCTGCACGCTGCCGGTCCGGTACCTATTGCTGATGATACAGAAAGTTAGGCTCACGCAAGTTATTACACGTCTTATTGTCGGCGGTGCCCAGGAGACGGCCATCGAAACCTGCAAGTATATCAACTCCTCACGGTTTGATGCCGGGATCATCTCCGGACCCCAGACAGGACCTGAAGGAGAGCTCATATCAGCGGTACAAAAAAGCGATATCCCGCTGACCATCATCGATGAACTTGTTCGTGAGCCTGCCTGGAAAAAGGATTTCGCGGCCCTAGGAAAACTGATACGCCTTTTCAGAGCATCAAAACCCCACATCGTACACACAAACAGCTCCAAGGCCGGAATTCTGGGACGATGGGCGGCAAAGTTCGCAAACGTTCCCGTAATCGTCCACACGGTGCACGGATGGGGACACACCACGCACAAGACCGCCCTTTCCCGTATGCTGTTCACCTTTCTTGAACGAGCAACGGCCCCCATAACCGACAGGCTTATCGTCGTCTCCCACCTCAATGCGGAAAGGGGCCTGCAGGACGGCATAGGGAAAAAAGATCAGTACATAACCATTCACAGCTCCATTGATCTTGATCCATTTTTACAGTGCCCGGGAGACAGCAGGCCCCTGAAACAGAATCTGGGCATTAATCCCGACGCCCTGCTGGTGGGAACAGTTGGCCGCCTTTCGAAGCAGAAAAATCCTCTTGACTTTGTCCGGGTGGCAGAGCAGGTCAAGAAGCACGTGCCTGAAGCACAGTTTATCTTTGTGGGTGACGGCCCCCTGAGAGCCGAAACAGAACAGCTCGTAGCGCAGAGCAACTTCTCACAGGATGTTTTTCTCCCGGGCATTCGAAACGACATACCCGCGCTGCTTAACTGCATGGATGTCTTTATCATGACCTCCCTCTGGGAAGGGCTCCCCCGGGTCATCCCCCAGGCAATGGCAACCGGCCGGCCGGTAGTTGCCAATGCGGTAGACGGCGTGTGTGAGATTATACAGGAGGGTGAAAACGGGTTTCTTATTCCCCCGCGGGACACCTCCCTGATGGCACAGCGAATTGTCCGGCTGCTTCAGGATGCTTCGCAGAGGAAAAAGATGGGGGAAACGGGCCGCCGGACGGCAACCACCGGATTTTCCGTATGGGACATGATCAGCCGGCTTGAAACCCTGTATGAAGAGCTCCTCACGGAAAAGGCTGTTATCGTGTAACAAAATCTTTTTTTATAGGCTGTTCAAAAATGCCCGGATATAAGGCACGCAACATATAAGGAGCGAGGCGTTCTTGCTTGTACGTCGCAGTGCCGAATGTTTTTGTGCAGCGCAATAGATGGGTGTTTTCAAAAGCCTCGTGAAACATATGCGCAAACGAATCGTCCATATCGCGAAAGTAACCGGTGTTCACGGGATGGAAAACCATCTTGCGGCCCTTATTCCACAGCTCGGCAGACGGTTTGATAGTTGCTTTATAATTCTCACCGAACCGGGGCTGCCGGTTATAGACTATCAGAATTTACTCAAGCACAGGGGCGTTAGCGTACATAATCTCATTATACGCTGTGACATTGACCCCCTGTGCCTGGTAAGCATTGTCCGGTTGCTTAAAAAGCTTTCCCCCGCGCTGGTTCACACGCATCTTATTCACGGCGATCTCTACGGCATAACAGCCGCTAAAGTTGCCGGCATCAGGGCTGTTGTTTCCAGCAAGCACAATGATGACGCCTTCAGGCACAACCGTTTTATCCGGGCCCTGAACGTCCGGCTCAACCGTAATACCGATAGAATAATTGCCATATCGGAGTGGGTTCGACGTTTTGAGAATGAGGTTGAAGCCGTTCCCCTTGACAAGATAACCACAATCCATTACGGGCTTGAAGCATTACGGCCTGCAGCTTCGGCCCGGAGCATCCGGGAAGAGCTCGGCTTTACCCGACAGGATGTGGTGCTGGGCATCATTGCCCGGCTTGTGGAGCAAAAAGGGCACCGATTTCTTCTCGAAGCCTTTGAAAAAGCACTGGCAAAAAACGAGAAGCTTCGCCTTGTCATTGTGGGAGAAGGGGCGCTGGACACACAGCTGCGCCGCCTCGTGCAGAAAAAGGGACTTGACGGGGCAGTTCGCTTCACCGGGTATCGCACGGATGTAGCTGAAATACTTGATGCCGTAGACATATTCGTTCATCCTTCTCTGTGGGAAGGTTTCGGTCTTTCAATACTTGAGGCAATGGCAATGGGCAAGCCTGTTATCGCGTCCCGGGTGAGTGCCATACCCGAGCTTGTCGAAGACGGGATTACCGGCTTTCTTGTTCCGCCCACAGATACAGGCTCACTTGCCCGGAGCATTGTAAAGCTTGCGGGTGATACCGGCCTGCGAAAGCAGTGCGGACAAAAAGCACACGAACGCTGGAAAACATGTTTCTCAGTGGCCGCCATGGTAGACAAAACAGCAACCGTATACGAGAATCTGCTGTAGGCTGGATTCACATGACAAAAAAACCAAAAAAGAAAAAAACAGACCGGTTGAAAAAAACGGCCTCATCAGCCGCACAGCTATCAGGCAGTGGCAAGTTTCTTGACAGCCTGATTGAATACGGCCCCCTGTTGTTGCTCGGCATAACCCCGCTCATTGCTTTCAGGATGGCGGGTGAGTTTGACAACAATTCCAAGCTGGCATTTCTTCACTGGACCATTCCGCTGCTGGCACTGACCCGGGTGCTGCGCGTTAACAAGGCAAAACCCTTTACCTGGAAAAGAACCCCGCTTGACATTCCGGTGCTGCTCTTCTGCCTCTTCTGCTTCCTCTCGCTTTTACAGGCACTTAATCCGTATACCGCCGTACTGTCACTTGCCAACTGGACCTGCGTAACGGTGTTTTACTTTTTCCTGATAAATACCCTGAAAGATGAAGAGGCCATAGAGGATTTTTTCTTTATCGCAGCCATAAGCGTTGCCTTAATATCCGTTTTAGGCATTCTCCAGAAGTTTTTAAATGTAGACTGGGTGATTCAGCTGTCGTCTCCGTCGAGCACGTTTTCAAACCGAAATATGGCCGGCCAGTTTGTGGCCATTACGTTTCCCCTCACCATAGGGTCCATCGTTCTTTCCAAAAGGCACTGGATGAAATACAGTGCCGGTGTGTGCCTTTTTATCTCCCTTGTGTATCTTGTCTTTACAACCGCCCGGTCCGCACAGCTTGCCGTACTTGCTACCGCGGTGATCATGACGGCGGGTATGTTCTCCACACTGAGCTTTTCAGAGCTGCGAAAAAAAATTCTGGTCAGGAAAAGGCTGCTCTACGCCGGGCTTTTCGTTGTCATAATCGGCGGTGTTTTTTTACTGTCACCAGCACGCAAGAGCCTGAATCTTGACCTGCTGCAAGAAAGGCTGCAGGACAGCTCAACAATAAAGCTCAGGAAGGTCTGGTGGCAAAACACCCTGGTAATGGTCAAAGACCATTTCTGGTGGGGCGTGGGGCTGGGAAATTTTAAGCTCCAGTATCCGCTGTATAACCGGGCCGTTGCAAAGGACAGGAGCTTTCGAGAAAGAATGCAGGTCAACCGTGTCCACAATGATCATCTGCAAATTCTTGTGGAGCTTGGATTTTTCGGCTTTTGTGTCTACGTCATGATGTTTATTATATTCTTTTACCTTTCCTGGAGGCTCTTTTCCAAACATCAATCCGAGCGCGTCCGTCTGTACGTTCTTTTTCTCTCCGCCAGCGTGACGGCATTTATGATCATCGCTTTTTTTACCTTCCCGATAGAGCGGGCAATGCCCCCGCTGTATCTTTTTACCTGTTTCGGGCTGGTGGGTTTTCTGTACCTGCAGCATGAAGGAAAACATGTCCGTGTGTGGGAAATCAGATGGCAGGCAACGATGCGGGTGCTGTTGTCGCTGCTGCTCATTGCATTTCTCTGTTCATCGGTCTATTTCATCCAAAAAATCGTCCGCTCCGACAGGTATTTTGTCCAGGGAATGACCCTGAGCAAGCGGGGTGTGCTTGAAGAATCAAACAAGTATCTAAAAAAGGCGCATTTATTCTCCCGGTGGAATTTTAATATAGCAAACCTGCTTGCCCGCAACCTTACAATGCAGGGAAAATATGAAGAGGCCATCAAATCCTACATGGAGTCCTTTCTCGCCCACCCGAACAATACCAACGGAATTATGAATGTCGGCTTTTGCAATTTAAAGCTGAAAAATTATGATGAGGCGGAAAAGTACTTTCTGAAATACCTGGAATATGTCCCCGATTCCGAGAAGGCATATAACAACATGGGGATAATTTACTTTTCAAAACAGCAGCCCGACAAGGCAATGGCGTGCTATGAAAAGGCAATCAGCCTGCGCGAGGACTACCCGGAGCCCTATTTCAACATCGGCAATCTGTACAGAAGCCAGAGAAACATCCACGAGGCTATTAAATACTACGAAAAGGCCCTTGAATACAAGACCAGCATGGATGATGCCAGGACCATTCTCAACAAGCTGTATCACGCGGCCGGAGAGCCTAAGAAAGCCCGTGACGTGATGCTTCCCATTATGAAGCAGAATGAAAAAAAGGCTGAAAAACTGCTCATAGAAGGCAACCGCTATCAGGCCGGCGGAAAGTATCAACAGGCACTTGAGCTCTATAAAAGGGCACAAAAACTCATCCCCGAAAATGCCGTGCCGTACCATGATATTGCAGTAATCTATTTTCTCATGAACGATCTGGCAGAGGCTGAAAAATACGTCACCCGAGCCATCAATATAAATCCCCAGCTTGCCGAGTCACACAACCTGAAAGCCCAGATTTATATTCGGAAAAAACAGCCCGAAAAAGCGCTCAGATCCTTTAAGTTCGCGATTATAAACAAACCGAAGCTCAAAGACGCGCAGTATAACATCGGCAATCTTTGTGTCCAGATGGGCAAACACGAAGAAGCCGTTGAGGCATATAACAAGACGCTGGCCATCGATCCCGGGTTTTCACCAGCCCACTTTGCGCTGGCAATGGTTTTCAAGCAGCAGGGCAACCGGGAAAAGGCGCTCTATCATTTCGAGAAAGCCATTGAAAAACCCCATAAGCTTGTCGACCGTGAGCAGATAAAAAAATTTATTGCAGAGCTTACAAAGTGATGCTCCCCGCCTATCGAAGATCCCGTTTTTTTACGGGGCAAGGCGGGCCATCCCGGTGCTAAAATTTTATATTTTAGACACGTGCCGCTTGTCGTTAGATCCCGCATTGCGGGGACTCCGCTTATTGAAAATCCCGTGTACACGCGGGCATATCAGGGCTTTCGCGGCACACGCCGGTAATAACCCCTTACAGACACGGACATTTTTTGATGGAACAAATTCGTATCGGCTACCTTTCAACCATGTATCACACATCGCACATTCTCAAGCACCTTGGATGGGTTGAAAAACATTTGCGCGTCCGGCCGCAGTGGAAGCTTTTCGGTACCGGTCCGTCCATGGTTGAGGCATTCAGCACCGGTGAGCTTGATATAGGCTATATCGGCCTTCCCCCTGCCATGATCGGCATTGACAGGGGGCTTCCGCTCACCTGCATTGCCGGCGGCCATGTTGAGGGGACCGCGGTGATAGCACGTCAAGGCTATGAGCCCCTGGAGGACGGGGACATCGGTCACGTGCTGGGGCAGTTTCAGGGGAAACGCATCGGCGCCCCTTCCCAAGGCTCCATTCATGATGTCATTATCCGTCACCTTTTGAACACCTGCAACATCCAGGCAGAAGTCGTGAATTATCCCTGGGCCGATCTTATCCCCGAGGCCATGGGCAGCGGTGACATCGAGGCTGCCGCAGGGACCCCGCCCCTTGCTGTTCTGGCCGAAAAATGGTACGGTCACTGCCTGGTCGTTTCTCCGGCACATTTGTGGCCTTTTAATCCAAGCTACGGTATCGTGGTGACCCGCAGTATGTTCCGGGAAAATACGTTGCTCGAATCATTTGTGCGTATTCACGAGACGGCATGCAATCTTATTATTCAGTCGCCCGGAGAGGCCGCAGGAACCGTGGCCGATGCGGTCAAGGTGGTCGACCGGCAGTTTGTCCTTGATGTATTTGCTGTTTCTCCGCGCTATTGCGCTTCCCTGCCCCGGGACTATATCGACGCCACCATGAAATTCGTTCAGCCCTTGCAGGATATGGGCTATCTTAAAAAAAGTCTGTCGGAAGAGGACGTGTTCGACCTGTCGCTGATTACAAAAATCCACCCCGAGCCCCACCATTATCATGAACCGCTGAAAAAGGGCTGAAGGGAAAAGATCACATACTGTTGACAATTTCGCTTAAATAATTTATTTTAAGAAATTGCTGAACCCGACTGATTCGGTGCCGGTGTGGTGGAATTGGTAGACGCAGGGGACTCAAAATCCCCCGGGCCTCGCGCCCTTGAGAGTTCGAGTCTCTCCACCGGCACCAAGGAAATTCAAGGAGTTACCCTCACAGGGCAACTCCTTTTTTGTTATCGAAATCTCGCCTGGTCAACAGTTTGGTCAACAAATTATCTTTTCAAGCGATTATTAAGTATTAAACTGATTATATTGATAATTCTTCTTTTGGGTATATATGTAAAAGTCTGGACTTGATCCTACAATAATCAGAATGTAGTTTTGAATTGATCTGACAGAACAGATACCTTTTTCAACAATTTGCGATTACTTAAAAATATATTGATATCCCCTCCATTTTATATTACTCCTGATAATACAAGATTGCGCTGTGTTGGAGAAAGTACAGTTATCGCTAATCTGACATCTACGCCAACCGATTTTATCACTATTGTCATGGAATATATTAAGTCCTGCAGGGCTTTCCCTCTGACGTATTATCGATTCTTAAAATATCTGCAAGAGATTTTGTATGACAGATGGCACTTTGCCCAGCATACTGGTTGTAGAAGATGACAGGGAATTAGCGTTGCTGATGCAAGGCTATTTGCGCAAGCATGGCTATGGTGTTTCTGTTGAATATGATGGAAGCAACGCGGTCAGGCGAATCGCACAGGAAATGCCTGACATGGTGATTCTTGATATTATGCTTCCGGGGAAAGACGGCCTTTCTATTTGTCGCGAAGTACGTCCAGCCTATAATGGATTGATTCTCATGCTGACGGCCAGGGGTGAAGAAATTGATGAAATTGTCGGCCTGGAAGTGGGTGCAGATGATTACCTGGCAAAGCCGGTAAGTCCGCGTCGTTTGTTGGCCCGTGTCAAAAGCCTGCAGCGGCGGTCCGGTTCATGTGGGGAAACTGAGACATTGTCTGAACCACACTCCCCATCTGATAAGAAATTCATTCGGGTTGGGCAATTGAAGGTTGATTCCTCAAACCATAAGGCTTATTTGAAAAACGAAGCCCTGGAACTGACAAGCGGTGAATTTGACTTGTTATGGTATCTGGCACATAATCGCGGGCGCACGGTTTCGCGTGAAGAGCTGTCCCAGGCATTGCGTGGAATACCCTATGACGGCCTGGATCGAAACATTGACTTACGTGTGACGCGACTTCGGAAGAAGCTGGCTGACGATGGCAAACATCCCAAAATCATCAAATCCATTCGCGGAGCCGGCTACCTGTTTGTGGAGGAACCATGACCCGTCTTTTCATGCGAATGGCTCTTGGTGTATTTGCTGCTATTTTTTTTTCAATCCTGACTACTTCTTTCGTTTTCAGGTACAATGTTACAGGAAACCTGAAGCGGAAGCTTTCCAATGTTTGTCCATCTATAACTGGACTGATTGACCAGCGCTTGAGCCACGGGCCGTATGATACGCTGCGTGAAGAACTGCGCCAGATTCAGATTCAGTCGCTTTTTCCCATTGACCTTGTTCCTCCAGACCATGAATCCATACCTGAATCCATCAAAGCCGATCTTGCACAGGGTACATTGAGAGGTGTTCTCTCAGACGCCGGCTACACCCTCTACAGTCCGTTTCGCAAGAACCAATATGTACTGGTCTATGGCCCTTTGCCCAGACTGTGGCAACCAACGGTCAGTGCTAAGCTAATGATTCTTGGAACCCTTGCTGTTATTATTTTTCTGCTGGCTTTTTTCCTGGGATATCCATTGGCGAAACGGCTGCGTGAACTGGAAAGGGTCACAGAGAAATTCGGCAGGGGCCAGCTCGACGAACGTGCTGCTGTTTCTGGTCAAGACGGTATTGATCAACTGGCAGGCTGCTTCAACCGGATGGCGGATCGTATCCAGCTTCTTCTGGAAAGCCAAAGACATTTGCTTCAAGCCGTTTCTCACGAACTGCGCACGCCCTTGTCCCGTATTCGTTTCAAACTGGAACTCCTGGAACATCCCAATGACAGTGAAGGGCAACATAATCGCATTACCCCGATTGAACAGGATCTTGATGTACTTGAAGGCCTTATTGATGATCTGCTGATATTTCACCGGGTGGATACAGATACATCCGTGGTTTTTGAAGAAATTGAAGCCAGGTCATTTTTTCATTCAGTAATCGAAAAGTATACATGTGAAAACGATTCCAGGATTGAAATTGAGGTGCTGGCCGATCTTCCTGACTCCATAATCCTCAGCGGCAGCAGCACCTTGCTGCGCCTGGCATTAATCAACCTGCTGGCCAATGGTACGCGCTATGCGCAGTCTCGTGTGGTGGTGAACCTGCGGGAATCGACACGTACCATAGTCATTATCGTTGAAAACGATGGCACCCCAATACCTGAAGCGCAGTGGAATGCTATCTTTGAGCCTTGTTATCGAATTGACACAAGCAGGTCCCGTGAAACAGGGGGCAAGGGTCTGGGCCTGGCCATTGTCAAGAAGGTGGTCGACATGCATCGTGGACAGGTCCGGGTAGCGCAATCCGGCCTGGGCGGCGCACGCTTTGAGCTTATCATTCCTCGCAGCTAAATCCATTGGCCATTTCTTTGCAATCTCCTTTGAAACAAAAAGCTACAAAACGATACAAAATTGCGACTGATAACTTATATTATTCAGATTACTATTTTTATTAGAGCAAGGGTTTAAATTTTCATACTAAAAAAAGATAAAAAAAGGAGCGTTATAATGACCAATCACATTAATCAAAAAGGAGCATTCTTAATTATCAGTTTAATTATATGTATGGTGATGAGCCTTGGCTGCAGGGGTGCAGAGGTGGGGACGCCTCTTGAGTGCGACTCGGAACCAGAGATCATGACCACCGCGGACGGCGTTAGTTTCGTGCGTACGCCTGATGAACGCTTTGAGGGTCTGCCGGATTTTTCATATGAGGCCAGGTACGTCGAAATCGACGGATTGCGCCAGGGCTACGTTGATGAGGGGCCTGCAGATGCTGACCCGGTACTTCTGCTTCACGGCCAGCCAAGCTGGTCTTATTTGTACCGCAAGATGATTCCCGTGCTGGCGGAGGGAGGCCAGCGCGTCATTGCCATGGATCATATCGGTTTCGGGCGCTCAGATAAGCCCATCGACATCGAGTACTACAGCTTCCTCGGTCACGTTGACCGGCTGGAACAGTTTATCGAAGCCCTTGACCTTCAGCACATCACCATGTTCTGTCAGGACTGGGGGAGCCTTATCGGGCTGCACGTTGCCGGGAAGCACCCTGAGTGGTTTGCCCGCATTGTTGTGGGCGACGGCGCTCTGCCGGTCATACCTGAAGGCATGCAGCTTTTTCCCCAGGTTTATTTTCCGGAGGTGCTCAATCCCTGGATTGTGGCGCCATTTGACGCCATCCCTGCACAGCAGCCACCGTTTTTTGACGAGGAAGGCAACCGCCTGCTCGAGGGAAATTCAAATTATTTTTATTACTGGATGATATACTCAATGACGTCCCCGTCCTTTCATCCTGCCCAAGTGGTTGAAGCCATGACATGGTTTGATCTTCCATCGGAAGAAGAGGCTGCCTACGATGCACCGTTCCCCTGTCGTACATATCTGGCGGGTGCACGCGTCTTTCCGTCGCTGGTTCGTGACTTGCCCGGGGTAACTGAAGATGCCTGGGCCGGCTTGATCTCCTACGAAAAACCATTCCTGACAATCTGGGCCGGCAATGATCCGGGAAATCTTGGTTCGCAGGAAGCCCAGGACCGCCTTGTCAATAATATACCCGGTGCAGCGGGCCAGCCGCATACACGCCTGCCCGAGGCAAGTCATTTCTTGCAGGACGACCAGGGCGCGGAAATCGCCCGGCTGATGGTAGAGTTTATAGAGGCCAATCCCCGATAATTATACTATCTCGTGATATCGATTTTAAGGAAGAAAAATGAAAACGAATTTTAAAATCAAAATATTAATACATATGACAAAGACAGGTGCTATTTTATTACTTTTCAAAATGCTTTGGGAGGACAAAAATGAAAAAGGGAATTATTAACATTTCCACTTTGTTTTTGTTGATGATACTCAATGGGTGCTCAGTTACTGGTACTAGTGATGATCTGGATAACTATGTTCTTGCATCAATGCCTTCTTATGAAGGAATGCAAAAACTGCTGGCTTATGACGACACTATACCCTTTGTTGGGGTTAATGCACTGGTATTTAAGGAATACGCAACCGGCAATAAATACGAAGGACTTACTGGACTTGAGGCCTACCTGATCTACGGTGAGAGTGGTTTGAATACGCTAGATGATGTTGGGGCAAGAGGGTTATGGTCGGGCCTTGTCCACAATCAGATTCTTGGTGACAGCGATCCCACCTTTGATTCATTCGGCGTATATGCATACCAAAGCTCTAATAATTTTATAGAGTATTTGACTGATCCAAATGAAGAAGAAGATTTAGAAGCAAGACGCGCTGGTCTTCTTGGTCAATGGCATATCCCTTCATCAACAATTGCTGAATCAACTGACAAACCAGGATCATTTTCACCAGAATCGCTACCCTCCATGGATCAAATAATCCAATTAACAGGATTTTCAGAGGAACAGATACTTAAAATTTTAGAGAGCCCTGAAAATGAGCCTGTTACTATTATTGAATTTTTGAGATTTTCAGACGACACTGGGAAAGTCTATGAACCTTACTTGGAAGCCACCTATCGTGTCCTTAAAAATTACGGCGCGGTCCAGGTTTGGAGGGGGAAGCTGGAATTCTTTTTTATAGGAAATTCGAGGCCAATGTTTCACCAAATGGTAATCACAACCTTTCCCTCACCAAAAGAATATTTGTTAATGTTAATCGATCCGGAAATTGTATCTCAATCCAGTTTAAAAGACTCTGGGCTGAGCATCCATTGGTTATTCACTGCATATTTCTTTAGTATAACAGATAGTAAGACGCTTTCTCCATGAAAAGATATAGCTGCTGTCTAATATATTTTATTATTTAATGGAGGTATCATGAGAATAAATATTGTGCAGACCACATGCTGTATTGTTCTGGTTTTTTCCTTGATCGTGATTCAGGGATGTACAAATACAGCACCACCACCGGTTACTCCCGATCTTTGTCAAGATGGCGTGGTCCGTATCGATTCAACAGAGCCTGAACAAAATACCAACGGTCCTGTAACAGTAAAAGTATCAGGTTTTGATGGTGTTGAGTGCGATACCCTGGAACAACCCCTTGCAGCCATGAATTGGTTTATATATCCTGCCAACCAAGCTGACATCGATTCACTTGCTGCTTACAACGCAAGAATGCTATCAATAGTCCGGAGTTATGGAACAAGATTACTGTTTGGTGGCAGCGATACTGAACCATTAATTGAAGCTGAAACCATGCTTGAACCTGCTGATCACATTGAATTGCCGCTCTATGGACATGCAGAGGCATTTGCACGTATGACAACAAGTCAAGAATATCAAGAAACAGCCCCACTTAAAAAAGACTTGGAATTCGAAAGCTACAGTTTTGTATTTCAAGAATGTGTTGTTGGATGCGATACATTAGCTGAATTTCCGCTGCCAAATATTCGTCCGCCCGCAATCGTTTTTCAACTGGCCATTGACGATGATCCCTATAATTTCGGCGAGGAAGATAGAAATACCATGCGGTCATTGATAATGAACGTTGATAAGGAGTTTGCTGCTGACTATCGTTATAAATTAGCCTATGGGGGGGTGTCTGTTGCACATCCAACTCTACTTATGAGTGATGGAACCGAAGTCCTTTTATTTAAAGCCAATGGAATCGATGCCACTTTGATTGTTGTACCAACCATTGGCACTGATGTTGCCGGTGTTCTCGATACTGATCTTCTGGCACCAATATTCAACCAGGCACTAAGTGTTGCCGCCATAAAAGTGCATTAAAGTTCTATTCATGGTTGCCTTCCTGGCAGGATGCGAGCCGGTGGGAGAACGGGAATCATGCGTCTCACGGGAACCTGATTTTTCTGAAGGAGGAGCCGGTTACGAGTTGTTCGATCTGCTGCATAAAGAAGTATGGGCAACAGGTGATTTTACATCGGAAGAGTACGCCGCGTTTTCGCCTCCGTTATTTTGGGTTAAGAATGACCCGCGGATCACGATTGCTGACAAGGCCGAGTTCCTTCGATCACCGGGATGCAGCGATGAAGGTCAATTCACCTATCTGCAGGCGTTTGACAAGGAATTCTTGAATGTGGTCCGGTTTATTGAAATGAATGTGCCAACTGATACACAGGGACTGATCCGTATGACTAAGCTCGAGAAGTACCACCTCTTGACCTATTTTTCAGGCCGGACTGTAAACATACTCCAGAGCCCGACTGGAGAAAGATACATCGAAGTAAGGTCTGGCCATCCACTGGGCATATACGGCTGATGAACAACCCCTGTGGCAGGATTGAATATAAACAGCGAGGAAAATCAGTTCAATCATTATCGTTGATATACTCCAATTTAAAAAAGATATTTTCAGGAGGCTTTTTATGAAACGCATTTTTTTCAATAATTTTATTATTATTTCTGTCGTTTTTCTTATCGGTTGTAGCCAACCCACCTATCAACATCTCGTAGATGCCAATGGGTATCAGTTCAATGTAAGAATAGCGGGAGAATTTGAAAATGGACAGCCAGTAAACGAGTTGGTCGTTTTTTTACATGGGTGTCCTGAAACATCTTTCATGTGGGTGGATACGATGGCTTTTTTGGCCCAGCATGGCTATTCCTGTGTTGCGCCAGATCAGCGTGGTTACAGTCCTGGAGCGCGTCCATTATTAGTAAGTCAATATGAACTTGATAAATTAGTTTCGGATATTATTGCGCTTGTTGATACGACTGATGTTCATAAATTTCACCTTGTGGGTCATGACTGGGGAGCTGTTATTGGTTGGGCAATCAACCAAAAACATCCAGACCGAATCCAAACTTGGAGTGCAATGGCAGTACCTCATAATTTTTCGTTTTTTGACAAAAGATTTAATGACTCTGATCAAAAAAAAGCATCCGCTTATATAAATTTTTTAAAATTACCTTATCCAATTCCTGAACTATTTATATCTGCGTTTAATTATAATGCATTAAAAGCCGGATGGACATCACATTCACAAGAAGAGATTGATGAATATATGAACGTCTTTAATCAAAAAAATGCATTGAGAGGCGCAATCAATTGGTATCGTGCATTGCCTAATGATCTTAACGATTTTCCAAGTTATATCCAAAATACAGTTGCCACACCGACGGTATACTTTTGGGGTAATAGAGATCAATACGTATTAAGAACTGCTGCTGAAAATTGTGCTCAATACATGACAGGCCCTTTTGAATTTGTAGAACTTGATAGTTCTCACTGGATTATTCAGGATCAAAAAACAACTGTGAATGAAAAAATATTGGAACTTATTCAAAACAATCCAATTCAATAAACGATTTGAAAGGAGGTAGCATGAGAATAAATATCGTGCAGACCACATGCTGTATTGTTCTGGTTTTTTCCTTGATCGCGATTCAGGGATGTACAAATACAGCACCACCACCGGTTACTCCCGATCTTTGTCAAGACGGCGTGGTCCGAATCGAATTGCCAGGGTCTGAACAAAGTGCCAACGGTTATGTCGCATTAAAAATATCAGGTTTTGATGGTGTTGACTGCACTACCCTGGAACAACCACTTGCCGCCGTAAATTGGTATATATATCCTACCAACCAGGCTGACATCGATTCACTTGCTGCTTACCAGGCAGGAATGGGGCAAATACTCCGGAGTTATGGAACAAGACTCCTGTTTGTTGGCAACGAGACTGAACCATTGATTGAAAGTGAAACATTGCTCCCCCCCGCTGATCGCATTGCATTACCACTCTATGGACATGCAGAGGCCTTTGCACGTATGGTAACAAGTCAAGCATTTTATGAAGTAGCCCCACTTAAAATAGACTTGGAATTCGAGAGCTACAGTTTTGTATTTCAGGAATGTGTTGTTGGCTGCGATACATTAGCTGAATTTCCGCTGCCAAATGTGCGTCCGCCCGCAATCGTTTTTCAAATAGCCGTTGACGATGATCCTTATAATTTCGGCGAGGAAGATAGAATTACCATGCGGTCAGTGATAATGAACGTTGATAAGGAGTTTGCTGCTGACTATCGTTATACATTAGCCTATGGGGGGGTGTCAGTTGCACAACAAAGTATACTTATGAGTGATGGAACAGAAGTCTTTGGTTATAGAACCAATGGAATCGATGCCACGTTGATTGTTGTACCAACCATTGACACTGACGTTGCCGGTGTGCTCGACACAGATCTTCTGGAACCAATATTCAACCAGGCACTAAGTGTTGCCGCCATAAAAGTGCATTAAAGTGATTGTGCACGCGGCGCCATTACGCTTCGGCTTTTATCAGATTTTAAAAGGAGACATCACATGAGATATCTTGGATCCGTTTTTACACTTCTATTCATGGTTGCCATCATGACGGGATGCGTACCGGTGGGAGAACGGGAATCATGCGTCTCACGGGAGCCGGATTCTTCTGAAGGAGAGGCCGGTTACGAGTTGTTCGATCTGGTGCATAAAGAAGTATGGCTCACCCCCGATTTTACTGCGCAAGAGTACGCCGATTTTTCACCGCCGTTATTATGGGTGAAGAATGATCCGCGGATCGGGATGGCTGACGCCGGCGAGTTCCTTCGATCACCGGGATGCAGCGATGAAGGTCAATTTACCTATATGCAGGCGTTTGACAAGGAATTCTTGAATGTGGTCCGGTTTATTGAAATGAATGTGCCAACTGATACACAGGGACTGATCCGTATGACTAAGCTCGAGAAGTATCACCTCTTGACCTATTATTCAGGCCGGACTGTAAACATACTCCAGAGCCCGACTGGAGAAAGATACATCGAAGTAAGCAGAAGTGTGGATCGGCTTTCGGATACATTCACCTTACCTGAAGGGTGGACCCTTACAGAACAATATCTGGAGACGGACCTCCAGGTTGAGCTCTCGGGAAACGTGAGCGTTCTTCGAACAGACAACGAAGATTCATACCAGGGCCCGCTTCCGGACGGTATCTTTGTTCGTCCATTCGAGGTGGATCCCGAGGAGTACCCATTTCGCTCGTGCGCCTTTCAAACCGCTGTCGGCCGCATCCACTATTTCGACGAAGGCCCCCAAGACGCCAACGAGACCATCCTGATGGTCCACGGAAACCCCACGTGGTCGTTCCTGTATCGGAATATCGCCAAGGCCATGATCGAGGACGGCCACCGTGTCATCGCGCTTGATCACCTTGGCATGGGAATGAGTGATGTGCCTTTGACGTGTGAGTTTGACTACCGCCCCCGGTCGCACGCGGACAACCTCGAAGACCTGGTCGTTGCGCTGGATCTGAGGAACATTACCTTGGTTGTCCAGGACTGGGGGGGACCGATCGGGCTTGGGATGGCGACGCGGCAACCCGAAAGGATCTCCCGCATGCTGATCATGAACACCTGGGCGTGGTCGGTCGATGCCGAGGAACCAGGTGACTTTCACGAACTCGTATCCTGGACCGTCAACGCCAAGAGGTTCGCGAGTTTTTATCCAACGTGGTTCTGCGGTCTTGCCTTTCCTGGCCAGTCCAGGTTAAACGCAGCCGAGGCCGATCCATCACACGGCTCGCTCTACGAAAGCGTTCTCTCGGCTTACCTCTCTCCGGCGATAGATGCCACCACGGGAGCCTATCGAACGTCTGAACCGTGTGCCCCGATGCAGATCTTCGCTGAGTCCATCGGTGATGATGATGCCTTCCAGGGCGAGATAGAGGGGCGGATCGGAAACCTCCAGGGCAAGCCCTATTCCTTGCTCTTTGGCCTTAGTGATCCGCTTTTCGGGGCGCTGCGTTGCAACACAGCGGCCATTTCACCTTGCCCCGATGGGAGTGCCTGCTCTTGCGATGAAGAGCTGCTACCGGCACGCGTCAATGGTGGATGCAGCGACTTGGCGTCTACCAGGTTCCGTGTGTGCAAGGAGCCCGATGGCTCAATCATCGAGCCGTACGCCGACCGCTTCGAGGACCTTCTTGGGAGTGAGTCGCTTGTCAGCCGAGAGGGCGTGCGTGACGCGGACCACATGATTCAAGAGTGGGCGCCCGAGCGCGTGATCCAGGCGCTGCGGAACCTGCTGGCTTATCCGGGAGCTGAATAGGCAACGTGTCCGTTCTGAAAAACGAAAAGACGTGAAAGGAGCATTGTCATTATTACTCAAGTTACCCAGAAAGCCTTATTCTTTTTTGTAATTATTATTATTTTTTTATGCATGGTGATAAGCTTTGGCTGCAGCGTCCAGGATGTTGGAATACCTTTGGAGTGTGAATTCGAGCCTGAGATCATGACCACTGCGGACGGTGTTCAATTCGTGCGCACGCCAGATGAACGCTTTGAAAATCTGCCGGATTTTCCGTATGAGGCAAAATACATCGAAATCGACGGTTTGCGCCAGGCCTACATTGATGAAGGTCCTGCAGATGCTGATCCTGTACTGCTGCTTCACGGCCAGCCAAGCTGGTCCTATCTGTATCGTAAGATGATTCCCGTACTGGTTAACGGCGGCCAGCGTGTTATTGCCATGGATCATATCGGCATGGGTCGCTCAGATAAGCCCATCGACATCGAGTACTACAGCTACCTCGGTCACATTGACCGTCTGGAAAAGTTTATCGAAGCTCTTGACCTTCATAATATCACCCTGTTCTGTCAGGATTGGGGCAGCAATATCGGGCTGCACGTTGCCGGAATGCATCCCGAATTGTTTGCCCGCATTGTTGTTGGCGACGGTACCCTGCCCGTCATTCCCGCTGGTTTGCAAATGTTTCCCCCGATTAAATTTCCAAATGAAATCAATTTCTATATCGATTCACCGTTTTCCTTTATTCCACCGGAACAGCCTCCCTTCTACGACGAAGACTGCAACCTGTTGATCCCCGGATACCAGCGTTTAGGTTTAGGTTTCACTACCCGGACGAGATTCGCCATGACTGGCGCGTCGTTTCAACCTGCTGATGTCCTTGAGGCGCTTACCTACTATGACCTTTCGCCCGAAGAAGAAGCTGCTTACAATGCACCTTTTCCCTGCCGGCTCTATCTGTCAGGACCTCGTGTCTTTCCTTCACTGATCAATGAGGTGCCCGGAGTGAACGATGAAGCTTGGGCAGGTTTGACCGAATTCGAAAAGCCCTTTTTGACTATCTGGTCAAGTAACGATCCGTTTCTATCTCCTGGTGGTTGCGAAACTCAGGACAATCTGATCAACAATATCCCCGGTGCTGCAGGTCAGCCCCACACACGGCTCCCCGAGGCGAGCCATTTTCTCCAGGATGACCAGGGGGCGGAGATTGCTCGCTTGATGTTAGAGTTCATAGAGGCTGATCCTTCTTTGGCACTTACACAGGACTTGTGCGACGATCCGAGGAACATAACGGTGCTCATGAATTCACTGGATAACAGCAGCCTTCCTTTATTCGGGAGCAACAATGAAGAACTGGTCCAGAGCATGCTCGCGGCGCCGACCGAAGGCCCCTTTTATATGTTCAATCTGATCCGGTACCGTGAGAAGGCTGAGTACCCGGACGGGCGGGAGACCTGCCTGACCGGACGGGAGGCCTATGCTTTGTATACTCCCTTCGAATTCCTCGCCGCCATCGGAGCGCAGCAGGTCTATTACGCCGAAGTCGACAATCAGATCGACGGCGACGACATCATCTGGGAAACGATTGAAATTGTTGAGTATCCCTGCCCGTTGGCGTTCTTCGCAATGATTACCAATCCCGAGTACCAGGCCCTGGCCATTCACAAGGAAGCGGGGGTCGAGAAGACGATTGCCATCGTGACTGACCTCGTGCCGATCCCCGCGCCAGCTGACCCGGATCAGTCCGAGGCCGCGTTCCCGCCGACCGTTGAGGATCCGGCGTTCGACCTAATCCACGTGATGGACTTTCACGATATTGCCCAGTACGAGCCGGACGCCAATGAGCCGGAGCGGACCGGGATAGAAGCGTGGGAGATGTATCAGAAGAGCGGCCGGGGCGCCTCAATGGATCTCGGCCACTACCCCACCGCGGTTTTAGAGGTGCAGGGCGTGTTCACCGGGGACGACCGCAGCTGGGACCAGATCCAGATGGTTCACATGTCGAGTATGGCCGGCTTCAAGGCCTTGCTCGACGACGAGACCCGCCAGGAAGGCCGCTACCATCGCTATGCTGCCCTGCAGCACAACTACTCGATGATAACTTTCCCGACAGTCACCCAGATCCCTTACGCCGGTTGCTGGTTGGATTACATACTTTGGATACTACAATATATTAATGATAACTGATGTATATCTTTTCGCTTGATATAAACAATATATTCAAATACGACTCATGAGAAACATCTTTAAAACCCAAGAAGGAAAAAATGATTTGTGGAGGTTTTATTATGAGTAAGAAAATATTTTCCCCACAAGAGATTACAAGACGGAAATTTATGTCAGACAGCACACTGATTGTTGCGGGCGCTTGTGTCTGTGCGTCTGGGATAGCCGGTTGCGCAACGTTAACGGGCGTTGGAAACACTCCGGAAATCGACCCGGAGGCTTATGAGATAGTGAATTCAACTACGATTGAGGTTGATTTGTCATTGGCCACACAGCTTTCAGAGGTCGGCGGATCAGGGAAAATTCTCAGTACTGATGAGAATGACCTTGCTGATTCCATCATCATCGCTCGAACGGATGAAGACAGCTATGTGGCAGCGCAGCTTGGCTGCACCCATCGCGGGGTTGAGCTGGAATATAAGCACGAAGACGAGCGTTTCCAATGTGCCAGCATCGGCCGCAGTCAGTTCTACCTTGATGGAGCTAATGATGAAGGGCCGGCGCCTGATCCGCTTCAACCATATTCAGCTGAATCTCTGGAGAATATACTTACGATACTACTTGATACTTGATAGTAGCCGAACATATTTGATAACTCAGAGTACAACCTGTTATTGCGAAATATTGAAACGTTACGTTTGAAAGCTGATTTTCAGATTAAACCTATCCACAGGCGCTCCAAAGGAAATGCCCTTAGGTTGAGTAAGTTTTTTGGAAGGAGTTTATTGTGAATGAACAAAACTCCATGAGCAGAAGAGATTTTCTGCGTATTTCAGGTGGTGCTGTTTCCGGTATTGCCATTACAACTGCACTTTCCGGTTGTGTTCGTCCTGGTACGAACGCATGTGAAATGCTTCCGGTTTTAGAAGGGTATCGCCCAAAAGTCACAAGCGCATGGATAGCAAAGGGGGAACATGAAGCGTCATATGATCTTTTTAAACAGGTTGTTGAAGGTACGACCGATTTTTCGTGGCTGTCATCGGGAGACAAAGTTCTCTTGAAGCTGTCCATCAACTCCGGTAATCCTTTCCCTGCAACAACCGATCCATGGACGCTTGATTGTATGATTCGTTTGTTAAAAGAAAAAGGTGTTGAAAATGCGGATATCTTCGTAGGCGACCAAAGTGGTGTGGAACATGTAATGCTCTCAGAAAACAGCCAGCAAGGATCAAGCAGGGATTTATGCGCTTCAACCGGACTTCTGAGCATCATTACTGATCATGGCGTAACACCATGTTTTTTTGAGGAAAGGGGCTGGGAAGGGTATATAGAGGCAACCTTGCCACAAGGTTTTCATCATTGGAGCGTCCCGATGTATATAACAAACGCCGTGGAAGATGTCGATCATATTATTTATCTTTCCAGAGTTGCTTCCCACGTATTAAGTGAATATACATCAGCAATGAAAATGGGTATTGGTTTTTTGCGGGATGACAGCAGGCTCATATTTCACCAGGGGGGGGAAGATTTTTATGCAATGTATGAAGAGGTAAATGCAGTTGAAGAAATCAGCTCAAAACTTCGACTTGTTGTTACTTCAGGAAGAAAGGTGTTATCCACTTTCGGGCCTGATAACGGATTTATCACAGAACCTGATCATGGTTTATTGATAGCATCGGAGGATTTCCTTGCAAATGATATTCTGGGATTTTCATGGCTACGCTGGAATTACGATTATATAACCTCAGAAGATGCAAAGTTCATATCATACGTTTTAAAAAACAACTCCACTTTAACTAAAAGGGTTGTAACCAACATGCGTACATCGGGAATAAAAGGCGGAAAGACGATAACTCCGACAATACCCAGGTTTAATAAGGATGATATTTACTGCCATCCTTCAATGATTAATTATATGGAAAGAAAAGGAGGATTTCCAGAAGAGATAGTCTGGCAGCAACTCAACAGTAATCCAGACAGTTCCATCGAACAGTATATCAAGGATTTGATTGAGGTGTAGAATTTTTTAAAATACTGTAAAAAAGGGAAATCAGATTTATTTTTGCGAATGAAAAAATTTGAACTGGCAGATACACTGCACAATGCAGGATTACTGATAATGAAAACAGGCTTTAACCTATACGTGTTTGCAGCAGCTTTTGCTGTTTTATTTTTCTCCGCATGTGAATCCCAAATCCCTCCGCTTCCGACCCCTAACCTGCTGGACAAGCATAACGGGTACTGGAAAGGTATGGCCCGGGATATGGACGGTACACCGCTCAGCGTAGCTATCAATGATGTATATGCTGATGACCAGACCGGCGAGGTAGTGGTCTATGCCCAGACCGAAAGAGTCAGTGACGGTTTCCTGCTGGCCCCTCCACAGTTGGCGCCGGGCCAATGCGCTGACCTTCCGGAACTGGGATATGTCTGCGGACATCCCGATGCGGTTTACCTTAACGGGTCGGGAGAAGAACTTGCTTCAGGTGATGGCAGTGACGGTGGTGCCTGGTGGGTGAAACATGCCTGGGTGCTGAATGATGAATCCAGCCGCCTGGAAGCTTGCCGTCTTGGGGCAGAGGAAGTCTATAATGCCTGCTACACAGCCAGAGGCCTGCTGGAAGATGACGGCAATACCCAAAAAATGGAATTTGTGAGTATTCTCCCTTTTGAAGTCTACAACCTGCGTTATGTTGATCTGGATGCCGAACCCATTGAATATTATGTCGACGGATACGGCCCGGCAAACCTCGATCCTCAGACCGGTCCGCTTGATCTTTCCCCGGCACTGTTATTCCGCTTGACCATGACCTGCCAGGATACTGCAGGTCCTTTAGATGGAACGGTGCGGGGCTGCCCATTACCATAATATACCTTTCTTTCTATTTTCTGAAGTCAGACCTTTCTAACTTATTGATACAACGGGCCCGAAAAAATGGTCATCCTTAAGTTTCAAATTAGTTCCATTGTTATTAGCTGGATGTTAAATAACCACGGGCAATATTGAAACACCTCTGATTCAAGATTTTGTGCCAATATGTTGCGCAACACGTAACAACGGCGCGGCTCATATAGCTACAAGAATGAGTTTATGATTAATCTGGTGTGAGAATTGGTGTGAGAAAAAAATTCCAAAATCTGACAAAATAAAGAATAAGCTATTTTAACAACTTAAGTAATTTGAGGAGGTTAGAAAGCTCAGGAGCCTAGACTCAAAATCCCCCGGGCCTCGCGCCCTTGAGAGTTCGAGTCTCTCCACCGGCACCATTTTTTATCCTTATCAGACTTCTCCTCTTCCAGTTCACGCCTTGACACGCCTGCAACTATAAAATATAATTACAATTGTAATTACACTTAACAGAGGTCATGTCATGGAAACAAAGCTTGTTCAAATAGGCAATTCTAAGGGAATCCGAATTCCTCAGAAAATACTGAACCGGTGCCGCATTGAAGATCGCATTGAATTGTCTGTGCAGGATAATGCTATTATCCTGAAACCACTTAATAAGGCACCCCGCGAGGGATGGGATCTGGCGGCAAAAAAAATGCAGGATCGCGGTGATGATCAGCTGTTGATCCCTGATGTTCTTGATGACGACACGGAGCTTGACTGGTGATGAAACAGTACGACATATATCTCGTTAATCTTGACCCTACTGTCGGTTCTGAAATAAAAAAGATACGCCCGTGTGTTATTATCTCACCGGACGAGATGAACAAGTATCTTCGGACTGTTCAGGTTGCACCTCTGACAACCTCATCAAGGCAATATCCATGGCGAATCGATATTGTTTTTAAGCGCAAGAAAGGTACAATCGCCACGGACCAATTACGAACCATCGACAAACAGCGACTCGTTAAAAAGATGGGGGCTCTTGATACTGATCATATCAGGCAATTAAAAAGCATTCTCCATGAAATGCTTATCGCATAAAAAACAGCCAGTTGCTGTTAGAAACTGCACCTCCCTTACCCCACAGCGCTAACAGCCCATCGTAATTAAGTATTGTCCCTGGAATTCAAGGCGATACAACAACACTTGTGGGATATTGAAATCAAATGTCGGGATGAGTTTTGTTGGCAAATTATTTCTGATTAAGGCTCAGACTTTTTGATTCGTTTATTGCTCGTTTCGGCAGTATTATCAACTCGCCAGATTTAACACTTTCAACATCTTCTGGGTTTAGACTATAAGTCCACACAGGTTTTTCTGCTTCGGCAGGGAGCAGTGCCGATCCGACTAATTGACCATCCACGTTTATGTTAATGAAATAAATTCCAGAGGATGGAATAGTTGTTATCAAGTCACCGTGAACTGGTGTCACGATACAGCTTGAGGAAGCTACGGCTTTTGCTTTTGCTAAAATTGAACTTTCTCTTGTCGCTGCATTGACCATATCTACTTGAATGTCATGCTCTCCTTTTGACATGCGAAAAGCTGTAGCCAAAAAAAGCCTAAATCTGAGTGGGTAGGATTTATAAAATAAAACTTTCATCTGGTTTTCAAAGCGAAGATACATGCCTTTTGCGATACACTTATCGCAGATTGAGAAGTATTCGAGAATTGCACCATTGGTAGACTCGATTAAAGGATCAAAGCAGGAACGATGACTCTCAACTAAATTTTCTTGTGCGGTAATCAACGGATTAGCCCCGTTGTTTTCTGTTCTCGCTGTGTTTTTTTTGCCTTGCCCAAAATAAAGTGCTTTTCTGCCTATAGTATTTCCATCTATCTTGCATTCCAGAAATGCTTTTCCGGGGCGTACTATGGTGAATTCGATTTTATCTGAAAAATCCACTTCTTCAAAAATATGCTCAATCTGAATTGTCTCTTCGTAGACCTTGACCTGTTCAGTGTCTGTCACAAAATAGAATTCAAGCTGACGTTTTCCGGCTGGCCCCCAAAAACCTACAGCAACCCAGATTCTCAGTGTTGAAGGATACTCTGGAAAGCCCATTTGAGTAACAACCCCCTCAAGGGTGATGGTTCCGACTTCTATCGAGGCTTTTCCACAGAGAACAAAGTACGACAAATACCATTCAGGAACCTCGACTTCTTTTAAAGGGCTATAATCTTGAAACCTAAAGTTGATGGGATTAGTATTGAGGTTGGCTGGCTCAACCAATGGGATTTTTGAGTTATCTGTCAGATCTTCCTGAATCCATTGCCCAACTCTCATTTTCATGCTTTTGCCACGAGGCTTCCCTTTGGGATTTAAATCCAAGAAGCCATAACTCATTGGACTGATGTCCTGTGAATCTATAATGATTTCCTGTAGCATTCCCCCTACGGTAGTTATGCCAATTCGATTCAACTCAGATTCTATGCCGGTTCTCACTATATCTGCACGGCTTTTCAAATCAGGAAATTCATTACTCGCAAAACGACTATAATTAGCTTCGAGATAAGGCGATATGGGTTTTCCAGATCCGATGATTTTAAATCTATCTTTTAACTGATTGCAGATAAAGTTTGGAGATTCATACCACCAAATTTCAGGGTTGCCAGACTTGTTTACGCCCCCTAAAATCAGACTCAGAGGACTATATTTATGGAGCGAAAAATAATGTTTTGCGATGCGTGGAATTTCTGTGGAAAGTTTTTTGAGGAATTTGAGCTTAGGGCGTTTGCTCATGCGACCTCTTAATTGTCTGATAATAACTTCAGCAGCGTCAACACTTCCAGCATAGGAAATAAAAGTAGTTGGCCCCAAAGATACAATTTTTTGAAGGGAATCTTGGTGCTGCTGGTTGTGGGTAGACTGCCATGTAACACGAGAATCGGCTACAACAACTGTCCCATCCTTAAAATGGCAAGCAGCAACGATTGTCATAGAAATTTCTCACTTAATGTTCTTAGATAATGATCTACTCTATCACACAGAGCTTCTTTCATCTACTATGGAAGGATAATTACTCGATATTTGTATTGCTGGATAGAGGTGATAAGCCCCCCGTGTCAGGATAGTTGTCACCTGTAAGAAGAAGGATTCCCATGGCAGTAACACTACAGGGGTACCCGGTAGTGTTACTGCCCGGGACGATAAAAATCCGGGGGCTTACAGGAGACAGAAA
>Ga0272442_10000054_pt1 | contig 170863 bp, 124 predicted proteins | sample SSMForm2O_FD_200262 | JGI IMG/M metagenome (GOLD analysis project Ga0272442, IMG submission 200262) | Marine sediment archaeal communities from Little Sippewissett salt marsh, Falmouth, MA, United States - SSM-Form-2O | ecosystem: Environmental > Aquatic > Marine > Wetlands > Sediment ... | reverse complement strand
TCCGGGCGTGCCGGACCCGGCCTCATGGAGCAGCAGCGCCAGTGCCGCGTGCGGCGGGAACTTCGGCGCCCCGCCGAAGCCGCCGGGGATCCGGTCGAAGCTCTCAGCCAGATTCCCGATCGCCTCCTCTACGATGCCGCGGTCGAGGTCGCCGGAGGCTTTGGAGCGAAAGCCCCCCGCGGCCTCCTGCATCGCAGCCCAGAGCTGCTCGGCCTGCCGGTCAACATCAGCGCGACGCTCCTTCCATGTGCGCGCCAGGGCCTCGAGGATCGTCTTGAGACCGGGGAGGTTACCGCGGTCCTCGCGCGGGAAATACGTACCGGCGTACCAGGGCTTCCCGTCGGGACGCAACCACACGGAATTCGGCCACCCGCCTCGTCCGTTCATCAGGTGGGTTGCCAGCATGTACGTCTCGTCGAGGTCAGGACGCTCTTCGCGATCGACCTTCACCGCCACGAAATCCCGGTTGAGAATCCCGGCCACGTCCCGGCTTTCGAAAGACTCCCGCTCCATAACGTGGCACCAGTGGCAGGTCGAGTAGCCGATGGAAAGGAAGACCGGCTTGTCCTCCTTCCGTGCCCTGGCCAGCGCCTCCGGCCCCCACGGATACCATTCGACGGGGTTTCGCGCGTGCTGCAGAAGGTACGGGCTCTTCTCGTTCGCGAGCCGGTTCACTCCCCCACCCTCCTCCACGAAGACAACCAGGCCCCACTGCCCGATCGGGTCCATATAGACTCAATGCGCAAGCAGGCGCCACTATTCCATAACGATTTCGGCCGGGTCCCGGAAGCTCCCGCAAACGACGGGATTCGCCCGCACCGGAAAGGCCGGCGGCACTTCGCACCCCGGGCGCAACTCGAGTCGCTTGTGTCTATCCGCCGGGTCCGAAATCTCTACAGGGTAACGTCGGCCTGGCTCCTGTAGCTCATCGGTAACGCAACGCGGGCTCCCGGCCGGAGAGCACTCTCAGAGCACCTTCGGCCAGTGCGGCCATCTCGAGGTTCCGGGGGTAAACCAGAACCCGAGTGGCCTTGCCCAGCCTTCGTCGGATGCCGGCGACCAGCTTGCGGCTGCAGCTCATGCCCCCGGAAAGGACCACCGCGTGAGGTGTCCCGCCCAGGGCCGCGTAGCAGCCCGTGATGCTCCTGGCTATGCCGTAACCCAGGGCGCCGAAGACCAGCCGGGCCTTCTGCTCGCCGCGCTTCACGCGCCTCTCCACCTCCATAAGGCTGTTGGTGCCCAGGTGCGCAACCAGCCCGCCCCGGCCCTTGAGCAGCTCGAGAAGCTCGGCCCGCCCGTATTTCCGCGACAGTGCCAGGCGCACCAGGTCCCCGGCGGGAAGAGTACCGGCGCGCTCGGCCGAAAAGGGCCCCTCGCCGTCCAGCGCGTTGTTGACCTCTACGACCCTGCCGCCCCGGTGTGCGGCAACCGAGATGCCGCCGCCGAGGTGGGCGACAACCAGTTTCGCACGGCGGTAGCCGATACCCAGTTCGCTGCAGGCCAGGCGTGCCGCCGCCTTCTGGCTGAGTGCGTGGAACACGCTGCGCCGCGGAAGCTCGGGAACTCCCGAAAGCCTCGCCTCGGGCGAGAGTTCGTCGACAACCACGGGGTCCACCACAAACGCAGGGCAACCGGCCTGGCGCGCGACCCGGTCGGCCAGCAGGGCGCCGAGGTTCGAGGCGTGGGAACCGTGTTTCGCGGACCGCAACTCCCGCTTCATCTTCGCGCCCACCAGGTACGTGCCGCCGGCCAGCGGCGCGAGCAGCCCGCCCCGCCCCACCGCCGCGGCGAGCTCCCGGGCCTCCACGCCGTGTTCAACAAGGTAGCCGGCGACCAGTCCCGCGCGCCATTGCTCCTGGCGGGCCGCGCTCGTGAACCGGCCCAGCTCGCGCGCGCTGTGCTCCAGCGTTGTTTCGTCGGCACAAACCAGGTCGCGGAAGAGCGCCAGCCTGGTGCTGGTTGAGCCGGGATTAATGACCAGGACCAGGCGGCCGCCCTTACCGCCGCGGCGCGCCAATGCTAGGAGCCCCGTTCCGACAGGTAGCAGGAGAGCGCTACGGTGCAGAGCTTGGTCTCCTCGCTGTCGGCGCGGCTGGTGAGAATCACCGGGGCCTTGCCGCCGACCACCGCGCCGACCACCTTGGAGTAGTAGAGCGAAGTCATCGTCTTGTAGAAGACGTTGCCGACCTCCAGGTGTGGAACAACCAGCACGTCGGCGTCGCCGACGATGCTGCCGTGCGTCCGCTTTATGTGCACCGCCTTGGGGCTCAGCGCCTCGTCTATGGCCAGGGGCCCGACGAAGGTCGCCCCCGGAATCTCGCGCGAGGCTCGGGCGGCGACCCGCTCCGCCCGGCCGGTCACCGGCTGGCGCCGGCTGACCCGGCTGGTTCCCGCCAGCAGCGCCACCTTGGGCCGCTGCCACCCGACCCGGTGCATGAATTCCACCGCGTTGCGGCAGATATCCACCAGGCGGTCATCGTCGAGTTCCACGTTGATGGCCGCGTCGGTCATGGCGAAGAGTCGCGGATAGCCCGGCACCTCGAAGAGCCCAATGTGGCTCATGATTCTGCCCGGGTTGCGAAGGCTCCAGCGCTTGTCGAAGTAGGCGTGGAAGAGATCGCCGGTCTGGACCAGGCCCTTCATCAACATCTGCGCCCGTCCCGCTGCGATGGACTCCACGGCCCTTTCGGCGGCCTCCAGGGGGTCGGGCACGTGGTGAATCTCGTAGCCGGCAATCTCCTGTTCGAGGCTTCCCAGGATCTGCTCGATAACCGGCTGGTCTCCGTAGAGGATCGGCTCGACCAGGCCTTCCTGGCGAGCCACTACCACCGACTCGAGGCAAACCTGCTCGCCGGCGGCGGCCACCGCAACGGTGCGCGGGCCACTGGCCTGCTTGGCCATGCTGAGTAGACGGGACAAGTACTCTAGAGGCACTGGGTTTCTCCTGGCTGACTAGACCCTGGTGTACGAACTGCGAAGGTCCGGGACAATGGAAGCACTAAGGAGTTGAGCAACGTCGCCCCGCCCTGCGCACCGGGAGTTCTTCACGACCTCGGTGCTCTCCTGCTTCAGCACGCCGTTCTTCAACGGCCTGCTAGAGTCCAAGCCGCTCGCGGAAGTACGGGATGGTCTTCTGCAGTCCTTCCTTCCGCGAGAACCCGGGTTCCCAGCCGAGGACCTTCCTGGCCAGCGAGATGTCCGGGCGACGAACGTGGGGATCGTCGACGGGCAGCGGCTTGAAGGTGATCTCGCTCTTCGAGCCGGTGGCCGCGACGATCTCCCTGGCAAACTCCAGGATCGTGGTCTCGTCGGGGTTGCCGATGTTGACCGGCCCGCGGTGGTCGCTCTCCAGCAACAGTCCGATGCCCCGGACGAGATCGTCGACGTAGCAGAAGGAGCGCGTCTGCTGCCCGTCGCCGAAAACGGTGATCTCCTCTCCCCTGAGCGCCTGGCATACGAAGGCCGGCAGGGCGCGCCCGTCCTTCAGGCGCATGCGCGGTCCATAGGTGTTGAATATCCTGACGATGTGCGTATCCAGACCGTGCACGCGGTGATACGCCATGGTAATGGCCTCGGCGAAGCGCTTGGCCTCGTCGTAGACGCCGCGCGGCCCGATGGGGTTCACGTGGCCCCAGTAATCCTCGGTCTGGGGATGTTCCTGGGGGTCGCCGTAGACCTCACTGGTGGAGGCCAGCAGGAAGCGGGCTCCCTTGGCCTTGGCCAGCCCCAGCGCGTTGTGGGTCCCCAGCGACCCGACCTTGAGCGTCTGGATCGGCAGCTTGGCGTAGTCGATCGGCGAGGCCGGAGAGGCGAAGTGCAGCACGGCTTCGACTTCACCCTCCACGCGGATGAATTGCGAAACATCGTGCTCCATAAGCGAAAAGGCCGGCACGTCCGCCAGGTGTGCTACGTTGCGGCGGTCGCCGGTAACGAAGTTGTCGACGCCCAAGACAGTGTCGCCGCGGCGGATGTAGTAGTCGACCAGGTGAGAACCCAGGAAACCGGCAGCACCGGTAATCACCACGCGCATGGAAGCCCTCCCGTCTGAATCAGAGCCTAGCGCGGACGGGGCTCAAGTCAAGCCTCAGGTGCCGGCAGTCGGGCCGGAAGCCCCACCGCCGGCAATCCCGCCTTGGGCGGAGCGCGAAGGTCTATCCTTTGTCCGGCAGCAGATCCTTGAGCAGGCCGACGTTCCTGGCGGTGGCTCCCTGAGCGTCGATGATCGCCTGGCGAGCGGCGGCGCCGAGCTCTCGGCGTCCGGTTTCGTCGGCGAGCAGTTCGCGCAGCGCTGCGACCAGGCCGTCTTCATCTGCCACGGTGCGCCCTCCCCCGCTCGCGTTGAGCAGGGCCACGGCCTCCGTGAAGTTGGCGGTGTGCGGGCCGTAAAGCACCGGCAGGCCGAGGCCGGCGGGCTCCATCATGTTCTGGCCGCCATGGGGGATGAAGCTGCCTCCGAGAAAGGCAACGTCGGCGGCGCGGTAGACGTCCCCGAGTTCGCCCATGGTGTCGACCACCAGCACCTCTCCCTCGGCCTGAGCCTCGCGCATCAACGCGTCGGTTTTCGACATCTTGCTGCGCCGGCGGACTTTCCAGCCGACCTTCTCGATCTCGGGCATCAGGACATCGACGCGATTCGTGTGGCGCGGCACCAGGACTACGCGCAAACCGGGGAAATCCGGCAGCAACTGCCCGGCCACGCGCAGCAGGATCAGCTCCTCGCTGGGATGCGTGCTGCCGCCCACCAGAACCAGCGAGTCCGGCGGCAGCGCCAGCGAACGCCGCATCTTCTCGCGATCGCCGGCCGTGACCGTGTCCGTCCTTGCCCCGTCGTATTTCATCGATCCGGTGACCCGCACGCGGTCGCCCGGCGCGCCTATGGCCTTCATGCGCTCGCCGTAGACCTGAGTCTGGACCGCGTAGAGGGCGACCCCCTGCATCGTGCCGCGCAGCAGGCCGGCCAGCCGGGCGTATCCACGCGCCGAGCGATCGGTGATCCGGCCGTTGACCACCGCGACGGGAACGCCGCGGCGCTCGGCCTCGGCTATCATGTTCGGCCAGATCTCCAACTCCATGAGGACAATCAACGCGGGCTTGACCGAGTCGAAGGCCCTGCGCACTGACCGCGAGATGTCCAGCGGGCAGGGAAAAACGTTCTGGCCGCCGTAGTTACGCGCGGCGACGTCCCGCCCCGTCTCGGTGCTGGCCGAGACCACCACCTCGTAGTCCTCGCCGAACCCTGTCTTGAGGGCCTCGACAAGCGTCCGCGCCGCCAGCGCCTCACCCACGCTGACGCAGTGCACCCAGATTCGCGGCTTCTCGCCGGCGTCGAGAAACGGCCCGCTCAGGCGGTCCCAGACCGGCGCGATCGGCCGGCGCGCCCTCCAGAGTTTGATCAGGTACAGCGGGACCGCCAGCGGAGCGATGGCGCAGTAGGCCAGGTCGAAGCGGGTCATGCGCGAGCCTCGCAGCAAGGCGCGCCCGGGCACAATGTGCCTCTGCCCCTCCGTGCCTTTGAGCCCCAGTCACCGGCAGACCGTTGGAAGACGACCTGCTCGAGCAGGACAGCAGCCGTTCGACAGGGCTCACGGCCAGTCCGGCAAGAGCCCTGAGCGAAGTCGAAGGGTTCAACGGTCGAACAGTGGATGGCGTTCTCTTGAGTAGCCAGGTTGCTCAGCCTGCAGCCCGGAACACTTCTTGAACGGCCTGCTAGCTCTTCCCGCAGCACTTCTTGTACTTCTTCCCGCTCCCGCAGGGGCAAGGGGAGTTGCGGCCGACCTTGGGCTGGTCGCGCTTAATCTGCTGCACGACCATCTCACCCTCGCTGCCGCCGTGATCCGCGGCGTAGAGGTCCTCCGCGCTGCGGCTCTCGAACTGTCCGGTCTCGTCGTGGATCGCCTCGCCCTCCTCCCAGAGGTCGGAGTGCTCCATGGGGGCCTCTTCGGCAATCTCCATGCGCAGGATAAGGTCGCTGACCTCCTCGGCAACAGCATCGCTCATGGTGCTGAAGAGCTCGAGGCCCTCGCGCTTGAAAGCCACCTTGGGATCGCGTTCCAGGAAACCGCGATAGCTGATGTGCTCCTTGAGGTAGTCCATGTCCCGCAGGTGTTCCTTCCACTTGCGGTCCATGACCTCCAGGACCAGAAAGCGCTCCATCATGCGCATGCCCTCTTCGCCGAAGCGCCGCTCGCGCTCGTCGTAGGCCCCGCGCACCTGCCCCAGCAGCTTCTCGCGAACCTCGCCCGGCTCGCGACCCTCGAGGTCGCCGACCGAGATGTCGTAGCCGAACTTGCGCTCCGACCAGTCGACCAGGCCCACCAGGTCCCACTCGCTGCGCACCTGGCGCTCGTCCACGAACTTCTCGAGGTTGGCATCGATCGATTTCTCGATCATCTCGAGCACGACTCCCTTGAGGTCCTCGCCGTGCAGAACGCGCGCGCGCAGCCCGTAGACGATGCGGCGCTGCTCGTTCATGACCTCGTCGTACTCCATGACCCGCTGACGGATCGCGAAGTTGTGCTCCTCGACGCGGCGCTGGGCCTTCTCGATCTGGCGGCTGACCAGCCCGCTCTCCAGTGGCATGCCCCCGCTGAGGCCCATGCGCTTCATGAAGTTGCGCACCCAGTCGCTGGCGAAGACCCGCATGAGGTCGTCCTCCAGCGAAAGGAAGAAGCGGCTCGATCCGGGATCGCCCTGGCGCCCGGCACGGCCGCGCAGCTGGTTGTCGATGCGCCGCGACTCGTGCCGCTCGGTACCTATGATGTGCAGTCCCCCCAGCCGGGCAACGTGCTCGCACAGATTCACCGGCGGCATGCCCAGCTCCTTCCACTTCTCCTCGAGGAGCCTGCGGTCGGCATCGATCGAACCGTTGCCCCCCCCTGCATAGAACTCGGCCCAGTGGGCCAGGAGCGCGGGCTCAAGCTCCTCCTCGGGAAGGTCGGCGGTGGCCTTGCGGGGAGCCAGCCCCTGGGCCCGCCAGTGCGCCAGGAGTTCCTCGCGCGAGAACTGCCCCAGAACGATGTCCGTGCCGCGACCTGCCATGTTGGTGGCGATGGTCACCGCGCCGAGCTGGCCGGCCCCGGCGACGATATTGGCCTCGCGCTCGTGCTGCTTGGCGTTGAGCACCTCATGGGGAACGCCGCGGCGCTTGAGCATCATGCTCAGGCGCTCGGATTTCTCGATGCTGACGGTGCCCACCAGCACCGGGCGGCCGACCTCGTAGCAGCGGCGAACCTCGTCGCAGATGGCGTCGAACTTCTCCTTCTCGGTCCCGAAGACCAGGTCCGGGTGGTTTTTGCGCAGCAGCGGCCGGTTTGGCGGCACCGCCACGCTGTCCAGCTTGTAGATCTTCATGAACTCGCGCGCCTCGGTCATGGCCGTACCGGTCATGCCCGAGATCTTGCCGTAAAGCTTGAAGAAGTTCTGCAGGGTGATGGTCGCCAGCGTCTGAGTCTCCTCGCGGATCTTGAGACCCTCCTTGGCCTCCACCGCCTGGTGCAGGCCGTCCGACCAGCGCCGGCCTTCCATCATGCGCCCCGTGAACTCGTCGACGATGATCACCTCGCCGTCCTTGACAACGTAGTTCACGTCGCGCTTGTAGAGCGACTTGGCCTTCAGGGCGTTCTCGAGGTAGTGCGGCCACTCCATGTTCTCGGGCGAGTAGAAGTCGTCGATGCCAAGCGTCTGGCGGCACTTCTCCAGGCCCCGTTCCGTGAGGTAGGCCGAGTGGTTCTTCTCGCTGAAGACGTAGTCGACGTCGACCTCGACGGCTTCCTTGGCGTTCTCCAGCTCGATCCCATGGCTCTTGGCGTACTCGCCCACCAGTACGTCGTTGTCCTGTTGTGAGCGGCCCTGAAGGCGGTTGATGGCCCGGTCGGCCTTGTAGTAGAGCTCGGCGACCTTCTCGGCCCCGCCGGAGATGATCAGCGGAGTACGCGCCTCGTCGATCAGGATGTTGTCGACCTCGTCGATGATCGCGTAGTTACGCCGCTTCTGCACCTGGCGCTCGGCATCCACCTTCATGTTGTCGCGCAGGTAGTCGAAGCCGAACTCGTTGTTGGTGCCGTAGGTGATGTCCGCGGCGTACATCGGATGGCGCTCGTCGGGATCCATGAATGCCTGGATGAAGCCGACCTTGAGGCCCAGGGCCTCGTAGACCGGGGCCATCCACTCCGCGTCGCGCTTGGCGAGGTAGTCGTTTACGGTGACCACGTGCACGCCCTCGCCGGCCAAGGCGTTGAGGTACGCCGGGCAGGTGGCCACCAGGGTCTTGCCCTCTCCGGTGACCATCTCGGCGATCCCGCCGCGGTGCAGGATGATGCCTCCGAGCAGCTGCACGTCGAAGTGGCGCATGCCGACCGCGCGCTTGGCCGCCTCGCGGCAACAGGCGAAGGCCTCCGGCAGGATGTCGTCGAGGGTCTCCCCGTCGTTCAACCGCCGTTTGAACTCGTCGCTCTTCTCCCTCAGACCCTGGTCGCTGAGGCGCTCCACCTCGGGCTCGAGCTCGTTGATCTCCGCGACCAGCGGCGCGGTGCGCTTGAGTATCTTCTGGTTGCGGGAGCCGAACAGCCTGGCTAGCAGGTTGCCTATGAACTGGGCTGCCGACTCCTGAACTGTGTTAAAAGCCATTATTAAGGGTGCTCCTGCTGCCTGAACCGCAACTCTATTTGCCGGGCTTCGATTTGGCAGCAGCGGGTGGGCCGCGCTTGGTCTTGGCCGCGCGGCCCTTGGCGGGATCGAACGTCTCCGGAATGGTCCAGCGAATGCGGGTCTTCTTCCCGGCCTCCAGACTCACGCCTCCGAGCTCGGGGATGAAGTTCCAGTTCCAGCCCGCGAAGTCCTTCTTGGGAACCATGAAGCGGCGCAGGACCTTGTAGTCGCCCTTGGTCCACGCGCCGTAGAGCTTGTCGAACTGCCAGTACTCCACCCGCCAGATGCAGGCGTCCGGCATCTTCTTGTAGGTTGTCGGTTTGGTCCGCAGGAGTTCGACCAGGGCCACGCCCTGGCGACCGTTGCCTCCGAAGTCCAGGATGCGCTTGCGGTCCTCGAAGGTCTTGAGGTGCTTGAATATGTCCGCGACCTTCTTGCGGTCCTTTTCGCTGATCTTCTTCTCGGATTTCTCTTCGGGAACCAGGGCGTAGCCTTCGAACTTGCCCTTGCCGGTCTCTACCAGGAGGTCGTAGCTGCCGGCCTTGAGCTTGTCGATCACCCAGGTCCCGGGCTTGCCCTTGAGCGCCCTGGCCGGCACCTCGCGGATCCGGACCCTCTTGCCAGTCATCTTCTGGGGAACGTCACGATCCAACGCCAGGACCTTGACCACGTCCCTGGCGCGGTCGGCGGGCGTAAGCTCCAGTTCCAGGCGCGCCGGCTTCCCCTCGGGAGCGGCGGCACTGAGAATCAGGGCGGCACAGACCGTTACGTTCATCTTCCGGCGTTGCTCCTATCGGCTGCCCAGCACGGTGGCCAGGTGGTCCGAGGCGTTCTCCATCTCGTCCGCAATCTGGCCCAGCTTCCTGATGATATTCATCAGGAAGAATATGTCCATCACCGCCAGCCGGTCTTCCATCGCGAAGAGCTCCCGCTGGATCCGGTGCTGCTCCTCGTCGGAATCGAACTCCAGGCGTCCCACCGCCTCAAGTTCGGCGATGAGATCCTCCACGGACAGCTTCGTGATCCTGCCGTCGTGGGCCCCGGCGAGCTTCGAGGTAACCTCCATCATACTGGCGGCGGCCTGAAGCAGGAGCCCGCCGAGCTTGGCGAAGCCGGGCGCAAGCCCGGGCGGCTGGACGGTGCGGCGCATGCACATCAGCTTGCCGGTGTCCTGGCAGGCGTCGGCGATGGAGTCCAGCGAGTGCAGCAGCGTGAGGGTCTCCCCGCGCTCCACAGACGAGAACAGGCTGGTGGAGAGGTGCCCGCGAATCTCGCGCTTGATGTCGTCGGCCTGGCCTTCCAGCCGGTCCAGTTCCGCGGCCTCGGCCTCGAGAGCCTCCCAGTCAGCACCGGCGTGGTGCTGCAGGAGCTGCGGCATTCGCTCCACGCACTGCCGGACCTTGGCCATCATCTCGTGGACCGGTCCCCAGGGCGAACGCCCGAAGAGCCCGCCAATGGTCTTCAACCTGCCACCTCGCTTTCCCCCGGCCGGGTGGCCAGCACCCGGGCAATTTCGGCGACCGTCCTCCGAACGTCGCGAACCGCAGCCACCGCGTCCGGATATATTGAACCGGTCTGGCCGGCTTCGGACACTCCCTGGCAAACCTGGTCGAAGTGCTCGGCGATCATCCTGCGGGCCTCCTCGTCGACGGTCTCGACGCTGGCCACCACCCGCGGCAACTCCCGGGCCCCCTCGCGATCGGCGGCGGCGGCAACCCGGCCGAGGTCTTCCAGGCCCTCCCCGCCGTAGCGCTTGAGCGCCGCGACCGCCTCCATCGTAAAGGCAACGTCGCTCTCGGCCCGTCTGGCGGCCAGCCCGCTCAACTCGCGCGCCACCAGGTCGCCGGCCTCCTCGAAAAGCCGCGCGAGGTAGAGTATGCGTGCCTGCCGCGCAGCGTTGATGGGGCTCAGCCCCCAGTGCCCGATGCGCGAGAGACCCTCGGAAAGCGCCACAAAGATCGCGTCGATCTCGTCGTCGCGGCGTCGTACCTCCTCGATCCTCCGGCCGCCACCCTCCTCGAGCAGCACCAGGGCGTCGCGCAGCATCCCCTCCGCCCGGCTCCCCATTTCTGTGAGGTACTTCTCCGCGGCCATGATCGCCGCCGACGGCTCCCCGCTCAGCCGCTCCATCAGCTTCCGGGACAGCTTTTCGGCAGCGCTGGAACGCCGCGGCACCAGCGTGCCGAAGGCCCAGGCCAACACACCGCAGAAAGGCAGGAAGGCGGCGGCCATGACCACGTTGAAGACAGTGTGCACGTTGGCCACCGAGCGGCCCGGACCGGCTCCGAAGGCCTTGGAGAGCTCTGCCAGCCACTCGCCGAGCCCCAGCCACACGGCCAGGGGCATTATCAGCAGCGCTGCGAGCAGCTTGAACCCCAGGTGGGTCACCGCCACCTTGCGACCTTCGTGCCCGGCACCCACGGCGGCCAGCATCGCGGTAACGCAGGTCCCCACGTTAGCACCGACGACTATCGGCAGCGCCGCGGCAACCGGGATGACACCCTGCGCTGCCAGGGCCATGGCCAGCGCAACGGTTGCCCCGCTGGACTGGATGATTCCGGTGAGAATCGTCGCGGCCACGAACGACAGCCAGGGGTTGCCGGCCATGCCGCGCAACAGCTCCGCCGTTTCCCGGTGCCCCCTGACGGGCGCAACCGCCTGGCCCATCACGTGCATGCCGTAGAAGAGCAGGCCGAAACCGATGATCGCCCAGCCGACGTTCTTCCACGCCTGCCAGCGTGACGCCATCTGAATCACGAGCCCGGCAGCAACCGCCAGCAGCCCCCACTCGGCAATCTTGAACGCCAGGATCTGTGGAACAAGCGTGGTGCCCACGTCTGCACCCAGGATCATGGCGGCACTCTGACCGGCAGCGATCAGCCCGGCGTCGGCGAGACCCACCAGCACCACGGTGCTCGCCGACGAACTCTGTAGCATGGCGGTAATGCCGAAGCCGGCGGCCAGACCCGCCAGCTTGCTCCTGGCCACCATCGCAAAGAGCGCGCGCAGCCGTCCCCCCGCCGCCCGGCGCATGCCCTCGCTGGCCATCTGGATGCCCAGCAGAAAGAGCGCCGTACCGCCGACGAGCAGGTAGACGCTGCCCCAGACCAAACCGGCTGAAGCCAGGTTATGGGCGCCGGGTGTCAGTGGCCGGAAGCACACGCCAAGCACCGCAACCGCGCAACTATCCAACCCGTCTGACCTCCAGAAACCTCGAAACCTGCCCTGACATGCCGTTCTTCAACGGCCTTCTAAGGCATCTGGGCCTTGATCACGTACTTGAAGACGCGATCGAGGTGCTCCTTGGTAATCTCCTTGAATCGCAGTCCCAGAGAGCAGGTACGAGCGCGCTCGTCCATGGCCTCAATCCAGGCAACGCGGGTAAGCGCCTTGGCCGGTTCGGAATCGCCGGGAACGAAGATGTTGATCCCCACCACGATGCGCTCCATGAGCAGCCCGGTGATCCAGTCGGAGTTGGGCACCGAACCCACCAACAGCAAACCTCCTCCGGAGAGATTGTTGGTGGTACCGGTGTAGATCTCATCCGCCTCGAATCCCGAATCGTGGCTCAGGAACTTGTACTTCACCGCCAGTTCGGCCCGCACGCGGATGAACTCGCGGCGCTCCGCATCGTAGAACTTGGTGCTTAGGCCCATCTCTCGCCCTCCCTATCCGAAACGAACCATTGATCTTACGTACCTGTTCATCGGCAATCAAGGCTCTGTACTCCACAAGGCGTTGCGCTTGTTTCGTATCGTCTCCGGTGAATCCCCGGGCGGGCAGAAGACCACGCCCCAGCCTGCCGGAATCGGCCTTGACTCGTCAGGCCAGGACCTCTATTATCTTGTGCGCAATCGATTGTGCACGGAGACCATTCTTGCGGCCCACCATGAAGGAGATCGCCCGCGCGGCCGGGGTCAACGCCTCGACCGTGAGTCGCGTGCTCTCGGGGCAGGCCCAAAGGGCTCGGATCGCGCGTGCCACGGCCGCGAAGGTGACAGCCGCAGCCGAACGACTGGGCTATCGCCCCAACCTCGCCGCCCGCGCGCTGCGCACGCGCCGGACCAGTACGCTGGGATTGCTGGTGACCGAGCTGGCCAACCCGTTCTTCGCCACCATTGCCGGCGCGGTGGAAGAGCGCGCCCGCAGCAAGTCCTACACAACGATAGTCGCCACCAGCGGCGAGGAACCCGAGCGCGAGGCCGAGTACCTCTCGCTGCTTTCTTCACGGCCGGTCGACGGGCTCATCGTCTGCCCCGCAGCCGGCGGTCCGGCGGCCGCCGCGCTGAAATCACTGACCTCAGCCGGTACCCCCCTGGTCTGCATCGACCGCCGCGTCAGCGGTCTCGAATGCGACCGCGTGGTGGTCGACAACCGCGGCGGGGCCAGAGAGCTGGTGGCCCGGCTGATCGTGATGGGCGCCAGACGCATAGCGCTGGCGGCCGGCCCGCGCAATACCTGGACGGCCACCGAGCGCCTTTCCGGGTGGCGCGAGGCCCTCGGCGAAGCCGGACTGCCCTGCCCCGCCGGACTGGTGTACAGTGGTCCCTTCACGGTCGAGACCGGGATCGCTGCCGCGCGCAAGTTCACCGCGAACTCCAGGCCGCCCGACGCGATCGTCGCCGCCAACAACCGGGTGCTGCTCGGAGTCGTCCGCGTGCTCCAGGAACAGGGGCGGCAGTCCCGGGACGTCGCCGTCGGCGCGTTCGACGGCCTGCCCTTCGCAGGCCTGCTGGGCCGGCCGGTGGTCATCGCCGAACAGCCCCGCGAGGAGATTGGCCGACGCGCCGTGGACATGCTCATAGCCCGAGTGGAGGTTGAGGAACCTCCCGCGCCGAGAGAAGAGGTACTGCCCGTGGCAGTAAGAGTCTTTGGTCCCGAATCGGGACCGTTCGAACTCGGAGCCTGACAACTCCGAAACGCAGAAACGGCAGGTTAAGGAGGAAGACTGCATGAGCACCAAGATCGGAATCTTCTGGCCCGGTGACTACCGGCCCACGCCCAACGAGTGGGCCCTGCCCCACATCAAGGAAGCCACCGCGCAGCTCGAGACCGCGCTGAAAAGGCTCGGCCGCAAGAGCTACCGCATCGAGGGTTTCCTGACCAGGCCGCACGAGTCAATCGAGAAACTGGGCCAGGTCAACGACCCCCTCATAGGGGTCTGCGTGCACTGGTTCTACGGCCCGCACACCTGCGACGGCACGGCCGGCAAGGAGTCGCCGCTGCTGCTGGCAAGTAACTTTTCAGGCACCTGGCCGGGTCTGGTAGGATTGCTGAACACCTCGGCGTGCCTTGAGACCATGGGCCGCAAACACTCGCGCATATGGACCGACGCGCCGGACTGGTCGGCCGACCCCGACTTCATGGACCGCCTGGCCGAGTGGTGCGAAGCCGGCCGCATTGCCTACCCCGAGGACGAGCTGGCCTACAGCGCGCCGGTCTCCGCCGAGGCCGCCGGAATCGCCGCCCGGGTCGCAGACGAGATCCGCGCGCGCAAGGTCCTGGCCATGATGCTCGGCGACACGAGCATGGGCATGATCAACGGCTACTTCGGCCCGCGGCAGCTCAGCAAGGTGGGCTTCGCCGAACACAAGGTCGACCAGGCCTGGCTGGTGGACCGCGGCCGGAACATCGACCAGAAGCGCATCGACGACGCCTACAAGTTCGTGGTCGACGCCGGCGTGGAGTTCCACTACGGCGGCGAGGGCGCCGAGGACTTCGACGAGAACGCCACCAAAGAGCAGCTCCGCGACTACCTCACGGTCCTGGACCTGGTCAACGAGTTCAAGATCGACTGCATCGGCTGGCAGTACCAGCTGGGGCTGATCAACCTGAGGCCGCCCTCGGACTTCTCCGAAGGGCTGCTGAACTCCGCCTGCCGCCCTGAAGGCAACGGCAGCACGGTGGTTGACTCCACCGAAGCCGACCAGGGCAACATGGTTCCCATGGAGATGATGAAGCGCCTGCTGCTGGCCAAGGGTCTGCCCGAGGCGGTCATGTTCCACGACGTCCGCTGGGGCGGCGAACACGAGGGCAGGTTCCTGTGGGTGCTGCTCAACTCCGGAGCCTGCTCGGCCTACGCCTTCAACCACGACATGAAGAGCCTCAAGGGCGTACACTCCTACCGCCAGCCCAAGGGCTATTTCCCGGTGTCCGGCGGGACCTTCGCGGGCGAGAGCCTGCCCGGCGAGGTCACCTGGGCACGCGCCTTCATGAAGGACGACCAGCTGTGGATGGACGTGGGCCGCGGCGACGTTCTCAAGCTCCCGGAGGCCAAGCGCGACGAGTGGTGGCAGGGAACCACCCGCGAGTGGCCCTTCATGGCCACGGACATGAAGGTATCCCGCGACGGCCTGATGGCCCACTTCATGAGCAACCACGTCGCGGTGGCCTACGGCGACATCTTCGGCGAGATGGTGGCCCTCAGCCAGGAGCTGGGCTTCAAGGTCCGGGTGATGGGCGCGAGGTAACCCGACGCCGAACCGGCAGGCAGCAGGCGAAAGGTTCCCCGGGGGCGGCAACGCTCCCGGGGAACCGTCTTTCCCGACATTGCTGTCCTTGCGCTCCGCAGCTCGCGGCGCAGAATAGGCAGGCACTTCGAACCGGGTTCAGGAGCCGGCGGGGACGAGGTCCGGGCAGTTGTTCTGCGCCGCTCCAGAGGAGTTGGATTCTGCCGCCAGGAGCCAGATCATGACCATGCTTTCGAACGTCCCCGAAGTCAAGCTGGGTGTAGTCGGCGCCTCGCGCGACTGCTTCCCGGTGGAGCTCACCCGCAGGCGCCTTGCCGCGCTAATGGTGGAACTCGGAAAGCTCTGCCCCTCCGCGGTGGCCTGCTCGCAGGTCATCGAGGGCGAAGCCGACGCCTTGGCCGCCCAGGAAGAGCTCTCCGCCGCGGGCTGCAACGCCGCGGTGGTGTATCTCGGAAACTTCGGCCCCGAGGGCCCCATGACCATCTTCGCCGAGCGCTTCGACGGCCCGGTGATGTTCTGCGCGGCGGCGGAGGAGAACCGCGAGGTGCTCTCCTCCGAGCGCGGCGACGCGCTCTGCGGGATGCTCAACTGCTCCTACAGCCTGGGACTGCGCCGGCTGCGCGCGTACATCCCCGAACGCCCCGTGGGCCTGGCCTCCGAGCTGGCCCCGCGCATCGCCGCATTCGAAAACGTGGCCCGCGCGCTGATCGGCCTTTCGGGGCTCAAGATCTTCGGCTTCGGCCCCCGGCCCCAGGACTTCTTCGCCTGCAACGCCCCCATCCAGCCGCTCTACGACCTCGGGGTCGAGGTCATGGAGAACAGCGAGCTGGACCTGGCCCAGGCGTTCCGCGACGCCGAGAGCGAGAAGGAACGCATCGCCGAGACCGTCGAATCGATGAAGACCGAACTGGGCGACGGTTGCGCCTACCCCGACCTGCTGCCCAGACTGGCGCAGTACGAGGTCGCCCTGCTGACATTCATGGAGGAGAACCTCGGCGCCAGCAGCTTCGGGGTATTCGCCAACAAGTGCTGGCCGGCCTTCGAGCGCGAGTTCGGCTTCGTGCCCTGCTACGTCAACAGCCGCCTGGCCGGGCGGGGAATCCCGGTGGCCTGCGAGGTCGACCTCTACGGCGCGCTCAGCGAGTACCTCGCCCAACTGGCCTCCTCGGAGCCGTCCACCCTTCTGGACATCAACAACTCGGTTCCCGCCGACATCCTGCCGGCCGGCTGCGACCTGGCCGGTGCCGAGCCCGGCGACCTGTTCATGGGCTTCCACTGCGGCAACACCACCAGCTCCTGCATGCAGGACTGCGCACTGAAGTACCAGCTGATCATGAACCGGCTGATGGAGTCCGGTAACGAGCCGGACATCACCCGCGGGACCCTCGAGGGCCGGCTGCGCCCCGGACCGGTCACCCTCTTCCGCATGCAGGGCACGCCCGACTGCCGGCTGCAGAGTTACCTCGCCGAGGGCGAAGTGCTGGACGTCGATCCCTGCTCCTTCGGCTCCATCGGCGTCATCGCCATACCCGGCTTCGCCCGCTTCTACCGCCACGTCCTGGTGGGCCAGTGCTACCCTCACCACGGGGCGCTGAGCTTCGCCCACGCGGGCAGCGCGCTGTTCGAGCTGGCGAAGTTCCTGGGGATAGAGCCCTGCTCCACCCCTCTGCCGGCGTCTATTCCATATCCCGGAGAGAATCCCTTCGGCTGACCGCCGGGAGCCCCGGATGGCAAAGGACGCCTCCGCGCGTCACCATCCGCCGTGGTCGGGAATCGCGCAGAAACCTTGAAACACCCTTGCGACTCCGGCAATATGTTGTTCGGAGGGCAGTGTCGCGATGGAAGTTGACCTGGATCTGGCCGTAGAACGGGTACTTGAAGGTGACCGCGAGGCCTTCCGCGAGATCATTGAAGTCTGCGAGGCCCGGGTGCGCATGGTCCTGGCAGCCGCCCTGCCGGATCCGGCAATGGTCGAGGACCTGGCCCAGGAAGTCTTCATAACCGCCTATACCCGCCTGAACACCTATTCGCCCGGCACTGACTTCAGCGCCTGGATCAAGCGCATCGCCCGCAACCTGGCCCGCAACGAACGCCGCAACTCTTCGCGCCGTAAGCGCTGCAGCGAACGCTATGCCCGAGAACTGGAGCACGGCCTTGAAAGGCGGGTTGACGAGCTCAGCAGGGCGCTGGGCAACGCAGCGCTTCAGGCTCTGCGCGAGTGCCTGGACGCAGCTCACGGCCAGGTGCGGCAACTCCTCTACGAACGCTACGACCGGAACATGTCCAGCGATGAAATCGGCAGAAAGCGGGGAAGGCGGGCCGGCTGGGCTCGCCTGGTGCTTCACCGCGCCCGCCTGGAGTTGGCCGAGTGCCTGCGCAGAAAGGGGCAACTGGGACTTGAGCCGCGGAACCAGTGACGAACTTCAGCGGATGATCAACCGCTACCTGGAGGGCGGGCTCACCGACGCCGAACTCGGGGAATTTCTGCGCCTGATGGATTCTTCGCGCAGGGAACTGGATTCGGCCGCCCTGCAGGTGTTGATCGACCGGCTGATCGGCGAGTCTTTGAGGAACCCGTTGGATTCCGACAGGGTCATGCGCGCGGTGGGCACCGGCCACGGTTCGGGACGGTTCGCCAACGGGGTGATGCGCCGACTGGCCGCGCGCAAGGAAGGCCCGGGCAGCCGGCCCGCGCGGGGCAGGTGGCTGAAGTTCTCCGCCGTCGCTGCCGCCGCGGCGGTCCTGCTCGCGGTAATCGGAGCTTACCTTTTCTACAGCGGCAGCCAGGCCCGGGCCGCTTCGCTGCGGGCTCAAATTACAGCGCTTTCCGGTGAGGTCAGCACCGTTCGGGGTGAGCGTGAGCTGCCCCTGAAGCAGGGGGCGACAATCCGCCCCGGACAAACGGTAAAGACCACGGCCGGGTCAAGGGCTGCGCTGCGTTATCCTGACGGTTCGACGGTGAAGATGAATTCCGGAACCAGCCTCAGGCTGGCCCGGGTCTCCGGCGGCAAGGCGCTGGTACTGGAGGCCGGAGCGATATACGTCGACGCCCGGCCCCAGCCGGCACACTCGCCGATGGTCATTAACCCGGGAAGGGCCGACCGCGCCGAGATCGTCGGCACGGAACTTGAGATGATTCGCGGCCGTGATGGTACCGCATTGCGGGTCCGCCGGGGCAGTGTGCGCTTCGGTTCCGGACCGGGGGCGGTGCTCTGCCGGAACCTGGAGGCCAGCCGCGTCACGGGTGATTCCGGTCCGACTCCCCCGCAGAGAATGGACGAATCGCAGTTTGCCGTCTGGCGGACCGACCGGCGTCCGGCCGCCGACAGCTGGTACGTCCGTTCCTACGAAAGAGGACCCTACGGCGCCGGTGACGGGAGCAGTTACACGAACGCCTGGCGCAGTTTTGCGGACATCGTCTGGGGCGACGGCGGGGTCAAGCCCGGCGATACTCTCTATGTCTGCGGGTTTCACACCGGGAGCCGCAACCACTTCCTGCAGGTCGGGACAGCCGGGCGTGAGGGCGCGCCGGTAATCATCGACGGCGGATACCCCGGTGACCCCGGAATGATCTTCGGTTCATACGGGGCCGTTGACGGCCCCTGGAGCGGTCCGGACGAGTTCGGGGCCTGGCGCTGCCCGAATACGGGGCTCAACAACGGAAGGGCCTACGAGGATCCCGGCGGCAGCGGTGATCCCGGTAAGTTCCGGAGGTTGATCTGCAGAAGCGGTCCGCCGGACAAGACCTGGAAGCCCGGCAGCGCGTGGGTGATACACGATATCAAGGCCGGCAGGAAGATGATCTACTACAAGCCGAACAGTGGCCGGCCTAGGGAAAACACATTCTACTGCGAATCCGGCGGGGGAATACTGATCAAGGACCGGGACCATGTCACGGTTCGCAACCTCAGGGTCTGGGGTTCAAACAGCCTGATCCGGGTCCGGAATTCCGACCACGTCCGCATTGAGAACTGCGACCTGCGCTGGGCCGCATACGTGGCGGTGCAGATCGACCACGGTTCTGACCATGGAACGGTCAGGAACTGCCACATTCGCGAGGTCGGCAGTGGAATATATGCCAGGAATGCCGGCAATCCCGACGGCGATGACGGCAACGATGACTGGTACGTCGGTCACAACCACATCCATCATCTCAGCGACGGCCTGGCCTACGGTGCTGAGGGCGACCACCACGCCATCGGCTGGCAGAACGGGGACCGGGTGATCGTGGAGCACAACCACGTCCACGACGGGGGCGGGCCGATGATCTGCTTCTGGATCGGGGCGAACGGCCACCAGCGCGACAACGTGATCCGCTACAACTTCGTGCACGACAATCCCCGCTACGGGGAAGCCGACAACCACTGGTCCAAATCGGGTATTTCCCTTGCCAGCGACAACCTGGCCCGGGGTGAGCGCTGGACCGGAAACCTGGTGCACCACAACATCGTGGCCCGGGTCGGCAGCCGTGCGATCTACACCAAGACGCACAGCAACACCCTGGGCCTGCCGACCTCCGGAATATATCACAACGTGGTTCTTGGCACCTACGCGCACTGGAAGAGCGGCAAGGGCAACGCCTACGAAGCCGGAGGTAAGGCCGCCTACCGGATGAAGAACAACGTTGCGCTCGACAGTGCCCTGTACCAGTTCTTTCAGAATCCTGCCCTGCCCAACGAGGTCCCTTATGACCGAGCGGATATCACCATCGACAGGAACCTGTACTGGACGGGCGCGGTGGCAGGCAAGAACAGCTTTTCTTGGGATGGAAGCGTGTTCGAGACTCTGGCCGGCTGGCAGGCGGGCAGTCGCGGGCTGGGCTTCGCGCAGGATGCCACTTCCATGAAGGCATCCCCCTTGTACCAGAACAGGAGCGGTTCTTTCTCGAAACCGGCAGATTTTTCGCCCTCCTGGAACAGTCCGCTGATCGATGCGGGCACGGCTGAAACCCCGGGGCTGCGGGTAACCGGCGATATCCTGGGCAACCCGATCTACGGAACGCCCGACATCGGCGCGGTCGAGTACCAGCCGCCTTACATGATGGGCACCGACCCGGTAGACGTCGCCGCCAATGTGCGGGTTTACGCCGACGGAAAGTTCCGCAATACCGCGAGGCCATCGGGAAGGACCGCGAAGCTCAGTGTTCAGCCGGCCGGTGGTTATCCCGCCGAAGAGCGCGGCCACTGGCTGGACCTGGTGATCATGCGCTGGGAAACCAGGCCTGGCGAGGGAATGAAATGGAGAGCGGACTTCCGCCGTGCCGGGCGGATTGTCTGGAAGACAGGCGGGCTCAATCCAGATTCCAAAGTCAGGGTCTACCTGACTCCGCCGTCAGGCACGCGGGTTCCGGTAAAGGGCCGACTGCAAACCGACAAGCATGGAACAGTCACTTTCGAGTGCGAAAATGTCCACGGCAAGACACTTTACGAGATAGAGCCCCAATAGGCCTTTCCGGGCACCCTCTAAACTGATCCTAGTCCGGGCTCCAGCAACTGCGCACTTTGTGCAGTGGTTTCGGGGTCGTTATTGCTGAAACAGTCCGGTGACAGCGTACATCAGCCAATTGAAGGTTGAGAAATCCCTTTCGGTGGAGTTTTGCAGGTGGTCACCGGGCCGGATGGTCAAAGGAGCGTGTGATGAATACCACGCAGGATTGTACCGGGTGGATATATCGCAATGCGGGCCGAATACTGTTGTGCGTGTGCGCGCTTCTGCCGGTGGGATTCGCACGTGCGCAGACTCCTGCCCGTGGCGACAGTTTCCTCTGCCTGGCTGCGGGCGGCAGCGCGCGGCGGGCGCACGCCGGCGTGAGCGACCTGGACTACAGCCGCGACTTCTCGCTGGAAGTCATGCTACGCATGGAGACCTTCGAGCGTGGCGGGCGGTGGGGAACCTTCATCCAGAAGGGTAACGGCACCACGCTGTGGGACAGCGCCTCGCCGGGGTTCGCCGTCGGGACATACTGCGGCAACGAGGGAACCTACGCCAAGAAGATCATGGCCAAGGTCGGCGACGGGACCAGCCATGTTACGCTGACGACCAGCAGGATCACCGGGCAGGTCCATGTCGCGGTCACCTGGACGGCGGCCACGCGGACGCTGGCCCTGTACGCCAACGGAACCCCGGTCGCCAGCGGGGCCGGTGCCGGGATCGTACCGGCTTCGATCGCCAACACGGAAGACCTGGGCATCGGAATCAGCAGTTACGAACTGCGTCGCAATCTGCTCTGCGCGCGCATCTGGAACCGGGCCCTCACGGACGCGGAGATCGCCGCAGTCGCAAACCGCTTCGCGCAGACCTCGCGGCACGACCTGCCGGCGGGCTTCAGTACGACGGCGCTGCTCTCGGAGTGGCGCATGCACGAACTTTGCGACGCGGGCGGCGATGAGGGGACCACGCACCTGCGGGACTTGGCCGGCACCAATCACCTAGAGCTGGCAGGAAGCGCGCGCCTCGTATCGGGAAACGGCGCGCTGACGACCGTATATCCGGCCTCCGGCGCATCCGGGGTCGGGCCCGGTGTTGTTCTCAAGGCAGGTGGTGGTATCGCCACTCTTGGCGGCAGCGTGCAACTGCCCCTGCAATATTCCTTTGAGGCGGATACGCGTGATACTTTCGACTCTCCCGAACTGAAAGCGTCCGGCTGGACAGCCCACTTCGCGGAGTGGAAGCCGGTGCTCAAGCCCGGTACCGCGTACTACTGGCGAGTCCGGGTGCGGGACTCGGCCGACAGCCCGGCCGAATCGGGATGGTCCGCGGCATGCGGTTTCACCACGCGCGGCCCGCGACACTGGTACGCCAGGCCGCTGATCGACGAAGACACTTCCAGGGACGCGCTGGGCAACGCGGTCGTTGACGAGGGGGTCTACGGAACCCAGGACGGCACTAGTTACGAGAATGCCTTCAACGGCGTTTCCGGGGTGCGCTTCGGCGAGGGCGGCGTGCAGTCCGGAGACACTCTGTACATCTGTGGCGAGCACGTTAGTACCCGCAGCAGGCAATACTGGGAATACCCCAGATATCTGCGCATTACTGAGTCCGGCTACTCGGCCGACTTCCCGCTTACCGTGCGCATGGATTACGTCCCGGATCCCGGCCGGCTCTGCGGCATCTGGCGCGACAAGGAGGATTACAATGCGGTGACGTGGGAAGGCCCCGATGTGAACGGGGTATACCGCACGGATGACCTGCCGCTCACGCCAGCCGCCCAGCGTACCGCCGATGGCTGGGCCTGGCTTAAGAGTGCCGGGGCCGCAACCTGGGAAGGGAACTTCGGCGCGGTTTTCGCCCAGGACGGGACGGTCTGCGTCAAGACCACCGACGGTGGCGATCCCTCCGGCCGGATATTTATGCCCCGCAGCAACGTCGGCAATTACGTTGAACTGGGCAGGAGCAGTCACGTTCACTTCCGCAACTGCCGTTTCTTTCATGCCCCGATCTCGCCGGATATAGAGAAGGCCAGCAAACACGGCGATACTCTCGGCCACGAACCCGTGTCGACCGGCATACTCTTCGATGGTTGCGACCTGGGCTACGGGGTTTCCCTGGTGCTGGACATGGGCATGGACGACTGGATCATCCGCGATTGCGACATCCACCATACTACCTGCGGAATCTACACCCACGGCAAGCACGTGCGCAGGCTGCTGGTCGAGCGCTGCTGCATCCACGACATCGGCGAACCCGCCGGATTCCCGAACGGTGATTCCCACGCGATCGGCGTGCAGAACGGGGACGGCCACGTGTTCCAGGACAACCGGATCTGGAATACCGGCGGCTCGGCGGTCGAGTTCTGGTGCGCTTCGGGACCGATGACCAACATGATCGTGCGCAACAACTACATCCATCACACCCAGGCCACGGCGAATACCAGTTCCTCGGCGGTGGTTATCTCCGGTGACAATGTCCAGGCGGTGGAGGGCACCCGCACCGGCTTCAGGATCTACAACAACATCCTGGCGTACACCAAAGGTGACGGGGGAAGCTGGAGGGGCTGGGGCATCAGTTCCAACAGCAAGGATCACGTCGAGTGCGGCAACAACACCATTTACCGCACGGTCCACGGGATCAGGTTCGTGTGCACTAACCCGGTTCCGGGAGTCACCGTCAAGGGCCGGGTCTGCAACACCCTGATCGCCTCTCCGGACATGAACTACACCAGCATATCGGGTTCCACGGATCCGTGGCCGCTGGTCTGGGACTACAACAGTTACTCCCCGGTTGCGAACACCACCGACGGTATCCATTTCAGCCAGGACATCGTCCGCGACGTTCATTCACTGGCCGGGAAAGAGCCCGCTCTGGCGGTAGCAGCTCCCGAAGACCCCGCGGACTTTACGCCCGCCTGGAACTCGCCGCTGATCGACGCGGGCACGGCGCTCGAATACCGCAGCAGCGACTTCTTCGGCAACCCCATCTACGGCACGCCGGACATCGGTGCGATTGAGTACCAGCCGCCCTACGTGATGGGTGTTAACGCGATCGATACGACCGCCGACGTACGGGTCTATGCCAACGGAAAGTTCCGCAACACCGCGGCGCCTTCGGGCACGAGTGCGGTGCTGAGCGTTGCCCCCGCTGAGGGCTTTCCGGCCGGCGATTACCGCGAGTGGATGAACATCCGCATAACTGAATGGAAGAGCGGCGCGGGCCTGCGCCGGGAATGGACCGAGAGCAGCCCGTTTCCCGGGTTAACCGGGACCGGACACTCGGTGGGAGGTCTGCGGGTCGGCAGGAGCTACCGGGTCAGTTGCACCCCGGAGGGCGGCGCCAGTCAGTCACTGGGCAGTCTCGTCGCTGACTCCGATGGCAGGCTGCAGTTCAGCTACCCCGGTGATTACTCCCGGACGGTGACCTTTGTCCTGGCCGAGGCATCTTCAGAAAGTGACACCTGGTACGTCCGCCCTTATGACGGTGGCCCCTACGGCGCGGGTGACGGGACCAGTTACGGGAATGCCTGGCGCCGCTTTGCGGACGTTGTCTGGGGCGAGGGGGGCGTGAAGCCCGGCGATACTCTATATGTCTGCGGGTTTCACACCGGCGGCAACGGTCATTATTTCCCGCTGAAGGCCTCGGGGACAGAAGAAAAACCGATCGTGATCGACGGCAACTGCCCCGAGGGCGATCCGGGCATGATCTTCGGTTCCTATCACCAGATTCGCGACGGCTGGGAGGGACCGGACGAGTTCGGAGTGTACACCCAGAGCCGGGGCGGACTGGCGAACTCATTCGCCTACGAGGATACCGGCGCGACCGGTGACCCGAACAGGTTCAAGCGCCTGATCAAGCGGACTACTCCCCCGGACGAGACCTGGCTTCCGGGTTCGGCGTGGGTGCGCACGACGGAAGACGTCAAGATCACCTATTACAGGCCCACCTCGGGACTGCCTGCCGATCACGTGGTCTACGTCGAGTCCGGCGGAGGAATCCATACCGCGGGGCAGCACCACGTGACCATTCGCAATCTGAAGATATGGGGCAGCAACTCGTCAATAGGCGTACGCGGAAGTCACGGCATACGTATCGAGAACTGTGATCTGCGCTGGGCGGCTCACGTGGCCGTCAAGATAGATCACGGCTCCGATCGGGGTGTGGTCAGGAACTGCCACATTCACGAGGTCGGTAACGGCATCTACGCAATGAATGTCGGGAACGTCGACAGCGATGACGGAAACGACGACTGGTACATCGGTCACAACCATATCCATCATCTTAGCGACGGTTTGGCCTACGGTGTCGAGGGCGACCACCACGCCATCGGCTGGCAGAACGGGGACCGCGTGATCGTGGAGCACAACCACGTTCACGATGGCGGCGGTCCGATGATCTGCTTCTGGATCGGCTCATCCGGGCACCAGCGCAATAACGTGATCCGCTACAATTTCGTGCACGATAATCCCCGCTACGGAGAAGCCGACAACCACTGGTCCAAGTCGGGGATTTCCCTGGCCAGCGGCAACCTGGCCCAGGGTGACCGTTGGACCGAAAACCTGGTCCATCACAACATCGTGGCCCGGGTCGGCAGCCGGGCGATCTACACCAAGACGCACAGCAACACTCTGGGACTGCTGTCTTCCGGGCTCTACCACAACGTGGTCCTGGGCACCTACGCGCACTGGAAGAACGGCAAGGGCAACGCCTACGAAGCCGGCGGCAAGGCCGCCTACCTGATGAAGAACAACGTGGCGCTCGACAGTGCCCTGTACCAGCTCTTTCAGAATCCGCCTCTGCCCAACGATGTTCCCTACGACCGTTCGGATATCACCATCCACAGGAACCTGTACTGGATGAATGCCGGCGTGAACCGTTTCAGCTGGGACAACCAGGCCTTTGAGACGCTTGCCGGCTGGCAGGCGGGCAGCCTTGGCCTGGGTTATCCCCAGGATGCCCGCTCGCTGGAGTCTTCTCCGCGCTTCACAAACGCCTCCGGGGCCTACCGGGATGTTGCGGACTTCACCCCGGCCTGGAGCAGCCCGCTTATCGATGCCGCTGAGGCCCTCGCTGCCCCTGTCATAAGTGAAGACATACTCGGCAACCCCATCTACGGCACTCCGGACATCGGTGCGGTGGAATACCAGCCGCCCTACGTGATGGGGGTCGACCCGATAGACGTTGCCGCCAACGTGCGGGTCTACGCCGACGGCAAGTTCCGCAACACAGCAAGGCCACTGGGCGTCGCGGCGCTGTTGAACGTGGCACCGCTCGGCGGATTCCCCGACGCCGACCGCCGCGAGTGGATGAACATCCGCATCCTCGACTGGCCCAGCGGAGATGGCCTCTGGCGGGAGTGGACCGAAAGCAGCCCCCTGCACGGCGATTCGGCCACGGCCCACTCCGTCGGCGGCCTGATCCCGGGGCGAAGCTACGCGCTGCGCTTCTCACTCGGCGGCGACGATTACCAGCCGGCCGGGGTATTTACTGCCGACGGGCACGGCAGGATCGAGTTCGCCTACTCCGGCGGCTACGCCACTACGGTCAGCTTCGTGCTGGCCGAAACCGACGCCGACAACACCTCGCCGTCGATCGACTCCGTCACGCCGTCGTCTCCCCTGCAGATGAGGGAAGAAGGGTCTGAGACATTCGAGGTCTACGCCTCGGATGCCGACGGCGACGCCCTGGGCTACTCCTGGGTGCTGGACGGTTCACCGGTTGGCGACAGCCTTTCAGACTTCACCTGGACCGCCCCGCGGGGCTCGCAGGGCGATCACCTGCTGACGGTGACCGTCTCCGACGGCCGCGGCGGCAGCGACAGCTTCACCTGGAGCATCAACGTCACCGCCGACGACGACGGCGATGGCGCTGCCGCCGATTCCCGCCGGGGCGACGACGATGACGACGAAGGAAGCAACGGGGGCGGAGGAGGATGTGGCGGAGGCGGTTGCACGCTGGCAACCGTGCCCGCCGACCCTTTCGCGAGCGCCCTTCCCTACCTCGCAATGCTGCTCGTCTGGGCAGCAGGGCGCTCACAGCGCCGCCGGTAGCCGCCCGGTTGCCCGCGCCGAGCCCGGCGCCGGAACAATTCTCCTACGCGCGCCGTTGGGGAAGTGTTCCGGGGTACAGGACGAGCAACTTGGCCACTCAACAGAGCGCAGGATAGGATTAACCGTCCCGATGCGGTCCTTTCCGCATCAACTCCTCGACTGTTCGACTGCTCTCCTGCTCCAGCAGGCCGTCTTTCAACGGCCTGCTAGGCGGGCACGTAGGCCTGTCCGATCCGGTCTCCGTAGGAGTCGACCCAGGCGCGCAGCTGGCGGCGGTGTTCGGCAAGGACCTCCGCGTACTCCGCGTCACCGGCGAGGTTCTTCATCTCGCCGGGGTCTTCGCGCAGGTCGAAGAGATCCTCGCAGGGATCCCCGTTATCGTAGACGCAGTACTTGTAGCGCTCGCCGCGGATCATGCGCCCGGAGCCCCGCTCGACCGTGACGTAGTCGCGCCAGTCGGCAACGTCCCGGCCTTCGGCCAGTTCCCGGACGCTCCTGCCCGGCATGCCCTCCGGCACGGGAATCCCCGCGTAATCGCACAGCGTGGGCAGAAGGTCGATGTTGGCCGAAACCAGGTGGTTCTCGTCCACTCGCCCCGCATCGGTGGTGCCCTTCCGGCTGACCACGAACGGGACCCGGCTGGACTCCTCGTAGAAGACGTCCTTGTGCTCCAGGCGGTGCGCGGCATCCAGATCGCCGTGGTCGCTGGAAAAGACGATCACCGTGTCCTCCTCCAGCCCTGCCGCCCGCAGGGCCTCGAGAACCCGGCCGATCTGGCGATCGACAGACTCGGTCAGGCGGCAGTAGGCCCAGCGGTGCAGCCTCCAGTCCTCGTCGCTGAGGTTCTCGCGCGCCCACAGCCGGAAGTCGCTGCCCGGCGCCGCGCCGGGCGCCTCCCCCGCGGTGACCTCGTAGTTCTCCGGCAGCGGTGGGCAGTGCTTCTCGAAGAACTCCTCGCGGGACATGCCCTCTGGAATCTCCAGTGCGGCGGCCAGGTTCTCTCGGGCCCGCGCCATCTGGGGGTAACGCAGTTCCTCGCCCATCGCCCGGGTATAGGCGTCAATGGCCATCAGGCAGATGTCGTGCGGATTGTGGAAGGAGGTGACCAGCAGGAACGGCTGCTGGTGGTCCCTTTCCAGGAATTCCACGGCCCGGTCCGCCAGGTCGTCGTAGGAATCGGCGGTGAGTTTCTCCCCGAAACCGATGGACTCGACGCTCATGTTGCAGGCCCAGTGGGTCTTGCCGCCAAAGGCCGTCTCGTACCCCGCCTCGCTGAACAGCCATCCCAGACAGTTGCGCAGGTCCGACTCGGGTATCGGGTTGGTCGCGCCGTGCCCGTTGAGGCCCACTCCGAAACGCCCGGGGTAATGCCCGGTCATCATCGCGATTCGCGCGGGCACGCAAACGGCGTTGGCGGAATACGCACCGTCAAAGCGCACTCCCGAGGCAGCAATGCTGTCCATCGCCGGGGTCTTCAGGTAGGGATTGCCGGTGCAGCTCATCATCCGCCAGTTCTGCTGGTCGGTCATCACGTACAGGATGTTCGGTCTCTGGGGCGTTTCCGGCGACAAGTCGGCACCTCCGTTTCTGTCAGTTCGGAATCCGGAAGACTCAGCGCGGGGCACTCTCGGTGAAGCCTCGGGGGTCGGCGTTTGTGGGCACGGCGTCGGCCGTGCGAACGTACCAGTCGAGCATCCTGGTCTCGAGATCGCGACGGACCTCGGCGCAGTCCGGCCGGTCGTAGAGGTTGACGAGTTCCAGGGGGTCGCGCTCCAGGTCGTAGAGCTCGGAGACGTCCCCCGGCCGGCGCACCAGCTTGTGGCTGCCGGTGCGGATCATGGTCGCCCGGGAGACGCTCTCCGGCCGTTCCTGCTGCTGCCGGCCCTTGGGATAGTATATGTGCGCCGGGTCGCAGATCGCCCCGTCCCCCGGCTTGCACTCGAAGCAGTGCGCCTCCTGTGGATCGTAACCGCCTTCGGCGAAGACCGCGCGATCCGGGTCGCCGGGCGCCCCGCCCAGCTGGGGGCCCATGCTGCGGGCGAAGTGCACGTGAGCAGGCTCGACCCCGGCAAGTTCCAGGGTGGTGGGCATGAGGTCGAAGCACTCGACGGGTTCGCCCACCACGTGGCCGGCGCTGCATCCGGGTGCACGCACCACCATGGGGATGCGCGTCAGGCAGTCGTCCAGGGCGTTGGGCCACTTCTCGACCAGGCCGTAGTCGCCCGCCCAGTCGCCGTGATCGGAGAAGAACATCACCGCGGTCTCCTCCGCCAGGCCGGTTTCGTCCAGGGCGTCGAGCAGCATGCCCAGCAGGTGGTCGACGTAGCTGCACATGCCCAGGTAGACGGCCATCACCTTGCGAAGGTGATTCTCGTCGAGCTCGCCCAACCGGCGATACTCGCGCACCAGGCGATAGGCGGATGGCTTGTTCTCGAGCTCCGTTGGCCGCAACGGGGGCAGGTCCGCGGGATCGTACATGCTGTACCATGGCTCCGGGCAGGTGTAGGGCACGTGCGGCAGCCCCAACGGCAGGTAGAACATGAACGGCGCGCCGCCGGTGCCCCTTTCGCGCAGGAACTCGATCGCCCGCTGCACCCTGGCAGCGTCCGAAGTCGGCTCCTCGCAGGGCCCGGTCAGGAAGCTCATGTGCCCCGGGCTTCCGGCCTCGAAGAGTTCGCGTCCGTCGCGGCCGCCGGCCGCGCCGTGCACCCTGGTGACCGAGTCGGCGAAGCTTTCCGGCGACAACAGGTCGTTCTTGCCGCACCAGTGGACCTCGTACCCGGCGGCCTTCAGGTACTTGAGGGTGTTGGGCTCGTCGGGTCGCAGGCAGTGCCACAGCGAACGGTGCCCGCGCACGTGGGGGTACCAGCCGGTCATGAAGCTGCAACGCGAGGGCGTGCAGACCGTGTTCTGCACGTGGCACTGGTCGAAGCGTACGCCGGAGGCCGCCAAGCGGTCGATGTTGGGGGTCCTGGCGATCGGATGCCCGTAGCAACCCAGCGCGTCGGCGCGCATCTCGTCCGGGTTGAAGTAGATGAAGTTCATTCACGAACCCTCCGCCGCGTCATTCTTGCAGGCCCCGCCCGATATTCAATTGCAGAACCGCGGCCCGTTTCCACCAGCGGCAAACGGCGCCCCGGGCGTCCTTGCGCTGCAGCCTCCGGGGATACTATAATTCGGGTGACACAACCGGCTCGGGGAATCGCAAAGAGGAGGAACGGGAAATGAGAATACGCAAGTTGAGCATGGGCGCTGCCGCCCTGCTGCTGGCCGGGGTCGTTTCGGCTTCGGCCGGCGAGGGCCTGACCTGCAAGCTGGTCAACATGGAAGTCACCCACAAGTACGGCGAACGCGAGATCAAACGCAAGTCACTGGTGTTCGAGATCAAAAACAGTGGAGAGAAGACCGTGTTGGTTCCGGCAAGCCTGCGCCCCACCCTCTCGGCCAAGGACGGCGAGGGGCAGGACGTTCCCACGCGCAAGCTGCTGTCTCGCCGGGGCCGCCGATTCGGCCTTGCTGCCACAGGCAGCAGCGACGCGAAGAACAAGGACGAGCCTGTCTCGGTCACGATTCTCAAGCCCGGCCAGACGCTCACGATCCGCTGCAACATCTACTCCCTGCAGTTCCCCGAAAAGGGCACCTACAAGCTCACCGCCACGTTCGAAAACAAGAGCGATGACAAGGAGGTCCTGCCCGGCATGAAGCTGTGGTCTGGAACGCTCAAGAGCGATGAACTCGACTACGAGGTAACCCGCGTCTACAAGCGCAAGACCCCGACGAAACTCGGTCGCGACAAGCGCAAGCCCGGCAAGAAGAAGACGGACGAGAAGGAGAAGGGAGCGGAATAGGGCGAGAGCGCCTGGCACCTGTTCCCGGCTCCGGCAATGCAGCGGGGGCGCTCTGAGAGCGCCCCCGCTTCTTTCCGCCTCTCACGCGTGCCCGTACTCAGCCGAGCACCAGCGCGGTCTATTTCGCCGGGATCTTGAAGCCCACCTGGCGCTGGCCGTTATTACCGCCTTCGTCGAAGGCCCGCACGGTCAACACGTGTTCTCCGGGCATCACGTTCTTGAGCTTGATGGTGAAGCTCTCCTTCTGGTTGTCGTAGATCCCGTCGCTGGCCTTGACCATCTCCCACTTCTCGCCGTCGAGGTTGTACTCGATCCGCGCGATGAAGCTGGCGCCGTCCTTGGCCACGCCCTTCCAGGTCAGCTTGGCGGTCGACTTCAGTTCCGGAATCTCCGGCTTGCGATTGTCGATCAGGATGGGCCCGGCCTCCTTCCAGACCTTCTTGGCCTGGTCGCCGTTGTCGCGCTCGTCGCTGGCCACCACCTTGAGCATGTACCAGCCGTCGGCCAGCAGCGCGGTGTTCCAGGAGTGGCTCACGTCCTGCAGGCGCAGGGCCGGCTTCTTGCCGGCCTTCATCCGCCGGATGGAATCCAGGTCGAAGTAGCCCATGCCGGCCATCACCGGCTTCTTGGGGTTGATTATCACCCACTCCTTGTCGCCCTCGCGACGGTAGTAGAGCCAGTAGCGCAGCGTGTCGCCGTCGGGATCCCCGGCCTTCCAGCTGATCTGGACCTTGCCCTTGGCCTCCTTCATCTGCCGCTGGTAGTAGCCTTCTTTCATGTCGGGAAGGCCCTTGGTCGCAGGGAAGGCGTCCTGCATCCGCGCGGTCAGCACCTTGCTGATCTGAGGCCGCTGGTTCTCGTTGATGTAGGCCAGCCGGACCCAGTCCACCTTGGACTCCTGGCCCTTCTTCCAGCGCAAGCGGAACTGGATGAAGCGCGCCCCGGGACTGCTGATCTTCGAACCCGACTTCTCGAGAGGCTTTGACCACTCCGACCAGGTCTTGTCCGGTATCGAGTGGCTGCCCGTGCGGGTCAGCACCTCGATGGGCCCGGTGCTCTTCCACTGGATACCTCCCCACCTGGAGCGGAACCCGGTATCCTTGACCTCGCTGGTGAACTGCGCAGAGGTGGCGGCCTCTTCTTCTGTGCGGTAGATGGCCGCGCCGTTTCCGGTCGAGACCGTGCGCAGCCTGCCCTTGTGGATCCCCACCGAGAGGACCTGAGCCTCCTTGAGATCCATCATCACCCAGCCGAGGTTGGGCTCGGTCGCGGCCCAGAGCTCCCCCTCGTCACCGGTGGCGGCGTAGATGACCTTGTCCTTGTCAACGCCGATGTCGCACAGGTACCTGCTGGGAATCGACAGGATGCGGTGCATGGCCTTGCCCGGTTCCAGCCGGTAGATGTTGGCCTCGAAGAGTTCCTGGAACCCCTTCTCTCCCACCTGTTGGCCCTGGCGCAACTGGCTGATCTGGGCCGCGAGCATCCGCGCGAACTGCGAGCGATCCTGCATCATACCGCCCTGGCCCATGAAGTAGATGTCGCGCTCGTAGGACTTGATCTTGTTGGCGCCGACGTAGAGCGAGCCGTGCTTGAAGGTGAGGCCGCGCACCTCGTTGTCGTCCAGGTCCCAGGTGCCCTGCACGCTGGCGTCGCTGCCGAACTGGTAGAGCACGCCGCGCATGCTGGTCCCCGCAAAAATGCTGCCCTTGGGGCCCTCGGCGAGACTGAGGACGTGGCTCTCGTTGGAGTCAAAGAAGACCTTCGGCTTGCCCTCGGGAGTCACGGTGTAGACCTGGCCCTCCGGCCCGGTCCCCACAACCAGCGACTTGAGCCCCGAGTGGTAGATCATCTTCCAGATGTAGGGCGCCTCGAGGTCGGCCAGCAGCCGGGCCTTCCCGCCGGGCTTCCACGCGAAGATCTTGCCCGAGGGCATGGTCCCGGCGTAGAGCACTCCGTCGCCCCACACCAGGCAGGTGACCACCGCCTCGCCGGTCTCGAATACCTTCCTGGCGCCGTCCTTGCCGGCCACGAACACGCGGCCGTTGTTGCCGGTCCCCACGTAGGCGGTGCCGTCCGGCGCGAAGGTCGTTGCCCAGACGCTGATCTCCTCCATCTTCAGGCGCCGGGTACCCATTCCCGGGGCGAGTTGTCCGGTGGACAGAATGGCAACGTTTTCGAGCTTGCCGCGGGCGAAGTCCTCGGCCGAGGCCGTCATCCATATGCTGGTGGTCGCGGCCAGCAGGCCCGAACCAGTGAGCGCCACCAGTGCGAGCGCCAGCCAGACCGTACGGGTGCGTTTGCAGCGCATCACTTGCCCTCCTCCGCCGACTGCTTGACGATGATCTTCAGCCGCTGGCTACCGCCGGTCAGGTACCACTTGGTCTTGTGCGTGAAGTGGATACCGTCCTGGAAGGTCGACAGCCCAGCAGACGAACTCGAGACCAGCGTGCCGAAGACCGAACTGGGCAGCTGGCGGTACAGCTTGCCCTTGAAACCGACCCCCACCGACGGCAGCTTGAGCACCGCCACCGCGGTCGTCGGTCGGTAGCGCCTCTTCAGCTGCGTGAAGATGTCCCTGACCGAGTCGGCCGGGGGCGTGGGCTGCTCCACCGCCCAGCTGCCTCCGCCGGCGACCACCAGGTCGTACTTGCCCTCGTCGAGGTGCGGCGGCACCTTGATAGGGAAGACGATCTCCCGGGGTTTGCCGCCGTAGGGGTTGACCTGCATGTGCAGCTTGACCTCCTTGCCGGGCTGCACTTCGAGCTGGTCGAGCCACACGCGCTGGATGGTCGCGTCGATGCGCTTGTGGATAGCCTTGAGCCTGACGTCTATCCTGGTCGGCCTCATGGGCTCGAAGGAGTTCTGCATCAGCGAGTACAGCGCGTACTCCGGCTCGGAAATCGAATAGCCGCCCCAGGCCATGTCGATGCCCTCGAGGTGCAGCTTACCGTGCTTCTCGAACTCCATGTCCAGCTGGTAGTCCACCGCGAAGCTCGAGTCGGCCACGCCCTCGTTGAGCACCAGCTGGCCGCAGGCGTACCACAGCAGCATCGGGCTCCAGTTGCGGCTGCGGATCATCTGAACCTTCATCTTCTCGGTCCTGCCGTTGGTGGGATTGCTGATCGAAAGGCTCACGTCGATCATCGGGCACTTCTTGCCGATGGTCCCGGCGATGGCCGGCATGCGGTCCTGGGTCAGCACTCCCACTGAGCTCGAGGGGGACCCGAACTTGAAGCTCGAGTACTGGCTGGGGAGCACCCCGTGGATGTAGGCCGTGGTAATCGGGTAGGCCACCTCCTGGCCGGTGAGCATCATCGGGTGACCGAAGGCAACCAGGCGATTGCCTTCGCGGTGCGTGATGGTACCTATTCCCGTGAGCGAGATGTCGCCGCGCATCAGGGACACGCCGATAGGCCCGCCGGGCACCAGCGAGTCGACACCGATCTTGTGTCTGGAGCTCCCCGCCCCGCCCTCTGCGAGAGTCAGCCCGCGCTTGGCGAAGCGAGCGCGAATCTTCTTGAGGGCCTTGGGGGGCAGTCCCACCAGGCCCGAGGCGCACATCGGGATCGCCAGGGGCCTAAGCCTCGCGAGGCGTTCGGCCGTGACCGCGTCGATCTTGACGGCGCCGAGCGCCAGGCCGCCCTTCTGCCTGCGCACGGCGGAGTCGGGCCTGGCGGGTACCCCCGCATTCTGCTTCTCGGGCTTCGGCTCGACCATTTCCTGCAACATCCACTCGATGGGCGTCACGCCGGCGATAGGCTCCTTAGTGAAGGACCAGCCGTAGGCCAGCGCGCCGATCAGCTTGTCGTTGATGTAGATAGGGCTGCCGCTCATGCCTGCGATGATGTGCGCCTTGTCGGTCACCGGGTGCTTGACCCTGATGAGAATCATGTCGTGCTTGGGAAAGGCCCTCTCCAGCACGTCGAGGATCTCGACCTCGAACTTCTCGGGCTTGGTACCCTTGAAGACACTCAGGCCGTAGCCCTTCATGCCCGGCTTGAGCTCCGAGGACTTCATGATGGGCACCGACAGCTTCTGAACTCCGCGTTCTCCGCCTTGCGCTCCGATACCGGCGAGCAGCACGGCACAACCGGCCAGCACCGCTGCGGCGATCGGAGTCCTCCACCTGGATGTAGCTGACATTCGTATCCTCCCGTGACTACAAAGTCCGCCTGCCGGATGATCACCGGCAGATCCGGATCATCCCCTCTCAGAACAACTTAGCACCGATAGTTACGACGCGCCAGCATTGAACCGCCGAATTCCCCTTAGGTCAACACCTGCGCCCGGAATGAGAGACGCTCCCGGGACCCTACCCTCCCTGCAAAAAGCGGGTTTTCGAGCTCGGGGAGTCGCATTCCTGCAGGATCACCGGCACTGTCAGGTCGTCACCTCACAGCCACCGCAGCGTGATTCCCCGGAGTCCGGCTCGCCCCTCTGCATGCGGAGCGAACCGGCCATCAGCTCGTCCATCCGGCGCAGACGACGGCTGATCTCCCGGGCCATGTTCATCAGTATCAGCGCGAAGGTCTCCACGTTGTCCTCGTAGATCCGGTACATGTCCGAGTTGGTGAGGGTCAGCAGCGTCGTGTCCTCCAGTGCCCGCACCGAGGCCGCGCAGCACTGGATGTCGATGACTTCCATCTCCCCGAAAGTGTCTCCCACTCCCAGCACTGCCAGGCGACGGAGATCATCTGCGCTGCCCGGGACATGCTTGAGGATCTCCACAGATCCGCCGGAGATGAAGAACAGCGTCCCGCCGTGATCACCCTCCCGAACCACGAACTCGCCCGCCGGACAGTCTCGCTCCTTCAAGAGCGGCTGGATGCGCTTCAGCGCATCCAGCGCTATGCCCCCGAACAACGAGTGCTTTCGCAGCGATTCCAGGTCCAAGCCGTATCCTCCCGGGGAACACTCGCGTACTGTGTTCAGCGTACTCCGCGACCGGAGCGCAGTCAACAGATACCCCCAGTATTCACGACGAGCGCCGCTGCGCTCCTAACGAGCTTCTCACCGTGGGCTAGTCGCCTGCGCAACCGCCTGCTCATAAAGGTGGGACGGGAGCCGGCAGTCGACGAGCGGACCCGCGCGCAGAGCGACCCTGCAACCAGGAGGAACTCGGCGGTGATTGCCCCCAGGCGGCGTTCGGACTTCGCGGCATCGACCCACGGTGGCAGCGGGTCGCGCCCCCCCGTGCGCAGCCCGGTGCGCCTCGGGAACGTCACCCACCTGCTGCTCGGCCGGGTGCCCGGACAGCTCGTCATTCAGTACACCGACAGGTGCAACGCCCGCTGCCCACAGTGCAGCATGCGGGTCACCGAGAAACGTGCCCGAACGAAGCTCTCGGTCCGGGACGCCCGCCGGGTCATCGACCACGCCGCCGCCAGCGGGTTCAAGGCCCTTTCCTTGACCGGCGGGGAGCCGCTCATATACCTCGACGAGATCTGCGAACTGCTGGATCACGCCGGCAGGCGGGGAATGAACCTCACGCGCACGGGAACCAACGGCTTCCTCTTCGCCAACCCGGATCGCGATAACTGGCGGCGCCGCGTGGACAAGGCCGTCCAGAGTCTGGCGGCCACACCGCTCCGGAATCTGTGGATCAGCCTGGATTCGGCGGATGCCGAGCGTCACGAGCGGCTGCGCGGTCTGCCGGGCGTGATCCGGGGCATTGAGCGGGCCCTGCCGCTGATGCACGCCGCGGGGCTCTATCCCGCGGCCAACCTGGGCATCAACCGCTACATGGGCCGTCAGTGGCTGGCACCGCTTTTCTCCCACTCGTTCTCCAGGCGGTTCGCGCGCCAGCGCTTCCGCAGGTGTGCCGAACGCTCGTTTGCCGAGTTCTTCGGTCGCGCCGTTGAGCTGGGCTTCACCGCGGTCAACGTCTGCTACCCGATGAGTTTCGCCGACGGCTCGCTGCGCAGGCGCGAGGCGGCCTACGCGGCCGGCTCCGCGGCCGAGATGGTCCGGTTCTCTCCGGCCGAAAAGGCGCTGCTCTACGATGCCCTGGCCGACGTCATCCGCACCTTCCGGTCGCGCATCCGGGTGTTCACCCCGATCTCATCGCTCCGCGCCCTGTCCGACCAGCACCGCACCGGACGCCCTTCACGCATACCCTGTCGGGGGGGAACCGACTTCTTCTTCGTGGACTGCCGCGGCGCAGAAGCCTACCCTTGCGGCTACCGGGCCTCCGACCGGCTCGGGAGGTTCTGGGAGGTGGATTTCTCCCGCCCTCCACTTCCCGCCGACTGCACCGCCTGCGACTGGGAGTGTTTTCGCGACCCCTCCGAGTTGCTGGCCCCGTTCCTCGGACTGCTCGAGAGCCCCCTGAGACTGCTGGCCCGGTGTCTGAGCCGCGCGGCTCACGCCAGGGAATGGCGCCAGGACCTGCGCTACTTCAGGAGTTGTGACTACTTCGATGGTCGTCGACCCGCGGACCTCAGACGGCTCGCGTCCTTCACCGCGTCCCCACGGTAGCGGGCCCGGCGCCGGGTGGTTCAGAGCTTGCCAACGCTCTCGGGTTCGGATGCCGAGTACTTCAGGCCCTTCAGCGGCGAGGCGTCGGCGGTCCCGATGTGCAGGCGGAAGCCCATCTCCTCGAGGCGAGCGGCGCACTTGACCAGCAGCCGGTTCCAACCTGGCTTCAACGAGAGCGGCACCGGCGTGATCTGTCGCGGGCCGCGGCGCCGCAGCCGGCGGTGACCGGGAACTGCGTTCTCCAGGACCTGTTCCTCGTTGAGCCACGCGCTGATCACGTTGTGACTGCTGACGAAAAGCCAGCCGCGCATGGCCTTTTCCGACTTCACCCAGCACATCGCGTATCCGCACTGGAAGCTGGATGCCTTCAGCTGAGTCCCGAGTTCCAGGTAGCCCTGCTTGCCGATCGAGGCCTTCTTCCAGGACAATTCGCGTCCGCCGGACTTGTAGGTGGCCTTCAACGTCGGGCGCTTCTCCGGGTCGTAGGGACGGCGCAGGGCAACGTCCGCCTCGTTGGTGAAGGGTCCCACCACCTGCCAGCTCGAAACGCTGCCGGCACGGCGCAGGTTGAACTGCCGCGCGACCCACCTGGGGACCGCACGCTCCGCAATCAGCTTGCCGGGCACCCCGCCCAGGGTCTCCCCGCCCCACCGCGCCAGTCTCTCCAGCAGCTCGGGTACGTGCCGGCCGTTGGGGTGCCGCCGCACGAAGTCCGCGATGAACTTGGGATCCTGAACGTGCCAGAGCAGGTCCATCACCAGCTGGCTGTCCGGAACCAGCTCGACCGCCTTGCGGCAGGCCTCGCGCGAGAGCCGGCCGCCCGCCTGCTCCAGGCTGTAGTTCGCGCTGCGCAGCCGCGCGGAAGCAACGGGTTTGGCCGAGGTCTTGAGCACCTGTCGTTTGCCCCCTGCGTCGACGAGCCCGAACTCCCCCCAGCCTGCCGCACCGCCCCACTGCGAGAAGCGCACGCCGGTGAGCACCTTGTTGACCAGACCTACGACCTCGCAGGGAACCGACAGCTCGAATTCCTCGCCCTTCGGAAGGGGGCCGGCCCAGACCTTCCCGGCGGCCATCAGCTCCGCCCGCGTTCCCCAGTATACCTGGCGGTAGGCGGGCCGTTTGCCCACCTTGCTCGCGATGTACAACCCCAGACCCACCCCGTCCGGTGACTGCCCCTTTGGCACCCGCACCTTCAGATAGAGCCGCTTCGCCGCCTCCCGGCGCTCGAGTTCGGGAATCTTCAGTTCCGGAAAGAGGCGCGAGGGATCGGCCGCCACCGGCCTGCCGGCATGGAGCGCATCGAGGTGGGCGCACCAGGCCAGGCAGCGACTGGCGTGGTAGCTCCCGGGGCTCCTGCGCAGGAAGGCGGCGAAGTCCCGCCGCGCGGCCGCGATGTCGCCGTGCGCCAGGCGCGACTTGACCACCTTCTCAAGAAAGCTGTAGCCAAGATGGCTGTCCTGCAGCAGGCCGGCCACCTTCAGGCAGTCGGCGATATCCCCGTTGGAGTAGGGCGCCAGCACCACGCTGCCGAAGCGCGCGGTGGAACAGTGGCCGCGCAGTCCCCCGGCCCAGCGCATCGAACCGCGCAACTGTCCCCGGTCCGCGTCCACGAAACGCAACGATATGTTGAACGTGTCGCTCAACCGCGGTCGCTGCCGCCCGGTGCTGAACGGGATCATCGCCTCGTAGCGCACCCGTCCGGGCCGCGAGGAAATCGCCAGCCGGCAGGGATCGCCGGAGTAGATTCTCTGGGCGTAGGCGCGGCCGCCCACCAGCGCGAAGCGGACCTTGAGGTCGCGGCGCGATCCGCGACCGCCCGTCGCCAGGCAGTCGGCGCGGTTGCCCGTCAGCGCGATGCCCACCTCAACGCAATCACCTTCGGCCAGGTCGGGCCAGCCCGCGGGCGGGCTGAAATCGTCGTCAGTTACCTCGGCCGCCAGGTAGAGATTGCTGCCGTCATGGCGCAGCGCGAACCGCACCGAGCAGTCCTTCGCCCCGCCCCAGGCTCTCTCCGCGAATCCCGCCGCCCCGCCCTCTTCCCGGCACCAGTCGGCACCCGAGGAAAGGCGGGTCCAGGTGGCTCCCCGCCAGTCGTCGAACTCGCCGTCGAGCAGCGGTGCGCTGTCGCAGCGCTCGGCGCCCACCGAGGGCGGTGCCTGACGCATCAGCGTCTCGCGCAGCATGGTCTTGCGCCGTTCATCGTCGGCGGTCCCGGGACGCGCGCCCAGTTCGGCCAGACGACCGCGCAACCCCGGCACCGGACGCATGCCGGCGGGGCCCATCACCGCGGCGCCGCCTTCGGTGCGCAGAACCAGATACCCGCCCACGGACATCACATTGTTGCCGCGGTTACGCCACTCGGCCTGGTCCACCCCGCGCGACGGGATCATGAAGGAACCCAGCGGCCTGCCGCTCTTCAGGTCGAAGGAGTGCATGCGGTGGACAAGACCCGGGCCGCGCACCTGGTAGTAGCGCGACCAGTAGCCAGCGTAACTCCCCAAGTCGCGCTCGCCTCGCACGAAGACCTGGCCGGCGGCGACGTAGAAACGGTACGTGTCCCGCAGGCTCTGCCGCCACAGGGGTCGGCCGGTCTGCCTGTCCAGTGCATCGATCGTCCCCCGGCGCGAGAAGACGTAGACGTCGCCTCCGCGCGCGAAGGCCTCGGTCTTGCTCAACTTGATGGCCGGCAGCACATCCTTGCCGGTGGCCGCCTCGAGCACCGTGACGCCCGCGCCGCCCCGAACCAGGATCCGGTCGCCGTCCATGTGGAAGGCCCCGCCGCCCTTGACATTGCGCTTCCAGACCTCGCGGGCGCCCTTTGCGCCGATCTCCACCATGCTCAGCCGGTCGGTCTTCAGCGAGCGCCCCCAGACCCGCTTGGCGGTGAAGTGCGCGTAGGTGTTCTTCGGGAAGTTGTACTGCCACTTCACCTTGCCCTTGGCGGGGTCGAGCATCTGCAGGTAGGAGTTGCCGCCGTAGCCGCTGTCCCGCCGCACGAAGGTCAGAACCCCGTGCGGCGTGGCCGTCGCGCTGATCCGCTTGGCGTTGGGGACGATCCTGTGGGTCCAGAGCAGCCGCCCTTCCGGAACGGTGAGGCCGCCAAAGGATGCGCGGCTCCAGACCACCGCGAGCTCCTCGGAAATTTCCGTGGCCCCCCAGATCCGATCGGTTCCACGGTAAGTCTTCCTGCCGAGCCTGGAATTGCCCGACCAGCTCCACAGCCACTTGCCCGACGACAGATCGACCAGGTCAAACCCTTTGCTCCAGGACACGCAGACGCGGCCGCGGCTCCAGGGGGACACGTGGCTCACGCCCGGCCCCACCGGGGTCTCCCACAGCAGCTCGCCCTTCTCTCCCGGGCGGTAACAGCACAGCCGACTGCCCGCGGCGACCAGCAGTCGCTGCGGTTCGCCTATAGCCCGGTAGTAGTGCCCGCTGCTGAGAATCTCCTCGGGCGAGAAACGCCCGCGCCAGAGAAGCTCCAGCGGGGGGCTGGCCTCGCGTGGCGGCTTGCGAACCGGGACGCCGGCCAGCCCGGCGGCCTTGGGATGCGCGTTCGCCAGGCAGACCGGGTCCACGGATCTGCCGGGTACCGGCTCCGCAACCATCACCGGGCCGCCCTTGCCCCCCTCAGCGCTGAGGACGCTGAAGTGGTCAACGGGCCCCGAGGTGCTGATCGCCGCCAGGCTGCCATCTGGCAGAGGGCGCAGCTTCACCGGCCCGCGCGACCCCTTGATCGGGGCCTTGCCCAGAACCCGGCCGTCGGCGGCATCCACGATCAGAACGTCCCCGCCGTAGGGCCAGTATATCCTCCCTTTGCGCATGAACCCGGACTTCCAGGGGCTGCCCAGGCCCAGGTGTCGCTCCCAGGCGACCTCGCCGTCGTCGGTGCGCATCGCGAAGAAGCCGCGGTGCCAGGCACAAACAACCGTTTCGCCGTGTTCCCCCAGGACCTCCATCACCGTGCGCGGAAGCTGCACGAACCGCCGCCGGCCGTCGGCGAGGTCCAGGGCGAACATGGCGGTGGAGTCCTTGGCGAGGCAGTAGACGTTCTTCTCGCCCACCACCGGCCGACAGTGGTAGCGCTCCGGGACGGCGTCAAGGTCCGCCTTGGTGGTTTTCGAGCGCGTGCCCGACCAGGTCCCGGTCTCAAAGAAACGGTCGATGCCCGAGACCCAGAGCAGGCGGCCGTCCACGGCGTCGATGCACGCGAAGCAGCCGCGGTCGCTGGAGAGGAAAACCCTCCCGGAGGACACCGCAATCCCACCGTGCGCCGAGAAGATGTTGCCGATGTCCGACCCCCAGGAATCCATGCCCGACCCGACCATCGTGCGCCAGAGGACGCTGCCGTCATCGGGGTCCAGGCAAACCAGCCAGGCGGTGGAACCGTGCAACGGCGTGAATGCCAGGGCATAGAACCGGTCGCAGGCTCCGACAGGATCGGAAGCGAAGGACAGCCCGCCCAGCCCACGCTGGCCGCGGCTGGTCCAGAGCACCCGGCCGTCATCGGACGACAGGCAGCGCAGCTCAAACCAGAGATTCGCCGACATCCCTCTGAATCGGGCACAGACCCTGTCGCGGACCACACCAACGCCGTAGCCCCTGCCGATTTGCCGCGCCTCGCCGATCTGGTTGCTGTAGCCCCGGCCGCGCTGGCTCTGCCGCCGTCCGCCCTCAGGGTAGCGGTAGTGCCACAGGAACTTCCGGCGGCGCCAGTCGATGGCCCACATGTTGGCAGAGTCGTGGAGGAAAACCCGGTCGCCGTCGAAAGCCGGCTCCGATTCCGGCCGGCCCCAGAGCCGCGGCCACCAGGCGGTGCGGTTGATCAGGTCGAAGAGCGCCGGCCGGCTGCTGAAGAGCATCAGCGGCCGGAGCACGGAATCCTTGCCGATCCCAGTACCCGTGGCCCCGCTGCTCCCCTCAACAGGCAGTTGCCGTTCGACGAGTTTCGCGGCCTCTGCCGCCGGCACTTCCCTGTCGCCGACTCGCACCTTGCCGCCCCTGATCCCCTTCAGGCGCCCGAGCGCCCGGCGACTGGCCGCACCCCTGCCCGCCAGGCTCTCGGCCATCGCCAGCCGCCAGAGCGCCTCGGATCTGCTGCGCGCCCCGGCGGCCAGTTCCAGGCTCCTGGAGAATCGCAACGCGGCCAGGCTGGCCCGGCCGGCGTCGAGGTCCCGCTCTCCGAGTCGCACCAGCGATTTCCACCCCACCTGCGTGAAGGGCAGCAGCCTGGCGACCCTCTCCATCGCCGCGTTGTCACCCTCTTCGGCGTTCGAGCGCAGCCCCGGGATCGCCTCCTCCAGGCCCTGCAGCACTTCCCCGGAGTGCTCCCGGGCAATGGCGGCAAGGCGCTGGCGTGCGACCTCCCCGCTGCCCGGCACAGCCCCGTTCTTCAGTGGGAAGTAGCCGTTGGGGTGAGCGTCCATGACCTTGATGTAGCGGACGACAGCTTCCTTGAATTCCTTGCGCTCGTCGAACTCCTTACCCTCGCGCAGCAGCCGCTCGGCCGCGAAGGAGCGTCCTATCGGCAGGATGTCGTGCTGCAACCCCTTCCAGAAGGGAATCTGGCGGCTGAGCCACTTCCGGGTCTTCTTGTCGAGTTTCGACCGGTCGATCTCGGAAATCAGCCGCAGCGAAGTGGTGCCATCGACCAGGTTGCCGTGCAACGCTGCCTTGGCCAGCTTGAGGCGTTCCAGTTCCACGCCCTTGGGACCGGCGGCCAGCGCCTGACGCACAACCCACAGCTGAACCACCGGGTTGCCGTAAGGGTTCAAGCCGATGTCCGCCGCCAGCTTGAAAAACTCGGACCGGGCCTTGGGGAAGTAGGCCCGCATCTTGCCAATCACCTGCTTGGCAATATCGGTGTTGCGATCCCAGTAGCGCGGAGCCCCGCGCAGGGTGGAGCCCCAGTCCTCCTTCTTGGGCAACTTGACCTCGCCCGCCGGCGATCGGTCGGCGCAGCACAGCAGCAGCGCTACCAGCACGCCGCAGCGCAGTCCGGTTTCAACGCAGGAGCCGCGCATCAGCCCAGTTCCCGTAATCGCCGATCTCGAACCCGGGACCGGGTTCGAGCACCAGCTTCAGCTCCGAAACACTCGACACCGGCAGGTCCACCTCCACCGGCTTATCGCCCGGCCGCAGCTTGCGACGGAATATCTCCTTGCCGTCCGCCAGTATCACGAAGACCGCCCCGCGACTGGCGCGCGCGGCTCGCTGGTCCAGGCCGGCCAGCGCCCGGAACCGCCTCCACCTGCCTTTGAGGGCATAGCTCAGCTCGCTCCGCGCGCGCATTCCGATGCCAATTTCGTACTCCGCGCCCCCCACCCGGAGAGCCTTGCCGTCAGCACAGCGGTTGACCTGCGGCGGGCGACAGGGCCCCACGGCGGCAGAGCACTTCCTGGCCGACGGCTCGAGGCTGCTGAGGTAGACCATTCGCCCGCCCGGGGACTCCAGTCGCTTGACCATGTCCCAGGGCAGCGTTGCCTCCACACCCCGCCAGCGAATCTTGAGATCCCCGGCGGCGAGTTCGGCGTTCTCGACGGTCAGCACCTCCCCGGTGTTGAGTATCAGGCGCACGGCGCCCGCGGCGGGCTTGGCGACCTTGCCGGGCTTGTTAAGCACCCAGCGCACCTCGCTCTTCCTCACGGTGAGCGCCCCCAGGGGGGACGACAGGCCGACGGAGGAACCCGCGACCCAGCGCAGTTCGGCGGGCGTGCGCGACCCGCTGCGCATCACGACCCCGGCAGCATCGGCTTCCGGGACCCGCTCCCGCAGGCCCCCGAGCTTCTCACGGAAGAACAGCGCGCGAACCGCTGCAACCGGCAGTTCGGCCTCGCCCAGTCGCGGGCTGTCCACCCGGAGCTTCCCGTCGCGCAGTGCGATCACGTCCCCGTCGAGCACGTCGCCGCAGCCGAGGACCAGGCCGTCGGTGTGCCGCGAAGCGGCCGCCCCGCGATAGCGGACCAGGCGGGCAACGTCGGCCAGCCGGATATCCTTCAGGCCGCCCTTGCCCGCAAACCTGAGTTTGCCCTTGCCCAGGGCCACGACCCGCCCGTGCAGAACCCGGCCGGAGGTGAGCTCCAGGGTCTCGGCCCGGGCAACCGCAGCCGGTTGCCCGGCCGGCGCCGCCGCGCCGATGGCCGCTTGAACGATCAGGATGCCTGACGCGATGAGCATCGATCTGCCCCTGTGGGCCTGGCAGGCCGCTCCCGAGCGGCCTGCTAGCGCTGGTGAATAGGCAGGAAGCGGTGCGGCAGCGACAGGACCATCACCGCCCAGCCGGTGTCCAGAATCCTGCCCCGGTGCGAACCGTCCTTGCTCCTCTTCAGCATGCCGATGATCTGCTTGCGGGACTCGGGGTACCACTTCTGCCAGTACTCACCACCGGCGAAGTAGAAGCCGTGCACCCCGTAGTACGAAGTGTACCAGTAGTGCGGAATCGACTTCTTCTGTTGTGCGCGCAGCAGGTATTCCAGCCCGTCCTTGACCTGTTCCGCGGAGTACTCGCCGGCGAATTGCAGCGAGCACACCCCCGCTGCGGTAAGCGCCGGGGTGGTGCTGTTTCCGATCCCGTGGTAGGTATAGCCGCCGTCCTTGTTGTGGCATCGGCGCACGAACTTGATGGCCTGCGAGATCGTCTTGCGCGGCACGGCTATGCCCGCGTCGTGAGCGGCGCGCAGGGCCATCACCTGCATGACCGTGACCGAGAGGTCGCCGCCACGGGGAATCGGCTGGTAGCCCCACCGCCCGTCGCGGCTCTGGGCGTTGACGATCAGGTTGACCGCGCGCTTGAGCTTGTCCTTGACCTCCGGCCGTCGGGTCTGCCCCCAGACCTCGGCGAGGTACAGGGTCGAGAGGGCGTGCTCGTACATAGGGCCGTGGGAAGTGTCGCAGATGATCATCCCGCTGGGCTTGGCCTGCCTGAGAATCCAGGCCAGGCCCTTGGCGCTGGCCACGCCGTACTCCCCGCGTCCCGGTGGATTGCCGCTGGCCAGGAAGGCCAGTAGCGCCACCGAGATGACCCCGGTGTTCCGGCGGTAGCGGGTGTCCCAGGAACCGTCGATCTTCTGGCGCCCGGCCAGGAAGCCGAGGCCACGCCGGATGCACTCGCGGGCCTCGGGCGTGAGCGGGATCTCGCCGATGCTGTCTCCGCCGCTGAAGGCCTTGGGCGCGACGTTTTCCGGCTTGCCCCCCTTGCCGGCGGCGACTGCCGCGGGCACCGGCGGCACTCCCCCGCCGCTCTCGCCGGCGACCAGCACCACGCCCAGCGGCCCGCACAGGGCCGCCACGGCCGCGACCGCCAGCTTCCAGCGCTGCGGTCTCCTTCTGCTCATGCTCACCTCCGTCGCCCTACTTGGCGCCCTTGGCGATCATCTGGTAGTACAGGTCGATGAGGTCCTCGAAGCCCGGCGTGTACTTCTCCTTGGCAGCCTGCATCAGTTGCTCGCGCACCTTGGGCGGCAGCCGCCCCCAGTCGTTGCGGCCGAACTCCCGGGCTTTCTTTGAGGGGTTGAGCACCCCCCCCGGCCCGGAGTTGCCGCTCTGGTTGCCGCCCAGCTTGAGACCCAGCCCCAGCGCTATGCCGGCGGGAGTCTCCTTGAGGCTCTCCTCGTTCTGACCCGCCTGCTTCTCCGCGTTCATCGAGGCCAGCAGCGCCAACAGGGCCTTGAGCTCGGCCTCGGCCAGGACGATGTGCCCCAGCGTGGTCTTGAGCTCCTTCATGATCTCCTCGGGCTTCTTGCGGCCCTGGATGGCCTCGCCGGACTTGTTCATGCTCAGCAGCGCCTGGCGCAGGAGCTCCTTGAGCTTCTCGATGAGCTCCTTGTTCTCCACGGTGGGCATCTTGTCGTTGATCTCGACGAGCATGTTGTTGAGCTCGTCCTGCATGTCCTCGATCTTTCGGAACTCCTCCGGCTGCGCGTCGTTCTTGAGCAGCGCGGCCTCCTTGAGCAGCTTGCGCAGCTTCTTGAGCAACTCGGCAAGCTCCTTGTCCTTCCCGGCGAGCTCGGCCAGGCTGGGCCCCAGCAGGTCGAACGCCGGGACTTCATCCTCGCCGGCCACCGCCGCCTGCAGCGCGGCCAGCACCGCCCGGAAGTACTTCTCGAGCTTCCCGCCGGTGGTCAGGCCTGCGGCGTTGTTGGACCCCAACTCGCGCGAGCCCTGGCGGGTCAACGCGACCAGCCGGTTCGCGGAGATGATCTTCAGTGCCGAACGCAGGCCCGGCTTCTGCTTCTCGGGACCGCCGTCGATCGCTCCCTTGACCTCCTTGGCCAGGGTCTCCACCTCTGTGCCGATGCGCATCTGCTCCTCGGCCAGGCCAAGCAGCCTGCGACGCAGAGACTCCGGCAGGCCGGCCAGCTTCTTGCCAAATCCCATGCGCAGAACCGGCTTGACGTCGGCGTTGAGCTTGATCTGGTCGTTGAGGATCTTCTCGGCGCGGTGCAGGCAGGCGCCGGTCGCCGCCGAGCGGTTGAGCTTCCTGACCAGCCCGTCCAGCAGTTGCACCAGCCGATCCTGTTCCCGGGCAACACCTCCGAGGGCGCTCGCCAGTTCCTTGCCGGAACCCTTGCCGGTGCGCGCAAGGTAGATACCCTTCTCTACTTTGGGCAGGTGTTTGGTCCTGATCTCGCCCAGCGAGTTGCGCACCGGGTCGGCGGCCATCAGGTCGCCGGTGACTTTCACGCGGTGCGCGCGGATCGCGGCAATGAGTTCGTCGAGTTCGGCGGTAGCCCGCGCCAGGCGCCTTGCCGCGCGCTTCTGGGCGTTCTCCTCCCGGGCCAGTCGCGCCCGCGCCTGCTTCAGATTCTCGGGCTCGCCGGCCCGACCGCGCCCGACGGCCGCGATCAGGCATGCACCCACAAGTGCGTATGAAATCAATTTCACGCAGGCACCTCACTTCCCCTTGAGCTTGCGGATTTCCTCAAGCAGCTTGCGCACCCGCTCGTGACTGTCCTTCTCGAGGTTGAACACGTTCTGCAACTGCTTGGCGGTTATTTCCAGATCCTCGCGGAGCTTCTTGATGACCACTTCCTGGCTGACCACCCGGATGAACTGCTCCCCGGAGGTGCCTGGTTCCGGCTCCTGTCGCTTGAGGTGATCCTCGGCCTCCAGGCGGTAGGTGATCATGTCGCCGACCTTGAACCCCAGCGTAGAGATATCCCAAAGCAGGGCCTGGTCGGCGCGCCGGGGCCCGGGAATCGGGAGGTCGGCCTCGGGCTTCTTCGGATCCAGTCCCGGCAGCGGCACCGGGAAGCTCTTCCACTCCTTGTCGCTGTTCCTGCGGAAGGCCAGCCGGGCGCGCCTCACCCCATAGTCATCGGATATCCTGTAAACCAGCTTCACGATGCTCACCGGGGTGGCCAGCGCCTCGCCTCCGGGCTTTACCAGTGTCACCCGCGGCGGGGAGTCGGGCACCGCACTGATCTTGTAGCTCACCGGGCTGACCAGATCCGAGCTGTTCTCGAAGCCCATGGTGTCGGTCATATTCAGCGAGTAGCTGCCGCTCTCCCTGACGCTGAACCGGGCCACAACCCGCAGGCCGCCCTCCTCCAGGCTCAACTGCGCACCACTGGCCATGCCCTTGCTGCCGGCCTGGAGAGCCTTGTCCTCGCCGGAATGCACCCGCCCGCCGTCGCTGAAGGTCAATCCCGCCGCCTTCAGCGGCTTGCTGGGCACAACCGTAAGCCTGACCTTGGACCCGGGAACCGCCCGAACGTGCCCGCTCATGAAGCTCTCGGCGCTCATGCCCGTGTACTTGGGGTAATCGGTGCGAACCTCCACGCTGGCCACCCCGGGGCGATCGACCACCTCGATCCTGCCCGCCGCCGGCGGGGCGTCATTGAGCTCGACCCGGAACTCCAGCGGCTCGACCACTTCCTCCACGCGCGCGCGGTAGGCCCCTCGCGCGCCGCCCTCGACCGGCAGGAGCTCGCGCGCGGACCAACCCGAAAGCTTGCTCCTGATTCTCAGGACCCCGCGGGACGGCAGTATGCCCCCGCCGCGCACGTTGACCACCGCGGTCTCGCCCCGTGCCACGCGCACCGTCCGGTCGTATTCCTCGATGCGGGTCTTGTGGGGGTAGTCCGCCTTCCAGAAGCAGCGCACCGCCCAGATTCCCACGATGCGCGGGAAGGTCGCCGTCGCCGCTCCGGCCAGCAGCAGCGCACTCGCGCCCAGCAACAGCGGGCCGGCGTAGCGCGACAGCGGTTCGGCGTGCGAGAAGCTCACGCTCGAAGAAAACTCCAGGGCCTGGGCCTGCGCGGCCACGCGCAGTTCCTCCGAACCGTACCCGAAATCCTCCCAGCGGCGGTCCAGCTGCACTGCGGTGATGACTCCGTCGGCCGACGCCGGGAAGAAGCGGTCCACGCTCCTGGCCGACTGGTCCAGATCTCTGCGGGAACGCAGGGCTGGCAGCACCAGGCGCCGTAGCGACCACCAGGCCAGCGCGCAGAGCCCGGCCAGCCCCGCCCAGCGGGCGACCAGGGGCATGTGCTGCAGCCAGTCGACGAAGCAGAAAAGCGCAGCGGCCGGGAGCACCACGGCCAGCCACAACCCGGCTCCGCGCAGCACGCAGAGCCTGCGCCTGCGGCGTTCCAGGTCGCCGAGCTTGCGGACGATCTTCTCGGCACGGTTGGCGTTTTTCGCCTCGCTCACCTTGGCCGCTCTTCCCCTTTCCTCTCCATCACCGTCCCCGGCCGCATCAGGCCAGGTCGGAACGCTTGCGGATCAGCCATTCCGCCCCCAGGACCAGGCCCAGCAGGACCAGTGTCGCCCACCGGTCCCACAGCGTGGCCTCGTCCTCCTCGGTGACCAGCGGCCTGCTGGTCTTGATGGCCTCCGCCAGTTTGTCCAGATCCTCCAGCGTGAAGAACTTGCCGCCGGTGGCCTGCGCCACGCCGCGCAGGCTCTTCTCGTCCATCGCCGGGTTGTCGAACTCCAGCTGGGGCATGCGCACCGCGAAGTCCGCCCGCCCCTCGCCGGCCTCGCCCTTGACCGAAACCGCGTAGTCGCCGATCTCGGTCGCAAGCCACTCCCCGGCGAACATTCCCGGCTGCGAGGGCACCGCGCGCAGCTCCACCTCGGCGGGCTCGGCGTCGCCCCGTGCCACTCGTGCGACGATCTTCTCGGCGGTGATCGGCCGGTAGGTCTTGTCCAGCACCCGCGCGTTGATCTTGACCTCGTCGCCGGCCGCGTAGAGGTTGCTGTCGGTGGAGATCTGTACCCGCTTGCTCTCGCCCAGAAGGTGGGCCAGGCTAAGGAAGTTGATGGCCTGGCCCCAGAAGCGCGCGAAGTAGCGCGAGCCCACCTGGTGGCGCCAGCGCCAGGTGCTGTCCAGCCCCACGTAGAAGGTCCGGCCCCGACCGTAGTACTGGTAGGCGATCAGCGGCACCTTGCCGTAAGCGTTGCGCGCTTCCCCGTGCACCGCCAGGGCCACCGCCGCGGGACGCAGGCGCGTCGCCGGGAAGTGCCAGTAGTGCAGCGGCAGCCGGCGCCAGAGTGCTGCGTTCCCCGCGCGGCTGCCCTCCAGCTGGCAGACCTGGTGGGCCAGGCCCTCACGGGTGATCTCCAACTGGTAGGGCTGGACCAGCGGTGCGAAGAGCTCTGCCTCGGGCGGTGCCTCCGGCTGGGTGGCGAAGACCACCGGCACCAGCGGCTCCAGAGGGGTCTTCTTGTAGGTGCTGGGGTTGTAGCGCGCGCCGGCCGCAAAGCACAGTCCCCCGCCCCCCTCGGCCACGAACTTCTCGATGAGCTCCAGCTGCTCCTTGCTGAAGGCCTTGGAGGGCACGTCCCCGATGATCAGCGCGTCGTACTTGAAGAGTTCCTCGCGCTTGCTGGGGAAGCGAGGCAGGTAGTGGGGCATGCCGCTGCGGGCCAGTTCGGCGCCGTCGGCCTCGCGCACGTAGCAACTGAAGTGCACCCGCTTGTCGCGCAGCATGATGCCCTTCAGGAAGCGAAAGTCCCAGCGCGGAACCTGCTCGACGGCCAGCACCTTGATGGCCTCGTCGATAACCTTGATGCGCTTCTCCTTGGAGTTGTTCTCCAGCAGCAGCTCGTCGGGACGCTTCTCGACCGCCAGGCGGTAAAGCGCCTCGCCCTTCTCCTCGGGCCGGAAGCTGAGCTCCACGGTGAGCTCCTCGGCGTCGGGCAGGGTCACGTTCTTGCGGGCCAGGACCTTCTCTCCCCTGCGCAGCTCCACGCTCACCCGTTCGCCGGCGTAACCGCGCTGGCGAAGGCGGGCGTAGACAGGAACGCTGTCGCCCAGGAAGACCACGTCGTCGCAGATAAACGCGGCCATCTGCAGGTCCCGCGCCCGGGGCAGGCCCACCCCCACGGTGAATACCGGCAGGCCCTCGGACCGGAACGCCGCCGCAGCCCCGTCCAGCGGCTCGCCGCGATTGGCGCCGCCGTCGGTGAAGACAACCGCACCGGCCGCCGGCTGGCCGCGCAGGTCGGCCAGCACGGTGCGCAGCCCGGCGCTCATGTCCGTGAAGGAGTCCTCGCGCTTGAGCCCCGCGGCCACCGCGGCGACGTCTTCGCCGCCCGCTCTCCTGCCCTGGTGTCCGAAGGTGAACACCTTCAGCTGGTAGTTGCGGCTCAGTTTTGAGACCAGCTCCAGCTGCCGGTTGCGCAGCGCGGCGCTCACCAGGTCCCCGCGACTGACCTCGCGCACCCGCTCGCCTGCACCGGTCGAAACTCCGCCGCCACCGTAGCGCGCCAGGCCCATGGCCCGCGCAGCGCCAAGCTGGTCCTCGGGCCGGATGCGCTTGTCGTTGATGGTCATCGACTGGGTGTCGTCGAGCATCACCGCGAGAATCGGCTTGACCCCCAGGGTCCGCTCGTAGGCGGCCAGGGGCTGGAAAAGCACCAGCAGGAAAAGCCCGAAGGCTACCGCGCGCAAAACTCCCATGGCCCAGCGCCGCGAACGCGGCAGCCCGCGCCCAGCCGGCGCCCCCGGCCGCGGCGGCTCCAGGGGTCCCCCGGAGGTCGGCCGGTAGGCCCACCAGACCACCAGGGCGATCAGCCCCGCCGAGGCCAGCAGCGCCCAGACGGGCCAGAGCTCGGCGAAGCGCAACCAGATCCGAACGATCTGGACGTCACCTTCGGCTTCGCCGCTGAGTCCCAGCAGGCGCCCCAGCAGATCGGTCACCGGTCACCCCCGCTGAATCGCCGCGACAGGTAGGTCTCGGTGGCCAGTACCAGCACGGCCAGCAGGAAGATCCACTTCCAGTACTCGCGCCCGCCGCTCTGGGCCTCGAAGCCCACGGCCTGGGTGGCCTCCACCCAGTCGGCACCCCGGCCCCCGGCCAACTCCTTGAAGGCCGGCGCCTCGATTGACGCCAGGTCGCTCTCTTCTACGGCCACGTTCACGGAGAAGAGCCGCCCCTCCTTGCTGCCCTCCAGGCCCTCCCAGGACACCTGGTAGAACCCCGGTTCCTCGGTCATCTCGAACTTCACCGTGGCCCGGCGCGACTGGCCGTCGCCCGCCACAGGCTGCCTGACGTAGGTACGCCCCCCGGGGGTCCGGAACGTGATGTTCCGACCGATCAGCCCCAGGGGCAGCACCAGCCGGTAGGTATCGCCCGGCGCCAGGTTCTGGCAACGCGAACGCGGCTCCAGCAGCCACACCACCATGCGTTGGAGCATGGCGGTGAAGGCCGGCTTGATCGGCAGGCTGCTCCACTCCAGGTCCGCGCTGGTGTTGATCAGTACCGCCCGCCCCTCGCCCACGTCGGCCCCGACCACCAGGGGGTGCTTGCCGGGGCTGAGCCGGGCGTGGACCGCCGCCTGCGGCGCGGCACTCAGGTCGATCTCGTAGGCGCGGTTGAACCGCGCCGTGGATATCCCCGAACCGCCCTTCTTGAAGAGCTTCATGACCGGCCCGGCGAGGTCCGCCATGGCCACCTTGAAGCCCTCCTTGCCCGGGGGGGAGACCCGCTCGCCCAGGCGCAGGCGCAGCAGCGAATCCGCCCCGCCGAACAAACCCGAGTTGTAGGCGGCGGTATCGACCTGCGCCCCGAGGAAGACCATCAGTGCCCCGCCGCCGCGCACGTAGGCGGAGACGTCCCGCACGGCAGTCACCGGCAGGGCATCAACGTTGGCCAGAACCACCAGGTCATAGTCCTTGAGCTTCTCCGACCCGAAGGTGTCGACGTCGACCACCTTGGTCTCGATCGGCGACAGCGCCTTGTCCCCTGGCTTGAGGGCGAAGCGCAGGTAGAAGCTCTCGCTCAGGAACGGCTCGCGGTCGCGGGGGTCGCCGTCGAGCACCAGGACGCGCACTTCCTCGCGCGCTTCCAGCGCCAGGTACCGAACGTCGTCCGCCGGGCAAGTGTCCGCGGGGGTACGCAGCACCACGCCGTGATCGCCCTCGCGCTCGAAACTGGCGAAGAAGACCACGTCCTTGGCCTGGTCGGGCTTGAGCCCCGTCGAACGGCTGTCCGCGCGGGACCCGTCAACCTCCAGGGTCGCGGAAAGCTCCGCGGCCCCGTCCCCGGCTTCCTCCCCGCGCGCCCCGCGGCGCCTCAGGCGGCCGACGATCCGCGCGGGGCTGTCGACCTTAATGATCCGGCCTGCGCGACTCAGCCCGGTGACGCAGTTGTTGCGCGTCTCCCCCGAGGAGCACATCACCGCCACGATCTCGGGCTGGGCGCGGTCGCCCAGCAGTTCTCCTATCGACTTGCGCAGTCCTGAATCGGCCGGACTCCAGTCGGCCGCCTGAAAGTCACTGACCACGTATACCGTGCGGGTTGCGGGCAAGCCGGAGTTTTCAGCGGAAGCACGGTCTCCGCCGGTGACCAGAGCGTGGGCCCGGCGCACCGCCTCGGCGGGTATCGCGCGGCGCGCGCTGGGCGCCAGACGGTCGAGCGTCTCGCGGGCCACCGCCAGTTGGCGGACCGGCTTGGTCATGCCCGGGGAACCCGGACCCGATCCGGCCATCGGCATGATCGCCACCGCCGACCCCTTGGGCAGCTCTGCGATCAGCCTGCGGGTCCAGTCCCGGGCTACGTTTCAGTGGCTGCCGCCGCCCCTTCGAGCCAGCATGCTCGGCGAATTGTCGATCAGCACCACCGCCAGTCGCGGCCCGGCGGCGACGTCATCCCCGCGCACCATGGGACGCGCCAGTGCCAGGGCGATCAGAACCACCACCAGAACGCGCAGCGCCAGCAGTATCAGATCCTCGATCTGGATGCGCTTGTTCTGCTCCTCGATGGCCTCCAGCAGGTACTTCATCGCACCCCAGCGAACGACCTTGTGCCGCCGCCGGGTAAGCAGGTGGATCAGGATCGGGACCGCGCCCAGCGAGGTCCCGGCCACCAGCGCAAGGTGCAGGAAGGTCATTTCCGCAAACCTCCGCGCTCGTTATCTGGCTCCGCCCGGAACGTGCGCGCAGGCAACCAAGTGCTCAGCACTTGTCTGGGTATACGCATGCGGGCAGGGACGGGTGACACTCTACACCCTCCTGCCCGTGGGCCGGCTGTTGAGGTAACCGATCAGGTTGGCGGCCATCCCCTTCGCGGTGTTGACCTGGAAGAGGTCCGCCTGGCAGCGCTCCGCCCCGGTGCGCAGCTCCTCGAGGAACGCGTTGAACTTGCGGAGGTATCCGTCCCGCAGCCGCTGGGGTTCGACGATTCGTTCGCCGAGGTTCTCCAGCCCTACGAAACGGGTCATACCCCGCAGCGGAAAGGTCAGCTCGTCGTCGTCGACCACCTGGAGCAGCACCACTTCGTGCTTGTCGAACTTCAGGCGGCGAACCCCGTCCAGCAGTTCCTCGACATCCGTGAAGAAGTCGCTGAGGACGATCACGATGCCCCGCCGCCCGGCCTTGGCGGCGTACTGCTGCATGGCGATCCCCACGCGGCTCTCGGCGCCCTCGGGCCCCCGGCCCTCGAAGGCGCCCAGCATGGTGCGCAGCTGGTTGAGGCTGTTGGAGGGTTCCAGGATGGTGCCCACCGAGGCGTCGAAGATCGCCGCTCCGACCTTGTCCCGCTGTTTCAGGATCATGAAGGCCAGCGCCGAGGCCAGCTGCTTGGCGTAGTCCAGTTTGCTGGTCCCACGCGAGCCGTACTCCATGCTCTCGGACGCATCAACCAGAATGTGCGCCACCAGGTTGGTCTCGGCCTCGTACTGCTTGAGAAGGTAACGCCCGCTCTTGTAGTAGACCTTCCAGTCGATGTGCCGGATGTCGTCGCCCGGCACGTATGGGCGGTGCCCCGCGAACTCAATGGCGAAACCGTGCAGCGGACTCTTGTGCGCCCCGGCCAGCGACCCCTCCACCAGGCCCCGGGGCAGGAAGTCCAACCGCCCCAGCTGGCTGATGACCTCGGGGTCGAGGTAGCGTGACAGGGCGTCGGCCACGGGCTCAGTTCCCGCCGATCGTGCGCGTACGCGTACGGCTATTCGTGCGAGTACCGCTGTGCTGAATCCGAGGAGGTTTTGCTGGCATCACTCTGGAGTCCTCGCGTCGAGTCGTGTCCGGACGAGAAGGGCTCAGGCTTCCGCCGCGGCGGGTTTCTCCTGCATCACCTGTTCCAGCAGCTTGTCGACAACCGCATCGGGAGTGATGCCCTCGCTCTGTGCGGTGAAGTTGGTGATGATCCGGTGGCGGAGCACCGGCCTGGCCACCGCGACGATGTCTTCGCCGGCCACGTGGAAGCGCCCCTTGAGCACCGCCCGGGCCTTCCCGGCGTTGATCAGGTTCAGCGAGCCGCGCGGACCCGCGCCCCAGCTCAGCCAGCGCTTGCAGAAATCGGGGGCCTCGTCGGTGGTGATCCGCGTCATGCGCACCAGGCGCCTGGCGAAATCGAAGGCGTGGTCACTGACAGCCACCCGCCGCACCACGCGCTGCAGCTGGACGATCTCGGAACCGGAAAGCACCTCGCTGATCTCGATCTCACCGAACTTCTCGCTGGTGGCCAGCTTCTGGATCTCCTTCTCCTCCTCGTCGCTGGGATAATCCACGACGATGTTGAAGAGGAAGCGGTCCAGCTGAGCCTCGGGCAGCGGGTAGGTGCCCTCCTGTTCGATGGGGTTCTGGGTGGCCAGGACGAAGAATGGCTTCGGCAGCTTGTAGCTGGTGCCGCCGATCGAGACGCTGCGCTCCTGCATCGCCTCCAGCAACGCCGCCTGGGTCTTCGGCGGCGTCCTGTTGATCTCGTCGGCCAGGATAATCGAGTTGAAGATCGGCCCCTTGAGGAACTTGAACTGGCGCTGGCCCGTCTCGGGATCGTCCTGGATCACCTCGGTACCGGTGATGTCAGCGGGCATCAGGTCAGGCGTGAACTGGATCCTGGCGAAAGAAAGCGACAGACTGCGCGCCAGGGAGCTGATCAGAAGGGTCTTGGCCAGACCGGGAACGCCAACCAGCAGTGCGTGTCCGCGCGAGAAGATCGCCACCAGCACCTGCTCGACCACGTCGTTCTGGCCGACGATCACCCGGCGCAACTCGCCCTGGATCGTCTCGTAGGCCGCGCGCAGTTTCTCGACCGCCTCGGTGTCGGATATCTCGGCCGCCCCGCCTCCGTCCTCAACGGGGCGGATGACGTTCCCGCACTTGCACTTCAAGGCCTTGCCTGCCTTCTCGTCAGGAACCTGGTACTTCTTGCCGCACTCGGGGCAATCGATCAAAGCCATCGAGACCTCCCGCTTCAGGAAAGCGTCCGGGACCAACGATTCAACTCATGGTACACCAGTGGTCTGCGAAAAGCCCGGAAAAAGCTGGCAATAACTGTCCCCGCGGTCAATCACATGTGCACTGCGCGCGAGAGAGGCAAGCTGCGGAATAGCTGCGGCTAACGTGGTTTCCCTTCAGAGGCAGCTACAAGAACGCCGCAATCCTGAAGGGGGACAGCGGTCCGCTGATGCCGGCGGGGCTTCCTTGCGGGCACACCGTTTGCTTAGCGCCGCCGGGGAGAGTCAAGCCGGTCTCATGGGCGCCCCGCAGGACAGGGCCCTTTCCAAGACAGTTCTTCCCAATTGAAGAATTCAGTCGACGCTCTCTATTTGTGCGACGGGATGTCGTCACTGTCGCCGGGCGCTTCTATAAGGTAGTATATGGGCGGCAATCCCGTGGGGTCCGTGCTCGTGCCGTCGCCGGTCTCATCCTTGCCGTTGGGCCCCAGCGAGTAGACTTGGGGCCTGGTGTCATCGACGTCGACCCGGAAGATGATCTCGCGCCCCCAGGCGTCTACCAGCGTCTCTCCGCAACCCAGGTCCCGGACGAAACGCCCTTCCAGCCCGCGGAGGTAGTTCTCGACCCGGTTGACTTCTCCCCGGCCGCGAAGCTCGGCGAGTACGTCCACCGTCCGTATCTCAACCAGGTGCGGCTTCGACGCCTCCATGTACCCCTTTACCTTCGACCTCTCGCACCACGGCCTGCGATTGAAATCACCCTCGAACTGCTGAACCGCTCCCTGGCACTGGATGACCAGCATGCGCGTGAGCGCGATTCTCTTACGGCGCATGATAGCGCCGACGACGGGAAGCAGCATTCCAGCCAGGATGCCCAGGATCGATATGACTATCAGCAACTCAACAAGGCTGAAGCCCGGGGGACGGTTCGAGCGACTCCCCCCCGGAGCAACCGCTTCGCTCTGGCCCATCGCCGCCCCCTCGGGCTTCCTACCCCCATTGGCCAGTAGCCTGAACATTCCGGGCCCGGACATCCGACCGAGACATCTGCGCTGGCCTGTGGCCTGCCCGCCCTGCTTGACGCTTCGAGGGCTTAACCTACAATATCGAAAGACTTCGGAACGTCTCCCGAGATGGATCGTCACGAGAAGAGAGGATTCCCCGTGCCCGAGAAGCCCGATCAGTTCTTCCAGGAGAGGCTCGCCAAGATCCCCAGGCTCCAGGAGCTGGGTGTCGACCCCTATGGCGCGAAGTACGCAATCGATTCCGACCTCCTCGCTGCCCGCAAACGCGTCGACGATGCCAACCTGGAGGCCGGCCAAACCACGGACATGACCGCCCGGGTCGCCGGACGTGTCGTCGCGCTGCGCAAGTTCGGCAAGGCCACCTTCGCGGCGCTGCAGGACCGCAGCGGGCAGATGCAGGCCTACCTGCGCCGCGACGAGGTCGGCGCCGACGTCTACAAGCAAGTCAAGCTCCTGGACATCGGCGACCACCTCGGCGTCGAAGGCACACTGGGCAAGACCAAGACCGGCGAGCCCACGGTGTTCGTCACCGCACTCCAGTACCTCGGCAAGGCCCTGCGCCCGCTCCCGGAGAAGTGGCACGGTCTGGCCGACACCGAGACGCGCTTCCGCCAGCGCTACCTCGACCTTATCGCCAACGCCGAGGTGCGCGAACGCTTCGTGAAGCGCTCGCAGCTGATCGCCTCCATGCGCCGCCAGCTCCAGGACCGCGGCTTCATCGAGGTCGAGACCCCCAGCATGCAGGACATCCCCGGCGGGGCGGCGGCCAAGCCGTTCGTCACTCACCACAACACGCTGGACGTCGACCTGTACATGCGCATCAGCCCCGAGCTGTACCTCAAGCGCCTGCTGGTCGGGGGCCTGGATCGCGTGTTCGAGATCGGCCGCAACTTCCGCAACGAGGGATTGAGCCCGCGGCACAATCCCGAGTTCACCATGATGGAGCTCTACCAGGCCTACGCCGATCTGGACGACATGATGCAGATCACCGAAAGTCTGATCTCGTCGCTCGGCGAGGAGGTCTGCGGCAGGACCCAGGGGGTCATGGAGGATCGCCCGGTCAATCTCGCCGCGCCCTGGCCGCGTCTGGAGTACATGGACCTGCTCGTAGAGAAGACAGGCGTGGACCCCGACAGCGAGGCAGCTCTGGTCGACGCCGCCAGGAAGGCCGGCGTCGACGTGGACGGGCTCGGCAAGTGGGAGCTGGTCGACGAGCTCTTCAGCCAGACGGTGGAGCCCGGCCTCTGGGACGCGTGCTTCGTCTGCGGCCAGCCGAAGGAGATGGCCCCTCTCTGCAAGGCCCGCCTCGACGCTCCCGAGCTCAGCGAGAGGTTCGAGGCCTTCGCCGCGGGCATGGAGATCGCCAACGCCTACACCGAGCTCAACGACCCCGTCGAACAGCGCACGCGGTTCGAGGAACAGGCCGGCGGTGCCACCGCGGCCGAAACCGGCGGTCGGCTCGACGAGGACTTCCTCACCGCCATGGAACACGGCATGCCGCCGGCCGGCGGCCTGGGGATCGGCATCGACCGCGTGGCCATGATCCTGCTCGGCGCGCCGAGCATCCGGGAGGTGATCCTCTTCCCGCAGCTGCGCCCCCGGCCCGTTGGGGACGTCTCCGCCGCGGAGACAGGGCCCGACGAGGACGAGGAAGGCAAGGAGGAATAGCCACCCTTGTACCCCATCTTCCTGGCGCTGCGATATGCCAGGAGCCGGGTGGTAACCTACCTGGCTCTCCTGACGGTGGCCATCTCGGTGGCCAGTTTCGTGGTAGTCATGGGCGTGCTGGGCGGGTTCCGACACCGCGTCGAGAAGATCATCCAGGAGACTGGTGCTCCGCTTGAGATATACTGCAGCGCGACCTACGGCATTTTCCAGCCCGACGCGGTAGCCGCCCGCCTCCACTCCGTTTCCGGAGTGAAGGGCGCCAGTCCCTACGTTCAGACCATGGCGCTCATACGCACCGACCGCTTTCGCACACTGGGCGTGATCCAGGGAATCGATCTCAATCGCGAACTGAAATGCGGGCGCCTCGGCGAGTACCTCTACGCTGACCTCCCGGTTGAGAATGTCGGCGAGATCCGGGACGTCGCCCGCGACGCCCGCCCGCCCGAGGCCGGTCTGCGGCCGCGCAGTTTCGTTGTGCCCCGACACCTCGTCAAGCGAGAGATAAGCAAGGAGAAGCTCGAGCCCTGGGAAGACCCGTCCAGGCAGGGCGAAAAGGGCCGGGTCCCGGTCTGGTTCCGCAAGAAAAAGCCCGATCGGTCCCCGAGCCCGAAGGACGATGACGATGACGGCGGCCTGATCCCCCGGACGCCGAAAAGGAAATCCCGGCCCAAGCCCGAGGTTGCCCCGCCCCAGGGCGTCATCGTGGGCGCCAAGCGCGGCCGGAAACTGGGACTCTATCCCGGCGACGAGATGATCATGGCCGTTCAGGATCCCGGCGACGACGACCGCGCGCGGGTCCGCAAGTTCTACGTGATCGGTTTCTACAAGTCCGACACCGACTGGCTCAACGACATCATCCTGGTCGACCGGCGCGCGGCGCAGGATCTTACCGGCCAGGCCGAAGCCACCGGGATTTCCATCTGGCTGCAGGACAACCGCCGGATGTTCGAGGTGCGCGAAGAGGTCCGCAAGGTTTTCGCCGAGGACCGCTACACGAAGGTGCGCACCTGGAAGGAGAGTCGCCCGGAGGTCTTCGGGATGATGGACATGCAGGATCGCGTCATGTTGATCATCCTCATGATCTTCTTCGTGATGACCGGCGCATTCGTAATGGCCATCCTCTGGGTGCTGGTCGCCGAGAAGACCCGCGACATCGGCACCGTCAGGGCCCTCGGCGCCGGCCGGCCGGGAGTGGTCATGACCTTCGTGAGCCAGGGACTGGCCATATCGGTGATCGGCGTGGCCCTGGGCCTGGGCATCGGCTACCTGCTGGCCACCAACGTCAATGAGGTTATCGGCGCGCTGGACGCCGCGCTGGTGAAGATGCACATGGGCCGGATATTCGGCAGCGTCTCCCGCCAGCTCTTCGACATGGAGAAACTTCCGGTGCACTACGATCCGGTACACCTGTGGGTCATGACCGGCATAACCGTGGCGGTCAGCTTCTTCGCCAGCCTGCTGCCCGCCCTGCGCGCCGCGTTCATGGACCCCGTCGAGGCTCTGCGCCATGAGTAGCACCGGAATCCGCCCCTTCTCGGCGCCCGAGCACGAGGCGCCCGAGACTGCCAATCTGCTGATGAGCGCGCGCGAAATCTACAAGGACTATCGCGACGGGACGCGCACGATCACGGTGTTGCGCGGCCTCGATTTCGGGTTGCGCGCGGGGGAGGCGGTTGCCATAACCGGTCGCTCCGGGTCCGGCAAGAGCACCCTCCTGCATCTGCTGGGGCTGCTTGACACGCCCACGCTGGGGCAGGTATATTTCCGTGGCGAGGAGATTGGTACCCTTGGGGAATGGTCCCGCAACCGGCTGCGCGCCAGCGCGCTGGGCTTCGTCTTCCAGGCCTACCACCTGGTGGCCGAACTCAGTGCCTACCAGAACGTGCTGCTTGCCGGGCGGGTCGCCGCCGGTATCTCCTGGCTGGCTTCCGGGCTGGAGTCCCGCAGGCAGGCGCGCGACCTGCTCAAGCGGGTGGGACTCGGCAACCGCATGCGCCACAAGCCGGCCAAGCTCTCCGGCGGCGAAAAGCAACGCGTGGCCATCGCCCGGGCGCTGATGGGCGCGCCGGAGGTGCTGCTGGCCGACGAACCCACCGGTAACCTGGACGCCTCCACGGCGCGCGGGGTCGAGGACCTGCTCTTCGAACTGGCCGGAGAACGCCAGCTGGGCATGGTCCTGGTCACCCACGAAACGGGCCTGGCCGGGCGCTGCGACCGGGCGCTGTTCCTGGAGGACGGCCTGCTCCGGCCCCGGAAGCCGGACGAGGCGGCAGGCAGCGAGGACCATGAGATAAGGGTGATCGACTGATCGCCCGATTGCACGGGAAGGATCAAGCAGATGGCAGTCAAGGTCTGGATCGACGGCGACTACTACGACAGGGACGACGCGAAGATATCCGTGTTCGACCACGGCCTCCTCTACGGCGACGGGGTCTTCGAAGGCATCCGCGTCTACGGCGGCAGGATCTTCAAGTGCGAGGAGCACGTCAGGCGCCTCTACGACTCCGCCAAGGCCATCTGGATGGAGATTCCCATGTCCCCCGAGGACATGGCCAGGCAGATGTACGAGTGTCTGGAGACCAACGAACTCTCTGACGCGTACATCCGCCTGATTGTCACCCGAGGCAAGGGCGACCTGGGGCTGGACCCCCGCAAGTGCCCCAGGCCGTCGATCATCATCATCGCCGACTCGATCACGCTCTACCCCGAGGAGTTCTACGAAAAGGGGCTTGAGCTGGTAACCGCCTCGACCGCGCGGATCCCACCGGAAAGCCTCAACCCGCGGGTCAAGAGCCTGAATTACCTCAACAACGTCCTCGCCAAGATCGAGGGCATCCAGGCCGGCGTAATCGAGGTCCTGATGCTCAACCACCTGGGATTCGTGGCCGAGGGCAGCGGGGACAACATCTTCCTGATCCGCGACGGCCGATTGCTGACGCCCCCCGTGGAAGCCGGCATCCTCGAGGGCATCACCCGCAACACGGTAATGGATCTGGCCCGCGAGGCGGGCCACGAGGTCGTCGAGAAGAACATCAGCCGTTACGAGGTCTACACCGCCGACGAGATGTTCCTGACCGGCAGCGCCGCCGAGGTCATCCCCGCGGTCAAGGTCGACGGCCGCACCATCGCGGACGGCAAGCCGGGCCCGATAACCAACCAGCTGCGCACCGCCTTCATGAAGCTTGTGGGCAGAGCCTGACCGGTTCTGTTCCGGAGCCCACCTGGCGCTGAGGAGCACCCATGCCTCGAGTACGCATAAAGACCGGACCGAACCAGGGCCTGGTACACAACGTGGGCGAGGAATCCCTGACCATGGGGCGCGACACGGAGTGCACCATCCAGATCCTGGACAAGGGCGCCAGCCGCAACCACGCGGAGATATTCCGGATCGGCGAGATGTGCTTCATCCGCGACCGGAACAGCCGCAACGGCACCTACGTCAACGACGAGAAGATCACCGAGGAACTGCTGCGCGAGGGGGACCGGGTCCAGATCGGCAGTACCGTGCTGGTCTTCGAAAGCACCGCGCAGGTAAAGGGCGAGACCCGGGGCATCAAATTCACCGAGGCCAGCGAGGAGGACTTCGGCCAGACCCTCGAGTTGCGCCTCGACGACCTCGCGGGTTTCGACGACGAGGAGGATGACGCCCAGGGCAGCAGCCGGGACACCGCCAACTTCAGGGCGCTCTACCGCCTGGGCAAGATCATCAGCGCCGAGCGCGACGAACAGCAGCTGATGGACAAGGTGCTGAAGTTCATGGCCGGCGAGCTTCCCGCCGACAACCTCTACCTGTTCACCCGCGACGAATCCACCAACAACCTGGTCGCCAAGGCGCGACTGGAACTGGAGAGCTCCGGCAGCGCGCCGGTGAGCCGCACCATCATCCGGCGCTGCATCGCCGAACAACGCTCGATCCTCACTTCCGACGCCGCCCTCGACGCACGATTCAAGACCGGCGACAGCATCATCCTCAACCAGATCAGGGCAGTTCTCTGCGCGCCTCTGGTCAGCCAGGAACGCATTCGCGGAGTCCTGTACCTGTCGGGCTCGCGGGTCGGCCAGTCGTTCGTCGAAGAGGACCTCGAGCTGGCCACCGCGGTGGGCACGCAGTTGGGCATCGCCCTGGAGAACCTGCACGCCACGCGCAAGCAACGCGACACCTTCTTCAGCGCGATCCGCACCCTGGTGGCCGTCGCCGAAATGCGCGACCCATCTTCCGTGGGTCACTCCGAGCGCGTGGCCAGCTACGCCGGGGCGATCGCCGAAACCATGGACCTCCCGGAGCGCCAGCGCACCGGCGTGCAGCTGGCCGCCCTGCTTCACGACATCGGTAAGGCCGCGGTTTCCGATGCCGCCGCCGGCAAGGACACCCGGATGAACCTCGCTCCCGGGCAGGGCGGCGAGCAACACGTCCGCCTCGGAGTCCAACTGGCCAGCAACATCGTGGGCGCCGAGAGCGTGCTGCCCGCCATAGAGACCCATCACGAACGGCACGACGGCAGCGGGTACCCCGCAGGCCTGAAGGGCGACGCGATTCCCCTCGAGGGCCGCATCGTCGGGCTGGCCAACATCTTCGACCGCATGCTCACCGACGGCGGCGAGGATAAGCAGGGCCTGCCCATGAAGGACGCGCTGATGGCCGTCGGCCAGCTCGCCGGCAAGGAGTTCGACCCCGAAGTCGTAAAGGCCCTGCTGGTGAGCTACCGGAACGGCACGCTCTTCAAGGCCAAGACCATCTTTGACTCCGAGGAGTTCCAGGGCCGCCCTGACCCCCTCGCCGACACCACCGAGCGGAGCCCGGTCTCCGGACGCCCCGGCAGCGAAGAGACCCAGGCCACCCGATGACCGCCTTGGGCGAAACCTCCCGCGCCGAAATCCTGCGCATCGCCCGCGAGTGCCTGGTTGCCGCCGTCCGCGGCGAGCCCGAGCCGCGGATCTCGTCAGAGGACCCCGCTCTCGGGGGCGAAGGCGGTTGTTTCGTCACCTACAAGACCGGGGGCATGCTGCGCGGCTGCATCGGTTGCTTCGAGTCCCCTGCCCCGCTCTACCGGACCGTCGCCGAGTACGCTCGCGCCAGCGCGCTCAGCGATCCGCGATTCTCCGGCAATCGCATCTCGCCGGACGAGCTCGACGATGTTCACATCGAGGTTTCTGTGCTCTCGCCGAGAGAGAGCATTCAGGACCCGCTATCCATCGAACTCGGTGTTCACGGAATCTACGTTCAGCGCGGCGGTCGTTCGGGATGCTTCCTGCCCCAGGTAGCCACCGACCACGGCATGAGCAAGGAGCAGTTCCTCTCTGAGTGCTGTGCGGGAAAGGCAGGCCTGAGCCCCGACGCCTGGCGCGACCCCGAAACCGAGGTTCAGGTGTTCACCGCCGAAATCGTGGCCGAGTAGCCCGTGCCCGTAGCCCAGCCGCAGCCGGAACAGTCCGAAACAGCAGAGGTTTCCGAAGAACCGGAGGCAGGCGAAGCCAGTTCCAATCAGTTCGTGGAGCTGGCCAACAAGTTTCCCAAGCTCCCGGTATACATCTCGACCTTTCTACTCCTGGGCGCCCTGGCCATTCCCGCCATCCTGGTCCACAGGCGCCTGAGCAGGTTCGAAAAGGTCCTTCTCTGCGTCGCCGGAGCAGGCCAGACCACATTCTGTGTTCTGGGGCTGATCGCCTTCATCGTCTGGATCGCCATGCTCCTGATGCGCGTCTGGAACGGTGAGGTCGACGTCTTCAGCACTTGGTAGGAACTGAGGCCGACACGTTGCCAACCCTTACCAGAGCGGCAGGCTTCTCTCTCGCGCTGCTGGCCAGCTCGTGCTGCCTCCCGTGCCTCTTCAAGCGGCAGAAGCCCACGCCTCCGCCGCCCAGCGCAACCTACGACGTGATCGGCGTCAGGAAGGGACTTCGCGGGTTCATCGTGGCCTACAGCGAATCGCTCTGCCGCGGGGGAGAAGTCACCGGCACCAAGGGCATTGCCGAACTCAAGGCGCTTGGGATCAAGACAGTTGTCTCGGTGTGTCCTTCCGGGAGGCTGCGCGGATTGTGTACCCGCGAAGGTCTTCAGCTCGTGGAAATCCCCTTTGGCGTCAGCGGCCCCGCGGAGCACGAGCGTGAACTGTTCCTGAAGAGCATGCGAGAGTCTCCCAAGCCGGTCTATTTGCACTGCAAGACCGGCACTCGCCGTGCCGGTACTCTGGCCATGCTCTATCGCATGAAGATGGGCGGCTGGTCGTTCGAATCCGCGCTTCTGGAATTTCTGCGCCTGGGCGGCGACGAGAAGCGCGATGCCGACCTGATCTCCAGCGTCAAACCCCAGCAAGCCGTTGAATAGCGGCCTGCTGGAGCAGGAGAGCAGCCGTTCGACGGGGCTCACGGTCAATAGGTATTCTGACTTCGCCAGCCGTGAAGCGCCGAGCCCGGGCACTACGCGTCACGCGAGAGGCTTCACGCCTCACCCGAAACGAGCGGCCGCCCCGCGCTAGCTGATTTCGTATTCTGCCATCTTGCGGTAAAGAGTCCGAACCCCGATACCAAGCAGCTTGGCTGCCTGCTTCTTCACGCCCCTGGTTTCGACCAGCGCGCGCCCTATGGCGTCCTTCTCGAGATCCCGGAGCAGGAAGACGCCCTCAACTCCCCCGCCTGACCCGGGCCCGCCAGCCAGACCCGCGGCTTCGCGAATCTCCTCGGGCAGGTCGGCCGCGCGCACCACCGGCGCCGGCACGATCACGGCCAGGCGCTCAATCACGTTGCGCAGCTCGCGAACGTTTCCGGGCCAGGCGTAACGCTCCATGGCCGCCAGCGCCTCCTCGTCGAATTCCTTGGTGCGCCCCTGGCTGTCGCTGAACTGGGCGGCGAACGCCTCCACCAGCAGTCTCACGTCGCCGGCGCGCTCGCGCAGCGGAGGCACATTGACGCTGACCACGTTAATCCGGAAATAGAGGTCCTCGCGGAACAGGCCCCGCTCCACCAGGGCCTTGAGGTCCTGGTGGGTGGCCGCCACCAGACGCACATCCGCCTTGATAGTGCTGGTGCCGCCCAGCCTCTCGAACTGCCTGGTCTCCAGCACCCGAAGCAACTTGACCTGGGTCTCGGGCGGCATCTCCGCGATCTCGTCCAGAAACAGCGTTCCGCCGTCGGCCAGCTCGAAGCGGCCCAGCTTGCGCTTCACAGCCCCGGTGAAGGCGCCGCGCTCGTGGCCGAACAGCTCGCTCTCGATCAGTTCCTTGGGAAGCGCGCCGAGGTGCACCTTGATAAGCGGCCCCTGATTGCGGGCGCTGCCACGGTGCAGGGCGTTGGCCACCAGTTCCTTTCCGCTGCCGCTCTCGCCGGTGATCAGCACCGTCGAGGTGGTGCGCGCCACGCGGGCAACGTCCTCGCGCAGGCGCTGCATCCCGGCGCTCTCACCCACCATCTCGTGCGGGCCGCCCGCCTGGGCCAGCTGCCAGCTGAGCTCCTGGTTGCGAATCTCCAGGTCCCGCACCCGGAAGGCGCCCTCCAGCACCTGCCGCAGGCGCCGCAGGTCCAGGGGCTTCTCGAGGTAGTCGTGCGCGCCCTTCTTCATGGCCTCAACGGCGGTGTCGATCGAACCGTGGGCGGTAAGCAGAATGACCGGCCGCCCGGGATCCGCCTTGCGCGAACGCTCCAGCACCTCGAGCCCCGCGCGGTCCCCGGAATCGGGCAGGCGCAGATCCGTAAGCACCACGTCGATGTCCGGCTCCAGCGCCCGCTTCAGCGCCTCGCCCGCCGTCGCCGCGGTGAAGACCTCGCATCCGTCGCGCTCCAGGATCTCGCGCAGCGACTCCCTGGTGGTCTCGTGATCCTCTACTACCAGAACGGTGTGCGTGCGGCTCACTTGCTTCTCGTCTCCCCCTCGAACTCCAGGAATATCCCCTTGGGCAGGTGGATCACGAACGCGGCGCCGAGCCCCGGCCGGTTATCGAGTTCCAGCTGCCCGCCGTGCTCCTCGACTATCCTGCGGGCGATCGCCAGACCCAGCCCCGTGCCCCGCTCTTTGGTGCTGAAGAAGACCTCGAAGACCTTCTCCGCGTTCTCGGGGGCCAGCCCCCCGCCGTTGTCGGCAATGCGAATGGTCACCTCGCGCTCCAGCTCGGCGGTGGCCACCGTGATCTCGCCGTGCTCGCCGATGGCCTCGACGGCATTCTTGAGCAGGTTCAGTATCACGTGCTTGAACTGTGCCGGGTCGATCCGCACCGGGTAGGGATCGTCCGCGAAATCTCGCCTCACCGCCACGTCGTGCTCGCGGCACTCCGGCGCGAAGAAATCCAGCAGGTCGTTGAGGTACTGGCTCAAGTCGGTGGCCACCAGTTGCATCCTCGGCGGCCGCGCGAACGCCAGGAACTCGTCGAGAATGCCGTTGAGCTGGTCGGCCTCCCGCCTGATCCGGCCCAGGCGAACCGCGGAGGGCGAGTCCTGGGCCTCACCGCGCGCGGTGAGTTCCCCCTCGATCAGCTCCACGTTCATCCTGATGGAGTTGAGCGGATTGCGAATCTCGTGCGCCAGACCGGCCGCCAGGGTACCGATGTAGGCCAGGCGCTGCTGCCGGAGTTCCGCAACCCGGCGCTCGGCGGCCTTGCGACTCTCGGCGGGTGACATCAGCCTACTTCTCCGGATCTCCGTCGTTGCCGGCGTCGAGTTTCGCGAGACTTGCCCGCGCGCGCTCCAGGGCCTCGCCCAGCGCCGCGGCGGCGGCGCGCCCCGGCCTGCCGTCCTTGCCCTCCAGGACCTCATAGAAAACGCACAGCCCCAGGCGCCCGAGCGTCGCCCGTGGACGATCCCGGAATTTCCTGCCCTTTGCGATCCGCGCGCACCTGAAGCGCACTCCGCTGCCGCGCGCGTTGCGCACGGTCAGCTCCACGCCCTTCTGGGACTCGAGCTTCGCGCGCGCACCGCCGAGGTCCTTGAGCTCGACGTGCCGTCGTCCCAGCACCGCCAGTTCGCTCTCGAGCGCGTCGCACACGGGGTTCACCGCGTCGAGTTGCCGCCGGGTCAGGGGCGGCCACTTCTCCGGCACCGGGTAGTGCTTTGCGTCGAAATCGATCCGTCTGACGTAATCGAGATCCGCCGGCTTCTGACCGAACTCGCTGGGATGGTTCCAGTACAGGAAGTACTTGCGCCGGGTCTCGGAAGTGCGGACGTAGATTACCGTTCCGCGTATGTGCCCCTCGATGCGCTTACCGTCTTTGGTGATCGCCACGGTCTTGTACCTGCGATCGATCTTCGTGCGGCCGGTGTACACCTTCACGTCCGAGCCGGAATCCTTCCAGCGCCATTCCTTCTCCTGGCGCTCGAACTCCACAACCCACTCCAGGCTGCGCAGGTTTTTGAGCTTGAGCTTGTACCACTCCTTCTCGGCGTCGCAGTAGAGCTCAAGCCGCTTGTCCCGCGTCAGGTGAATTCGCCCCGCATAGGCATCGCCATTGGAGCGGGTCAGCAGCCCCGAGACGGCGTCGCTGCGATGCGCCACGCGCGGGCCGAAAGGGTTGGGGGGCCCGTCCTCCTCGCCGCAGCGCGAGACCGACGCCGGCCGGCAGGCCATCACGGCAAGGATCAAGGCCAGGGTACACCTCGTCATATTTGTCTCCGCTGCTCTGAGGGCCGTCCTTCAACGGCCTGCCACTGTCTCACTACATTCAACCGCCGGCAAGCTGGCAAAGACACCCGCAGACTTCCGTTGACTGCAACAGGCGCTCGGGCATATCGGACTTCTCCGGAACGATCAGCGCCGCCGTCCCGCCGCCGGCCCGGCCGTGCGTACCACCCAGCCGGTTGCCGTCCCGTTCGGTGCCCTTCCTGTCCGCGCCGGCGAAGAGCTCCAGTGGGTCGTAACCCGGCTTGTTGTGAATATCCACCGCCCGGGCGTAGGGCGGAGCACAGCTCTCGTCCGCCCACCAGTCGTAGGCGAACCAGTGCCCGGGGGCGGCCTCGAGTATCAGGTCGCCCGCCCTGGGGTGAGCTACGCCCATCTCCTTCTGGGCGTCGCGGTCCAGAATCCGGCCCACGCCCGCCAAACCGTCGAGCGCGTCAACAGCGGCCTGGGGGCAGTAGTCCGCCTGGCAGTACACGTGGGCGATCTGGTGATCGACCACCGCGAAGAGCAGGCTGCTGCCCATGTCCGGCAGCTCGCAGTCGCCGACACGCCGGATGTGCAGCAGACCCTCCTCGCGCAACGCCAGGTTGGGCAGCGCAAAGCCCTCCGCCGGCTCGATTGCGTAGTCGCCGGAGATCACCAGGTGGTATCCATGCCGTTCGGCTGCTACCGCCAGTTCCTCGACCATGTGCGAGAGCGCCGCCAGAGCGGCGTCGGCTTCGGCTCCCGCAGGTCCAAAGCGCTGGAGGTCGTAGTCCAGGTGCGGCAGGTAAGTGCACAGAAGGTCCGGGGAATGCGCCTCCATGACCGTTCTCGTGCATTCGATTATCCAGTGTGAACTCTCCGCGCCGGCCATCGGTCCCCAATACTGGTGCAGGGGGAAGCTGCCCAGCTCCGCTTCCAGCTCGGCGCTCAGAATCGGGGGCCGGGTGTAGCATGCGGAGATGACCCCGCCGTCCGGACCGTGCAGCGGCGCCGGCGTAACAACCGCGTCGGCGTTTGTGCCGATCGAATTCTGGAAGAACAGCAGCGCCGTCCGACAGGCTTCGCCGTGTCGGTGCTCGATGCGTTCCCAGAGTCGCTGTCCGGAGACCAGTCCCGCGGACTGCTCCCAGAAGAACGCCCTGCGCAGTTCGCGATCGAAGAAACCGTTGCCGACCGCCCCGTGCTCGGCGGGCCGCAGCCCGGTGAGCAGCGTAGCCTGGGCCGTGGTGGTCACCGCCGGGAAGGCCGGCTCCACCTCCAGCAGTCGCCCGAAGCGGCCGAAGTCGGCCCGCCTGGCCGCCTCGGATCCCAGTGCCGCGCAACTGACGACCAGCAGCTTCCTCACTCCGGGCGCTCCTCCCCGGCCTGCCCGCCGCCGGGCGTCTCGGGCACGGCGTCCGCGGCGTCCTGCTCATTCGTGGCTCCCGCAGAGGGACTGCCGTCCGATTCGGGAGCGGCCTTCGCCTCCCGCGCGCCCCCCCCCGCGGCATCGCCCTGAGCATGCTCCTGCCCCGCTTCGCCGGCGGGAACCGCGGGCATCGACGGCTTGGGCTTGCGCCCCAGCTCGGAGGAACGCGGCAGTTCGCCTATGGCTCCCAGGCCGAAGTGATCCAGGAAATCCTGGGTGGTACCGTAGAGCAGAGGATTGCCGAGTTCCGGAGAACGGCCTGCGATCTTCACCAGGCGCTTCTCCATCAGGCTGCGCAGCATGTCCCCGCAGGCCACGCCGCGAATGCGTTCGATTTCCGCGCGGGTAACCGGCTGCTTGTAGGCGACCACCGCCAGGGTCTCCAGCGCCGAGCCGCTCAGCTTCCTGGGACCCGCGGTCTTCTTGAGCTTGGCGACATAGTCCGCGAACTTCTCGCGGGTCAGCAGCTGCCAGCCCCCCGCGATCTCGCGCAGCTCGAACCCGCGCTCGGCGTCCTCGAGTTCCTCGCGCATCGCCTTAAGCTGCCTGCGCACTTCCCGCGCGTTCACGCCCTGCGGCAGCGCCCGGGATATCTGCGCAGGGGTCACCGGCCGGTCGGCGGCAAAGAGCAGTGCCTCCACCGCCGCGTAGATCTCGGCGCCGGTGAGTTCGTGCGTCCCGACTTCCAGATCCGGGCCCTCCGGCTCCTCCACGGCTTCCGGTGCCAGAGCGGCCTTGACCTCGTCCTCGTCCCCGAGCTGCTCGTCCGCCCCGCCTGAACCGCCTTCGGTCTCGAGGTCGCCTTCGGTCCCGGCACCACGATCGGCTTCGACTGCGGGATCGCCACCGCGCTCCCGGCTCTTGGCCGCCAACTGCTCTGCCACCGCGGCGAGGTCCAGCTTCTCCTCGCTCGCCGAATCCGCGCCCGGCTCATCCCGGGCCTGCTTCTCTGCTTCACTCATCAGCCAACCTCGGCAATCGGTGTTCCGCGGCCATCCTGACGCCCCGCGGCCTCAGTCCTTAGTCCTTATTCCCTATTCTTCAGTCTTCGTCGCGCATCATCTTGCGCATCTGGCGCAGCGCCTGGGTGATGCGCTTTTCGTTCTCGACCAGCGCGAAGCGCATGTAACCCTCCCCGTCCGGGCCGAAACCCGCCCCGGGGCTGGCGGAGACCATGGCCTCGTCCATCAGCCTCTTGGCGTACTCGATCGAGCCCATTTCGCGGTGCGCCGCGGGTATCCGGGCCCATACGAACATGCAGCCCCGCGGGACCTCCAGTTCCCAGCCCATCTCCAGCAAACCTTTGCAGAGCACGTCGCGGCGCTTCTGGTAGACCATGGCCTGTTCCCGCGCGAAATCGTCGCCCTCGCGCAGGGCCATGATCGACGCGACCTGCACCGCCTGGAAGATCCCGTAGTCGTAGTAGCCCTTGATCTTGCCGAGCAGCGAGCACATGTCCGCGTTGCCCATGCAGAAACCCACGCGGAACCCGGCCATGTTGTACGGCTTGCTCACGGTCCAGAACTCCACGGCCAGGTCCCGGGCGCCGTCGATCTCCAGGATCGACGGGGGCTTGAAGCCGTCGAAGGCGGTCTGCGCGTAGGCGAAATCGTGGATGATCGAGAAGCCGTGCTTGCGCGCCAGGCGCACCAGGTCCTGGTAGAAGGGCTTCTCCGCCACGCGCGCGGTGGGATTGTGCGGGTAACAGACGATTACCGCCTTGGGCTTGGGGCGAATGTGCCGGCAGGTCGTGTCGATGCCCTCGAGCAGTCGCTCGGCACACTCTTCGTCGGAGCCCTCGCCCATGGGCACCCCGATCACATTGGCCCCGGCGATGATCGGCGCGTAAACATGAATCGGGAAGGCGGGAGCGGGCACCAGCACCGAGTCGCCCGGGCCCAGGATGGCCAGGCACAGGTGGCTGAGCCCCTCCTTCGAACCGATAGTGCAGACTACCTCCCGCGCGGGGTCCAGCTCAACGCCGTAGTGCCGCTCGTATAACCAGCCGGCCTCGCGCTTGAGGTTGAATATCCCCGTCGATACCGAGTACCGGTGGTTGCGGGGATCGCGCGCGACTTCGCAGAGCTTCTCGATCACGAAGTCCGGCGCGGGATCGGACGGGTTACCCATCACGAAATCTATGATGTCCACACCCGCCTGGCGCTTCTCCATCTTCATGCGGTTGAGCTCGCCAAAGAGATACGGCGGCAGCAGGTGCATGCGCGAACTGGCAACTGGCGGCAGACTGTCGTTAACCACCCCGGTCACTCCCAATCAACTCGGGCCGGAAGTCCGGCCTTTTCCGTGGGTTGGGATTATAGCTGGCGCCATGGAACTAGGCAAGCCCGTGCAGCGAGAACTCCGGGGCGAGGTGCTCTCACGCTCAGGCTTCCGTGTCCGGGGGATCCTGCTGCGGTCGGACCTGGGCGTTGCGGGCGGCTTCTTCGCGCTTCCAGCGCCGCTGGTCGGCGCGCATGGCCCGCGCTTCCTTCTCGCGCTGCCCCTTGCCGCGAAAGAGAAAGGGAATGCAGCCGATGATGACGAACACGACACCCGCGGCGATCAGCGCACCGGAGCTGTTGGTGCCCATCAGAACGTAATCACCGGAAAGCCCGGCGACCATGGATATGACACCCAACACTATCAGATACCACATGCCGACGTTCCTCCACTGCCCCGGCCCGAGTACCCCAATTGCTTTTGACGCACTCCCGGCGCTGTGCCTCGCACCGTAACCAGCCCTCCTCAGTCGGGTCCGGACTTCCGGTCACGCAAAGAGCGTCAGGCGATAAGGGCCAGGGCCACGAACAGCGCGACGGCGACGGCTACCACCGCCAGCGCCAGTATCAAGGCCAGAAGCGCCGTTCGCGATCCGGCGGGGTCATCGACCTCGACGGCGGTGCCGATGATCTGCGGTTCGGCGTCCACCAGACGGCTGGCGTCCATGCACTCCTTGCAGAACGAGTGCCCCCCGCCGGCGGCGAACACGCACGCGGGGCAGAGCTGCCTGCCGCACTCGGTGCAGGCTGCGGCGGCCTCGACCTCGGGGTGGTTGGCGCACTTGCCTCCTGCCCGGGCCACGGCCAGCCCGCGATCGTCCTGGTGCATCAGCTGGCGGTCCTCGTCGCGCAGCAGCGCCTGCTCCTCTTCGCGAAGGATCCTCTCCTCGTCCTGGGGGAAGCGCGACCGCCGCCGGCCCTCCTCACCGAAGTCCGGCCGGGTCACTCGTCCCGCCCTTCCCCCACGCGAAACCTCGGGGGCGGCTTCAGGCGCCTGGCCGTCCACATCAGGTCCGCGAGCCGCGAGCTTCCCCCCGCGTCTTCGCCCTCGACGCTCAAAACCGCACCGCCCCAGCGCTCCAGTCGCGCGCTGCTCTTCGCGCCCGCCCCGCGCCAGTCGAGCAGTCGACCGTCTTCGTCCAGAACCTTCCGCTTCACGCCGGTCTTGCCGTCCAGCGTCTTGGCGTAGGCGTTGAAGAACTCGCGAGCATCCTGCTCGCGATCCCAGACGCTCAGCCAGCAGATCACAAGCTCGCCGGCCCGTGCGCCTCCGGTGCGCTCGTAGGCCACGTAGCGGTCTCCGCCCCACCCCGCCGCGGCCAGTCGCGCCCGGGCGTTGCCCACGTAGCTGGAGAGCAGCAGCAGGATGTCGAGTTCCCCGAGCGAGTCCTCTGCGACACGCTTCAGCCCCGCGATCCCCGTCCGTTCCGGGGGCGGCAGGACTATCTTGACGGGGTCCTCGATCGGCCGCCCGCGCGGCGTGAAGTACTTCTCCGGGTGAATGATCTGCTCGGTTGAAACCGGTGGACAGCGGTAGATCCGGTTGACTCCCGCCCACCCATGGCGCTTGAAGGCCCTTTCAACGAAGAGCGACCCTCCGGTATAGGGAAAGACCATCTTCACCGATATCACCCTGGGGATCTTCCTGAACGCCGGCAACTTGAGCATCGCGCGCATGCGACTGCGCCGGTGCGCGGTCTCCCCGGTGACCAGCCTCAGGCGCCCCTCTTTGGCCCGGCCGTAGCGCCGGCCCACCGCGTAGATGCTCATGGCCAGTACCGCGTCACCCTCGACCAGCGCGCGCGCCGCGCTGGCCCGATCGTTGCCGCTGAACATCCCGATACGGGTCAGGCCCAGATGTTGGTCCTGAATGGCGTGCACGTACTCGTGCACTGTCTGGGCTTCCTTATCGATGCGCACCTGGCTGCTGCTCGCCCGCTTCGCGCTCGGCACCAGCGTAAAGCGGCGTTCCTCCGGCGCGTAGAAGGCGCCGACCGCGCCGCTCTGGGCCCTGAGGCGCACGCCGGCAAGATCGAAGTCCGGCTTCCAGAACCCGAAGGCTGCGTACAGCGCGGTAGCCAGGCGCAACTCGCGCTTGACCCCGGCCGCCTCCATCCTGCGGGTGAAGTGGCGGTAGATCTCCGGCCGGGTCCTCTTGCACCAGGGGGGATCGTAATCCAGCTTGAAACCGCGTATCCGCTCCGCTTCCCCGCGCAACCTGGCCGTCTCGGACTTCTCGTCCGCAGTCATCTTGCGCGGCACGGGAAGCAGTTCCGGCTTCACGCGATCGGCCGCCCTCGCGACACCGCCGACCGCAGCCAAGGTCAAAAGGCACGCGGCCGCGAACCGACCAGAACGGTTCATGGCTCTCCTCCCACTAATTCCATCTATGGTGACTGTCCCGTATTTCGAGCCGGCCCGGTCCTACTGCCCCTTCTTTCTGTGCTCCTCGGCCTCCTTGATCAAGCCGCCGATCCGGCAGAAGAACGCCAGCAGGCGATGCTCCTCCTTCGTTGGCTTGGGCAGGTAGAGCACGTAGAGGTTGTAGGTATCGCGAGCCTTGAGGCTCGCCCACTTCAAGGGGCTGTCCATGTCCAGCCCGCCGCGCTTGGCCCGCAGGTTGATCTTCTCGTCGTCCGCGGTCGTCACCCTCCAGGTCACCCCGGGGAACAGCGGGTACTCCATCTTGAAGGGCACCTTCTTCGGTCCCAGCTTCTTCACGGCGGCCACCACCCTGGCGCGCAGCTTGGGCAGGCCCTCGAGCCCCTCGCGCAAGGCCGTGGCCGGGACAGCGTACTCGGTCCGGCGGAACCTGCGCTCGAGGGCGCGAACCCGCCGGCCGGCCTCCAGGAACTTGCCCGCGGTGGCCTCCTTGACGACCAGCGCAGCTTCGGCCTCGTAGGCGGTCTTCATCCCGGTCTTGATGCCCTTGATCTTGTCAGCGACGCCCGCCAGCCACTTGGCGCTCTTCACCGCCTTCTGCAAGTCGGTGTAGACCTTTATCGCGTCGGTGAACTGGTCGTTCTTGACGGCCTTCTCCGCCTCCGCATCGGCGTCCTTGATCAGCTTGTCGGCGGCGCTCTCGATCTCCCCGGCACGGGTCTCCGCGGCCTGCCCCTCAGCTGTCATCTCCCCGGCATCGGTCTTCCCGTTGGTGAGCACGAAGGCGGTCAGCACCTGCGCGGCCTGGACGTAGTCCTGGGCACGTACCAGCGCCTCGCTCTTGGTTAGGGCCTCGTTGTAGGCCTTGCGCCGGTCCTGCGCGCTCCGGGTGGTCATCAGCTTGCGGATTTCGGCGATGCGCTCCCGGGCCGCCCCGGCGGCATCGGTCTGGTTGAACTTGTCGACCGCCAGGATGCGGCGCTGCCACTCCGTGATCCAGAGCCCGTACTTGCGGGGGTTCTCCCGTTCGTACTTGCGGCACTGCTCGATCACCAGATTGATGTCGGCCTGCAGCGCGTTGTCCTTTCGGGTCTTGACCAACTGGACGATCTCCAGCGCGCGCTTGGCTTCGGGACTGTCGGCGTGACTGGCCAGGATCTCCTTGGCACGCGCATCGGCCTGTGCGTCCATGTTGGCCTTCAGGAAATTCTCGGCCTCCTGGAGCAGCTTGGCGGGACCGGTACCCAGGGGCGGTGGCGGCGTGGGGTCCTCGACCTTGGTGCCCCCGCCGGTATTCGGCTTCGACTTGTCCTTCATGGCCTTGACGAAGAAGTAGGCCCCGATGGCCATGCAGGCTGCCAGCAGCAGAAGGACCGCCATCACTGCCAGATTGGCGACGGGCCTGCTGGTTCGCGCGCGAGCGCGGACCTCGGCCCGCTGCTCGGTCACCTGCGCCGCTTCGGCGCCGGCCATGATCGAGCTCTCCTCCGGGTCCAGACGCTCGATCTCGGCCTCCTTGTCAACGCTGGCCTTGCCCAGATCCTCGAGCAGCCGGGTCATGTTCTCGTAGCGCTTCTCGGGGCTCTTGGCCATCATCCGCTCGACCACGAAGCAGACCGACTCGGGCACGTCGGGATTGAGGTGCTGGATGGGCATCAGCTTCTCGTGCACGTGGGCCCTGAGCAGCTCGGTGATGGTACTGCCCTTGAAGGGCGTCTTGCCGGTGAGCATGTGGTAAAAAGTGGCGCCAAGTGAGTAGATGTCCGCCCGCCGGTCGATCGACTTGCCCAGGGCCTGCTCGGGGGCCATGTAGTGCGGCGTACCCAGCACCCTCCGCAGGCCGTCCGCGGTGGGAGCCAGCGAGACGTCTTCGAAGCTCTTGGCGATACCCAGGTCAGCGAGCTTGACGATCCCCTCGCTGGTAAGCATGATATTGTCGGGCTTGATGTCGCGGTGGATGATGCCGTTCTCGTGCGCGAACTCCAGCGCCTTGGCCGCCTGGTTCACGATCTCCAGAGTCTGCTTGAGGGGCAGCCGGCCCTTCTCCTTGAGCAGCGCCTTGACGGTGGGGCCGTCGATGTGCTCCATGCTGAAGAAGTAGCGCCCCCCCGCCTTGCTGACGTCGTGGACGTGGATCACATTGGGGTGGTTCAGTCGACCCGCGGCCCGCGCCTCGCGGATGAAGCGGTCGATGAACTCGCTGTTGGCGCTGTACTTCTCGCTGAGCACCTTGAGAGCAACGGTGCGGTCCATGGAAACCTGCCGCGCCTTGTAAACCACGCCCATGCCGCCCTCGCCCAACCGATCGATGATCTGGTAGCCGGGAATCTCGAAGTCGATCGGCTTGCCGGCCGAGTCGCCGACGAACTCCATCACCGTGTCGCCGATAGAGATCCTGTCGCCGAAGGACAGCTGGGTATCGCCGGCCAGACGCTCCTCGTTGAGGAAGGTTCCGTTGCGGCTGGCCAGATCCCGAACGTAATAGTGATCGCCCTGCTTGAATATCTCGGCGTGGTTCCGGCTGCTCTTGGGGTCCGCCACCGGGATATCGCTCGCCTTGCGGCGCCCCATGGTGAACTTCTCGCCTTCCATGACGTATTCCGCGCTGGCGTTACGCCCCTGGCGGACTATGATTTTCGGCATTGCCCGTTCCTCGGGAGGTTCGTAAACTGGCTTCCCGCCGGATTCTACAGCCAGGTCCGAAACCGGTCAAGCTCATTCGTATCCGGCACGGTTCAGGAATAACTGCCTGCCTCAACCCGTTGACGCAGCGTGAGTAAGGAAAGTCTTAGGAGGATTTGAGCATGAGCGACGCGGAACTCAGTACCGTAGTTGACACCGCAAGAAAGACCGAAATGGACGGCCGAAAGTTCTACGCACGAACGGCGGAGAAGACCTCCAACCCACTCGCCAGGAAAATGTTCGAGTCCCTGGTCGCCGCCGAAGAAAGCCATCTTAGGTTCATAGATGAGCTGGCCAGGGGCGAGTTCAAGGCCCCACCCTACGACCACGAGTTCTCCCGCCACCTGACCACGGTCTTCTCGAAGGCTGGCGGAGACGTCAAATCCCTGGCGGCAAGCACACCGGACGACATCGAGGCCCTGGACATCGCCATCGGCATGGAGGACGAGTCCATGGCCTTCTACCGCCGCTACGCCGAGACCGGCGTCAGTGAGCAGGTCCGGGACTTCTGCAAGCGCATGTACGCCGAGGAACAGGATCACTGGCGCATCCTGCAGAGCACCAGGGACTACCTCGGCGACACCGGCAACTGGTACATGGTCCAGGAGGGCTGGAGCTTCGACGGAGGCTGAGACCGGTTTCTGGTTCCGCACTGAATACCGGCAACAAGCTGACCACTCGCACTCAACCCGGAGCCCTGTACCCGGAACAGACGGGGTATCAGGCCGTTCCTGAACGGCCTGCTACGGCCTGAAGTACTTCGGGCAGTCAGCCCGCGCGGCCTCCCATGCGTTGTCGAAGGCCGCCGATACGCACTCGGGCACCGGGGCGGCACCACAGGCGACCTGGTTCTCCTCCGCGTGATCGAGCTTCGAGGCGCCAATTATGACGGCGTCACCGGCTGACGCCTTGAGCATCGAGTCCCGCGCCAGCCAGCGCAGCGCGGCAGCGGCCTCGGCGATGCCCCGGCCCTCGCAGGCCCGCGCGACCTCGGCAGCCGCCGTTACGTAGCTTTCCTTCCAGTAGCGATCCACATAGAAGCCGTATTCCCGGAACCGACCTTCAACCGGGGCGATCGCCCGCCACTCGTACCGGCCTGAGAGCACCCCGCCGGCCAACGGGTTGTAGGCGTAGAAGCTGAGCCCCAGCGCCCGCAGGCACGGGAACAGCTCGCGCTCCACGTCCCGGGTGATGGCGTTGTACATGCCCTGGTATACGGCCGGCACCGGCCAACCCTCGCGCCGGCAGGTGTGCACGATGTCGGCCACCTGCCAAGCCGCGTAGTTGCTCAGCCCCAGCGCCTCGAAGAGCCCGCGCCGGTGCAGCCCGGCGCAGGCATCCAGGGTCTTCTCGATCGGTGTGTCCAGATCCGGCAGGTGCAGGTAGAAGAGATCAACGGATTCCAGCTGCATGCGCTTCAGCGAGGTTTCCAGCTGCATGGTGACCGACTCGGCGTCCAGCCGCCCGGTTACCTGCGGGGCGGCCTTGGTGGCCACGCGGTAGGAGTCTCGCGCCCGCCCCTTCAGCAACCGGCCCAGAATCTCCTCGCTACGGCCCTCGCTGTACACGTAGGCGGTATCGAGTTCCACCCCCCCGCGCGCGAAGAAACCCTCGACCATCTCGGCGGCTGCGGCCTCTTCCACCTGCTGGCCGAAAGTCATCGTGCCCAGGACTACCCCAGGTACCGATACGTCCGTCATTCGACGCTCCTTCCACCACCTGCCTCTGCGCGCTTCAAACCGCGCGCGAGCAATGCTATGCGACCCGCGCGAACCCGTCAATTGCTGCGGGCCAAAGAGCAAACCGCCCTTGACGGGCCGGCCGGGGGCGCTACACTTGGTTCGCAGAAGAGATGGATGAGAGTGTTGGCCTGCATGTGGCAGGCGAGTTGGCGGTTTTCGAGGCAGCGGTACCCGGGCTGCGGATCCTTCCGTGTCGCCTGAATCCCAATCGAAACAGCTGACTTTGCGCCCGCGACGGCCGTCCCGTCGCAAGCGCGACACCCTCAGGCAGCTGGCCCCCTTCCCCGGCTGCCTTTGAGGCGGTTAGCCCTTAGCGGCACTGACACGCAGGAAGGGGCGAAGGAGTCAGAACCATGGCAGTGAGCAAGGAACGCCGACAGGAGGTAATCAAGGACAACCGGATCAACGAGAAGGACACCGGTTCCGCCGAGGTCCAGGTCGGGATTCTTACCGAGCGTATCAACGACCTGACCAAGCACTTCGAGACGCACAAGAAGGATCACCACTCGCGCCGCGGCCTGATGCTGATGGTCAGCCGGCGCAACCGACTGCTCAAGTATCTGCGGAACAAGAGCTACGATCGCTACAAGACGCTCATCGACAGACTCAAGCTGCGCAAGTAGTTCAGTGCCACCGGGCAACGCCCGGCGGCCGGCGCAGCCACCAACAGACTGAAGGAGAAGCAATTTGGCAATTACCGTTGAACGCGAAATCGGCGGGCGCAAGCTGGTCCTCGAGACCGGCGATCTCGCCAAGCAGGCCGCCGGCGCCGTCATGGTCCGTTGCGAAGACACCGTTGTCTTCGCGGCCGTGGCCGACACCGAACCGCGGGAGGGGATCGACTTCTTCCCGCTGACCGTGGACTACCGCGAGAAGGCCTTCTCGGCCGGCAAGATCTTCGGCGGGCGCTTCTACAAGCGCGAGGGCCGCCCCACCGAGAAGGAAATCCTGACCATGCGGATGATCGACCGGCCCACGCGGCCCCTCTTCCCGGAGGGCTACGTGCGCGACGTGCTGATCACTGCCATGACCCTCAGCGCCGACGACGACCACGACCCCGACGTTTACGCCATGGTCGCCGGCTCGGCCTCCCTGGCGGTCAGCAACCTGCCCTTCCTGGGCCCGTTCGGCGCGGTGCGCATCGGCCGCGTGGGGGAAGAACTGGTGGTCAACCCCACCCACTCCCAGCGCCTGGAGGGCGATCTCGACCTGGTAGTTGCCGGCACCGCCGACAGCATCGTGATGGTCGAGGCCGGCGCGAAGGAGGTTCCCGAAGACGTCATGGTCGAGGCTCTGGTCAAGGCCGGCGAGGTCTGCCGCGAACTGGCGCTCATGCAGAAGGAACTCGCCGAGAAGGTAGCCGTCGAGAAGGTCAGCGTCGAGCCTCCCGACAGGTCCCTGCTCGAGGAACTGACCCCCAAGTACCTCGACCGCGTGGCCGAGGCCTGCCGCACTCAGGGCAAGATGGAGCGCAAGGCGGCCCTCAAGGCGGTCTGCGCCGAAGCCGTCGAGGCCCTGGTAGACGAGGCCAACCCCGACGCGCCCACCAAGAGCCAGATCCGCAAGTGCTTCGACGAGATCCAGAAGGTGGCCATGCGCCGCGACATCCTCGAGAAGGGGGTTCGCTGCGACGGCCGCAAGCACGACGAGGTCCGCCCCATCAGCTCACAGGTCGGGCTGCTGCCGCGGGTCCACGGCTCGGCGGTCTTCACCCGCGGCGAAACCCAGGCGCTGGTCACCACCACCCTGGGCACCGCCGGCGACAAGCAGATGGTCGAAGCCCTGCACGAGGACTTCGAGATGGACTTCCTGCTGCACTACAGCTTCCCCAGCTTCTGCGTGGGTGAGGTCAAGATGCCGCGGGGTCCCAGCCGTCGCGAGATCGGCCACGGCATGCTCGCCAAGCGCGCGCTGGACTCGGTGCTGCCCAAGGACGACACCTGGCCCTACACCATCCGCATCACCAGCGACGTGCTGGAGTCCAACGGCTCCAGCTCGATGGCCACGGTCTGCGGCGGAGCGCTGAGCCTGATGGACGCCGGCGTGCCCATCAAGGCACCGGTGGCCGGAATCGCCATGGGGTTGATTTCCGAATCCGGCAAGACCGTGGTGCTCAGCGACATCCTGGGCGACGAGGACCACTTCGGCGACATGGACTTCAAAGTCGCCGGAACCAGCGAGGGCATCACCGCGCTGCAGATGGACATCAAGCTCAAGGAGGGCCTCAGCGCCGAGTTGCTCAAGAACGCCCTGGGCCAGGCCCGCGAGGGACGCCTGCACATCCTCGGTGAAATGGGCAAGTCGCTGACCGCGCCTCGCGAGCAGATCAACCCGCTCGCACCCAAGATCCTGACCATCAAGATCAACCCCGAGAAGATCGGGAAGGTGATCGGCCCGGGCGGCGCGACGATTCGCGGCATAGAGGAGGAAACCGGCGCGGAAGTCACCATCGACGACGAGGGTATCGTCTCCATCGCCGGGGCCACCACCGAGGAGGCCGAGGCCGCCCGCACCATCGTGGAAGGCCTGACCGCCAACCCCGAGGTCGGCAAGGTCTACAAGGGCAAGGTAAAGGGCATCAAGGACTTCGGCGCCTTTGTCGAAATCATGCCCGGGACCGAGGGACTCCTGCACATCTCCGAGTACGACCACGGCTACGTCAAGCACATCGGCGATCATCTCAAGATGGGCGACGAGGTCGAGGTCAAGCTGATCGAGGTCGAGGAGCGCAGCGGCAAGCTGAGACTCAGTCGCAAGATCCTCATGGATCCCCCCCCGGAAGGTGCAGAGAACAGTCGTCCTCCCGAGGAAGGAAGCCGTCGCGGCAGTGGTGACCGCCGGGGCGGACGGGGGCGCAGTGGCGGACGCGGCCGCGGCGGCGGTCGCGACCGGCGCTAGCAGGCCGTTTTTCAACGGCCTGCTTCCCCGGGCATCACAGGGAAGCGGCCGGCAGGCGAGGAACTCGTGCGATGACGGCAATGAAGCTTTCGACCGACGAAAGGGGCGAGGTCACGGTCGTCACCATGTCCGGCGACCTCGAGGCCCGGGAAGTCGACGACTTCAAGTCCTACATGGACGAAGTGGTCGGCAAGGGCCCCACCCCCAAGGCCGTGCTGGATGTCTCCAGGGTCACCCGTATGACCAGCTACGTGGTGGCCCTGATCGGCTTCTACAACGCTCAGTTCAAGCAGGCCAAGGGCAAGCTGGTGATCGCCGGGGCCAGGACGCCCGCCCAGCGTGCACTCGAGCTCAGCGGCCTGACCCAGGTCGTTGCCTCCGAGGACACCCTTGAGGACGCCATCGCGACCGCCAAGAGCTGACCTTCCCGCAACCGCAGTCCAGGGGGCGACGGCGCTGGCGCCGTCGCCCCTCTGTCTGTCGGTGCCAGTCGATTGGAATCGCGCACCACATCACAGTAAGGAGGAACGACATTGAAGATCGTAGTGCTGGACGGACACACCCTCAACCCCGGCGACCTCTCCTGGGCAGGACTCGAAGCGCTCGGAGAGCTGACCGTTCACGCGCGCACCGCTCCCGGGCAGCTTCTCCCGCGGGCCGCGGGGGCGGAGGTGGTTCTGACCAACAAGACCGAGCTGGATTCCGGGGCCCTCTCCCGGCTCCAGGACCTGAAATACGTGGGAGTGCTGGCCACCGGCTACAACGTGGTCGACCTGGAGGCGGCGGCCCTCAACGGAGTCACGGTCACGAACGTTCCGGCCTACAGCACGCCCAGCGTTGTCCAGACCGTATTCGCGCACCTGCTGGAGCTGACCCACAACGTCGGGGCCCACAGCGCCACGGTCAAGAACGGAGACTGGAGTTCCTGTGAGGGCTTCTGTTACTGGCTGCGTTCCCCGGTCGAGCTCCAGGGGCTGACCCTGGGCATCGTCGGCTTCGGGCGCATCGGCCGCCGCGTCGCCACCGTGGCCCTGGCCTTCGGAATGAAGGTCCTGGCCCACGATGCGACGACCCCGGTTGAGGTTCCCGCCGGCGTCGAGGCCGCCGAACTCGAGCGGGTGTTCGCCGGCAGCGACGCGGTCACCCTGCACTGCCCCCTGACCCCCGGGACCCGCGGCCTGGTCGACGCCGAGATGCTCTCGAAGATGAAGCCCTCCGCCTTCCTCATCAACACCAGCCGGGGCCCCGTGGTGGACGAGGCCGCCCTGGCCGAAGCCCTGAATTCCGGCCGGATCGCCGGCGCCGGCGTGGACGTGCTCACCACCGAGCCTCCCCCTGCAGGCAACCCGCTGCTCTCGGCGAAGAACTGCAACATCACCCCGCACATCGCCTGGGCCAGCAAGGCGGCGCGCGAGCGGCTCATGGAGACGGCCGTCGACAACGTCAGGGCGTTTCTCGAAGGCTCGCCGCGAAACGTGGTTTCCTAGTCGCCGAACGAATCGAAGGAGGAGACGCATGCCTTTCGCAACCGAACCCGATCTGAGCGGCAAGCGCGTCCTGATCACCGGTGCGAGCAACGAGTCCGGCCCGTGCGTGGCCCGCTGTTTCGCCGCCCCGGGATCGCGCCTGGCGCTCGCCTGGCACTCCGACCATGACGCCGCCGGGCGCGTCGCCGACGAATGCCGCGAACTGGGCGCGGAGGTCCACCTCTTCCAGCTCGACCTCATGGACATGTCCAGCTGCGAGCGCCTGGTCGATGATGTCTCGAGGAGACTCGGCGGCATCGACATCGTCATCGCTCTGGCCGGCACCGGAGCCAGCTACACCCCGCTGACCGAGGTGACTCCCGCGCAGTTCATGAACTCGCTCCAGGGCCAGGTGGGCGGAAGTTTCGTGGTGGCACGCAACGCCGCGCGGCACATGCCCGATGACGGCAGCGCGCGGGTGATACTAATCTCCGCGACCAGTTCCGGCAAGTACCACCACGCCGGCTACGGCTTCGCCAAGAAATGCCTCAACGAGCTGACCGGCTTCCTGGCCTGCGAACTGGCCGCCTCCCGAATCACGGTGAACACGCTTGTCCCCCAGCTCATCGACCTGGAGTCGATTTCCCCGGAAGCCCGCGAGAAGCGCAGGCGATTCACTCCGCTGGGCCTCATCCCCCATCCCGAACAGATCGGCCGCATGTGCCGGGTGCTGTGCTCGCCGCTCTTCGACATAGTCACCGGCGAGACCATAACCCTCGACGGCGGCTACCGGCTGAGGCCGCTGGAGGACAAGTAGCGGCTACGGCACGCCCGCAGCGAAAGCGAAACTCCCCGCCAGTCCGAGGTCCTCGAGCGCCTGGCGCAGGTCCACCTCCAGACTCGCGGCCATCGCGCCGTCAACAGAGACGCGGAACTCGACGCCCACCTTCAAGTCGTGCCCGGAGCGCAGCTTGGGCAGCACCTTGGTCCCCAGGCGGTTCCAGAGTTCGGGCGGAATGTCTCCTGAAATGCGAAGCGTCCTCGCTACGGCTTCAACCACACGTTCGATCTCACCCTCCACCTCCGAGATTACGGGTTCGGAGGGCGAAGGCGCTCCTCCAGTGATGGCCTCGGCTCCCATCGCTTCAGTGGCAGCACTTCCTTCCGCAGTCTCCGCCTTCGCCGATTTGCGGGTCAGCAGAAAGACCCCGCTTTCAAAGCCGACCTCGTCCGGCGAGACATCTTGCTCGAACCATATCCGCTCAAAGCCCCCATCCCCCTTCTGGACGGATGCCAGCCCGAAATCCCCCCTGAGCACCCATTCGCAGATTCTTCTCCGCAGAACGGAATCGGGATCGAGCAGACGCGTCAGCGAACCATTCAGGAAGCTCTGCCGCAGGCTGGTCAGCGGCCAGGCACCCGTCTCCTTGAGCGCCGGCGGCCAGTTGCGTTCGACATAGCCCGCCCCAACGGATTCGTTAAGCAGCGCCCCGGACCTGAGCGCGGTGATGACCCGGCCGCAGAGCGTCTCGGAGCCGCTCGAATGTCCCGCTCCGAGGTCGATGGTCTTGAGGCCATCCTTTTCGCGGGCGTCGGCAATGACCGCGAAGCGGTATCCACCCCAGACCTCGTCGCGCGCGGCCTCCTCTGCATCCGAAACTTTCGACTGCAGCTCTGATCGATCCGCCCGGTCGAAGTCCCCGCCAAGCGTGCCTTCGGCAATCTCGCGAGCAACCCGCTTCCAGGCCAGCCACATCTCGACCTTGTCGCGAAGGTCCCGCCCGGGTTTCTTGAGGCACCAGACCAGCGCTCCCGGATAGAGTCTGGGCGCCTTTCCGCGCTGCCGGGTCCACTCGGCAATGCGCTCGCGAAGAGTGCCGCTCCCGGACCACTCGTGTTCCGGATCAACCAGTACCATCGTCAGCCTGGGTGAGTCCTGAACCGCGGTCCCATCAGCAGGGAATGGGACCAGAGGCACGCCGGCGCCCTTTTCGAACTCCTTCTGGACCAGGGAGCGGATCGCCGGCTTGATCTCGGTCTCCTCGTCGAGCGAGGCCCGCCGGTCGTTGACCACCTTCTTCATCGTGGGCTGGTGGCTGATCTTGAAGCCGTCCGAGCCTACCCGCCTGATGAAGTAGGATTTGTCCTCCAGCGAGAATGCGGCGGTGTCTACGGAAGTGGTGTCCACTTCCGGCTCGCCCAGGGCGAAGCGCAGTTCGGGCAGGTGCGCGACCTTGTCGACCTGCCCTCCTGACGACTCGAACAGTATGGTCGTACCCACCCGCCCGTGTATGTTCCGCAGCGGCCCCTTCGTGTCGGCATCCAATGCCCGGGCGTGGGCCTGTGCGCCTGAAATGTCGGAATCGATGGCCGCCACCAGTCGCGATTCGCCAAGTTGGCCCAGTACCACGCTCCGGAATTCGGGAACTTCCAGCGGAGCCGAACCCAGGGTGATAAGCGGCTCGGTACGCGCCTTGGTGAATCCCTCCCGGTAGGCCCAGGAGATCCACTGCGCGAGCATGGCCAGAGTTCCGCGCGTCTGCTGGTATTGCGGAAGCGCCTGCCACTTGCGCTGGAATACGGACAGCGTCGCCGGATGGAACGGATAGCAGGCCTCGAAACGCCCGCGGAGGAACTGGCGGGCCTTGTTCTCTGTCGTCGCGCTGTCCACCGCGGTCCACTCCGGCGGCAGTTCGGCCCGTCGTTCAAAGCACCAGTCGGCGTACGCCTTGGACACCTTGCGGCGGATGCGATCCGAACCGGCGTCCTCGAAGAGGCGGCGCCGGATTACCTCGCTGATCTCCGCTTCGTCGTTGGCGATCAGGTCCTTGGCCACGCGGCGGACCACTTTGGTGATCTTGTCCTGCCACTGCATGTCCCAGTCGGTCATCTCGACCTGGCTGCGCGGCAGGCTTATCATCGCCGCGCCCTGGGTCGTGCCCGTGGTGGCCACGGTCAGGTTCTGGACAAAGGCGTGGAACTTGTCGGCCATGTCCCGATGGCGGTTGAGGTAGTTGAGCACCTCGTCAAAGAGGAGCAGCACCGGCCCTTCGGCCGCCTTGAAGACCCGCGCCAGAGCGTCGGTCCCCGGCGGCGTGGTCTTTGCCGAGGCGCCCAGTTCCTTAACGCCCTTATCACCAGCCAGTTGGCGGGCGACGTCAATCCAGGGCGTTTCCCGGCCCTTCTGGGGGTCCCAGGCGTTGCCAACGAACGCAGCGACCCTGGCCCGGGGCACCTCACTGATGCCCGCCTCTTTCAGCAGCAGGTCGATCCCCGGGTATTTCGCCGCTTCGGGACCGTTCGAAGCGAGATGATAAAGCGCCGTCAGCGTGTGCGTCTTGCCGCCGCCGAACTGGGTTATCAGCGTCATCACCGGCGCGGTGTTCGAGGTCTGACCCGAGAGTCGCCGCAAAACCATCCCGGCGTGTTCGCGTAGCGCCCGCGTAAAGCACGTCCGGGCGAAGAACTGCTTCGGGTCGCGGTAGTCCTCTGGCGCGGTCCTCCCAACCACCTGTTCGAGGTGAATGGCGAACTCGTCCGGATTGAAGGACCGGCCCTGCCGGACTTCCTTGCGGGGGGTGGCGACCTTGTACCAGGGTTCTAGAGCCATGGTGCATTCACCTCACTGTGCCTCGTCTATGGCTGGCGCGTTGGACGCTTGCTGCCCGCCGCCCAGCTCTTCCAGTTTCGTCAGCCACTCACTAAAGTGGGGACAAGCCGCCCGAATGCGGTGAAGCCCGATGGCCTCGGCGACCATCGGTCCCACCGTAGGCTTGGCGCCGCCGTATTCGGGGATTTCTGCAATGATCCGCTTCGATGGAGCGGTTGCCTGACCGTCGTCAATCAATTCGGGCGATTCGTGCTGATCCGCCACGGACGCGAGCGAATCGATGGCGCCTTGTCGATCTGAGTAGAACTCACCGAACTTAGCAACATCAACGAAGAGATACGCCTCGTACTCGTGCAGCTGGATGAAGGGGATAAAGCGACGGTCGCCTATGTCCTCGGACCAGGACTTCTCCAGCATATCCACGCGAGCGTAAGGATCGCTGCGCAGGACTTCTGCCTCTCCCCTGCCGGGGAAGTCAGAAGGCAAGGCGTATAGATCCACCATGGTTGTGAAACGCGCGTCTGAGCCCGCATCCTCCTTCAACCGGCGAACCACATCGTCTCTCATCGGACCGTACTTCCGCCACCCACCGCGATGCACCTGCCTGCCCCGCCGGGCATGGGCGACCAGCACCGGCTTGTTCAGATAGACACCAAACGGGGCCAAGTGCTGCTTCAGGACCGTGTCGGCGAAGGTCTGTTCGGTCTGGCCCTCGGCGAAGAGGTGCAGGCGCATCAGTGCGGGCCCCCGCCCATCACGTTCTTCTCCCAGACCTCGCCGAGGCTGTACTCCTCCAGCCAGCTACCGAGAGTCTTCTCGCTCTGTCGCGCAAAAGTTGAGGCTTGACCGTCGCGTTCGACGACGACCACATCATCCGGTTCGAAGCCATCAAGGAATGTGCTCGACTGCGTGCTGATAATCACCTGGGCGTGCTGCGAGGCGGCCTTGAAGAGCGACGCCACCGAGTTCAACGCGTAGGGGTGAAGCCCCAGCTCCGGCTCGTCGACGACCATCAGGTCCGGCAGTTCCTTTTCCGGCTGGAGCAGCAGCGCCACCAGACACATGCAGCGCAACGTGCCGTCGGAAAGCTGGTGCGGACCGAACACCGAGTCGGACTCCACGTGCCGCCAGTTCAGCATGATGTCGCGCTTGCCCTGGCCTTCGGGCTTGAGGTCAAAGCTCTTGAAGAACGGCGCAACCTGGCGCACGGTGCGCATGATCCGCTCGTAGACAGCCGGTTCCTCGTCTCGCCAGCGATGGAGCATCGCCGCCAGATTCCCCGCATCCGGCATCAGCCAGCGGTTGTCACCTACGTAGCAGTACTGGCGAACCCTTGCGGTGGGCGAGGTGTCGTGGAAGTGGTAGACGCGACAGTGGTTCAGTAGGTGTCTGAAAACCTTTGCTGTCGGCTCGCCCCCATCGGCCTCGTCCCCGATGCGGGTTTCGGAATGGCCGGCCCCGAGTTCGACGCACTTCGGGTCGCCCACCCAGCCATCCTGCAGGAACGACAAGGTCTCCTCGGCAAACACCAGAGCGTCGCCTGCAGCATGGAACATGCGCATGAAGTAGGTGTCAAGACCGTTGTCGGTCTTGAATTCGAGAGCAGCTTCGAGCTGCGGCGTCACCTTGGGCCCGAAGTGCAGGTTGCCCTGCGAATGGCCGGTGCTGGCGATGAACTGCCGCAGCCGCCCGCCCATCATCTCGTTCAGCAGCTTGAAGAAGGCCACAAGGTTGCTCTTGCCCGCGCCGTTGGCGCCGATCAGGACGTTCAGGGGCCGGAACTCGAGGTCCAGGTCCTTGATGGACCGGAAGCCTTTGAGCTTGAGTCGTTTCAGAAGGGCCATGTCTTGTACCTCACTCTTCTTCGACCGAATCGACTGGATTGCTATCTTCGCTTCTGCCTTCCGGAGTGTTTCCCTTTGTCGCCGCAAGAAACAACTCGAAGTCGGCGTCGTCGTCCCAGAGCTCAGAAGCCTTGCCCCACAAGTCCTCAAGCCGCCGGATGGGCGTGACGCCCTGGGCGGCAGCGAGACGGGCTAGTTGCACATCGTCATGCCAGAAGTCATATTGTCTACACACTACAGCGGACCTCGTTTCCCGTCTCCGAATCAAGGCAGGCGAATTTCCTGTGCTGCACAGTGCGTGCCGAAGTCAAGTCTCGTGCCGAAGGAGCAGTTCTTCGACAAGCTTAACTTGCTTCCTAGCATCTCATCAAGATCCCTGCCGGCTTGAGTACTTCCTCCGCGCCCGTTCTTGGTCTCAAAGACCCACAGTTTCGCATTCCAACCATTCGCGAACAACACAGCCCCATCGCATTCAGCAACAGACAGCGACTCACCGGCGCGGGGCTCGCGACGCGTGAAGACTACCCTTCCCAGGCAGATGAGCGAAGCTTTAGGAAATGGACTTTGCAGAGACATGAACTTAGACAGGTGGCGCACTTCGGCCAACCGATCCTTGTGAACATTTCTGGTGCGTTTGTGATGCAGAACGCGGTTCACAATCCGCTTGCACATCTTCTGTTCTGTTACGCAGAAGCAGGCAAAGCCATTTTCAAAACCGTCTTCCTCGATCTCTACTCTGTAATCAGACCCGAAGGCACAGTACAGTGCGCACTTCATGACTGATCGGGAGTACCTGTCGTACTCGCGCACGCCCAGAAACCGCGGAATCTCCTTTTCGCGGAACCTGGAAACGAATACCCGCTCCTGTTCGGCCATTCGCATTATTGCGAACTTGAAGGCCTTGGCACTACTGCTCCCTCTCTCTGGCGTGCCTTCTGGAAAGTAAACAAATGCCGTATCGGTCGAGTGAGGCAAGATGCCTGGCATGGATACGACTACGTGCTTCCCGCACTTCTTCTGGATGCTGCGCTGCAAGCTGATTGGGCTCATCCGTTGTCTCTCGACCTGGGCGTAAGGCTCCGAAAGTCGGCAAACGAAGTAGTGCGGTCTCGGCCTGGGAGTGTATTTGCCCGGATCTCGACGGAGGTTGTCGATCACTTGAGCCACGCTTCCGTTCGAAGCAGCATTCTTGAGCTTCTTGGCAATGTGCGGATACCGGACACGTTCACACTCCGAAGCGGCCCATCCCGCTTCAGGAGATACATAGACCGTCTTGGCGAGATGAAGGTTGAGCGCATCCAGGAGATCTCTGTAGTCAGACTCCTCGGTCCTAAGCAGGGCTTGGCTGAAATCCCTTGCGCCCAGTAGGACAGTATGCGTATTCAGGCTCAATCCGATCGGAGCGTAATGAAGGTCAAGTGCCAGATAGGCAAGCCGTCGGATGGTCGTATATATCCTGCCTAACTTCTGCAGCGCCTTCTCTCCGCTCGTGTTCAACGTCACCAGCAAATCCAAGGCCTGCTTCTGTAGGCTGCTTTTCCCCGTGAATTCCCTGCAACGATGGATGTAGAGCATTGCCAGGACATTGTAGAACCTCCCCACTTGCTCAGCCTTGAGGATATTCTCGGCAAGTTCCCTGGCTTGGAGCGGCAACTCCATCAGGAAGCGATTCTTGACGGAGGACTCTTCCAGGACTGCACGCATAACCAACCGTTCAGTTTCGAAGGTTCCCATCAGGTGGCCGCTATTTGCCAACAGGCAGACGCTCTGCAGTACGCCCTGCGCGGAGATATCTTCCTGCAGGGGCAAGTACTTGGATACATTTTCCGCAGAAAGGCCCAGCCCCTTGTCCCCACGCTTGAAGGCTTCAAGCAGATGGAGGAACAGAACGATGTATTCCCATCGCGTGTGGTGCGCACCTTCCAGTATCTCGCACAGCTCACCCAGATGCCGAAGTCGCTTAAGACGCCTGATTTCGCCAGCCTTGCCCAGGACATCATAGACATCACCTGCAAACCCATAGAGTCTGATACGCAACTTTCCCAAATGCGGCATCAAGTATTCGACAACCCGGCCCCTGTCTCTCCCGTGTCCCGGGGCACATTTCGGTGTGGTCTTTGCCGCTCCCACGAACTACTTCTCCCTCTACCTCGGCACCGCCAGCAGCATCGCGTCCAGCAGGCGCTTCTCTTCCGAGCCCATAGGATACAGCGCGGAGAGCGCGTTGGCCAGTCTCAGGAAGTCGGGGCCGCGGTCCGCCTCGGCCTTGATGAGCTGGCGCAGGGCGTTGGCCTGGCCCCCGGCCTGCAGGAGCATGGCCGCGTGGACCCGGTCGAGAGTGGTGGCTTCGAGCTCCTTCTTCATCTCGACGTCGCCGGGAATCGCCGCCGCCTTCCGGGCTTTGCCCCTCCCTCGCCGGCCGCGAACCTGGGGAGTCTTGGGCTCTTCCAGTTCCGGGAAGAGCACGCCCTGCAGGCCTCTTGCCGGGTCCTCTTCGATCCAGTCGGCCACCGCTTCGGCACCGTCGCCGCCGAAGAGCTGCTTGGAGCGCTCGGAAACGGCCATCAGGCGCACGACGCCCTTCTGGGTCTCAATCACCCTGCCCTCCCACTTGGGCAGGTCGATGCCCAGCGGCTGGGCGAAACGCCTGACCACGTCAAAGACCAGGCTGAAGCCACCGGACTTGCGTCCGCCGCCTGCGTCGGCCTCTTCATCATCGCCATCCGAGGAGGAACTCGAAGATGAAGATCTGCTCTTCTTGCCATTACCCGCCTCGGTCGCCTGCAGGGTCCAGAGGAATAGCGCGGTGAGCCGGGCGTCCTCCTCGACAGCCCCGGCGGCACCGTTGCGCGCCACCGCCTCGGCGGTGCCCAGCACCTGCTCGAGAGCCGCACGGCCGACCACCTCCCAGACCTTCTCAAGGTAGACGGCCAGCTTGACCTCGTCGCCTTCGGCGGTCTCGACCTTACGGTAACGGCTGAAGATCTCCAGTGCCGGGCCGATACAGGCGAAGACCAGGTCCGCGCCGCGCACCCCCTCGCCCTGCAGGCGCTCCATCCAGTCGGCCACGCGCGGCGGGAGTTCGCGCAGGACGTCGGTCCAGTCGCCGACGGGGGCGTCTTCGGGGCGGGGGCGGCAGACCAGGTGGACGCTGGTGGCGAGGGATGCAGTGTCGCGGGCATTAAGTCTCGCCCCCATCTCAGTTGCAACAGGCCAAGAACCGGTAATCGTCCATCCACCGGTAATCATACCGGTCAGCAGCGATTCCCACCCTTCCGTTGTCTTGTGAGCAAACACAACCGAGCCGATGCCATCCGACAAAAGAATCCGGCGGCCTTCTGCAAATGCACTACCCATGCCTCTTTCGTAATGATCAACATCCTTCTTCGAAGTACTGAGCCCGTGAGGTCGATCAACAACGATCTCACAGTCTTTGGGAGTTGCGCCCTCACGACTCGGCCCTTGAGAAGAAGAGGAAAGCGCACGCTGAAGCCATACGTAGAAGAAATCTGAAAGGTGCGCATACGGCACTGCATCATAATAGGGAGGATCGGTAAACCACACGTCGGCTGTCTCATCTGGCAAGGGATGCTTGGCTGCGTCAGCCGCTTGGATTTGGCCAGGCGCAGAACCAACCCATGCGACCACAGCCTTGATCCCCCATTCCAGAGCACCATCATAGTTTCCACTGCTGCCCGAATACGGGAACACCTCGCAGTAATCCCACACCATTCCCAGAGCTTGTCGCCCGAATGTATGATTTACTTTTTCGCCCGTAAGATGCCACGAGCATAGCGAGGACCAGTAATCCGCGCACCGATCAACAACAAGTGCCAGCATGTCTTGACACGCCTCTTCTTGAGTATGTGACCGGTCTCTTACGTGTTTGACGAGCGAGACTAGGGCAAGCTTCTGTCGTGCAGAGAATATGTCTCCCCATGTTTCCATGCCGTAAAGGGGCACGCTGATTCGACGAAGCTCATTACGTGAAATGAGTTCATCTGGGATTGGGCTCGCGCGCCCTTCCCCGTTGCCCTCCCACTCACCACAAATTAATCTAAGCCTCTTCTGGGCTTCCCAAATCGCCAAGTAATCGCGCCCACTTGCCTCCCTGTAGCCACGTCCTCGTTTCACTGTGTGCAGCGTGACCACGGCCGTCATCAGCGCACCGCCAGTGCGACGTCCCTTACCGTCAAACACCACATCGGCCCCACCCCGCTGCTCGCTGAGTTGGGTCCGGACGCGTTCCGGGGGCAGGACCGTGCCGCAGCAGAGGCAGGTGGCCTTGGCCCGCGTCACGGTTCCGCCATGGACTTCACTGTCGTTCTTCGGCTCGAAGACCTCGAACTCCACGCGGGGCGGCTTGCCCTTTGGCCGTATGACCTTGCAGCGCAGCGCGCGCTTGCGGCTCTTCTTCTTGCAGAGCCAGAAGGAGCGCATGAGGGGGATCTCCGCGCCGCACTTGGGCGACTCGCATCTCACCGTGCGGGCCCAGAGGTATGCGATCGGCGTCGCGCCGTCGGGGTCCTTGGGATAGAACTCGGCAAGCTCCTTCTCGGCCTGCTTCTTGATCTCGGCGCCCACGCGCCGGAGCTCGTCGGCCAGACCCGGCCCGTGGCGGGGAATGTCCTCGAGCATGACCTTGAGGATCAGGCAGGCCACCGGGTTCAGGTCGCTGGCAAAGGCCTCGCAGCCCACGCGCAGAGCCTCCAGCGGGATGGACCCGCCGCCGGCAAAGGGGTCGACTACCAGCGGAGTCTCTTCCGGATGCGCGGCCTTCACCAGGCCGCGGGCGGTTTCCAGGAACTTCTCGTTCGCAGAGTTATCCCAGTTGGCGAACTCGGCGATGAAACTCAACAGCGACGCCCGCAGCGACATCTCGTCGCCTCCCGGTGCCTTCCAGGGCAGCATCGAGCCACCCAGCAGGCTCCGGGCCTCGGCCCTGAAATCCTCGGGACAGTCCTCGTCGCAAGGATCGGGCAGCAGCAGCCCCAACAGCATCGCCCGGCAGGCCGCCAGCGGACGGCGCGCCCACCAGAGGTGCAATGTGGAGGGGTGGCCGTGGCGGATGGACTTCTCGCGGGCGGAGTGCCGGGAGACCTCCGCGATGGGGAAGTCGACTTCGGCGAGGCGTTTGCAGGTTTTGGGGATCATGGGCTTTCCTGAGTGGTGCTCACACACCACCAACCAGTCTCAGTGTTCGCTTCACGTAGCCCTCCAACTCGTCATCGTCAATCGGCTCGAGCGCGGCATTTGGATTCTGGGCATGATGGTACTTCTTTGAGAAGTCATTGATGGCCTCTAACTCAGCCAGATCGCTCTTCGCATGGTCCAACCCGGTACCTGAATTGGCCGCACGAATCCTTTCCAGAAACTGCCCCAACCACTCACCACTGCTGAAGTGTCCGGGAAAGTGACTTCGCAGCATGCCTTCCAAGAAGGGCCGTATCGCCGTAGCTACGGCACGGGGTTCGCCCCTTTTCTCTCGATAGAAATCCAACAATGTAGCGTAACTTCGCAAATAGGTGCTTTGGGTTTCTGCCTCAATATCGAACTCGGCAACAACCGTCCCGTCGCCGGCTTTGGACAACTGGAGCACCTTGACGTCAGTATTGGCCGAAGGGCAACCGTCAGAGAGGAGTTTCAAGAAGTGTGGGTCATGCGACAGGACGATAATCTGACGCGATTGACTCAAGAACCCCTGGATCAACTGCTGCGTGCAGGTGCGACGAAAACGGTCGAGGCTCGTAAACGGATCGTCAAACACGAGTATCTTCCGGCCAAGTTCAGAATCCTGCTTCAGCACAGCTAGAAAGAAAGCCAGTGCAAGTGCGCTCCGGTCGCCGGAACTCAAAGCCGTCTTGAAACACGGGGTCCCGCTTGGTGTTCGCGCGTCCCCCAGGTCCAGTGCAGTACTGTTGATCTCTATCTGATAGTGAGAACTCGGTGTACCTCCCGTGTAGCGGGGGCGTGTGTTCGTGATCCGGAAACCGGCGTTGAAATGGTCAAGGTAGTCGTTAATGGACTGTTCGTAGGCACAGATAATGCTTGCACAGTGCTGGTCGAGTTGCTGACGGATACTCTCCTTTTGACGCTCGATGGCCTCCTTGGCTGTCAGAACAGATTGATAAGCCTCGCAGGCGGCAACGGCATCCGGTTCAAACCTCTTTTTGCGGGCCTCCAGTTGCACCAGTTCGTTCCGCAACGACGTCACGTCGACTGGTGAAGCGACCGACGCCTTCTGCTCTTTAACCAGCACGTTCGCCGCATCCACGGCACTGTTGTAGGCAGCAACGGACGGATGCAGGGCCTCGACACCTCCAAGGGCAGCTGTGAACTCCTCTTCCAGCGCAACGGCTTCGATCGGTCTCTGTTGTTTCCTTTCCGCTAGAGCAAGACAACATCTACTTAGAGTGGCGTACCTTTCCTGAATGTCCGCGAAGGACACCTCCGGCAGGTTAATCGTCGTGAACTGCTTCCAGAATTCGGCAAGAGCGGCATTGCCTGCGAAATGCTGCTGAGTGGTGGCAAGTGCCCCCTCGCCTATAGCATCCTTGACGCGACGCGACAGCTGCGCGACCTCCTGTTTCAAGCCTGCATAGCCAGCACTGAAGTGGGAGCGATATGCGGCGAGAAGATCGTTGACGGCTACGCCTTGCCCGCAAAAGGGACACAGGCCCCCCTTAACAAACTTCAAGCCTTTGGATAGCCAGGATTCTCCCTGCGGACCCATTTCGTGCCGGGCGATCTGTTGTCGCACCTTCGCTTCGGCATCCGCTACGACATCTGTCAGTTGCTTGTCTAAGACTGCAGCGAAATCCTGTGGCAGTGAAGGAAGCTCGACTCTAAGGAACAGTCCTTTGGCGTGGATCTCTCCAGACCTGGCTGCAGCTCGTTGCCGGGCACTCAGATCTTCTGTCTTTCGCCGAATCTGGTCGTCGATACCGACAACCGGTTGCCACTGCAGGTAATCGTCCACACTCATTCCATCCGGCATACACTTGGATACAGCGTCCCTCTTGCTTCGCAGTTCGGTGCTCGCAGTACGGATCTGTCCGTCCAGCGTCTCGACCTGCCGGGCGAGCTGTACGCCTTGCGCGCCCACGATAACGCGGTACAGATTCTTCTTGTGCGCATGATCGACATAGTCCCCCGAATACACGTTCTCGTTCACGAATACAGAATCAAAAATAAGAATGTCCCGATGCTCCCGATCCCAAGTGCCGTTCGCGAATCTGTGGTTATTTCCCCCAATTCGGAAGTGCACTTCTTCTGGGGAATCTGTGCCAAGCGTCTTGCGCTCCGTGATGAATTCCTTCTCGCCCGTCTTCAACGACCGGAGTACGGCACACAGTGTCGTCTTGCCGCGCCCGTTGGGTGCATAGAATAATGTCAACCTGCCAAGTGTCACATCTCCGCTTGCTGCGCAATCTGTGAATCGACCAATGCTTCTGATGCGGACTATCTTCTCAAGCATTGTCATCTCCCGAGTGGGCTGCAGCGCTCCCCTCGCCCTCATTGACCAATAGTGTCCCGGATCCATCTGGGGTCGCGCCATCATCATTCATGTGTTTGCTCTCCCCCACCAACTCCGGCGCCGTCAACCCCCGGAGCGCGGTCTCCACCGGCTTGAGGGCGGGGACCTCCGCGCCGGTCGCCGCGCCGAGTTCCTTGAACCTTCGCGCGGCGGGCAGGACACGGGCCTCCATGGAGCCCACGGCGCTGTTGTACGCCGAGCCGGCCTTCTCCAGCCCCTTGCCGATCTCGCCGACATGGTCGGCGAGTATCTTCATGCGCTCGTAGAGCTGTCGGCCAAGATCACTGATCTCGCGGGCGTTCTGGGCCACCTGCTCCTGGCGCCAGCCGTAGGCCACCGCGCGCAGCAGGGCGATCAGCGTGGTCGGCGTGGCCAGGACCACGCTGCGTTCCAGGCCGTCCTCGATGATGCTGTGATCGGCATCGACGGCCGCGCCGAAGAAGGACTCCCCAGGGATGAACATGACCACGAATTCCGGCGCATTCGTAAACTGTTTCCAGTAGGCCTTGTCAGCCAGCGAGTTCATGTGCGTACGGACCTGGGCGGCGTGCCGGTTCAGGGCCGTCTTGCGCTCCTCGTCGGACTCGGCGGATACCGCATCGAGGTACGCCTCCAGCGACACCTTGGCGTCGACGACTATTTCGCGTTCGGAAGGGAGCCTGACCATGAGATCCGGCCGCAGTCTGCCCCCCTCCCCCGCACTGCTGACCTGTTCGGCGAAATCGCAGTGATGGGACATCCCCGCGAGTTCGACCACGCGGCGCAGGGTCATCTCGCCCCAGCGGCCGCGAACCTGAGGCTTGCGCAGAGCCGTGACCAGGTTGGCCGTTTCTTTCTGGAGCTGCTGCTGGCTGGTGGAGAGCAGCTTGAGGTGCTCGCTGAGGCCCGAGTAGGCTTCCTGCCGGTTCTTCTCAATGCCCCGGACGTGTTCCTCGAACTTCTTCAGCGATTCAGAGAGCGGCTTGACCACGCCCTGAATGGCCTCCTGGCGCTTGCCCAGGTCCCCGCGGGCGTCGCTCAGGACCTTGTCCATGGTCTCCTTGGCCAGCTTCAGGAATTCGCCCGTGCTCTTGTTCAGCGTGTCCCCGGCCAGGGCCTTGAAGGTATCGGCCAGCTTGGTCTTGGCCTCGTCGAGGAGCTTCTTCTCCTCTTCGAGCCGGCGAACGGTCTCCTCCAACTGGGTCTCGGCCTTGACCCGGGCGCTCTTCTCGGCGGCCAGGCACTCGCTGAGGCCGGCGGTCTCTTCGCCGGCCTTGCGGTTCTGCTCCCGCAATTCCGCCACCGTGGCCTCGAGCCCCGAAGCACGGCTCTGCGCCGATGACACCTGGCTACCGAGTTCCTCGACCTTGCCGGCCACGGCCCTGGCCGCCCGGGCGGAGGCGATGAGCCAGGTCACAATGGCGCCGAGGACCAGGCCCGCCAAAGCGCACAGGGCGTAAATCACTTCTTGCCCTTCCGCTTGGCGACCCTACTGCCTCTTGTTTTCGCCGGGCTCTTCTTATGTTCCTTCTGCTTCCTTCTTCGGGCGTTTTTGGTAGCGAACGATCTGGTGCGGCGCTTGCCACCTTCAAGAAGACGACCTCCTTCAAGCGCTTCCCTCGTCCGCTCGATCTCTGCCGCCAGTGCATCTTCGTCAGGCAGCGTTGTGCGATACTCGGCTGCCATTACCTTGGTGGGCAGTTCATCAAGCGCGTACTCGGCAACAGCTTCGTCCTTCTGCGCGCAGAGAATAACGCCGACCGGCGGGTTTTCGCCTTCCCGGACCCAGTGCTTGCGAGCGTAGCTGAGGTACATGTGCATCTGGCCCGCATCGGCGTGATTGAACTGGCCAATCTTCAAATCAATTACCACCATGCAGCGCAGCGAACGATGGAAGAAGAGTAGATCCACGCGGTACCACGCGTTCCCGATGCGGAGTCGCCTCTGGCGCCCGACGAAGCAGAAGTCATCTCCAAGCTCAAGCAGGAATGTCTCCAGGTGTCGGATCAGGGCCTCTTCGAGTTGGCTCTCCGAGTATTCATCTTTCAGATCCAGAAACTCCAGAAGGCAGGGGTCCTTGATCGCCTCCTCGGGACTGACAAGATCCCCAGCCTGCTTCTTCTGCCCCTTGGCCAGCATGGCGGCCTTGTTCCTGGACATCGCGGTCCGCTCATAGAACTGGGAGTTGATCTGGCGGTCGAGCTGCCGCACGGACCATCCGCCCCGCAACGCTTCCGCCTCATAGAATCTGCGGGCGTGAAGGTTCTTGACGGAAAGAAGCCGCACGTAGGATGACCAGGGCAGAGGGAACACCTCTGAAATACGCGACACCGTCGCGTGTTTTGCCACCAACTGCCCCCCCGACAATCTACGCGACCCTGTCGCGTAAATCTGGTCTTGGGGGTATTCCAGGTAGAAAAGCCGGAAACGTTGCAGGTTGTCGACACCGAAGCCCCGGCCGTAGCGCATGGTCAGATCGGCTGAAAGCTCCTTCAGCAGGGCTTCCCCGTAGACGGCCCTTGTCGTTCCGCCCTGTTCCACTTCCACGATCCGCCGTCCGATGAGCCAATAGGCGGCTGTCATCGCCGCATTCACGGCCCTGACCGCCGACCTTCTGGCTTCCTCAATGATGCCGGCTACATCCTCAAGCAGAAGGCCGTATTCGGACCCCCTCCGAGGCTTCCGTCTTCCCGAGCCCGGCGTCATCTTCCCCTGTCTCCATATCCGGGATCTTCATCCCGCACCTCCATCGGCCGCGTCATCGCATTCACCGACAGGTAGTAGTGCGCCACCTTCGAGACCTCGTGCCACTCAAGGCGCGCGGGGTCCTGCACGGGCTCCTGGAGCGCCGGCTTCTCATCGCAGTTAGTGACGATGTAGAGCCAGTAACAGTCCCGGCGGTCCTCGGCAACGCGCCGCTCGTTAGGCGTGAGCAGGATGGTGCCGGTTGCGGCGCCAAGGCCCTTCACCTCGATGAGCCGGAGTTCGCCCGAGCTCAAATCCAGGCTGGTGACGTCGTATCCCAGGTTCTTCTCGTGAACGTCGTAGACCTGGCGCCCCCGGGCGCGCTCGTGCTCTATCACTACGCGCATGGCGGTGGCCTCGGTTTCCAGATTCTGGCGGAGATGTTTGACATCCGGAGCCTCGCGCTCGGGATGCGGCAGGACCAGCACGCTGGTCAGCAGCTCTACCCCCTGGAGCGACAGCGACCGCTGACGCTCGAGTTCCTGCCGGCGGCGGTCGCGCCGGGAGAGGAGTTCGGCGTGGCGGCCTTCGGCCTGGGCCAGGCGGCCTTCGGCCCCCGGTCTGCCCTTCTCCTTGTCCTCGCCGGCCTTGCCGATTTCCTCGTCGGCGCGCTGCAGCAGTTCGGTCAGCGACAGGTCGACATGCTCGGCGATGCGCTCCACCTCGGCAAGGCGCTCGCGCCTCGTTTCTTCGATGAAGGGCTGCAGGGCGTGCTGGTGCAGCCAGGCGGTCGGCTCGGGGGCCGAAGCGACCTCCGGCAGCGGATCGGCTACCTCGACGGGCGTGAAATTGCCAAGCATGCCCGGTTCCCGCAGGCGTTTGTCCCCGTCCTCGGCGGTTTCGACGGCCAAAAGACGTTCGTGGACCACGTGGCCGAGACCGTCCACCACACGAGCGCGATAGAAGTCGATCCTCGCAGGACGGTCGTGCTGCAGAGAGTAAAAGCATGCGCCCTTTGCGAAGCTTTCCCGCGCCAGTTGCAGGGTATGCCGCCGCAGGGCTTCGAAAAGCGGATGACCGGGAGTTACCCACTCCAGGCTGTTCTCTTCGGCAGCATCCCGGTCGGCGGAACAGCGCGGGTACTTGTTGGCCAGGGCCGGCAGCTTCCAGTCAGGGTCGCGCTCATGCCGGCGCAGCACCTGAGGCGTGCGCGCTGGCTCAAAGGCATGCTGAATGCCGCCCAGGGGTTTCATAGCGAAGGGGACAAAACCGGCCGCCTCGCGCATGAACCGGGCGATGGTCTCGGGAACAACGCGTCGTTCCTGTGCGCGAGCCCGGCGCTCGACGAGCATTTCGAGGTTGAGCTTCTTGGAGGCCAGGCCCTCCAACGCATTCTGACAGATGGCCCGGAACTGCCCCTCGTCCACATCCCGAAGCAGGCGGTCTTCCAGATCGGCGTCGCCGAGCCTGCCGGCGTAGTAGTCGCGCAGTATGCGCTCGACGTGCGCCGCGGGCAACACCTCTCCGACGACGTTGAACACAGCATCGTCATCGAGCGCATCCCGGATCTCCTGGAGCTTGTCCAGCAGGCGCTGGAGCACCCGGCCCTCGATGGTGTTGGTGGCCACGAAGTTGAAGATCAGGCAGTCGCTGCGCTGGCCGTAGCGGTGGATGCGGCCCATGCGCTGTTCGAGCCGGTTGGGATTCCAGGGGATGTCGTAGTTGAACAGGATGTTGCAGCACTGGAGGTTGATCCCCTCCCCCGCCGCCTCGGTGGCGGCGAGAACCTGTATCTTCCCATCGCGAAACTGCTGCTCGGCGAACAGGCGCGTCCCCGGTTCGTCGCGCGAGCCCGGCTTCATTCCGCCGTGTATGCAGCCGACATCAAAGCCCCAGGACTTCAGCTTCTCTACCAGATAATCCAGCGTGTCCTTGAACTCGGTGAAGATAAGCAGGCGCTTCTCCCGGTGGTCGAAGAAACCCTCCTTGTGAAGCAAGTCCCGCAGCTTGCTGAGCTTGGCCTCGGCCCCCGAACCCTCGACCTCAGCGGCCCTTCCAGAAAGTTCGCGCAACTCTGCCACTTCCTCGCGAACCTGTTCGGCGTTTCCAGCCAGGGTGATGGCCTCGAGAAGTTGCTCCAGGCGCTCCCGGGCAGTCTCCTCCATCTCCTCGATCTCTTCTTGATCTGGCAGGTCCGGCGGGGCCAGACGCGCGAGCTCCTGAGCGCGCTTGAGCCCCTCTTCCAGCCTGCGCGCGCGATTCTCCAGACTGCGGCGCATGGCGTGGGTACTGGAGGCCAGCCGGCGCTGGTAGAGCGACATGAGAAAGCCCACCGCGCGTGCGCGGGGGTCATCGCCCTGGGCAGCAGCCCGCGCGCACTGACGCTTCACGAAGCGGGTGACCTCACGATAGAGCTCGAACTCCGGACCGTCCATCTGGAAGTCGACGGTGTGCGGGATGCGTTTCGTGAAGATCCTCTCGGCCGCCCAGGTCCCGTCCGGGCGCCGTTCGGGGAAGTAGACCATGGCTTCTTTGGTGCGCCGCAGGTAGAAAGGCGCGCGACGCCGTTCCATGGCCTCGCGTATCGATCGCACGTCGGCGTAGGCGTCGGCATCCAGAAGCTGCAGAAACAACGTGAAGTTGACCGGGTCGCCCTTGTGCGGCGTTGCCGTCAGGAGCAGAAGGTGGTCGGACGTGTCCCGCAGGAGTTCGCCCAGGGCATAGCGGGCCGTCTTGCGCGCCGGCGGCGTCCAGGACATACGGTGCGCTTCGTCGACAATCACCAGATCCCAGCGAACCTGCTTCAGCCCCGGCAGTATCTCGTCGCGTTTGGCCAGATCCAGCGAGGTGATAACCCGGTTCTGTTCCAGCCACTGGTTGACGCCGAACTGGTCACGGATGTCCCCGCCCTTCAGAACCAGGAACTTCTCGCCGAACTTCTCCTTGAGCTCCCGCTGCCACTGAAAAGCGAGGTTCGCCGGGCAAATCACCAGAATCCGCTCGGCCAGCCCGCGAAGCTGCAGCTCGCGGATGAGTAGCCCGGCCATGACCGTCTTTCCTGCCCCGGCGTCGTCGGCCAGTAGAAAGCGCACGCGCGCCAGCCGCAACAGGTTGTCGTAAACTGCTTCCAACTGGTGCGGCAGGGGGTCGACACGAGAGATCGACAGTCCGAAGTACGGATCAAACTCCCAGGCGATGCCCAGAGAATGGGCTTGCAGGCCGAGACGCAGGAGGCATCCGTCGCCACCGTACATTCGCGTATTATCAAGTACTTTCAGGGCGGAAATATCCTCGTCCGATAGCGATGCCCTCCGGAAGCGCTCAGAACGGGTTCCCACAAGTCCCACAGACCACTGGCCACGGTCAATCCTCGTTATGGACTCCACCCGCATGGGTTCGTCGAAGATGGAACCGGTCACGACCTGACCAGCACCAAGCGGGTTCTCTTTGTCAGCCAAGAAGAACTTCTCCCGAAGCCTGAAGCCCTGTCACACTTCCCACCTGTCCCCCGTCCTATCGCTGTTCCGGCATGCCTGCAACCGGTTCCCGGCAGTTGATGTTACCCCTGCTGCAACTAGCCGTCAAGAATGACCTCAGACCGTATGGGGTCTCTTGCCTTTACTTGAAGAACCGCAGCACACGCTCCCGGGACGATCTTGCTGAGGGGACTTTCTGGCTTCAAGATACGTCCTGGCCGGTCAGAGTAAGGACCCGCCCGGCCCACCTCAACCACATTTGAGGCTCGACCTCCGCTGGGCTGCGGTATATTCGAGTCAGCAGGTTGTCCCACGCATTCCGGCGCCGCTTGCGGGAGGTCCAGGTATGCGCAAGACGTTCGCAATCACCGTCTCCACGGCGGTTCTCGTCGCGGCTTCCACCGCCGCCCGGGCAGCGCAGGAACTGCCCTTCAAGGTGGAGCAGAACTGGTGGCTGCACCTCTGCGGCAAGGCCGACCTCCAGGGCCGACTGGCCCGGACCGTGCAGGGCGAGGGCACCCTGTTCTGCAGGACGCTGCTACCCGCGGACGCCAGGATCGAGCTCCGCGCCGACGCCGGCGGCCACAAGAGCGGGCGCAAGAGCCTGCTGGTCCGCCCGGCGGACGACAGCCAGAGGAAGCTGGACTACCTCCACATCCTCTACGCCTGCGACACCCCCGGCGCGGCCATGCCCAAGACGTCATTCAAGCGCGACGGCGCCCGGATCACCGTAACGGTGGGCGCCTTGACACACACCTTCGAGGACTGAGCCGCTCCGGGACCGTCGGCTCAGGGCTCAGGGCTCCGGAGGTCTTTCGCTCGCTGTGGCCTGGGCGCGCCGGCCGGCCCTACCGCCGCCTGCCGAAGATCCTGAGCAGGAACAGGAACAGGTTGATGAAGTCCAGGTAGAGCGCCAGGGCGCCGAGGATCGCGGCCTTGCGGCCGACCTCCGAGGCGGCGTCGACCGACTGACCGATCCTCTTGATCTTCTGGGTGTCGTAGGCGGTCAGGCCGACGAAGACGCCCACGCCCAGGTAGGTGGTCACCCAGTAGAGCATCGCGCTGCCCATGAAGATGTTCACCACCGAGGCGATGATCAGTCCGATCAGCGCCATGAAGCAGATGTTGCCCAGGCTGGTCAGGTCGCGCTTGGTGAAGTAGCCGTAGACGCTCATGGCCCCGAAGGTGCCGGCGGTGACGAAGAAGGTCGAGCCGATCGACGCCGTGGTATATGCCAGGAAAATGACCGACAGCGTCAGGCCGTTGATCCCCGCGTAGAGCAGGAACATTCCGATGGCCACTGGCGCGGAGACGCGGCCTATTCCCCACGAAAGGGCCATGACCAGCAGCAGTTCACCGATGATCAACCCGAAGAACAGGCCGCGGTTCATGACTATGGCTTCGACCAGGGTCGGCGTAGTGGCCACCAGCATGGCCACCGCGGCGGTTAGACCCAATCCGAAGCACATCCAGGCGTAGACCCCGCAGACGAAGCTGCGCGTCGCCAGCTGCGACCTGTCGAGTTCGAGCGATCTCACGTTGGCCATAGTCCACCTCCGGGCAACTGGCGGCACCCTCGCCGCCTGCTGGCCCCGGATTCTAACCCCATCGGCCCGGTCCTTTCCAATCCCATTCCGGGCCGCCGGGCCTGCTCACCCTGGAAGCCTGCGCAGGAATCAGACCGCCCGGGCCGCGCCGTAGTCGTGGGACGCCAGGTTCCTACCCGCCCCGTCGGAAACCCTGCCGCCGGCCACCAGCGGGCGCGCCTGCAGGCCGATGATCGCGCAGTCGCCGTCGAACTCGAGCCCGCCGGAGAGCGGCACAGGTTCCCGGCCCTCGAAACGCACGGCGACCTCGACGCACAGGCCCTGACCCCAGGTCACCCGCACCCGCTGCGCGCCCCGGGGCGCCGGCAGGCATTCGAGCACCGGCTCCGGGACCTCGCCCTCCGCCGGGAAGAGTCCCCACGCAAACGTCGCTTCGGCATCGGCCTCCGCTGAGTAGACAGCGGTGGTGTTGGGCTCCTTGACGTTGTAGGTCGAGCTGTACCAGCCCTGGATGCCCGGCTCCTCCCGGCCCCGGACCAGCTCCAGTTTCCAGTCCGGTCCACCGGCGGGCGCCAGCAGCAGGTTGGCGGCGCCGGCATCGGTCGAGCAAGTCTGGAGCCCGGCGGTTTCCACGGTACACTCCGGGTGGAAGTGCCAGAGCGCTTCCAGCCTGCGGGGCCAGTTGCTCGAAACCCGGTCGAAGACCAGCCAGAATAGCCCGCGCAGGTAGACCACCGCGCGCGAGTGGCGGGTCGCCGCCATCGCGTCGAAGCCGCCCTCGAAGTCACCCCTGGCGTAGTCGAACGCGGGGTGAACGCGGTGGTGCCGGGTCAGAACCGAACCCCGTCCGGAATCGTTCTGGCCGAGCCCGTCGACCAGCACAACGTTGTGAGCGGCCGAGCCCTTGAAGTAGTCCCGCCAGCGGTCTGACTTGTAGCAGTAGCGCCCGGAGTCCACCAGCAGGTCGCGGCCACCGGCCGCGATCGACAGGTGCAGGTTGTCGTAGTGTCCGTGCCAGCCGCCGTGAGGCCCGGCATCGAAGTATCCCCAGTGGGCCTCGCGCCCCCAGCCGCTGCGCATGACTACCTGGCCGGAGTCGGGCCAGACCCTGGAGGGCAACCCTTCCGGCTGCTGACCCTGCTCTCCCAGCGAGGCCAGAAAGGCCCAGTCGGGGCGCCCGTATTTGCCCGCGGCCTTCTGCAACGCCCCCCGGAAGCTGACCCGGTCGGAGTCCGCGCTCAGCGGACCCGCCCCGTCGGGCCGCTGGGAGTAGGCCACGAAGTCCCACAGCCGCTCCAGGCCCTCGACGTACCCGGCAGGCATCTCCCGCCCCGCCCTCCCGGCCAGGTCCGCCATGTCCTGGAGATTATGGGTGGCCACGTGGTGGTAGCAGGCACTCATCTCGTCCTGCACCCCGTCGGGATACACCTGGCGCTGCACCTCGGGGGCGATGCCCGCCAGCGCGAAGTCGAACCAGCTCTTCGATTCAGCGAACTCCGGCCAGTAGGTCGCGGCGCTGGCCAGCCCCATCATTTCCATCAGGAAGTGATTGCCCCCACCGTGCAGGCGCATACAGGTGTCCGCGTGATCCGGGATGCTGCTGAGCATCAGGATCCGCCCCGCGGGGCTGAACTCCTCCGCGCCCTGGAAACCGTAGAAGACCGCCGGCCATGAACCGCGCATGCGCAGGCCCGTCTCCAGGCTGCGCCACTGCGCCGATCCGGTGCGGTGGCCGCTGTAGGGGCAGCCCGCCACCCAATCGCGGATCAGCGCGTCGAAGCGCCTGGCGTACTTCGGGTCGCCCCCGGTGCGCCAGGCTCGCAGAAGGGTGCTGAATATGCTGTGCCGGTTGAGCAGCCAACCCCACTCGCGGTCGCCCAGGGGGCCGTTGTGCGCCCAGTTCAGGCCTCCGCCGGCGAGGCGCGGCTGTCTGGCGGTCACCGCCTGGATCGTGAAGGTGTCCTCCAGTATGGCGTCGGCCGCCTTGAGCAGTCCCCTGGCACGGTCCGGCAATTCGCTCGCTGCGCGCCGCGGCCGCGGCTCCCCGCGCAGGTTTTCGGGGCTAACCCCGCCGCGGTAGTAGGCGATCAGCTCGTCGCACGCCGCGGGCCAGTCCCCCTCTTCGGCCGCCCCCCTCACCGCTTCCAGGCCCTCGCGGCCCAGGTCCAGGGCCGCGAAGAGCTTGCGCACCCTCGCGGGGTGGTCCCGGCACACCCCACGGCTGGATGTGTCCTCCCCGCGAACCGCAAGTGCGGTTCCACCTCGAGTCGTTCCCCACGCCCCCGCAAGGCCGTCCCTCATCTCCGTACTGCTGCTGCCTGCGTCCATTTTCCTTCCCCGGTAAAGTCGAGTTTCGCGCCAGCTTCCATCCTGCGTTCGCCCTGCGGGCCGCCGGCCCGCCAGGTCCTAGAAAAGCGCCCTCCCTACAGAAACAGGTACCTGGCCAACAGCGACCTGGTCGCCCTGCTCATGGTCTGGACCGCCGGGATCCGGTATCGGCACTCGTCGGTATCGGTGACCACCGCGCCCCCGTCGGGCAGCTTGGTCACGCCGTCCTGGGAATCCTTTGTCGCGAACTCGCGTTCGCCGCGGTCCGTCTCGGCCTTCCAGTAGAGGTACCCGAAGTCGCGCCGCAGCGCGCGGACCTCGCTGATGCTGGGCACCAGGCAGCTCCCAGTCAGGTGCTGCTCGGCGAGGCGCCGGTCAGCCGGCCGCAGCTTGCGCAGGTCGCGGATCATCCCGATCTCCGGGTTGTTCTCGGTCAGCGCGCAGCGCACCGAGATGTGCCTTTCGGGGTCGCTGATGGGGAAACAGCGCATCAGGCGCACCGACCGGAAAGAGAATTCTCCCTCCAGCGTCAGGCGCAGGCAGTGCCCTCTCGAGAGGGTCAGCGTGGTCTTCTGCGGGGGCAGTTCGCGGAACTCGCCCTCCGCGGCGAAAGGTTCCTGCCAGATTCTGGTTGTGGAACTCATCTTGATCTCTCCTCGGATTGTCTGTTGATCGTGATCTCGTGATCTCTTGATCGCAGCCAGGCGCGCCGTCGCGTCAGGCCGCCGGGACGGTCCCGGCTCCGGACTTCAGCGGAACCCGGTCCTGGCTTTCCACCAGCCCGCGGTAGATTCCCCCGGGCATGCGCATCAGGCTCTCGTGCGTGCCACTCTCGGCCAGCCGGCCGCGATCCATCACCAGGATCCGGTCGCAGCCCCGCAGCGTGGAGAGCCGGTGGGCGATGATCATGGTGGTGCGCCCTTTCACCAGGCGCGCCAGCGCCTCGTGGATCAGCCTTTCGGCCTCGGTGTCCAGTGAGCTGGTGGCCTCGTCGAGTATCAGCACCTGAGGGTCGTGCAGGATCGCCCGGCCGATGGACACCCGCTGCTTCTCCCCGCCGGAGAGCCCCGCGCCGCGCTCGCCGACCTCGCTGTCGTAGCCCAGGGGCATGTTCGACACGAACTCGTGGCAGTCGGCCGCGGTGGCCGCGCGCAGCACCTCCTGGCGGTTGGCCCCCGGCTTGCCGTAGGCGATGTTCTCGGCAATCGTCCCGCGGAATATGAAGGGGCTCTGCAGCACCAGGCCCACGTGCCGGCGCAGGTCCGCGGAGGAAATCGTCCTGGCATCCCGGCCGTCGAGCAGAACCTGCCCCTTCTGCGGGTCGTAGAAACGGGCGGTCAGCCCGGCCAGCGTGGTCTTCCCGGCGCCGCTGCGTCCCACCACGCCGACTACCTCGCCCGGCCGCACCCGGAAGCTGACGTCGCGCAGCACCGGCTGGTTGGGAACGTAGCCGAAGGTAACGTTGCGGAACTCTATCTCGCCGCGGAAGTTCCCCACATCCTTCGGGGATTCAGGTTCGACGATCTCCGGCTTGCGGTCGAGCATCTCGAATATGCGCTGCGCGCTGGTCAGGCTGCGGGTCAGCCACTGCCCCACCTGGCTGAGCACCGACACCGGGCCGTGGAGCATGCCCAGGTAACCCAGGAAGGCCATCATCGTGCCCAGCGAGACCTCGCCGGCCAGCACCCGGCTGCCGCCGAAATACCAGACCAGCAGGACCGAGCTCTGGAACGCCAGCAGCACGCCGGGAAAGAAGACCGCCCATACCTGGTCCACGGCCATTCGCGCCGAACGCAGTCCCTCGTTGTGCTCGGCGAAACGGGTCTGCTCGCGCGGTTCCTGCCCGAAGGCCTTGACGACCCTGATACCCGAAAGGCAGGTGTTCAGGAAGGCGTTGATCCTCGAGCGGGTCTTGTAGTAGCGCTGGTGGCGCGGGGCTATGGACCGGTAGAAGAAGTAGGTGGCCACCGCCACCAGCGGAATCGGCAGCAGCACGTAAACCGCCAGCACCGGGTTCAGCCAGAAGAGCATCGCGGTTATGCCCACGGCCATCACACCCGGCACCAGGAAGCCCCGCAGTGCCTGCCCGATGAAGACGTGCAACTCCTCGGTGTCCTGGGCCACGCGGGTCATCAGCCGCCCCACCTGGGTGCGATCGAAGAACGAGACCGACAGCCCGGTCAGGTGGGCGAAGAGCCTGCGCCGCAGGTCAGTGGTCAGGCGCGAGCCCACTCCCACCGCCAGGCGGCCGTGAACCATGTTGATCACCGCCCGCGTGCCCTGCAGAACGAAGATGCTCAGCACCAGGGGCAGCAGCCAATCGGGGCGCTCGCCGCTGGTCAGCACCCTGTCGATGAGGGTTCTGACCAGGAAGGGTGGAACCAGGCCGATGCCCACCCCCAGCAGGAGCAGGCCGAGGATAACCCCCAGGCGCGCCCGGTACGGCATCGCCAGGCGCACCAGCCGGAACAGCACCCTCCCACGGCCCGTGCAATGCGGGCACTCTTCCGTGCCGGGCTCCAGGGCCCGGCCGCAATCCCGGCACCTGCTGCCGCGGACGCGGCCGTCCTCCTCGAGCTCCGTTTCCCTTCCCTGCGCCAGCGCCGCGATGCGCACGCGCAGCGCGACGAACTCGTCGAACAGCGCGGCGCTGAAGAGCATCAGCCTCTGGGGCAGACCTCCGACCTCAACGGTCAGTTCTCCCCCGCAGGTCAGCGTGTTGGTCCCGGCCCTGGCCGCAGTGCTCAACGGCAGCCTGCGGCGCAGTCTCCAGGTGACCTTCTCATCCGGGTCCGGCAATTCGACCATTGCCATCCCGGATTCCGGCAACCAGCCGTCACCGGGGTCGTCCGCGAGATCGAGTTCCTCGCCGCAGAGATCGTCCTCCATCCCCGGGGCGGGCTCCCTCTCCTGGCGAGCGGTGGGGTCCGGCTCGAGGCATTCGGACGGATCCGGCAACGGCTCGCGGCGCGCTCCGGGCTCCTCCATCGAGTAGACCAAGAGCTGGCTGCCGGTGACCAGCAGCCACTCCTCGCCGTACCGGCCATCGGGCTTGAGATCCGACGCCGCGGCCTCGCGGATTTCCCCTATCGCCTGGCCGTCGGCATCAAGTTTCTTCAGAAGTGAATCGGGGAGCCGTTCGCGCACGTCCCCGAACGGTGAGTCGCTTACGTGGGCAATCATGGGTGCAACTATCCCGGTCCGGCCACAAGCCTGCGGCCGGTCCTAGATCATTGGGCGGGCGCCCGCGGTGCCAGAAACACCGGGCACCGGGAGGCCCTCCCGGTTGGCGTCAACTCAGGTTCGCGGAAAACGGGCGTCTATAGGGTGCTAGGGCGGCCGACCCTCGAAGGCACCGCCAGACCCACCTGCCAGCGGCCGAAGGCCTTCCCACTTGATGTAATCGACGTGGCACAACATCAAATCACGCTGCAGACCGGATGCAGCCCCGCACGAGGGCATTTCCTGCGCCTGCTCCTTGCTGGTATTATAGCACGTTTCTGCGCCTTGCCGCCGGAGAAGAGTTCGGCGGTGCACCCTAAGTTTATGCACCCACAACGTTTACGGGGTGACATTTTTCACACGTTTAACTTGACAACCCGATATGCACCACCCCGCCGGAGCCCGGCGGCCGGTCGTCACTCAACCGCCCGGCTAGCGCCTCCGGAACCCGCCGCGCTTCGCGCGGCTGCCGGGCTTGTAGCCCCTGGCACCCTTCCGGCCACGCTTGTTCTGCGGCCCGCGCCGCACCGGGAAGGAGTTCTCCCTGCCCTGCAGTTCGAGGATCCGGTCGCGCATCCGCGCCGCCTCCTCAAAGCGCAGTTCCTCAGCCATGCGGAACATCTCCTCTTCGAGTCCCGCTATCGTCCGGGCGTTGGCGGCGGCTTCCTCCCCGCCGAAACCCGCAGCCTGCTCCGAGATCTGGCGGGCCTCCAGGATCTCGACGATCCCCTCCTTGATCTCCGAGCGAACCGTCTCCGGCGTTATCCCGTGCTCACGGTTGTATTCCAGCTGCCGCTGGCGGCGGCGGGTGGTCTCCTCGATCGTTTTCCGGATCGCGCCCGTCTCGCGGTCGGCGTAGAGGATCACGCTGCCGTCCACGTTGCGCGCGGTCCTGCCGATGGTCTGTATCAGGGAGGTCTCGCTGCGCAGGAAGCCCTCGCGGTCTGCGTCCAGCACCGCCACCAACGAAACCTCCGGCAGGTCCAGACCCTCGCGGAGGAGGTTGACGCCCACCAGGGCGTCGAACTCCCCCCTGCGCAGGTCGCGGAGGATCTCCACGCGGTCGAAGGCATCGATCTCGGAGTGCAGGTACTTGCTGCGCAGGCCCTTCTCCTCGAGGTACTCGGCGACGCGCTCGGCGGAACGCTTGGTCAGGGTGGTGACCAGCACCCGCTGCGCGGCGGCCACCCGCCTTCCGATCTCCTCGACAACGTCCGTCACCTGGTTCTCGGCCGGGCGGATCTCGATCGGTGGGTCCACCAGCCCGGTGGGCCTGACCACCAGTTCGGTAACCGCGCCGCCGCACTTCTCGAGCTCGTAGGGCCCGGGCGTAGCGGAGATGAACACGGTCTGGCCGGCCATCTGCTCCCACTCCGGGAACTTCAACGGCCGGTTGTCCAGCGCGCTGGGCAGGCGGAAGCCGTGGTCCACCAGAGTCTGCTTGCGCGCCTGGTCGCCGCGGTACATGGCCCGGATCTGCGGGATCGTCGCGTGGCTCTCATCCACGAAAAGCAGGTAGTCGTCTGGGAAGTAGTCGAACAGGCAGTAAGGCCGGCTGCCGGGCTCCCGGCCCGAGAGGTGCCGCGAGTAATTCTCCACGCCGGGACAGTAGCCCACCTGCTCGAGCAGCTCCATGTCGTAACGTGTCCGACTCTCCAGGCGCTGGGCCTCCAGCAGCTTGCCCCTGCCCTTGAGGTAGTCGAGCTGCATGGTCAGTTCCGCATCGATCCCGGCCATCGCCCGTTCCACGGTGCCCTCCGGCAGCACGAAGTGCTTCGCCGGGTAGACGTAGGCCTGCTCGTGCTCCGCGACGATCTCGCCGCTGCCGGGTTTGAACTCGCTGATCCGCGCAACCTGGTCGAAGTCCAGCTCGATCCGCAAACCAAGCTGCTCGTAGGCCGGCCATATATCGACGACATCGCCGCGCACGCGGAAGGTCCCGCGCTCGAAAGCGGTGTCGTTGCGCAGGTACTGGATCTGCGCCAGCTTGGTCAGCAGCGCGCGCCGCTCCACCTCGTCGCCGCGCTCCAGCTTGACCATCATCTCCAGGTAGTCGGCGGGAGAGCCCAGCCCGTAGAGGCATGACACCGAAGCCACGATTATCACGTCCCGCCGCCACATCAGCGAGCTGGTCGCCGCCAGGCGCAGGCGGTCCAGGTTCTCGTTGACGGAGGCGTCCTTCTCGATGTAGATGTCCTTCTGGGGGATGTAGGCCTCCGGCTGGTAGTAGTCGTAGTAACTCACGAAATACTCCACGGCGTTCTCCGGGAAGAACGCCTTGAACTCCGCGTAGAGCTGGGCTCCCAGGGTCTTGTTGTGGCTGATCACCAGCACCGGGCGGTCGAACTCCGCGATGACCTTTGCGGCCACGAAGGTCTTGCCCGAGCCGGTCACCCCCAGAAGAGTCTGCGCTCTCTCACCTCGCCGCAGGCCCCCGGCGATGCCCTCGATCGCCGCCGGCTGGTCGCCGCGGGCCTGGTACTCCGAATGCAGTTTGAAGAGGCCCATCGGGGGATTACGCCCCGCCGCCCGGGCTCACTCCGGCCCCGCCCCGCTCTCGGCCTTCTCGACCTCGCCTCCGGGATGGCGGGCGATGCGATTGCCGCGCAACCTGGGCTTGGCGGCGCCGTCCCAGAGCCGGACGGCGACCCGTTGTCCCCTGCCCTTCCCCGCCGCTCGCCCGGGCCGGATCACGTTGTTGACGAACTCCAGGCGCTCGGTCGCGGGATGCACGCTGATCGCCGCGGCGTTGCTGCGCCGACCGTTGGCCTCGATGCGGTTCTTCTCGAAACGGTTGCGGCTGCCGGCGTTGGATCGCTTCTCGGCTCGGAAGTGGATCCCGTCGCGGGCATTGTTCCGGACCACGTTGGACCGGAAGAGGTTGTCGGTGTCCTTGTGGCCGATGGAGATGCCGTAGCGGCCGTTGTTCTCGATCCTGCAGTTCTCGAAGACGCCGTCCTGCACGCGCCAGCACAGGAAGAGCCCGTCGAGGCCGTTGTTGCGCAGCGTACAGTTCATGACCACCGGCCGGGCCGAGCCGGTCCCGGGATGAAGGCCGAGCCCCGTAACGCGCTCGACGGTGCACGAGTCCACGATACAGTCCTCGTCAACCTGGAAGCTGATCCCGTCCCCGTTGAAGTTGCGAACCGTGCAGTTGGCTATCGCGCACCGCCGGGCCTTGAGCAGGTATATGCCCCCGCCACGGCAGCCGTTGATCCGCGGGTTGGCCGACCCGCTGCCATCAACGACCAGATTCTCGATGCTGCAGTTCTCGAGCTCGACGCCGGATATGACCGGGAAGACGTTGGCCACCCGGCCGCCCTGCTCCGTCGTGTAGTTTCCGATCATGTGGTCGGCCACGTGGAGCGAGCCGCGCTCTATGGCCACGATCCGCGTGACAGTCGTGTGCCACCCGTCGTGCAAACGGTCGGTGACCGCCAGCCCCATGCCCACCTCGAAGCCCTTCGTGCTCCCGGGCGTGATCTTGAGCTGCCCCCAGTCGCAGTCGATCCTGAGGCGGCTTTCGACTCCCGGGCACTTGACCAGTACCGTGCGCGAACCCGCGCCCACCACTCTCACGCCGCCAGCCAGGCGCAAAGAGTCGTTCATCAGGTAGCGGCCCGGGCCTATCTCCAGAGTACCGCCCCCGCGGGCGGCGAGGTGGTCCACTGCGGCCTGCAGGGACACGTTGGTCTCGCCCACAATGTCGCCCTTGCGCCTGCCCACGGTGATTTTCATGGCATCTCCTCTCCGAACCCCGGCCGCCCCGCGCCTCACCGCGCCTGCCCCTCTTGACGGGGCTCCCGGACATGAAGGTGCAGCAAGCTTCGCGGAATCCTACTCCAGGTTGGCGTGCCGCCGGTCCATTTCGAGATCGCTGCGGGCCAGCCGCCGTTTGAGGACCATGGCCACCGAGTCGAGGGTCAGCAGCAGCGCCTGCTCGAAGAGCGAGCCCCCGTACTGCGCCGAGCGCTCCTCGCCGGCGGCGCGACGCCGGGTCGCGCCCTCCACCTTCACAACTACATCGGCCGCGGTTCCCAGCGGGCTTTCCGGGTGCGTCGTAAGGGCGACGACTCCGGCCCCGATCCGGCGCGCCTCCTCGGCGGCCAGCAGGGTCGTCCTGGTCGTGCCCGTACCGCTGGCGGCCACCAGCAGGTCACCCTGGCTGATCGCCGGCGCGGTCATTTCCCCGACCACGTGGACCTGCAGACCCATCTGCGCCAGTCGGCTGGCGAAGGCCCATGCCGCCAGCCCGGAGCGCCCGCGACCGTAGATGAAGACCCGCGGGGCCGCCATGATGCGCTCGACCATCTCCATCGCCGCCTGCTGGTCCACCTCGCGCATCGCCCGGGTCAACTCGTCCAGCACCGTGGCCCGCGCTTCGGAGAAGCTGTTGGGCCCGCTCTTGCCGGCCCGCACCACCTCCAACGCGTCGTTGACCGACGTAACGACGTGGCGCGGGCTGTACTCGATCACCGGGCTGGCCCCGCGCCGCATCCATATGCTGGTCAGTCCGTAGTTCTCGCCGGCCTCCAGGTTGGTCAGGCGATCATCTATGTAGTAGCGAGTCTCCTCCGGCAACGGTTCGCCGAGTTCGCTGAGCAGCAATTCGAAGATCTCCGGTTCGGGCTTGGTGACACCGGCCCGCCCGCTGGTGACGATCACGTCGAATTGCCGTCTGATCCCCATGCGCTCCAGCAGGGGTCCGAGCCACTCGTCGGGAATCTCGCTCAGGATCGCCGTCCGCGCGCCCAGTTCCTTGAACTGCCGCAGCGTCGCGCCTATGCCGGCTTCCGGCGTCAGGGCGTCGAAGAAACGGTCCTGCATGTCCTGCCAGGGCGTGTCCTCGGGTGCCACCAGTTCCCAGAACTCGCGGTTCCCGGTCCTGCCCAGCGCCAGGCGCATGTAAGTCGTCCACATGGGCTCGAAGCCCACCCGGTCCTGGACCATGTTGTAGAGCGTAGCGCTTACGCTCATGCCCTCCTCGACCAGGACGCCGAAGAAGTCGAAGACAACCGTAAGAGGCCTGTTCATGGGGCTCAATACTAGCACCCCCGCCCGACTTCCTCAAGCACCCCGCCGCCTCCAGGCCTGCGAGTCGCGAGCCACTCCCCACCGCGAAGGACGGGACCGCGAACTTCGTTGCACTCCTCTTGATGGCGTACACGTACCCGGGGGTTGGCGACCCGCGCGTGCACGCTTACGTGCCCGCGCAGGCGCAAGCACCCCTATGGAACGCGGTACGGACCCGGCCACTTCTCCTGTGCCCCTGGTTCGCGTCCGCTTGACTCCGGGGCTGCGCAGGTACAAAATGGTCATCGCATAGACGGGGTCAACAGGAGCGAGGTTCTCAACCGCTGCGAGGTGCAACATGCCAAAGATGAGCGTTTCCGAGCTCACCGAGCTCAAGGGCAAGAAGGTCTTCATGCGCGTGGACTTCAACGTTCCCCTCAAGGACGGGAAGGTCGACGACGACACGCGCATTCGCGCCGCCCTTCCGACCATCAAGCTGCTTTCCGAGGCGGGTGCCAGGCTGGTCCTGGCCAGCCACCTCGGTCGCCCCAAGGGAGAGCGCAAGCCCGAGTTCTCGCTGGCCCCCGCGGGCCAACGCCTCGAAGAGCTCCTCGGCCGCGAGGTTCGCGTCGCGCCCGACTGCGTCGGCGAAGCGACCGCCGCCATGGCCGCTGAACTATCCGACGGCGACGTGCTGCTGCTGGAAAACACCCGTTTCCACAAGGGCGAAACCGACAACGACCCCGAGCTCGCCGCGCAGATGGCGGCGCTCGGCGAGATCTTCGTCAACGACGCCTTTGGAACCGCGCACCGTGCCCACGCCTCAAACGTGGGCGTCTCGGCTTTGCTGAAGCCGGCCGCCGCCGGTCTGCTGCTGCAGAAGGAGATCGAGTACTTCTCCAAAGCCCTGGAGTCTCCCGAGCGCCCCTTCGTGGCGGTTCTCGGCGGGGCCAAGGTCTCCGACAAGATCGGAGTGATCGAGAACCTGCTCGGCAAGGTCGACGCCCTGCTCATCGGCGGAGCCATGGCCTACACCTTCCTCAAGGCCCGGGGGCTGCCGGTTGGCGCCTCCAAGGTCGAAGAGGACAAGCTGGGACTCGCAGCGGAGCTTCTGGCCAAGGCCGAGGAGAAGAAGGTGGAGCTGCTCCTGCCGACCGACCACGTCGTGGCCGACAGGTTCGCCGAGGACGCCGCTATCCGAACCGTGCCGGTCGACGGGATCCCCGACGGATGGATGGCGCTGGATATCGGCCCCGCGACCCTTGAGGCCTACAAGGCCCGGATATCGTCCGCCGGCACCGTGGTCTGGAACGGCCCCATGGGCGTTTTCGAGATGGAGAAGTTTTCCGCTGGCACCACCGGCCTGGCCGAGGCCCTGGCCGCCAGCAACGCTACCAGCATTATCGGCGGCGGGGATTCCGTCTCGGCGGTTGAGAAAAGCGGCGTGGCGGATAAGATAGATCACATCTCCACGGGCGGCGGGGCGAGCCTGGAGTTCCTGGAAGGCAGGGAGCTGCCGGGGATTGCGGCCCTGACCGACCGCTAGAGCGGGGACCACCGAGCGGGCGTAGCTCAATGGTAGAGCGTCGGCCTTCCAAGCCGATTATGTGGGTTCGATTCCCATCGCCCGCTCCATGAGCCGCCAGGAGGGTGCCTTGCCCGGCTATGTAGACCGCTATTTCCGACGCCCCCTCGACGAATCCATGCTCCTGCGAGTGGTGGTCGTAAGCGGCCTGGTCAGCGGCACGGATATCGCCAGGTTCTACGCCACCGAGTCGGGCCTCTCCGGCAGCCGCTCGCTGGAGGATTACCTCCATGACCTGGGCCTCACCCCCGAGAAGCTCGACGCCATCAAGCGCGCCTACGTGCAGACCGAGCAGGTCGGATCGGTGATACTCCGCTTCATGCGCTCGCGTGGCGCGGACGACACCAAGATGCGCGCGGCCACCCGGGCGCTGAACGCCTGCGAGACCGCTCAGCTGATGGCCATCAAGAAGGGCAAACCGGCCAAACCTATCGGCGAGATGATGGTCGAACTCGGTCACATCACCGAAGAGGGCCTCGAAAAGATCATCAGCAACCAGGGCATGGCCCGCAAGATCAACCACTACGAAGAACAGATCAGGTTGGAGAAGTCCCTGCCCGGACGTCTCGGCCTTCTTCGGCTGCGCAAGAAGCTGCGGTTCGGCCGCCTCGGAGTCGGCCTGGTATTGCTGGCGCTGTTGTCGATCGCCCTCTTCAACCTCTGGTACCTGGGCTGGCTGGAGGGACGGCCGGACCCGAAGGAGGCCCCGTTCGGCGGCGCCGAATTCAGGCCCGCCGACACCCGCCACAACACCGCTTTGATCACGCAGCACTACGGCAACATGCTCACCGAGCTGAGGTTCGGCAGCATCAGCAACGCCCGGCACTACAAGGCGATGCTCGACGCCTGTTTCGGGGCCCTGGAAGAAGCCGGCACCGAAGTCGACGACAAGGAGCTAGAGCACATCCGCAGGACTTACGACCGGCTCGACTTCCAGAAGGTGAAGGACATCCCCCGCAAGACGCTGCCGCTCCTGACCGCCGAGCAGCTCGAGAAGAGGCTCCGTCGGTGAGCCCTCCCGCCTTCACCCGGGACCGGTCGCCCCGCGGCTTCACGCTGATCGAGCTCATGGTCGTGACCGCGATCATAGGCATCCTGGTCGGCCTGCTGATCCCCGCGGTGCACAAGACCCGCTCCATGGCCCTGAACCGCGCCTGTCAGAACAATCTGCGCGTCCTTTTCCACGCCCTCTCCCTATACGCCGAGGAGCACGACGGCCGCTTCCCCTTCTACGAACCCGAGCCGGCCGCCAGCGCCGGGCTGCTCTACCCCGTCTACGTCGATAACCCCGACGTCTTCCGCTGCCCCTTTGACAGAACACCCGCCCCCACCGCGATCGACCTCTCGCTGACAGGACCGGACGTCCACGGGCCCAACGGCCCCAAGATGTCCTACGACAGCTACCTCGAGATGGACATCGCCCAGGAGAGCGACAAGCTGATCGATGGCCAGCACCCCAACAGCCGCACCCCGCTGATGTGGGACTGGTACGGGGGCCTGGAGGCCGGCGAGGGCACGCCAGCGCAGCGCGCGCTCAACAACCACCAGGGACGGGGCGGCAACGTCCTCTACATGGGCGGAAACGTCCGCTGGGTCCCGGCGGCCGCCTGGTCCCGCTCGGGTATCGACCGGATCCCCGGTTTCGCGGACTGACCCCGCCCCCCTCCGGCGGGCACCATAAGCATCGGCCGCGTCAACGTTTGCCGGGAGCCCCCGTCGCCGGAACCTCCGGAAGCATGTGCACCGGCCCCATCTTTACGATTGTCTTCCCTATGGAGCAGTCTACAATTGCCTCAGCAATGAAATCCGGCACCGGCAACCCTTCACCGACGCCTAGAAGACTTGCAGCATGTCTGGAGGGAGAATGTATCCTGTGCTTCTCAAAGCGTCCGCTTCCGCATCTCTCCTATTCCTTCTGGCGCCGCCCATCCTGGCGCAGACGGTGCCCGCCACGAAGCCCACTGCGGAGAGGCCTGAAGCATTGAAGCCCACCGACCTGACATGGAAACAAGTCAGCGCATCCCGGTCGGATCACGCGGCAGTGCTTGAGGACCGGTTTGTCGATTTTCATGACCAATTCAAGGGCACTCTCAAGAGATATGCCGTTTCCGGCCCGGGCGGCACCGTTTCAGGCGGAAGGCTGTCTTCTTCCGGGAAAAGCCTCTATATTTGCGACAAGGCGCCGGTCGCCCCCTGTGTCGGATGTTTCGAGCATACTGACTGTCTTTGTTTACACCCCGAAGGGGAATTGGCAGATTGTCTGCAGCAGATGGTTTGGCAACAGACTGAACCTTGTTGCCGAAGACAACATCAAGGCCTACAAGTATGCCTTCTCTTGCTCGGGCGACATTGCCCTGAGCAGTTTCAAGGCCGGATATGCCGGAAGAGTGGGCGTCCGTGATCCCTGGCTTATCCACCTGGGAGATGGAACCCCGGTAATGGATGGCGACTGCGTTTACCTCATCTGGGCAAATGAATCCCCTTACCCGAACGATGATGAAGCTTACTTCAAGAAGAACAAGCCCGCCTTCAACCATAGCTACAAGGCCATTCATAGGTTCAACTGCAAGACCTACGAGGCCTCGGAAGTCTCAAAGATATTCTTCCGCAGAAGAAGCAAAGGCACCATGTCGATACTCACGGACAATACCGGCGGGATAGTCTGGGACCGGGACGGCGACGGGAAATTCTACGTCGTCACAAGCCCGTGGGGAGATCATCCGGAGAAAGGCTGCAACACGAATATCGAAATAGCGGTGACCTCTGACAATCTTCTGCGCGGCATACACGTATTGGAGGCAAAACCCTTGCCCCGATACGGTCCTGCCTACGATCCCGGAATACTAAAGTTGGACGGCACGTGGTACCTGTTTACGAACACGGCGCTGAACAAGAAGAACATGTGGAAAGGACTCCGACCGCCGACCATGTACAAGGGCGCGGACTTGAACCGTCTCGAACTGGTGGGCAATGACAAGGGGTCCAAGGTCAATTCTGAAGGTCACCATTTCCAGAAGATCAACGGTGTGTGGTATGGCTTGGCAATGCAGGCGAACGGGCGGACATTCGCGTACGATCTGAAGATGAACAAGATCGGGATGGTGCCTCCACTGCCTCCCGCTCCCAGCCTGCAACAACCCTGCATCATTGCTTTTCCTGATAGTGGCAAGACGAAGTATCTGTGGGTGAACAACGACGGAACCGTCTATCCACATTTCCTTCCAAGCTACGGAACACCTCGGCGTCACAAGTATGAGAACCGCGGAACCGTGCTGACCTTGCTGGCCAACCAGCAACTGGACCATTATGATTTTGATGCGTGGAAACGGAATTCCGCGCACAAGACGGATAAGAGCACACGAGACAAGTAGCCCCGCATTCCCGCACCTGCCATGGCGCGAGGCAATCCGGCAGGAGGCTTCATCGACAGGGTCGAGGACTACCCTTAGCCATCAACGTTCGAAAGAAATCGCACGTTATCGATATGCATTGCCCCGCACGCCGCCAGTGCCGCTCACACCCCCGCCCAGACCAGGTAGGCCCAGTTCCCCAGGATCACCAGTAGTATCAGGACACCCATGGCGATCTTGTCCCCGCGGGTGACGGCACGCAACCGGGGCCGGGCCAGTTTCCACTTCCTGGAGGCCGCCACCCAGAGGGCGTGCGGCACGGCCAGGATCAACCACAGCGCGACCAGAGGGTTGTAGCCGATCGCCTCGACGAACCGGAAGTGCCCCAGCGACTTCGCCGCGCGGGTGCCCCCGCAAGTCAGGCACGGCAGGCCGGTCAGTACGTGAAACGTGCAGGGCCGTTCCGGGTGGTATCGCTCCGGAACCAGCCGGTATACGACCACCCCGGCGACCAGGAACAGGCCCAGCAAGGCGACCACCAGCTCACCGTCGAACGCACCCTTGGGGCGCCGGTACATCTCGAAGCGCATGAGGATGATTCTAACACCGCCGCTCGGTATTGTGAAACTCCCGTATTCCACCGGGCCATCGCCCTGTACTCTGCGCAAGGGTTCTTCCTCTACTCGCAACGATCCGCCCGTACTGCGGGAGACACTTGAAGAAAGGCCCGAGGCCCGCGTAGAATGCCCTAGCGGGCCGTTGAGAAAGGTGCCATTGGCACCGAGCCTGAGAGAGGAGAAAGGAGAGAGTGTACCGCAGGAGAGGCAAGTGCCGATATCTCGCGGGCTATGTCCGGCAATGTGAAAGATTCCACGGCTCTCCTTTCTGCTTTCACCTTTCTCCTGCTCTGCAGGCCGTTCTTCAACGGCCTGCTAGCCCAGGAATGAGGAGGTAGCTCCGTGAATAACTGCGACAAGCTGCTCGAGAAACTCATCGGCCTGCCCAGCCCGGGCACCCGCGAGGACGCGGCGCAGAAGCTGGTGCTGCGCGAGATGCGCAAGGTGTGCGAACGGGTCGAAACCGACATCTACGGCGACGTGCTGGGGGCCATCAACGAGAAGGCCCCCACCCGCCTGCTGCTGGCCGCGCATGTCGACGAGATCGGCCTGCAGGTCACCAATATCGACGACCGCGGTTTCGTGCAGGTCAACCTGCTGGGCGGCAGCCGCCCCGACGCCCTGGTAGGCCAGCGCGTGCACATCCACGCCGAGAAGGGACCGGTCATGGGGGTCGTGGGCCGCAAGCACGGCGGCGCCCCCAAGGAACAAATAACCGTCAAGGACCTCTACATCGACATCGGCGCAGCAACACGGGCCGAAGCCGCCAGGAGGGTCAAGCCCGGCGACACCGTCACCTGCGCCTGCGGTTTCGACCGGCTTGGCGGCGACCGGGTCACCGGACGGGGACTCGACGACCGCACCGGCGTCGCCGCCGTGCTGGAGGCCCTGCGGATCATCAAGGCCAACCGCCGCAAGCTTAAGGTTGCGGTCTACGGTCTGAGCACCGTCCAGGAGGAAGGCGGGCGCTTTCGCGGCGCAACCGTGAGCACGTTCCGGATTCAACCCCACGCGGCCCTGGCGGTGGACGTGGTGCCCTCAACCGACTACCCCCGGACCAGCACCCAGCTTTCCGGGAACATCGCGCTGGGCAAGGGCCCGACCCTGAGCCTGAGCATGACCGCCAACCGCGTCGTCAACAAGCGGCTGGAACAGGCGGCCCGCGCCCGCAAGCTCGGGCTGCAGTACTCGGTCGAACCGGCCTCCACCGGTACCGACGGCGACGCCATAGCCGGCATAGGTCCGGGGGTGGCCACCGGCGTGGTCTCTATCCCCTGCCGCTACGTGCACAGCCCCTCCGAGGTCATCTCCCTGAAGGACCTCAGGGCGGTGGCCCGCCTGATTGCCGAGTTCGCCCTGCGCCTCCCGACCAGGCCGTCTTTCAAGCCGTTCTGAAGAAGACAGGCGGATGGCTTCCAAGCGGCGGATCGCGTACTACGCAATCCACCCCATGAACTACTGCCTGTTCCGGCCGGTGCACCGGCGCTTGGCCGGCGACGGGCGAATCGAGTTCGAGTTCACCGGCCAGGACGGCTCCTGCCGCAAACCGGTCGAGATGTACCGCAAGGCCGGCCTGCAGGGCGGGCGAGTCGTCCACACCATGCGCATGCGCCTGGCGAAGTACGACATGTTCATCGCCTGCAACTTCCGATCTCTCCCCTGGCGCGCCAGATGGAAGGTCCAGACCTACCACGGCCTCAGCCCGGTCAACTCCTTCCTGAAGAAGCCCCACCGCATAATGAAGTACGACCGCCTTTTTCTCTACGGGCCACACATGAAGAACAGGCTGGTGGAGACCGGCGTCCTGCCGGAAGACGACCCCCGCCTGGCGCTTATCGGCTGGCCCAAGCTGGACGCCCTGGTCGACGGATCGCTGGATCGAGAGGCGATCCTCGCCGGCTGCGGTCTGGATCCCAAGCGCAAGACTGTACTCTACGCGCCGGGGTGGAAGAAGAAGGGTTCGCTGCCCACTGCCGGCGAGCAGATCGCCAGGTCACTCTCGGAGATCGGCCTCAACATCCTCGTGAAACTGCACGACCGCAGCCGCGACCCGGGGTGGTCCGGCTGCGACTGGGGCCGGCGCCTGGCCGGACTGCAGCTCTCGAACCTCTCGCTGGCCCCCGGCTTCGACATCGTGCCCTACATGTTCGCCGCGGACATGATGCTGACCGACGTGAGCTCCGTCTCCTACGAGTACTGCGTGCTCGACCGTCCCATAGTAATCTTCGAAACCCCCCGGGCCCTCGACCACTATCCCGATATGGACCAGGCAGTCTGGAAACAGGATCACGGAGAGGTGGTTCACGATGCCCGGGCGGTCCGCGCCGCCGTCGAGAAGGGCCTGGCCTCCCCCGAAGAGCGCTCCGACATCCGCCGCTGGAAGGCCGGCCAGCTCTACTACCGTCCCGGAACCGCCACCGATCGCGCGGTCGCTGCGATCTACGAAATGCTGGAGTTGTAGCCGCCCCGCCGGTTCCGCGGCGGCCTGCGAGGCGCGCCTCTACCCGTTACCCCGAACCCGGCTGCCGGCGCACAAGCCTGGGCAGGATTTCCCGCTCGGCCCGCTCCAGATCCGCGGGGGTGTCGATCTCTATCCAGGGTCGCTCTCCGCAGGACAACGCGACGAATTCGCGCTTGCGGCAAATCGCGTCGATGCCGTAGGGCAGCCAGGCCTTGAGCCGGCCGTGTTTCACGGCCCGCTCCGCCGCCTGCCACAGGTCCCGGGCGCCGGCGCGACTGAGCTTGATGACCCCCAGGTTCTCGCCGGAGGATCTTCCGGCCTCGAGCTCCTTGCTCATCGCCGTCACCCGACCGTCGCGAACCTCAACCTTCATCGCCTCGGCATCGAGGCTCGCATCGGTGTCGACCAGCAGCGCGTCGGGTGCCTCGCAGGCAACCAGCAGGTCGAGCAAATCGCGCCCGAAGAGCACGTCGCTGTTCAGCAGCAGCAGGTCGTCGTCGAGATGCTCCCCGGCCAGCCAGAATGAATACAGGCTGTTGGTGGTCTCGTGGACCTCGTTGACTACCGTGGTTATCCGTCCCTCGAAGGGCCGGAAGGTCTCGGCGTGCCAGCCCACCACCACGACCACCTGCGATACGCCGATTGCCGCCAGCGCAGCGAGCTGGTGGTCAAGGATTGGGCTCCCGCCCACCTCCAGCATGCACTTCGGCCGGTCGTCGGTCAGGGGCCGGAGCCGCTTGGCGCTGCCGGCCGCAAGAATAATCGCCCTCAAGCTCCCTCCCGGTCCTGTGAGTGAAACCGAAGCCTAACACTCCGCTCCGGCTGCGTCAAACCGGAGCGGGGTCGTCTTCGGATTGAGCCCCTTCCCTGATCGGGCCGCGGAGCTGGCGCTCGTGCCAGAATACGAATAGCGGCCAGGCGATCAGCGCCCCGATGAACGCCAGCACGATGTCTTTCTGAGGATCCCAGACATCGCCCTGCAGGCCGAGATAGCTCTCGGTCAGCCCGGGGTTGACCGCCACCACCAGCCACTCGAAGACCTCCCACAGACCGGCGATCGCCCCGATCACGCTCAGGCTGAAGAAGCTCGACCAGCGCCTCCCGGGTCGAGCCCCCCGCACTATCAGCTCACGCACTGGCACAAACAGCAGGAAGCCGAGTGCGAAGTGAGCCAGGCGGTCGTAGTGGTTCCGGCTGAGGCCCCAATGGTCCCTGATCCACTCAAAGAGTGGCTCGCGTCCGTAGGTGAAGTGCCCACCCCACAACTGGATCAGTACGTGTGCGAGTATCAGCCAGTAGGCCAGCCTGGTCAACACAATCCAGCGGTGGCCCACGACGCAGGCGACAATCATCAGCGCAGGGGCAATGAGCTCCACGGCCCAGTCCCCGCGGTCGTGGGGGCTGATTCCCAGGATCACCACCGCGGCCACCGCGATGACCAGCATGAACACTTGCTCGCGGCGGCCCGGCAAGTGTTCAGACCCTCCGGCTTCGCACCGTGAACCCGGCGCTGATGAGCCCCAGGCCCGGCAGGAAACAGGCCCAGCCCACCCCGCCGCCCCCGGCGACCCGCGCGATTTCGGCAATCGGGGAAAGCCGCATGAGAAGGATCGCCGCCGGGTACACGTCCCTCGCGAAATACCCGGCCAGGCCCGGCAGGCACGATAGCCCGATGGCCAGCAGCGCCCCGCGCGCCCCCCACGCCGCCGATGCCGCGCCCGCCCCGGAAGAGACTACGGCCATCAGCAGCCAGATGAGCAGCAGGTTGCCGGTGCTCACTGGCCCGGCGACCCGCGCCAGGACCACAAGCAGCATCGCGACCGTCGCGCACAGGGAGCCCCTGAGCACTCCCAACAGTCCGGCGTTGCCCGCACCGCGATCCCCCGCGCAGAAGAGCGGCAGCACCAGCAGCGAGAATATCGTGAAGGTCTCCGCCAGCAGAACCGGCAGGGGCAGGATCAGTACGTAGGTACGCAGCAGTTCCGGCAGCAGTGCGATGCCCGCGGCCAGGCACAGCGGCACCAGCATGAATGCCGCCAGCACGGCCAGCAGCAGCGGAAGTCGGTCCCTGCGCCCGATGTCCGGACCGGACGCCTGCGCCCCGGTTTCAGCCATGTGCGGGATTCTAGCGCCCGCCCCCCGTCCCGCCAGCGTCGCCGGACGGGCCGCTGACGGTCCAGCCCCGCCGGAGCGTGGGCGTAACCATCCCCTTGTAGCGCATAACCACCGAGTGGATCGCGGCGGGGTCGCTGACCTCCTCGTCGAGCACCCGCTCGAGTTCGCGGCACTTCTCCTCTGCCGAGGGAAAGAGCGCCGTGCTGGTGTCGCTAACGCTGCCCCAGTCGATCACCATGCCCGAGTCGGTCCTGGCCATGAGCTGGGGCAGGTCGTCTACGCTGCCCTTCTCCTCGGTCACTTCCACGGCGGCCAGGCGCATGGCCGCGCCGCGACCCTCCAGGGTCCGCTGCAGCATCCCCGCAAGATCCAGGGCGTCCTGCAGCGGCCGCCCCGCCCAGCGCCTGCCGGTTGCCGGCGCAGAACCGCGAATCCCCTCGATCGTGGGATAGTCCCCGTCGGACTGCGCGCTGGAGCGCACCGGGAGCCGGCAACCGCTGCGATCGACCAGGATGAAACGGCCGTTGCTGCGCACGTAAGCGAAGGGCTTGCGCACCGCGAGGGTCACCTCGACGCTGTTCGGGAACTTCCTGCGCACGCCCACGACTCTCTCCACCCAGGGGTTGCCCCTGTAGCGCTCCGCGACGTTGTTGCAGATGTCGCGGTCGTACATCGAGGCGCGCTTCCCGAACCGTACCGCGCTGTTGATTTCGGCGACGTCGCGCGGCGCAAGCCAGGGACACGAAGCGGCGTCCGTCTTGGGGTCGCTGGGCCTCACGCCGCCGCGGGCCGCGTACTGCCACAGGCACCAGCTGCCGCCGACGTAGATCAGCACGACCATGAACGGCACGCCGGCCATCCTGCCGACCCACAGCGCCCCGCGTCCCATGCCCCGCAGTGCAATGGACCGCAGGCCGTCTTCAGCCTTCTTCGACTTCCTCTTCCGTGAGGCCATCTCACGTACCTCCCCTGTCTGTTCCATCCCTCGCCGCCCGCTCAAGCGCGAGCACGGCGATCTTCTCCACCAGATCGGCAAAACACGTCCCGCCCTCCGCCGCGGCCTTGGGCAACAGGCTGTGACTCGTGAAGCCCGGAATTGTGTTGACCTCCATGACCGACCCGCTCCCGTCCTCACCCAGGCGCAGGTCGACCCTGCTGAAATCCCGGCAGGCCAGAGCACGATGCGCGGCGAGGCCCTCGGCCTGCAGTGCCGCGGTAACCTCGGCATCCAGCGGTGCCGGGCAGAGGTACTCGGTGCCGGCGTCGTCTGAGTACTTGGCTTCGTAGTCGTAGAACTCGCGTTGCGGCACCAGCTCGACGATCGGCAGGGCCTCCTCGCCAAGTATCCCCACCGTGACTTCGCGGCGGCCGACGAACTCCTCGACCATGACGACTCCGCGACACTTCGCAGCCTCCTCCACAGCCGGCGCAACAGCCCCCTCTTCCCGCGCGATCGTCACGCCGATGCTCGAGCCAGACTCGCTGGGTTTGACGACCAGCGGGAGGCCGTACTTCTCGACCAGGGCCGCGCCATCGACCGGCGGTTCGACGATCTCCCACCTGGGGGTCTCGATGCCCCTCTGCTCGAAACAGCGCTTGGTCAGGACCTTGTCCATCGCGCTCCGACTGGAGGCCGAATCGCTGCCGGTGTAGGGCACGCTCCAACCCTCCAGCAGTCTCTGTATCTGGCCGTCCTCACCGAACTCGCCGTGCAGGATGATGAAGGCAAGGCCGGTGCCGGCCAGCAGGTCTCTTCCCACCTGCTCGAAATCCCTGCTGACGTCCAGGCGCGCTACCCGGTGACCACGTTCTTCCAGTGCCGCGGCCACCGCCTCACCGGACTGCAGCGAGACCTCGCGCTCGTTGCTGAACCCGCCCAGCAGGACGTGTACCGGTCGGTCGCCCAGCAGGGCTCGCAGCCGCTCCGTGCTCACTTCAGCTCCAGATCTCCAGCTCGAGTTCCAGATCGACCCCCTTCTCGCGTCGGGCGCCTTCCCGCATCCTGTCAACCAGTTCCAGCACGTCGGCGCAGCTGGCCGCGCCGGTGTTGACTATGTAGTTGGCGTGCACTCCGCTCACTTCGGCGCCGCCCGCCCGGGCGCCCTTGAAACCCAGGTCGTCAAGCAGCCTCCCTGCCGGCAGGTCAGCCCGCGGGTTACGAAACACGCACCCCGCCGACTTCTCGCCCAGCGGCTGCATCCGCTTCTTCTCCTCTATGACTTCCCGGGTCCTCTTCCTCACCGTCTCCGGCGCCTCCGGCGTCAGCTCCAGCGTGCAACCGGTCACCACCAGTCCGGCCAGTGACGACTGCCGGTACCCGAAATCGACCTCGTCGCGCTTCAGCGCAACCTCGTTGCCCTCCCCGTCCGTGCAGCGCACCTCGCGCGTTACCGCGCCGATGGAGCCGTACCTGCCGCCGGCGTTCATTCGCAGCGCCCCGCCCACCGACGCCGGTATACCGGCCAGGCCCTCCAGGCCCGAGAGACCGGCCTCCGCCGCCTCGCGAACCAGCCTCCCGAGGCTGAGACCCGCACCACAGCTAACGGCCCCCGGGAGCATCTCCAAACGGCTGAACTCCCTGCCCGCGAGTTTCACCACCAGCCCGCCAACCCCCTCGTCGGCCACCAGCAGGTTGCTGCCCGCGCCCAGGAGCCTCACTGGTATTCCCTCCTGGTCGGCGCACGTCAGCATCCGGCCCAGTTCCGAGAGCGTCCGCGGCCGCGCCAGATGCTCGGCTGGCCCCCCGATGCCGAAGGTCGTTAGCGGCGCCAGCGGTGCGGACGCCTCTAATATATCGTCAAAGTCGGCCCAGAAGCTCATCGTGAAGTTCCCAGACATCCCCTGCTCCCAGCAGCAGAACGAGGTCCCCAGGCGTCAGAAACGATGTGAGATGAGGCACGATGTTCTTGCGTGACGGGACGTACTGCACACTTGGGTGTCCGGAATCGGACACCAGTTCGACGATCCTGGCGGAGCTCACGCCTTCGATGGGCGCCTCGTTCGCCGAGTAGATGCTGGTGACGACCACGTGGTCCGCCGCAGCGAAGCACTTGCCGAATTCCTCGAGCAGGTGCATTGTACGCGAGTAGCGGTGAGGCTGGAACACGGCCACCAGGCGGCCACGCCCCTCGACCAGCAACTTGGCCGCGCGCAGCGTGGTCTCCAGTTCAGTCGGGTGGTGCCCGTAGTCGTCGTAGACGACCACTCCGCCGGCCTCGCCACGCTTCTGCATGCGCCGCCTGACGCCCCCGGCCGCCTCCAGGGCTCGCCGGAGCACGTCCTCGGATATACCCAGTTCCTTGGCCAGGGCCACTACCGCCAGCGCGTTCTGAACATTGTGTTCGCCCAGCAGGGTTACGCGCAGGTCGCGGTACTCCCGGTCGCCTACGAAGACGTCGAACGTCGAGCCGATCGCGTTGAGGCGCACGTTGAAGCCACGAACTGCGACTCCGGCCCCGAGGCCGTAGGTGACGAACCTGGACCCGGCGGCCTCCAGCACTCGCCTGGCGCGTTCATCGTCTCCGCAACCTATGACGCAGCCCTTCGGCCGGGTGTTCATGACGTACTGCACGAAGGTCTTCTCGATCTCCTCCAGTGATCCGTAGTGCTCCATGTGATCACGGTCAACGTTCAACAGCAGCGAGATCTCCGGCCGGATCTCCAGAAGCAGGCCATCACTTTCGTCTACCTCGGTCACGAACCACTCGCCATCGCCGGCGTGGTAGTTGGAGCCCAGCTCCGGGACCACGCCACCGACCATCACGGCGGGGTCTAGCCCGGCCTCCAGGAGCAGCTTGGCCGCCAGCCAGCTGGTGGTGGTCTTGCCATGCGTCCCGGCCACGCCGATACTCCGGCGCTCCTCCATCAACCGGGCGAGCATCGTCGAGCGGGATATTGTCGGTATTCCGGCCCTGCGGGCCGCGGCCAGCTCGGGATTGTCCGCGGGAACCGCCGAGGAGTAGACCAGCAACTCCGGGACACCCTCAAGGTGACTGCGCGAATGCCCCAGCAGAAAGGGGATCCCGGCGGCGATCAGCCGCTCGCTGTTCTCATTCGCAGCCAGGTCGCATCCGGAAACGATCGCCCCGCGGCTTGCGGCCAGCTCGGCGATGGCGCTCATGCCGATGCCCGCGACGCCCATGAAGTGAACCCTGAGACCCTCGGTCTTCACGCTGAGCTCCCGCCCGCGGCGATGGCGACCAGCCGCCTGGCGATCTCGGCACCCGCCCCCGGCCGACCCTTCTCCAGCATCTTTTCTGCCATCTCCGCCCGGCGCCGCCCGTCCTGCAGCAGTTCCCGCAGGGCGTCGGCCAGGGCCTGCCCGTTGAGCTCGCTCTCGTTCAGCAGCCGGGCCGCCCCGGCCTCGGCGAACGACCTCGCGTTAGCCTCCTGGTGATTGTCCTTGGCGTGCGGGTAGGGCACCAGCAGCGCTGGGATCCCGCAAGCCGAAATCTCGGCCAGCGCGGTTGCGCCCGCGCGAGAGAGAACCAGATCGCACTCCAGGTAACGCCCGGCCATGTCCTCCTCGAAGCCTACGACCTCCACCTCAACCGCCAGACCCGCGCTGGCCCTGCGTGCGCTCTCGCAGTTCTTGCGGCCGGCGAGGTGCACAACCCTCAGCACCGGCGCCAGATCCTCCAGTCGCTTCAGCGCCTCGACCAGCAGCTGGTTCAGCCGCCGGGCGCCCTGGCTCCCGCCGGCAACCAATAGACTCAGGCGCTCCCCCGCACCTCGTGCCCGCCTTGCCCGGGCGACGTCCAGAATTGCGCGCCTAACGGGGTTTCCCGTCACCTTCACCCTTTCCGGCCGGGCGAATCGCTCTACAGACTCCCGGTAGGTCGCGTGGATCTCGCTGGCGTATCTGCTCAGGAACCGGCTTACCCGCCCGGGGATCGCGTTCTGCTCCAGGACCACAACAGGCAGGCCCCTCCGCCTGGCCGCCAGCGCCGGCGGGCACGAAGCGTAGCCACCCAGGGCCACGACCACATCCGGCGCAAAATCGTCCAGCAACCGCCCCGCCGCCCTCATCGCCGCGATCATGGCGAAGGGCAGCCTGGCGTAGCCCAGCAGGCCCGAGGTCTTCACAGACCTCACAACTTCGAGGCGCAGACCGGAGGCCGGCACCAGCGACTCTTCGATGCCGCCGCGCGCCCCCACGTAAAGCAGGGGCACGGAGTCGAAAACCTGAGCGAGTTCCTCGGCGACCGCCAACCCCGGAAAGACGTGCCCGCCGGTTCCGCCGCCAGCCAGGACCACGCGAGGTGCTGAAGCTTCTTGCGTGCCTGCCATTCGTCTCTCCGGCGGCTCCTACACGGCCAGTTCGTTGCTGAGCTCGCTCTCCTCCGGGATCGCGCAGATGTCCTCGAACTCCCGATCGGTCTCCTCGACGAACTCCGCAGCACCCGCAACGTTGAGAATGATCCCCAGGCTCAGCATGGTCGCCAGCAGGCTCGAACCACCGTAACTCACCAGCGGCAGGCTTATGCCCTTGGTCGGCACCGAGGCGGTCACCACCGCGATGTTGATGGCTGCCTGCAGCCCGATGAAGAGCGTCAGTCCGAAAACGACCAGGAAGCCGAACTTGTCCGGCGCGGTGTGCGCGACCTTCATCCCGTGGTATATGAGCCCCACGAAGAGCCCCACCACCATCAACGTGCCGAAGAGACCCAGTTCCTCGCCGATGATGCTCAGCACGAAATCGGTGTGCGCCTCGGGGAGGAAGCCGTTCTTGATCTGGCCGCAACCCAGGCCCTTCCCGAAGAGCCCCCCCGAGCCCAGCGCGAGAATCGACTGCCGCGCCTGGTAGCCGGCGCCCATGGGGTCCAGCGAGGGGTTCAGGAACGCCGCCACCCTCCGCTCGATGTAGTCGTGCTTGGCGAAGATGGCCAGCGCCACCACCGGGGCGGCAACCAGCACCAGGGGCGTCAACTGCTTGAGCCGAATGCCGCCGACCACCAGCATCGCGAATGCCACTGCTCCGACGAGCAAAGCCGTTCCGGCATCGGGCTCCAGGGCTATGAGACCGAAAACCACCGCGATCATCGCCACCGCCGGCATGAATCCCCTGGCGAAGCTCTTCAGCCGCCGGTGATGCTCGCAGAGGTAGGCCGCCACGAAGACGGTCACCCCGATCTTGGCGAACTCACTGGGCTGCACGGAGTAACCCATGAAGATGATCCAGCGCCGCGCCCCGTTGAGACGGGTCCCCACACCCGGGATTAGCACCGCCACCAGCGCCGCTGCCGTGATGCCGGCGACCAGCTTCCAGTGTTTTTGGTACAGGCGGTAGTCGATCCGCCAGGCGACCAGCATGGCCACCAGCCCCAGCCCCAGCCAGGCGCCCTGCTTGAACAGCAGCTTGACCGGCGATCCGTAGCGCTCGGCCAAAACCACGCTGGTACTGAAGACCATCACCAAACCGATCCCAACCAGGGAGGCGGTGATCACCAGAAGCCAGGACTTGCTGTTCCTCACGCGGCACTCACCTTATCTTCAGCGTTGCGATGCTCGCCAGCGCCAGCACAACGGCCACAATCCAGAAGCGCACAACGACCTTGTTCTCCTTCCACCCCTTGAACTCGAAGTGGTGGTGGAGTGGAGCTATCCGGAAGATGCGCCTGCCGAGCAGCCTGAAAGATGCTACCTGCAAAATGACGCTCATCGCCTCGGCCACGAACACCCCTCCGACAAGCACCAGCAGGAACTCGTGCTTGACGCACAGGGCGGTGTAACCCATGAAGGCACCGATCGGCAGAGAACCGGTATCTCCCATAAATACTTCGGCCGGGTGGCAGTTGTACCACAGGAAACCCATGCAGGCGCCGCAGAGCGCCGCCGAGCAAACCGCCAGTTCTCCCCCGCCCTGCACGAACGGCACCAACAGGTGCTCGCAAAGCACCCGATTGCTTGAGATATAGCTCAGCGCTGCGTAGCACCCGGCCACTATCGCCGCACACCCCCCGGCAAGGCCGTCGAGCCCGTCAGCCAGATTCACCGCGTTGGAACTGCCCACCATGACCAGTGCGGCGAACGCCGCGATGCCCGCTCCCAACGCCAGGTAAAAGCTGCTATCGGGAACCCCGCCGGCCGAAGTCCTCACGCTCAGGAACGGGAAGTAGACCCTGCCCCTGTGCGGGTCATCTATCGGCAGCAGGTAGAAGACGACCAGCGCGGCACCGACCGCGATCACGACTTGCCAGAACAGCTTGGTCCACAAGCGCATGCCCTTGCGGCCGCGCAGCTTGACGTAGTCGTCGATGAACCCGAGCACGGCCATGCCGGCCAGCACCAGCATGCCGACGACCACATAGAACCCGCCGGCCTTGGCCGCCAGGAACCTTCCAACACCGTCGGCGCCGGCGCTCGGCTGCGGCTCAGCCTGGAAGACCCCCGGCCAGTTGGCCCACAGCAGCCAGGACATCATTGCGCCGCCGACGATCAGCAGCCCCCCCATGGTCGGCGTGTTCTTCTTGACGCTGTGGAGCTCGTCGAGCTTCCGGCTGTCGTTCTTGGCGATCGAATCGGTTACCTTGAGCCTGCGCAGCCAGGCTATGATTCGCGGCCCGAGGATCACCGCCACCACGAAGGCGGTGAAACCCGCGCCGGCAGCCCTGAAAGTAACGTACTGAAAGAGCCGCAACCAGGAGAGCCCCGCGTACATCTCCGACAGCTGGTGAAGGTAGTAAAGCAAGGCCTACTCTCCCCCGTCCCCGAACGAGCTCCTGATCGCGGCCACGATCCTCTCAAGGCCGACGCTGCGCGAGCCCTTGACCAGCACCGCGTCGCCCTCCCGCAGCAGACCGGGAACCACTTCAGCGGCCGCATCGACGTCGTTGAAGTGGTGGCTCTCCACCCTGCCGGTGCTGCGCGCGGCTGCCTCCGAGATGCGCCGGGCCTCGTTGCCCACGGAGATCAGGAGCGAGACGCCCCGCCCGGAGATCTCCTCTCCCAACGCTCGGTGGTGTTCCTCGGTGAATCGTCCCAGCTCCGCCATGTCGCCGGCCACCACCACCTTGCGATGGCGGCCCAGCCCGTCAAGCGCCTCCAGTGCCGCGAGGAAACTGGCGGGGTTGGCGTTATAGCAGTCTTCCAGCAGCAGGATCCCACCCGCGCGCACCAGGCGACTGCGCATGTGCATGGCCTGCGCCCCGGCCACGCGCGCGGCGATCTCCGCGAACTCCAGGCCGTGGATCACACCGACCGCCGCCGCGGCCAGCGCGTTGCGCACGTTGTGAATGCCCGGCAGGGGCACCGTCATACGGGCACCACCGGGCAACAGGACCCCGGTTCCCTCGGGACCTATCTCCAGATCGGTCCCGCGCACGTCGGCCCCCGGCGACAGCCCGAAGCTCACGACGCGCCCCGGCGCGCGCTCCCTGAGCTGTTCGAAGTAGCTGTCGTCAGCGTTGAGTACCGCGCAGCCTCCCGGCTTGAGGCCATCGAGAATCGAGCCCTTCTCGCGAGCGACCCCGTCGAGATCACCGAAGCCCTCCAGATGGGCCTCGGCCACACAGGTTATCACCGCCACGTCAGGGGACGCCATTTTCGCCAGCGGAGCCAGCTCGCCGCTGTGATTCGATCCCAGCTCGACGACCGCGTGGACGTGCCTGTCACCGGCGCCCAGCAGCGTCAGCGGGACGCCAACCCGGTTGTTGAAGCTGGCCTCAGCCTTAAGCACCGGACCTCGGCAAGCCAGCACCATGGCGATCAGCTCCTTGGTTGTGCTCTTGCCGCACGAGCCGGTCACCGCCGTCCAGGGAAAGTTGAACCCCGCGCGGTGGGCGGCGGCCAGACGTCCCAGGCCCTCGTAGGTATCGTCCACCTCGATCAGCGCCCCTGCGGTGGGGACCTGTGTCTCCTGAATCTTCTGCGAAACCATTGCGGCGCCGCACCCCGTGGCGAAGGCCTTCCACACGAAGCGGTGCCCGTCGAAACGTTCGCCGGGCAGCGCCACGAAGAGTTCCCCGCCGCTGATCCTGCGGCTGTCCACGGTCACGCCGCGGACCATGGCCGCATCGCTCCCGGCGATCACCCGGCCACCGGACATCGCGGCCACCTCCGCCACGCTGCGCTCAAGCATTGCCGGCCTCACGCGCGCCCAGGGCCTCCAGCGCCCCCCGGGCCACCTCGCGGTCGTCGAAGCCGATTCTCCGACAACCGAGCACCTGGCAGGTCTCGTGCCCCTTCCCGGCGATGAGAACCAGGTCCCCCGGCTCCGCCAGTTCCACGGCGGTCTCGATCGCCCGGGCGCGGTCGGGCACAACCACGGCCTCGTCCGGACGCCTCAACCCCTCGAGAATGTCGGAGATTATCGAGCCCGGTTCTTCGCTGCGAGGGTTGTCGCTGGTGATGACGATGACTTCCGAGAGGTCCTCTGCAGCACGGCCCATTCGCGGCCGCTTGCTGCTGTCGCGATCGCCCCCGCAGCCAAACACGGTGATGACCCTCCGGGGGTAGAGCTCGCGAATACCCTCAAGCACCGAGCGCAGCGCGTCTTCGGTGTGGGCGTAGTCTACCAGCACGCGGAAATCCTGGCCGCAGTCTACTGACTCCAGCCGACCGGCCACTCCCTCGAACGAGCCAATCGCCTCAACCACCTCACCCGGGGCCACGCCCAGCTCGAGGGCCGCGCCCGCCGCGGCCAGGGCATTGTAGACGTTGTAGGCGCCCAGCAGATTCGTATGCACCTCGGCATCGAACTCCCCACGCGTCATCCGGAACACGGTGCCGACCGTCGAAAGGTTCATGATCCGGCCGCGGAGTTCTGCCCCCTCGCCAAGCCCGTAGGTCAGGGATCTTGCCGGGCAGACCTCTGCCAGCCGGGCGGCCCGGGGATCGTCGGCGTTGATCACCGCCGCGGCCTGCGAGGAGAGCCCTTCGAAGAGCCGGGCCTTGGCCCGGAAGTAGCTTTCCATGTCACCGTGGTAGTCGAGGTGGTCCTGTGTCAGGTTCGTGAAGATGCCCGCGGCGAAGTCCAGGCCGGCCACCCGCCCTTTGACCAGCGCGTGGCTGGAGACCTCGCTGACCGCGTACCTGCACCCGGCCTCGTGCATGCGCGCATAGTAGCGGTAGAGGTCCAGGCTCTCCGGCGTGGTCATGTGCGCTTTCTCGGTTCCCCCTCCCAGGTCGTACTCCACCGTTCCGGTCATCCCGCACCTGCCCGCGGTCGCGTTGAGGATGTGACGTACCAGGTACGCCGTGGTGGTCTTGCCGTTGGTACCGGTCACGGCCACCAGTCGCATGCTCTCGGCGGGGTCCCCCAGGAGCGCGCCGGCGGCTTCGGCCATCGCCAGCCGGGCGTCGGGGACCACCAGTTGAGGCAGTGCGCAGAGGCGCTCCTCGCGCTCGGCCAGCACCGCCACGGCTCCCGCACCCGCGGCGGCATCCACGAACTGCGCCCCGTCCACGCGCTCGCCCGGCAACGCCATGAACAGGGTACCGGGTCCAACCCTGCGCGAGTCGTAGGCCAGATCGGTGATTTCGGGGTCCTGGCTCCCGAGCCGGCGGGCACCGGCCACACGCCCGGCCAGCTCGCTCAGGAGCATCAGCGCCGCCTCCGACCGCCCCGGCGGCTGTTGCGGTCCCGCCGCGAGGCCGCCGCCAGCGTTGCCCTTCCGGGCCGGACGGGGCTGGCGGGCACGCCCAGGTGGGTCAGCCCGCGCCTGAGAACCGCCGCAACCCGCGGCGCCGCGACCGTGCCGCCGTAGTAGGCGCCCTTGGGCTCATCAACGGTTATCAGCACTACCATCCGGGGCTTCTCCACGGGGGCAAAGGCAACGAAGGATGAGTAGTGCTTCCTGTCCGAGTAGCGCCCGCGCACCAGCTTGCGGGCGGTCCCGGTCTTGCCGCCGACCGACCACTTCTCGAGCCGTGCGCGCTTGCCGGTTCCCCGCTGCACCACCCCCTCCAGTATTTCACGCATCTCCTCGCTGGTCTTTCGGGAAATCACCCTGCCCAGCGCAGCTGGGGGGAACTCCTGGACCAGGTTCCCCTCGGCATCCTCGATGCGCTCGACCATCTGCGGACGGTAGAGTGTGCCCCCGTTGGCCAGCGCGCCGTAGGCGCTGACCAGCTGCAGGGGCGTCACCGAGATCTCGTGTCCGAAGGGAATCGAGAGCACCGAATCCCCGGTCCAGAGGCGCCGCGGCCGGAGGATTCCCCCGCTCTCGCCGGGCAACCCCAGGCCGGTCGCCCGGCCGAATCCGAATGCCCGGCAGTAGCGGTCGAGCCGTTCAGGCCCCAGCTTGCGACCCACCTTGGCCAGGCCGATGTTGCTGCTCTTGATGACCAGGCCGCTGAAGCTCAGCCAGCCGTAGGGATGGGAGTCGGTGATCGTCCGACCGCGCCGCGACTGCCAGGCCCCTTTCTCACAGAACACTTTTGTCCACGGCCGGTGAGTCCCCTCCTCCAGGGCGATGGCCGCCACCACCGGTTTCATCGTCGAACCTGGCTCCAGCACCGTGGTGACCGTGCGGTTCAGTCGCCCGCCACGAACGCAGTCGCCTGGCGAGTTCGGGTCGAAATCCGGCCAGCTGGCCATCGCCAGCAGCCTGCCACTCTGCGGGTCCATGACCAGGCCGAAGGCGCTCTCGGGCCGGTACTCCTCGCCAACGTTCTCGAGCTGCTCTTCGAGCGCGCGCTGAATAGCGAGGTCCAGAGTGAGGCGCACCCTGTGACCGGGCACCGGGGCCACCTGGCGCTCCCGCACCAGGCCGAACTTCCGGCAGCGGCCGTCGCGCCGGAGTTCCCATTTGCCGGGCCTGCCGCGCAACACCGAGTCCAGGGCGCGCTCCGCGCCCTCCTGGCCGGTGTCGCCCCTTTCGGGATACCAGCGGGTGAATCCCAGCAGGTGGCAGGCGGAACGGCCGCAGACGTACGAGCGACGGCTGTCGGGCAGCAGGTGAATGCCCGCCACGTAGCGCCCGCGCCCCTTTCGGCCCTCGGCCTTCAGCGCCTGGATCCTGCGCACGGCATCCACGGCCACCTTGCGCTTGAGATAGACGAACCGCGCCTTGCGGCGCAGCCTGTCGATAATTGCGGCGCGCGGCATCTTGAGGATCGGTGCCAGGATCGACGCGGTAGACACCGGGTCCGAAACGTCCTGGAGGTTCGCTGCCACGGTATAGGCCGGAACGCTCACGACCAGACGCCGCCCGCGGCGATCGACGATGTCGCCTCGGCGCGCGGGAAGGGATATTGAGGTCCTGGTCTGCTCCTCGCAGCTTGCGCGGTGTTCCTCGTGGCACAGCACCTGGATGAAGTACAGGCGTCCCCCGAGTGCCACGAACAACGCGCACATGGCGAAGAGGATGACGTTCAGCTTCCGCCGTGCCGCTCTGCTGGGCGTCATCTATCCCCCTCCCTGGGGTTCCGGCAGGAGGTGCCGGCCTCGCTCGAGGCCGGCTCCCTCTGCCGGCTCGGGCCGGAAGGGGGGGGAAGCCTTCCGCCCGGCCTCAGAATCTGCGCCGGCTATGCCGGCGTGCTGTATCTCCCTGCAGGCATCGCCTACCTCTCGGCCAACCGGGCCGACCGCCCGTCGTCGTCCCCCCGACGGTTCTCCGGCCTGGCGACCCTCGTGTTCATCAGCTTCAGCGCGAGGCCGCGTCTGGCGGCCTCGGATTTCACGCGTGCCGGCGCCGTCATCCTGGCGATCTCGCAATCTTCCAGGCGCTGCTCCTCGGCGGCCCTGGAAAGGTCCCGGCGGAGTCTGACGGCCTCGTAACCCATAGCCACTGTGCGGCTCTTCCACCAAACGGTGGCCAGCCCCATGAACACCAGGACCGTGACCAGCACGAGGTAGCGCTTGATTCTCACGCCGCCTCCCCTTCGCCGCCGGCCATCCGCGCCGCGCGCAGTTTGGCGCTCCTGGCGCGGGGGTTAGCCGCGACCTCTTCCGGCGAGGCGCTGCGGGGCTTGCCGGTCAGCAGGCTCGCACCACGACCGGCAAGCTCCCGGAGAAACCGCTTGACTATGCGGTCCTCCAGGGAATGAAAGCTGATCGCAGCCAGACGACCGCCCGGACGCAGCAGCGCGGCGCCCGCGGTCAGGCCTCGCTTGATCTCACCCAGTTCGTCGTTCACCGCGATCCTCAGTCCCTGGAAGACCCTGGTCGCCGGGTCGATTCGCCCCGCCCGACCGCCCACCGCCTTGCGCACGATCTCTGCGAGTCGCACGGTCGTGGTTATCTCCCCGGATTCTCTCGCGCGGACAATTGCCTCTGCTGCCCGGCGAGAGCGGCGTTCCTCGCCGTACTCCCGAAACACGCGCGCCAGCTCCGCGGCGTCCAGCTCGGAAATCAGATCCGCGGCACTCGGCCCCCGGCTCGGATCCATCCGCATGTCCAGTGGACCCTCCTGCCGGAAGCTGAACCCGCGTGCCGCGTCGTCCAGCTGCATGCTGCTTACGCCCAGGTCGAAGAGGAGAGCGTCCGCAGCTTCGCATCCCAAACCCTCCAGCACTTGCCCGATCCGCCCGAAGCTTCCGTGCACCCCGGTGAAGCGGGTACCGAATCTCTTCAGTCTCTCTCCGGCTCTCCCGAGTGCCTCCCGGTCGCGGTCGACCCCGATGACTCTTCCGCTGAAGCCTTCCCGCTCAAGGAGCGCCTCGGAGTGTCCACCCAGTCCCAGCGTGCAATCGACGACCAGCTGATCGCCGCGGGGGTCGAGCAACTCCAGCACCTCCCGGACCATGACCGGCAGGTGAGCCGCAGCATGGCGCTCAGGCCCCGATCCGATTGAGCACGCCCTTTTCCGCCACCGCACGCCTGTCACCGGCGGTCTCGAGCAGCTGCAGCACGTGGGGACTGAACTCCACCACGGGCATCACCCCGGTGATGGCCTTCACTCTCTGCGCGCGCTTCTCGATCTCGCGCAGGTCACCCACGATCGCTGGAGGGATGCTCTCCGCTTCCGCGCCGGAGCCCTGCACGTACTCCAGGAAAGTCCGAACGTTGTCGAACGAGCTGCCCCCCCGAGCGCTGTCCATCAACCGATCCATCAGTTCACCTCCGCGCTCGACCGAGCGCTCCAGGGGCTACAGTCCAAAGACATCCTCTACCACCATGCCGAGCTTCTGGCCGTAGGGTTTCTGCTGGCGCTTGGCGTACTCCTGCCACCTATCGGGGTTCCACAGTTCCACGCGCCGGTGCGCGCCAACGAAGACCACGTCCTTCTCGATACCCGCAGTCTCCTTCATCGCCGCGGGCAGCACGATCCGCCCCTGGCCGTCGCACTCCACCGGGGCCACGTTCGCGTAGAACATCCGCAGGAAGTCCTGCTTGCCGCCGGCGCTGCCCTGCCGCGCCCGCTCCACGACTTCCTCCATGCCCCGCGGGGTGAAGAGGTAGAGGCAGGTCTTCTCGGCCGCGAAGAGGAAGAAACCCTTCCCCTCCCGTTCCTCGTCCACAGCGTCGCGCAGGCGCGACGGTACCGTCACCTGGTTCTTGCTGTTGAGGCGATGATTGTAGGTGCCGAAGAACACTGCTTGCCCCTTATTGCTACATCTCACTACTACTTGCTATCGCCTGCAATTTACCCGCTGTGAAGCCCAAGTCAAGGAAAAATCCGTCGTAAAACGCCTATTTACTCAAGATAGGGAGCTCGCCACAACACCAACCCCCAACATGTGGTGCCTTGCACTTGTGCACATGCCTACCTGTTGATCCCTATTTGCCGCAACGTGCATAGGGAGATTCTACACGGCGCCATCCGCCGCGGTTACCCGCGGCCGAGAGTCGTTGACGCACCTCCCCTGCCGCCGCTATACTGCGCGCGTTCTCACTCTGGAAAGGGAGATTTCAGTGGCCAGCCCACTCACTCTTCAGAAGCTCGGCGGGTCCTATCAGCTCGTCGTATCCGGCCCCGACGACCTGGCGCATATCCAGACTCTCGACGAGGCGCTGTGGATGGCGACGGCCATCCCGGCCGAAGGCCTGACCTGCGACCCGGTGTTCCTCGGCCACGTCGACACCAACGGCGACGGCAGGATCCGTAGCGACGAGATCCGCGCCGCCCAGAATTGGCTCTTCGGCGTGTTGCGCGAGCGCAGCCGCGTGGGCCTTGCGGATTCCGCGCTGCTGCTTTCGGCCATCGATGACTCCAGCGAGGAAGGCCTAGCGCTCCTGGCCGCGGCCCGACGGGTCCTGGCCAACCTCGATCTGCGCGAGGCGGGGGAGATCACGCTCCAGCAGGTGCGCGACCGCAAGACGCTCGTCGCTGGCGGCGCCTCCAACGGCGACGGGGTGATTCCACCCGCCGCTGCCAGGAAGCCCGAACTGCGTGGCTTCATCGAGGACGTTATTACTGCGGTGGGCGGCGTCGAAGACGTGAACGGCGAGATCGGCGTCAACCGGGATAAGCTCAAGGAGTTCATCAGCGGGGCCATGGCTCACCTCGCATGGATCGACCGGGGCCGAATACCCGAAGGGGAACAGGCTACTGAGGTCATGCCCTGGGGGCCGGATACGGTTGAGGCCTACGCTCCGCTGCAAACCCTCTGGGAACCGGTCGACGAGTTCTACGCCATCTCCTCGCTGGCCGCGCTGGACGCGCGCCTGACCGACCGCCCGTTGCTCGACGACGGCCAACTGGCGGCCCTTAACAAGGCGGACCCCGCCGCAATCAAGGAGATCGCGGCCGCCGCGCCGCTGGCCCGCCCCTCGCCCGAGGGAATCCTTGATTTCGAGACTCCGATAAATGCACACTACGCCAAGGCGGTCGACGGGCTCCGCCACAAGGTACTCTTTCGCCTGCCAACCCGCGACCGCAACCAACTGACTCGCGAGTCCTGGGAGGAGATCAAGAACACCTTCGCCGCGCACCGCCAGTGGCAATCCGCAAAGGTCGGCGGCGCGTTCGAAAAGCTGGGGGAAGACAGGCTCCGCGCCTACCTCGACGGCGACCTGCCCGCCAGGTTGCGCAAGATGATCTCGGCCGACGAGGCCGTCGCCATGGAATTGGAGCAGGTCCGCAACCTCGAAAAACTGTTGCTCTACCAGCAGTGGCTGATGGAACTGGTCAACAACTCGGTGAGCTTCCCGCGCTTCTACGATCCCACCCAGCGGTCGATGGTAGAGGTAGGTACGCTAGTCATGGACGGTCGACGCTTCACGCTGGCGGTCCGCGTGCTCGACCGCAAGGCCCACAAGCAGATCGCGGTCAACAGCCACATCTGCGTGATGTACCTGGAGATCTCCAGCCGACGCGGCGAGGCCACCGAAACCTTCGAAGCTGCCGTGGCGGTCACCTCCGGCAACACCACCCGCCTATGCGTGGGCAAGAAGGGCGTGTTCTTCACGAAGGACGGACGCGAGTGGGATGCCACCGTTGCGGAGGTCATCTCCAATCCGGTCAGCCTGGGGGAGGCGGTCAAACACCCTTTCCGCAAGCTGGCCGAATTCGTCGCCCGTCAGTGGGAGAAGCTGACCAGCAGCCTCTACACCCAGACCGAGAAGAGCCTCGGCGGCGCGATGGACAGCGCCGGCAAGCAGTTGCAGGCTCCTCCCCCTGCCGCGTCGGCGAACCCCAACCCCACCAGCAAGTCCGGGGCGACCCGCGACCTGCTGGTCGGAGGCGGCTTTGCGATCGCGGCGCTCGGCGGTGTCTTCGCCTACGTGACCAAGACCCTCTCGCAAGTCAAGCCGGTCCATGTAATCGCCGTGCTGCTCGGGGTGCTCGCGCTGATCATCGTGCCCGCCGCCGTGGCCGCTATCTTCAAGTTGCGCCGCCGCAACCTGAGCATGATCCTCGAAGCCTGCGGGTGGGCCATGAACGCTCCCATGCACCTGACGCGCAGGATAGGCAGGCTATTCACCTCGGTTCCCCCCGCCCCCGCCGGCACCGTTTACAGACGCAACGACATGGTCTCGTCTCTGCTCCGTAAGATGCCTGGCAGAAGTCATCGCTTCCTGGCGTGGTTCCTGGGGCTGCTGCTGGCAATTGTTCTGGGTTGCGCTCTGGGCCACGCCCTGGCACCCCGTTTCGAACGCCACCTTCTGGGTCTCCTGGGCCTGCAGGAGCACATGAAAGACACTGGCCGGCCGGCCGCAGAGCCGAAATCCGGAACCCACGGCAACAGCTCGCCCGCGACGCCCTCCAAGGGTCAGCCGGGCGGCAACTGATCCGAGGTCGACCCTCCCCCGCTGCGCCGCGTCAGGAAGGCTTTCGGGGTGGTCTCCTCGTCAAGTTGACCGTCCCTGATCACCAGCAGACGATCGGCATCGGCGAGCGTACTGAAGCGGTGCGCCACGATCAGGCTGGTGCGCCCGCTGGTGAGCTCGGACAGCCCCCGGCGGATATCCTCTTCCGTCTGGGCGTCGACCGAACTGGTGGCCTCGTCGAGAATCAGCACCGGCGGGTCGTAGGCCAGCGCGCGCGCGAAGCTCAGCAGCTGGCGCTGACCCGCGGAGAGGTCGCCGCCGCGCTGTCCCAGGCGGTGATCGTAGCCGTCCTCCAGCGCCTCCACGAATTCCGAACAACGCGCGCGCTCACAGGCCGCGCGGACCTGCTCGTCGCCGGTGCCCGGTTCCCACAGCCGAACGTTCTCGGCCACCGTGTCGCTGAACAGGAAGACGTCCTGGATCACCGTGGCCACCTGTCGGCGCACGAAACGGGGATCGAGCTGCGCGAGGTCGACTCCGTCCAGCAGGATCTTGCCCCTCTGCGGCCGGTACAGGGCGCTGGCCAGGCTCAGGATGGTGGTCTTGCCCGCCCCGGTAGGCCCCGCGATGGCCACGCGTTCGCCCCGCTTCACCCGGAACGAAAGGCCCTTGAGGATCCACTCCTTCTCGCGGTAGGCGAACCACACGTCGCGGAACTCGATTTCGCCGCGGGATCGCCCCTCGGGACGCATTCCCGGTCCGCCCTCTGCCAGCGGCGCCTTGAGGTCCGGCGCAGGCTCGTCCATGAACCCGAAGATCCGCTCCAGGCCGGCCATCGCCGACTGCAGCACCTGGACGTGCTCCATCATCATCTGCAGCGGCCAGCCGAACATACCCAGGTAGATCACGAAGGTGAATAGCTTCTCCAGCCCCGCCAGGCGCCCGGCCTCGTCGCCCGCAGCCAGCGCCCCGCTGGCCCCGTACCAGATAATCAGCGCCACGCCCACCCCCAGGGACCCGTGGATGAACGGGGGAAACAGCGCGTGCAGGGCCGAGGCCCGCGTCCGCGCTGCGCGCAGGTTGCGGTTGGCCTCGTCGAGCTCCGCGCGGCAGCGCTCCTCCTGATTCAGCACCAGCACCGCCGAGTGGCCGGAGATGTTCTCCTCCATGCGAGCGTTCATGCGCGAGATCATCTCGCGCATGCGCCTGAAGGCCCGGCGCATCAGCGGCCTGTAGACCAGGGTGATCAGCACCAGGACCGGCACCGTGGCGAAGGCCATCAGCGCCATCTTCCAGTCCAGCAGCAGCATGGCCAGGGACACGCCCAGAAGGTGCAGACCGTTCCCGACCATGGTCACGAAGCCGGCCTCCAGCAGATCCTCCAGCGAATTCGGGTCGTGGATCATCCGCGAGAGCACCTTGCCGGTGGGCACCCGGTCGAAGTAGGACAGCGGCAGCCGCTGGAAGTGCGCGTAGAGCGCGGCGCGCAGGTCGGCGACCAGTTTCTGGCAAGCCGACATGGAGAGGTAGTAGCGCCCGAACTCGGCCAGCCCGGTGCCGCCCGCCAGGATCACGAAGGATATCACCAGCGCGCGAACCTCGCCGGCCTCTCCGCTGCGGTTGATGCGGCTGCAGACTGCGGCGAAGGCCCGCGGCCAGGCCACCTGCGCCAGCGCGTAGCCCGCCAGCGCCACGCAGGTGAAGATCATCTCCCGGCGGTAGGGGCGCAGGAACGGCCACAGCCGGCGCACCAGCCGGTGGTCGTAGATCCTGCCCAGCTGGGCCTCTTCCTCGTGGCGGTTCATCGCTCGAAGAGCTCCTGGAGCGCAAAGGCCCGGGCGTAGAAGCCATCTTCGGCCAGCAGTTCGCGGTGACTGCCCAGCTGGCCGACGCGCCCGTCCTCGATCACCGCGATCCGCCCGCAACGCCGCAGGACGCTGATCCTGTGACTGACTATGACCACGCTGCGCCCGGCCATGCGCTCGCGCAGCGCCCCCCACACGGCCTCTTCGGTCGCCACGTCCACGGCGCTGAAGGCGTCGTCGACCAGCAGGATCCTGGGCCGGGCCAGCAGGGCCCGCCCCAGGGCCACGCGCAAACGCTGGCCGCCGGAGAGGGTCACGCCGCGGTCACCCACCAGGGTCTCGAGGCCATCATCGAACCTGCGCAGGTCGGGCTCCAGGCCCGCCACCCGCACCGCCTCGTGAATCTCATCGACGTCGGTCTCCGGCCGGGCGAAGGCCAGGTTCTCGCTCAGCGTGCGGCTGAAGAGGTAAGGGGTCTGCTGCACCAGCGCCACGTTGCTGCGCAGACGCTCGGGAGCGATATCGCGCACGTCGATATCGTCCACGAAGACGCTGCCCCGCGGCGGCTCGATGAGCGCCACCGCCAGGGAAAGCAGCGTGCTCTTGCCGCTGCCGGTCGGGCCGGTGATGCCCAGGATCTCGCCCGCCGCGACCTCCAGGTTCAGATTGCGGAGCACATCCTCCTCGCCGTAACCGAATGTCAGGTTCCTGAAGGCCAGCCGACCCTCCACCCGTTCGGGGCCGCACGTCGGGCAGGCCCGCTCGCGGGGCGGTTCGTCGAGGACCTCCTGGACCCTGGCCAGGGCGGCCTTCATGCGCTGCATCATGGTGACGCCCCAGCCCAGGCCGAAGGTCGGCCAGGAGAGCAGGCCCACGTAGCCCTCGAAGGCCAACAGGTCCTCGGGCTGGACGCTGCCGGCCATGAACCAGGCGCTGACCGCCATCAGCAGCACCACCAGGGCCGCCAGGTGCACAGTGTGGAAATACGGTCCTATGAAGCTGTAGTACTTGACCAGGCGCAGGTGCTTGCTCCGGGTGTCGTCGTTCATCCGGCGGTAGTTCTCTCCGGCGACCTCCTCGCGCGCGTAGGTTTTGAGCACCCGCGTCCCGGTGATGTCCTCCTGGGCCCGGGCGGTGAGCAGTCCCAGGCTGTCCTGCGAGTCGCGAAAGGCGCGCTCCAGCCGCCGTGTTATGAGCAGCGAGAACACCGGTGCGATCAGGATCAGCGGCGCGGCCACCATGGTCATCGCCGGGCTGATCCGCCACATGAACCAGATCGCCAGCGGGGAGATGAAGAGAACGTCGAAGAAGACCGCGAAGCCCATCGAGAAGAACATCCGCAGGGAATCGACGTCGTGTGACGCACGACTGACCAGGTCCCCGGAGGGAACCCGGTTGTAGTAGCCGGGATCCAGGCGCTGCAGGTGCTGCAGCAGTTCCGCGCGCACCTGATACTCGACTCGGCGCGCCAGCGGCCACATGATCAGCCGCCAGCCCGCCCGGAAGACGGCCGTCACCGCGAAGAGTCCGCCCACCGCCCAGGCCAACATGGCCACGTCGGATCCCGAACTTCCCTCGCCCCGAAGCATCGCCAGCGCGCTGCGCACGACGTTGGGCACCAGCACCTGCGCCAGGTCGGTAACACCCAGCAGCACCAGCGCCAGGGCGACCTTCCACCAGTGCTGTCGAACGTACTTCAGGAAGAGGCGCATCTGTCTCCGATCGGTTTCACGGACGGCGGCTTCCCGGAGTCACCGGAAGCCGAACGAAGAGTATTCTAGGCCGCGCCGCGGTCGGTTCCAGCGAAGACACCCCTCACCACAACCGCGCCTGCCCCAGGATCTCCCGCATGCGACTGGCGTTCGCCACCGCCTGCGCGGCGTGGCAGTTATTGAAGTAGACAAAGAGGTTCCGGGCGCGCTTGGCCATCGCGCGCAGCCCCGGCAGCCACTCGCGGAGCTCCTCTTCGGAGTAGAGGTAGTCGTAGCGCTGTGCACCGCCCTTGTACCACTTCGCCCCGTTGCGGGAGTGCAGGCGCAGGTAGGCCACCTCCCCCGTCGCCCGGGCCGTACGCGGGAAGAGCGTGCTGACCTCGGGCTCGTCCACGGCCACGAAGTTGAGACCCAGCCTCTCGAGGTAGCCGTAAACCGGCTCGAGGTCCCAGCTGCTGTCGCGGAACTCCACGGCCAGCGGCAAGTCGTCGCCGAACTCCTCCGCGAGGGCCTTCAGGTACTTCCTGTTCTCCTCGCCGTTCTTGAAGCTCTGGGGGAACTGGAAGAGGATCCCCGAAAGCTTTCCCTCCGCGCGCATCGGCGCCAGCGCACACAGGAAGCCCGCAGTGTCCGAAAGGTCGCGCTCGTGGGTCGCGCTCCTATGGGCCTTCACGAAGAACCGGAAACCGTCCGGTGTCTTCCGGACCATGCCAGCGGTGGTCTTCTCGCTGGGCAGGCGATAGTAGGTGTAGTTGACTTCCACAGTGTCGAAGTCCCGGGCGTAGAGCTCGAGCATCTCGGTGCTCTTCGTTCCGGAAGGATAATACGGCCCGACCCAGTCCTTGAAGCTGTAGCCGCTGGTGCCCACATGGATCCGGCCCACTTGACCCTCCGATCCAACGCCGGTCAAGCCCGGCCGCGCCTTATCGTCTCCAGGTCGGACTCGGCGAGCACAGCCGGCGCACCGAGAACCGGCCCCAGGATAGGCATCGCGAAGGATATCATCGAGCGGGCTTCGGGTACGAAGTCCCGCGGGTGCTGTCCTTTCGGAGCCGCGTCGTAGAGCGGCGGCATGGGATCGAAACGATCCGTCGGCGGGGCTCCGGCGACCTTGATGATTCCCTCGGGGCTCCCCGGCGCCGCCGCCTGATGAGACCGGCCGCTGGCCGTGTCGCGGAACTCCACCGCGCGGAAACCACCGTCGGCGTATTCTACGCTGCGCTTGACCCGCTCGTTTCCGAAGGTCCAGCGCATGCGTCCGGGATCGAACTCGACCCGGGGCGCGGCACGTTCGAACCAGGGGCACCCTTCCGGGCTCGCCGCGACTTCGCCCGGGTGAGCGTCCGCACTCACTCGTCACCTGCTTCCAGCAGCTCGTCCGGCACGAGGCCATCGTCGCCGGGCACCGGAACCCTGAAGTAGACCGCGGTGCCCCCCGGGTCGGGGAAGGCGCTCAGCAGCATGTCGAGCTCCGGATCATCAGCCGGGTAGTGCACGCCCGGGCCCCAGGCGCGCACGCGGCAGCAGTCACCCTCTTCGCGCAGTGTGGCCGGGTCGACTACCAGCAGCCGCGGGTCCGTGCCCGCGAGCCCCGGATTGTGTTCGGGATTCAAGCAGTACAGCAGCGGACCGCGCATTACCGCGGCTCGCCCGCGCTGCGCCCGGAACCCCCGGACCAGCCGCGGCGCCATGGGCATCGACAGTTCCACGTGATCCCCCCCGCGCCAGGTCCGCTCGAGAGAGAGAAAGCTCCCGGGTCTCGCAGCCGGTGTCACCTGCTGGCCGTTGATCGCGATCCGCGCCCCGCGACACCACCGCGGAATACGCAGGTCCAGCGAGAACCCCGTCGGCGCCTCCGGCTCGAGCAGGATCAGGACTTCCCCACAACGGGGGTAGTCCGTCTCCTGGCGGATTTCCAGCGCCCCGCCGCCGGGCAGCGTCAACTGCGCGCTGCAGGCCGTGTACAGATTGACCAGCACGCCCCCCGCCGCCATGTAGAAGACCATCTGCGGCAACTCGGATACTATCCGCCGGAAGTTGCTCGGACAGCAATAGGTGTCACGAGGGTAGTATGCCCGGGGACCCTCCAGCGGGGTGTAGTAACGCAGCCGGCGCCCGTCAGGAGACTGCGCGGCAAACAACGCGTTATATACGGCCCTCTCCATGACGTCGCCGTGCAGCGAGTCTCCCGACTGCTGCAGGAGAACGTGAAGCAGGCGAATGAAGTATGCTGTCGCGCAGGTCTCTCCCAGCAGGCCCAGTCCCTCTTGGGAATCGTGCCAGCACTCGTGCTCGCCCAGCGCGCCGGAGATGACCACGCCGCCGCCGCGGAGCATGAACTCCAGGGCGCGCCGGGTCGGCCCGTCCAGGCGGGAGTCAGGCCGCCAGCGCTTCAGCTGCTGCTGAGCCACGCAGCGCGAGAGGTAGTCGTAGACGTGCCCCTCGATTCGCTTCCAGCGGCCCAGCACGATCGGCCGGTCCCACTCCGCCAGCTTCAGGAAGCCGGTGCAGAAGTCGAGGTACTTCCGATCCCCGCTGGCCTCGTACATCGCCAACATCGCCGGCTCCGAGTCCAGGGTGGCCATCACCGGGTCCCCGGGCACCTTCTCCGGTGCCGCGATCCAGGCCCCGATCAGCCAGTCGGCCAAGCGTCGGGCAACGTCGAGCACCGCACCTTCCCGCCACAACATGAAGTCTGAGGCCAGCCCGTAGATCAGGTGGCTGGTCTCGTGAACGTCCCACAGCTCTGCCAGTCGATGCCCGCGAGGAAACGTGCCGATGTAGCCGTCGGGATCCTGGAAGTCGCGCACCGCTCTGAGGATTCGCATGCGGAGCTCCGCGAGCTTCTCGTGCCTGCCGTGGCGAGCCAGGCGCGAGGCCGCGTCCAGGAAGTGGCCCAGGCCCACGTACCCGGGAGCGGCATCGCGGGGCTCCCTGAACGGCGCCAGAAACTCGCCTTCGAGGTCCACCGCCAGCATGTTGCCCTCGGCGGTGAGGTCCACGCGCCGGCCGATCTCGCCCTCGAGCCTGATCTCCCCGACATCGATCGGCCTGATTGCCGGCATCCCGCTCAACTCCCCGACTCGACCTTCAAGCCGCCAATCGACTGCTCGAGCCGTACGCCCATCGAGATCGCCTCCCTATCGACCACCGCCGCCCGGCCAAAGAACCGGAGCGTCCAGTCGCTTGCCCCGACCGGAAACCGTCCGTGCCCATGTTGTGCTCGGTGTACCACAGGTAGAACAGACCCCCATGACGTACCAGATTGGACGGGTCGTGGTTCTCGACCTGGGGATCCCGGTCCAGCCCGGTTATGGGCACCTGTGTCTTCGCGGGGCTCCTTGGCTCGCTCGGCACTCGCATCAGATGTAGTTCCGGTGTCTGGCATCCCGGATGCGGTCCGGATGGATCTTGCCGTCGCGGTTTACGGCGTTGTGGTAGTGGAGCTCGCTCTGCGCCGTGACCTCTTTCACGGCCGGCAGGATAGTCGTCGGGCGGGTGGTGGTCACCAGCCAGTCGGCAAGTTCGCGCTCCAGTTCACGGACGAGGTCAGCGCGATCCGGCTCGAAGTAGAGGTTGCGCATCTCCCAGGGGTCGGACTCCAGGTCGTAGAGTTCGCCGAAGCCACCGGGGTACTCGTCGGCGAACATCTCGCGGGGGTAGTGCACCAGCCGGTACTTGTCGCGGCGCAGGCTCTTGCTCCAGGCGAACTCGGTGACCCCGGCCCGGTGGACCTCCCCCGACTCGCCGCGCAGGAGGTGCGAGATATCCTTCCCGTCGGCCGATTCCATCGCCTCCAGCCCGGCCAGCGCACACAGAGTGTTGACCATGTCCACCGACTCCACGATCTCCGCCGCGCGGTGACCGGCCGCGAAACGCCCCGGGCAGCGCCAGATCATGGGGATGCGGGTGATCGCGTCGGAGCAGATCCCCGGGGCCTTCTCCATGATTCCGTGCTCGCAGGCGTAGTCGCCGTGGTCGGCGGAGTAGACCACGATGGTGTTCTCGCTCAACCCCGCGGCGTCCAGCCCGTCGAGCAGCTCCCCCACCGCGTGGTCCACGTGACTGACGCTGCCGAGGTAACCGTGCAACTTGCGGAGTCGACCGGCCTCGAAGGTCTTCGGCTCGAAGAGCTGCCAGTCCCTCTCCCGCCAGCTCCGCGCGGTGGCGCGCAGGTGGGGCGACTTGCCGTTCATCTCGTAATCCGCGTTGGGCGGCAGGCTCAGCTTCTCCTCGTCGTAGAGGTCCCAGAACTCCTGCGCCGGGGTGTAGCACTGGTGCGGCTTGGGCAGGCTGACGTGTGCGAAGAAGGGAACGCGGTCGCCCGCGCATCCCTTCATGAACTCCGTGGCTTTGGTGACGATCCAGCCCTCCTGTCCGTCGCGATAGGAAACCTTCGAAGGCCGACCCTCGACCGTCTGGCGCCCCCGGTCCCCGAATTCCCGCATGGCTCCGTGGTCCTCGAGGTCGGTGAGCCCCCGCTCCTCGAGGTACTTCGCATATTCCGCGGACCTGCCGCCGATGCTGCACTCGCAGGTCTCGTGAAAGACGTCGCTGTCATTCTCCACCCAGTTCTCCGGGCAGTGGATCTTGCCGATCGCGGCGGTGCGGTACCCCGCCGACCGGAAGTGACCCGGCACAGTGGGCAAACCCCGCGGCTCGGGTCCGGACAGGCCGTAGTAGCCGTGGTTGTGGCAGTATTGACCGGACAACCACGAGACCCGGCTCGGCGTGCAGATCGGGTTCTGGCTGATGGCGTTGTCGAAGCACACGCCATCGGCGGCCATGCAGTCGAGGTTCGGCGTCCTGACGTCGGGGTGGCCCCGGTGACCGAGCACCTTGGCATTGTGCTGGTCGGAGAGGATGAAGAGAACGTTGGGACGCGTCTTCTCTTGGGTGGACATTTCGACCTGCCTTTCCGCGGCTGAATTCCGAGGTTCCGTACTATTCTGTTCCCTCTTCATCAGCTTTCTGACTTATTCAGGAAACTGAGTGTTCTATCAGGGACATTATCGCTTCCGCCCGTCAGGGCTTCTCAACCGACAGCAGCTTCTCGGCACGCTTACGCCCCTGGACCGCGTACTTGTTGCTGGGGAAGTATGATTCGAATTTCCTGAAATAGCGAATCGCCAGTTCAGGCCGGTTCATCTCCAGGTAAAGGAAGGCCTTCTGGAGATAGGTGTCGGTCGGATCCGGTCTGTGCCGGGCCTTCAGTTTCTTGTCCTGTACCTCCGCCGGCCAGGCCTTTCCCGCCTGGTGAAAGCAGTACAGCGCCTCGTCTTGACGATTTGCCTTGGCCAGAGACAACCCCTTGCGATGCCAGGCGTACCACTCCCTCTTCTCGGCGGCGATGAATTTCGGTGCTGCGTCTTCCGCCCCGAGGGTAACCGCGGTACCGACCGGTTCCGCCGGCGCCCCGCCCCCGCAGCCGCCAAATGCGAGACAGGCTCCCATCAAGAGCGCCCACCAGCAGACACTTTCCATTGCTTCTGACCGGATCATGGTCCCTGCCCTCTGGGGGTCCTCTTGCCGGTACCGCCATTGACGTCGTCATGCGCCTTCCTGTAAAGAACCCACGGCCACCGCAGGAGACCGATGATGCCCAGAACAACAAACGGCAACCCGGCCCACCCGAAAACACTGCGCCTCCGGAACTGCCCCAGGTATTCCGACCGCCTGAAATCCTTCAAGAATGCGTCCACTTCGGCAACCACCCTCTTCTTGAGATCCTCTTGCGCATTGCTGGCACCCGCAAACAGTTCCACCCGGCCACCTCCCGTCACCAGAACCGCCTGGGATATCCCGACCCTGCGCCCGCCGGAAGTGGTGCGGGTGTGCGCCAATTCCACACGCTCGACGCCGCTCACGTCCCGGCTGCTGCTCAGCATCCCGCCAAGCCAGTACCTGGTCAAACGGAAGCTCACCACGCCATTCGCGCCCCGCCGTCCTTCCAGTTCCAGGCACTGGAAGCCGAAGAGGGTCATGGGCAGTCCGAACCCCAGGCAAAACAGGATAGCCGCGCCGGGCTTGACGACAGCCTCCGCCAAGAACCTCCGACCGTAAACCAACTCACACCTCCCCGTTCAGCCTGCGCCACTCTCGCAGCGACCGCTCCGCTTCGGGCCTGGAATCCTCCGGCGTACTGCCGTGGAAGCCGGGCGCGATCTCGATGGTGGAAATCCCGCCGAAGTCAATTGCGGCAAGGGCCGCGGCGACCTCGCCGAACGGCACGTCTCCGAACCCGAAGTGCCCGTGCTGGTCGCGCCGGCCGTCGTTGTCGTGCAGGTGCACCTCGACCGGTGTCAGCGGGAGCCGCCTGAAATACTCCTCGACGGACATTTCACTGAAGTAGTCCGAGTTTCGCATGCGGATGTGCATGTGCCCCACGTCCACCAGGATCCCGGTGCGCCGGTGCCGGTAGACATCGCCGAGTTCTTCCCCGAAGAACTCAAGCGCCTCACGGTCCAGCGGGAAGTCCTCGACTGCCAGCCGGATATCCGTACCGGAGGTCAGTTCCTGCAGCTCCTCCAGAGCGCTTCGGATGCGCCCGGCGTCGTGCAGCACGCCCCGGGAATCCTCGGTCTTGCGGGAGTCCAGCGAGAAGACCCTGAGGCTCTCGCCGATGGCATCGATCATCTCGCGCATCAGGTCGGGGGCCATGCCCACCCGGCCGTGCACGGTAGCTGCCAGGCCCCTCTCCAGCAGAGCCTTGCCTACCTCCGGAAGGACTCGGCTGCCCCCCTGGTGGAACTGCCCGGGGTTCAGGCTCACGGCCTCGAATCCCAGGTCCGCAAAGACGTGAATGCCGGGCACGACCTTGGCCGCATCCCAGCAGTAGTTCCAGATGGCGATCGCAGTGCACATCTAGCCGCTCAACGCCCCCCGGCCCACACCCCTTCGGGAGTGAGCCGCAAGCTCCCCTGGTGCTCTTGCACCTCCACGAACACCGGACGTTCGTGGGGCGTCCTGTTGGGGCTGTGGAAGGTGACAATCAGCCGCCCGTCGAGAGCGCGGAAGACCATCCCGTGACCGCCGTTCTCGCCCCACAGCGGCTCGCGGTCCTGGGTCCACGGACCGGTGATCTCCCCGCTCTCGGAGCGGGCGATGCCCATGGCGTAGCCCCGCACGCCCATGCTCGACCACAGCATGATCAGCGTCCCGCATTCCAGGCGGTGCAGGAACGGGCCGTCCGTGACGTAGGTCGGAAACCGGTGAGTCCCGCCTTCCTCCGGCCATTGCGGGCGTTTTACCCAGGGGCCTTCCGAACCGCTGAAGAGGTACACCGGCCTGCCGGCCGCCTCCCTGAGATCCTCGCTCAGCGGCATCGCGCATATCGACCCGTTGTGGATCTGGACCCACTCGTGGCAGAAGACCATCCAGGGGCGTCCTTCCCGGTCCACGTACAGCGTTCCGTCGAGACACTGCCAGTCCGGTGGAGTCACCGGCCCGTCCGTCAACGGAACGTAGGGGCCGGCCACCTTCTCCGCCGTCAGGATCTGGGTGCCGCGGTAGCGGCGCTCCGCCTTGAAGGTGGCGAACAGGTAGAAGCGCCCGCGATAGCGATGGGCTTCGGGCGCCCAGAAGTTGGTCGTAGCCCAGAATCCATCGGGCGGGCGGAATGCGGGCAGCGGCCCTTCCCAGTTTTCCAGGTCAGTTCCGTGATAGCAGTCAAACCCGGTGCCCGGTCCCGTCCAGCAGTTGGGGTCGGTGGTGCCGAAGAGATGGTACTCGCCCTTGTCGGGGTCCGGCAGGACAAAGGGGTCCCTTATCTGGATCTGGTCGGTCCGCATCCTCACTCCTTGGCTTCGACTTCGACATCGACGAGCTTCCGGATTTCCTCGGCGCTCAGGCGCCGGCGGAATATGCGCAGTTCGTCCAGCCTGCCGTGCAGCCGCACGCCGATACGGTCCTTGCGCTTTGGAATGCCGCGAAGCAACACGTCGTTCTTGAATCTCGCGCGGCGCGCCGCTGCCAGCTTGCCGTCGATGTAGATCTCGAGCTTCTTCGCGGCGAAATCGCAAACCGCCGCCACGTGCACCCACTGCTTCACCCTCGAGAAGGGATGGCGTAGACTCTGGTGGGAGTCCTGGCGGCAGCTGCGCGCCCCGAAGACGAGTTGGCCGCCCAAGATGCCCAGGTCGACCCCTGCAAGCCCTCCGTGAACCGCGCTGGCAAAGACCAACGCCTTTCTGCGAGCTTGCGGAGGTGATTCCAGGTTCAGCCAGCAGGCGACCGAGACCGCCTTCGCCCGGTGCAACTCGGTGCTGATGTGGTACCGCGCCTCCAGCAGGGAGGACCTGCCGTTGAAGGCCGCAGCGGCCCCCACTCTTCCCTTCGCGGCGGAGACGTCCACAGGCCTCGCGGGATTGCCCCCCAGCACGGCGGGCCCGGCCTGCTTGCAGCTGTCACGCCCCGGGCGCCGGGGGTCGTCGAAGCCGTAGCGGGCCACCTCGCCGTCGGGATCCAGGTAGCGCCTGAACCCTGCCAGGCGGTGGAACGTGATGCGGTTGGCGTCGTGCAGGTTGTCCGCACGCTCATAGGCTGTGCGCGATATCCAGATGAGGTCCTCGCCGTCGATCTCGAAGTTGATCTGCTGGAAACCGGTCTGCTTGACCGAGGTTTCCCAGTCCGGCTCCACCTCGTCCTTGAGCAGGTGTTTGGCCACCCGCCAGTGCACCAGATCGTTGGACTCCATCATCACCAGCACGTTGCGCATCAAACGGTATATGCCCAGGCGCCTGCCGTCGGGGTACTGGGTCTCCCCGGTGACCGGGTTTGAGAGCGCGATGTACTTCCCGCTGACCGGGTCGCGCCGGATGTGGAAACCGCTGCAGCCTCCCGGGAAATCCGAGTAGCAGTTCTCCTGCCCCTTTGCCGGATCGCGTTCGTATAGGTTGCGGAAGACCTGGGTCTTCTTCTCCTCGTCGAAGAAGACCGTGGCACTGAACAACCCGGTGCTCCTCTCGAAGTGACGGTAGATCACCCAGAGCTTGCCGTCGGGGCCGACGACGCAGTTGCCTTCGCTGTTGTTGCGGGTCACCTGGCCCTTCTCGACCTGGTAGTCGCGCACCTCCTTGGGCGGGGGGAACCCGAACTCAGCCAGAGGGCTGAACTTCCAGCTCTCGCGCTTCATGGGGTCGGCCTTGACGTCGAGCATCGCCAGGCGCGGTCGACCCAGAGGCGGCCCGGGGTCCAGCCGCTGGTCCAGGGCCTTATAGAGGATGCCCTTGTGCAGCGCGTACGCGCCGTTGCCGTCCCAAAGGGCCACGTCGCCGATCACCGAGGGCTCGGACCACTCGGCGCCGTCGTTCAGGCTCCTGCGGATCCGGAGGGCGCCCTCTTTTCCGCGGCCCGAATAGAGCAGGTATACGGCCTTCCCGATCCGGAAGAATGAACCGCAACGGTACAGCGGCAGGTCGCAGCGACGGGTCCAGGTCTTGCCCCCGTCGGTCGAGCGGTAGATGTTGCCGTAGACCCGCAGGCCCCCGACCTTGCTGAACCCGTGCACCGCGAGCAGACACTCACCGGCCCGGATCAGGCTGCAGGCGTGAACGCTGAGCTCGGTCCTGGGCAGGTTCTTCTTGTTGACGATGTCGCAGGAGAACACGTCGTCGCGAGCCGTTCCCTTGCCGTTCAAGGTCCCTTCCCCTCCCGAAAGACCACCGAAGTTCGCCGCGGCCAGGATAGCGACGGCCGCGACCGTGCGCCCCCGCGGCGCTGTCATCGGGTGCCCTCTTCCGAAGTCGATGCGTCTGCTGCCCGGCCGGCCTTCCCGATCATGCTTCGCGCTCCGCGGCCAATGCGTTCAAGGGCTGGTCGCTCATCGCCCGATCCCGGAAGTCCGGTATGCGATGAAACGTGAAGTAGTTCGCGTCGTGGCAGTTGCGGGCACCGTCGAAAGCGGTGCGCACCACAGCGATCATGTCGCGACCGTCGAAGAGCCAGTCCGCGTACTGGAAACCAACCGTGCGCACGTCCGGGTGGTAGAGCACCGCCGAACGGACCTCCCAGTCGCGCAGGTTGCGCGAGGCGATCAGCGCCAGCGTATTGCGCTGGCGCTCGACGTTCACGGCCTTCTCGCGGTCCCCCTCCTGCGCCCAGTTGCTCAACGACCAGTACAGACCCGACTCGGGGTCGCGACGCACGGTGAATTTCTTGCAGCCCCCCGGGAAGTCTATGAATCCCGACTCCGGGTCGAACGACAGGTCGCGCCCGTCCGGAGAGACATCCATCAGCCCGGCGATGCCTCCCAGGCCCCTCTCGTCAACGCGGATGACCACGCGCAAGCCGCCGTCCGGCCCGGGCACGACATTGCCCTCACCGCAGAGCCAGGGCTCCGGGGGCCGGGGCACGCAGTGCAGCGGCCGGGTATGGCTCCAGCTTCCGGCCTTGAGCAGGTCGGCGTCCAGCGGCGCCGAGAGCACCATGAAGTCCTTGGGCTCCTCCCACCTGCGGGGCCCCCGCTTCCGGCGGGCGGCGTGCTTCCATACCCGCCCCTCGTGTTCCAACAGCGCGCCCGGCGCTATCCCGTAGAGGTGCTCGTCGTCCTCGGGCACGATCAGGCCGCAGTCGCCGTCGCGCGGCTCGGTCCAGCTGCGCCCTCCGTCGTCGGAACGGCGCACCACCAGCGAACTCCAGCGACTTGATGAACCGATGATGTACAGCCCCTGGCCACACGTGAAGAGCAGGGACCAGAACTGCCCCTTCAGGGAAGCAGTCCGCTCCCAGGTCTCACCTCGATCCCCGGAGCGAAACACGGCCGTGGTGTCGAAATCGGTGCCCGGGCCGAAGAAGTCGTGTGACGCCACGTAGGTTCCGTCGGGCAGCACCGCGATGCTGGGGCTGCCCAAAAACACCTTTTGGGGGTCCGGGCTGCGATCTATGACTACGCCGGGGGGGGCCATCTGTCCCGCTCCTTTCCTGGTCTCTAGCAGTGCGCGCCGGCTGCCAGTGGGCGCTCCAACCACGGCGTTTGCCGGTTCCATTCCGAGAGTGCTTCCCACAGTTCGTCCCGGCCATCGTCGGCCTCGGCAACCAGGTTGCGCAGCTGCAGAGGATCCGCCGCCAGGTCGAAACGCATGGCGCGTTCGTCCTTCACCCCGGGCGGCGGGACCGTCAGTAGCGTGCCCTCGACCTCCGCGCTCCCGGCAAGCTCGAGCTGTACCGCGCGCAGCCCGGTGAGCGTGCGCAACCCGATCTGCCCGTTGGTCGTCTCGATGAAGGCGCGGTTCCTGTCCAGCTCGCTCCGTTCTCCGCTCAGGACCGGCATGAGATCCTGGCCTTGCACCGCCCCGTGAGGCGCGAGGCCCGCCGCGGAAAGCAGTGTGGGCATCAGGTCCACCAGCGATGCCACCTGACCGTTCACGCTGCGCGGCGCCAGCCCGGCGGGCCAGTGAAAGACCAGCGGTATGCGTATGGACTCCTCGTAGAGCACCGCCTTACCGTAGCGGTGGTGTGAGCCCAGCATGTCGCCGTGGTCGGAGGTGAAGACCACGATGGTGTCCTCGCCGTGCCCGTGCCGGCCGAGGGTTTCCATCAGCCGGCCGACGTGATAGTCGGTGTAGGTGGTCATCCCGTAGTAGCGGGCCACCAGGTCCCGCACCGTGAAGCCCTCCGGCAGCGACAGGTTGAGCTTGAGCTGGTAGGCCAGGTAGTCCCACATGTAGATGTCCCAGCGGCCGACCCCGTGGAGCGGGGTGTTGCCCGGGAGCTCCTCGTCGACAAACATGTTGCCGCGCAACTCGACGTCCTCGGCCGAGTACATGTGCTGGTACTCCGGCGGCACGTCGAAGTAGGGCATGTGCGGCGTGGCGATGTTGTAGAAGGCGAAGAAGGGCCGCTCGCCATCCCCCGCGCGACCCAGGAACTCGTCGAAGACCTGCCCGTTGTAGTCCTCGGCGTAACCCGGAACGTTGCGGGCCCGCCCCGCAGCGTCGAAGTAGACCTGGTTGCGGTTGAGGTGGTGGACCTTGGGGTAGACGTACTCCTCGAACCCCAGCAGCTCGGGGTGCGCGCCGACGTGCCACTTGCCGATCAGCGCCGTGCGGTAGCCGTTCTCCCGCAGGACTTCCGGCAGCGTCGGGTCGGGAAAGCGAGGTCGCGTGCGACCCGGGGCTTCTTCCTCGGGCGCGTTGCCCAGCAGCCCCGCGCAGGTCCGGCTGTACTGCCCGCTGAGCAGGCAGGAGCGCCCCGGGGTGCAAACCGGGTTGTTTGAAACCGCCACCTCGAAGCGCACCCCGCCGCGCGCCAGAGCGTCGATGTTGGGGGTGCGGACGACATTGTGTCCGTAGCAACCCACCTCGAAGGCGCGCAACTGGTCGCAGAGGCAGACTACTATGTTCGGACGTTTCATGCAGTCTCTCCGCCGGTAATCAGGGGTCCTGCGGGGGCATCTGCCGCATGGCCCCGATACAATCGCCGATCAGGTCGGCCAGATCGACTCCGAGCATTTCGGCGCCGCGGGCAATCACCTCGCGGTCGGCGCCGGCGGCAAAGTTCTTCTGCTTCCACTTCTTGCGCACCGACTTCACGGTCAGGTCGTTCACGCTCTTGGACGGCCGCACCAGCGCGCAGGCGGTAACCAGCCCGGTGAGTTCATCAACGGCGTAAAGGGTCTTCTCCAGCAGGGACTCGGGCCTGACCTCCGAGCAGATCCCCCAGCCGTGGGAGACGACCGCCCGGACGTAACTTTCCGGCCAGCCGCGTTCGCGCAGGATCTGTGCGGTCCGGCTGCAGTGCTCTTCCGGGTACTTCTCGTAATCCAGGTCATGAATCAGGCCGACCAGGCCCCACTGGTCCTCGTCCCCGCCGTGCTTGCGGGCCATATAACGCATGACGGCTTCCACGGCCAGCGCGTGCTTGATCAGCGCGGGGTTGCTGTTGAACTCCGCGAGGAGCGCCAGGGCCTCCTCGCGGGTCGGAAGTCTGTCCTTCAAGACTGTTCTCCCCCGGAGACGCACGCCTCGACGATTTCACTCAGCGAGCCCTCCGCCAGGCAGATACAGGTGTCGGCTCCACCGTAGTAGACCCGCAACCGGTCTTCCTGCTCGTCGGCAATCGCTCCGCAGGTGAAGACCACGTCCGGCGTCCGCCCGCAGTGCTCGTAATCCGTTTCCGGGGTCAGCAGATACTCGTTCATGCGCCCGACGATGCGTCCGGGGTCATCAAGATCGAGCAGCACCGCGCCCAGCGAGTAGCGCGCGGTGGAGCAGTTCCGGCTCACCCCGTGGATGATCTCCAGCCAGCCCCGTTCGGTGCGGATCGGAGGTGTGGGGCCGATCTTGAAGCTGGCCCAGTGGATGAAGGGGTCAAGCAGCGGCCGGAAGTGTCCCCAGTGCACCAAGTCCGGCGAACGCGAGATCCAGATGCTGCCGGGGTTCTCCGGCGGCTTTCCGGATGATGGCCGGTCGAGCTTCCAGTAGTAGCCGCCGATCTTTCCGGGGAACAGGCAGGGCACGCGGTTGTGGGTCAGGGCGATACAGTCCACGAACTCACAGGTTTCGAAGTCTCTGGTGCGGTAAAGCAGCGCGTGCGCGGTGCTGCCGGTGGGCCGCACGATGTAGTAGGTGTCGTCGATCCTGGTGACCCGGGTGTCGATCACCCAGCCGTCATACCCGGCCAGCTGCGGGTCTTGCACGCGGGTCATAAAGGGTTCGGGGCGTATATCGAAGTGCAGGCCATCACTGCTCCGCGCGACGTAAACCGCCGGAGAGGGATTGTCGGCCAACAGCACGGACAGCAGCAGGACGGCCTGGCCGTCGTGCATGGTCTGGCCGCAGTTGAAGACCGCGTCCGCCCTCCCGTGCGGGAAATCGCCGGGAGAGATAACCGGATTGTCGGGGTGTCTCTTCAGCAGCGTGTCGTAGTACCTGGGCATCGGGCTTTCTCCTCGGCCGCGCGCGGGTGCATCCCGCCCGCCGGGCTGCCGGACATCCTAGCAGACGCGCCCGGCCTTCGCCAGACAACAGAAGTCGCATCCCGGCGGGCAGCAGAAAGCCGCCGGCCGGGCATGCGGGTGAGCTTGACAGCTTGGCGCCAGAAGCCGATACTTGCCGGATGCGGCGCCGGAGTTGCACCTCCCGGCAAGCGCAATCGAGACCGTTTTTCGCAAACGTCCCGCCGCATAGGCACCTACGTCCGGGCATGATCGGGGAAGCCATTCAGAGGAATGAGCGCCAGCAAGTCGGCCGGTACTCCATACTCACTGGAAACCAGCATCTGGCGGCATTTCCGCCTGAGGCTGCCGGCAGACTGGGAGATGCTCCAGTTCTCCCGCAACCCCGAAATCGGCAAGTGCGGCTTCGCGGATCGCTACAACTTCCGCTTCGAACTCAACTGGAAGGTGGTGCCCGGCGCCCCCGACTTCGACCGCATGCTCTCGGACTACGCCGCCAAGCTGGGCGCGAGCAACCATTCCGGCGTGAAGCGCGTGGCCCGGGAGGGCTGGCGCGGCCTGGAGTCGAGCACCCCCACCATGCTCACGTCGCGCTTCGGCCGCTTCTTCGAAGAGGAGTCCTGCCTGCTGGAGGTCGTATTCCTCTGGCCCGGCAAGCACAGGGACGGCAGCCTGCAGCGCAAGGTGCTGCGAAGCATCCGCTACGAATCCCCCACGGGCGACCACCTGCGTCGCTGGCGGACCCTCGGGATGGACTTCTTCGTGCCCGACGGCCTGGCGCTTGAGGAGTGCACTGCGCTCCCCGCCCGCGCGGAGATCACCTTCACCGACAGGCGCAAGCGTTCCCGGCACCAACTCAGCAGGCTGGGCTTGGTCGACCACTGGCTGAAGACTCCGGTTACTGATCACGTGAAGAGCGGTGCAGCCAAGGCCCTCAAGAACATGCAGGATCTGAGCTTCGAGCGCAACGGCCACCGGATAACCTGCCTGGTGGGCAGTATGAAGTCGCCCCCCGTCCCGGTCTTCGGTCCGGGCAGGGGCGTGGGCCTGCACTGCGGCTGGATATGCCCGGAAAGCGGCCGGCTCTACCACATGACCATGCGGCAGCCGGGCTCGCGGGCGGAAGATCTCCTGCAGTGGGCCGAACGCCTGTCCTGCTGCTCGCGCAAGAGGCTGGCCTCGTGAACGCACAGCAGCAGCCCCCGGCCAGCCCGTGGACCAGAATGCTCATTTCCGTGCCGGTGCGCAACACGGCCGCCAAGGCGGAGGACAACTCGGCCGGCTGCCTGGTCCTCCGGGTCCAGCGGGACCTGCCGTGGTTCTTCCGCGTCCCCCCGGTGTCCTGGATCCTGGCGATCCAGCCGGAGCGCCGGATGACCCTCGATCGCCTGGGCAGCTGGGTGTGGAAGCTCTGTGACGGCAATCGCAACGTCGAGCAGCTCGTCGACGACTTCGCCGCGGCCGAAGGCCTGAGCTTCCACGAGGCGCGCGTGGCCGTCACCGGGTACCTCAAGACTCTCATACAGCGCGGCGCGCTGGCCGTGGAAGTGCCGGGGGGCAAGTGAGCGGGAAGCAGATCACCGTAGCCAACCAGCCCCGGCTGAGCCTCCGGCGCGTCGCCGGTATCGCCGCGGACGGTATCCGCTACCGCCTCTTCCGCTGTGCGGTGACCGTGGCCGTGATCTCCGTGGCAGTGGCCTTCCTTACCAACACGCTCAGCGAGGGGCTGGTCAAGCGATCGGTCTCCGCCGAGTCGCGCCGCCGGCTGGCCAGGCTCCACCTGGTCCACAACTGGATGAGCCGCCTGAGCGACCCCGGCACCATCGAGTCGGTGATGGCCGACGCCGCGTCCGCCTCCCCGGGAAGCCCCTCCTACCGCGAGATTGCCGCCCTTGGCGGCTTTGCCGAGAGCGAAATGGCCGCTTTCCGGAAGGAGTCCGCCCTGGCCACCGGCTACCTGCGGTTCTTCTCGGAACTCGACTACGATCGCCGCAGGCGCTTCGTGCACACGGCCAACGGAACGGCAATCTTCAAGCGGCTCTCGACCCCCGAGGGCATGGAGCGTTTCATCAGAGCTTCCGGCGAGATCAGGTCGGTGCGCTTCGTCTCCAGCGTCGACGACCTCCGGGCCTTTCTGGCCAGGTGGCCGGACCTCGGCAAGCAGGCCCGCGCGGTCCTGGCGGGGCGCTCCAGGGCGATCCGGGCCATAGCCGGCAAGATGGGCGAACGCACCGTCCTCCAGGCACTGTCCTCCGCCGATGCGGACTTCGGTGAAACCGTGCGCAAGGCCGGATTCGTACTCGAACCAGAGATCGCCGCGGCGCTGACCGGCCAGGCCAGCCGGCTGCTGGTGGCCCAACGCCTGGAGAAGTCTGCCGAACTCACTCCCGTACGCCAGCTGGTCGCCCGCAAGCTCAACGTAACCCCCATGGAAGTCACTTCCCGGCTGCTGTGGAGGTTCCTGAGAAGCGCCGCCAATGCCCGGGCGCTCATCGGGCTGATGAAGGAAGGCGGCCTGTCGATCACCGGTCTGGAGCCCGAGAGCGTCGCCGCCCTGGCCAAGACGCGCAAGGAACAGCAGGCCCTGGCACGCGCCGAACGCCTGACCTCCGACGTTGGCAAGGGGCTCCTCGGCGTCGGCGAGCGCATGGGCTGGCTGCTCAGCGTCTCCATGCTGGTCTGCGCTGTGGGCATCGCCAACGCAATGCTCATCAGCGTTACCGAACGCTTCCGGGAGATTGCCACGCTGAAGTGCCTCGGAGCCCTGGACGGCTTCATCATGATTCTCTTCGTGATGGAAAGCTGCGTCCTCGGCGCCGCCGGCGGCGTGCTCGGAGCCCTGCTCGGCAGCCTCATCGGTGTCGGCCGGGCGCTGGCGCTCTTCAGCTTCTGGATCCCGGGAGGTCTGCCCTACGGCGACCTCTTCGCGGGAATGGGCCTGGCGGTGATCTCGGGGGTGATCCTGGCAGCGGTGGCCGCCATCTACCCCTCCTTCAAGGCCGCGCGCCTCGCGCCGATGGAGGCCATGCGCGTTGACTGAGTCGACTTCCGTGACCGCCGGGGCCCGGGGCCCCGAATCGGCTCAGCCACCCGGCGGGGGCAAGTCCCGCGTCATCATCCGCACCATCGCAATGAAGAAGAGCTACGTGATGAAGGAGGTCGTCACCGAGGCGTTGCGCGGCGTTGACGTGGAGATACTCACCGGCGAGTTCATCTCGGTGATGGGCCCCTCCGGGTCCGGGAAGAGCACCTTCTTCAACATGATCGGAGCGCTTGACAGCCCCTCCGAGGGCCGCGTTTTCATCGACGAGGTCGACGTCGCCCAGCTGACCGCCGAAGAACTGGCCTACCTGCGCTGCAACAAGATCGGGTACATCTTCCAGACCTACAACCTGATTCACTACATGACCGCACTGGAGAACGTGACCACGCCGATGGCCTTCGGCGGGGTGACCCCCGACGAGGCCAGGGAGCGCGGCATGGAGCTGCTGGACCTCGTGGGTCTCAAGGATCGCTGGCACCACCGCCCCATCGAGATGTCCGGCGGCCAGCAGCAGCGCGTGGCCATCGCCCGCTCGATGGCCAACCGCCCCAGCGTCCTGCTCTGCGACGAACCCACCGCCAACCTGGATCTGGCCACCGGGCAGGAGATCCTTGACATTCTGGAGAAGACCAACAACGAGAAGAACGTGACCATCATCTGCGCCACGCACGACCACCGGATGATGAACATCTGCGACCGGCTGATGTGGATTCGCGACGGACGCATCGAGAGAATCGCCCGTCGCGACGAAGTCCACATCGAGCTCGGAGGCATCGGCGATGAGGCCGGGTAGCCCTCCCCGCGCAAGCCGCGCGGTCCTGGCCGGCGCCGCACTGGGAACCTGCCTGGCGGCCGGCCTTCTGGTGGCAACCCCGGCCGCTGCGGGCGAACTCGCCGGCGACAGCTTCAAGACCGACAGCAGCAGGCTGTGCGCAGATCCACACCGGCTGGTGGGCAGCCCCGAGGGGCGTCGCGCCGCGGACTACATCCTGAAACGTCTCGAGAAGCTGGGCGTGAAGCAGCGCGTCGTCCAACCCTTCGTCGTCCCCCGCATGCGAATCACCCGTTGCGAGTTGCGCCTGAAGGGCGCAGACAAGCCACTGCGCCTGTACCCCATGCGGCCGAACGGCATCGTCCCACCGGTTACCCCGCCCGGGGGCCTCAGCGGGCCACTGGTACACGTCGGCAACGGGCAGGGTCGGCAGCTCGCGAAACCTGAACTGCGCGGCGCCATAGCGGTAATGGACTACAACTCGGGCGGCGCCTGGTTGAAGGCCTTCCGCCTGGGCGCAAGGGCCGTGGTCTTCGTGAAGAACGGCCGGTCCCGGGCCCGCAGCCGCCATCACACGCTGGCCAACGCCAACTTCCCGCGCTTCTACTATCCGGGCGCCCGAAGCAACCTCCCGGAGGGCGCCACCGCCACGTTGCACAGCAAGGTGCTCTGGGAGCGCGGCGTGGGCCGCAACATCATCGGATTCCTGCCCGGTCACGACCCGGACTTCGGGCAGGACAAGGAAGAGGTCATCGTCCTCGCCGCGCACTACGACAGCTTCGGGGAGGTCCCGGTTCTCAGCCGCGGCGCGCGCGGCGCCGCCAACTGCGCGGGCTTGCTCCGTCTCGCCGCCCACTTCAAGAAACACCAGCCGCGCAGGCACGTGGTGCTGCTCTTCCTGGACGGTCAGGCCCGGGGCCACTCCGGGTCGCGTGCCTTCTACCGCGCGCTGGAGTCCTCTGAACCCAAGGCCGACGTTGAATCCCGCCGCAAGAGCAGCGATGCGGAACTGGCCTTCGTTGCCGAAATCGAGAAGCTCCTGGACCACGCCAGTCCCTTCCTGCAGGACTCCGCCGTCCGGCGTCACCTGCTGGGCAATCTCTCCACGGTTGCCAGGGAGCGCGCCGCGCTGGTCGCCAACGCAATGTACGACCTGCGCATCGAAAGGCTCGAGCTCAAGAACAGCCTGCGCGACGTCGAGGGAGCCCCCCCGCCGACAACCTCGGCGCGCATCGAAGCCATCGACTCCATCCTCGAGAAGGAGCTGCAACCCCACAAGGACCAGTGGAACGACGTCCTGCGGGCTCTGGGACACACCCGCGCCAGCAGAAGCCGGGACGACACCAAGGGGCTTTCCCCCCAGGCCCGCAAGAAGCTCATGGAGGTCATGGAGGAGTGTCGCTCGCTGTTGGCGGCACGCCGGAATGAGCTGCTGCTTGAGAAGCGCAACATCGACGCCGACGCGAGCATCAAGAAGATGCTCGGCGACATGCTGATAGTGCTGCACGCCTCGCTGCTGCTGGGCGACACCACCTCCACCTGGGGACTGGCCATCGGAGGCGACTCCAGCTTCGCTTCCCCCGAGGACAACCCCGGGCTATACGGCAAGGTCCAGGCGGTGTTCCTGCGGGCCTGCGACGCGCTCAAGTCCCGAAACCGGCCGGCCCGGCACTTCCTGCGCGCGTCGACCGACCAGTCCCTGTCCCGCACCCGGGTGCTCTTCGGCGCGCCTTTCCTGGTGCACAGCGGGGAGATCGCCGGCCTCTTCGGGATCTACAACCTGGCCCTGGCCACCTGCCAGGAGCGGCTGGATCTCGAGGGCACTCCCGACGACGTGCTGGCCAACCTGGACCTTGGGCGCATACGCTCCCAGGTCGACGACATCGGGCGAATGCTCTCGATCGTGGCCGAGCTGGAGACCGAGGATCCGGACGCCAAGTCCGCCGCCGCCCGGAAGACCTCCGGAAAGGGAGGCGACAGCCCCGCCGTTGCGGACCAGGAGGGGCTCTCCCTGCGTCGCGGGATCATCCCGCACAAGGCCTACCGCATGCGCACCTTCTCGGGCGACAAACTGTCAGCCCCCGGGGTGCTCGGCGCGGTGCCCGGCAGCCCGGTGCCCAACAGGAGGGTGCGCGGCGCGATAATCAAGATCGACCTCAAGCCGGTCAAGGGCCTGACGTTCATACCCCAGCGCCCCTACGCCTTCGAGGACTACCTGGTACTGCGCTCTGACGCCACCGGATCGTACTGGTTCGGACCGGTCGTCTGCCAGCCCTGGCAGTACCGCCGGCTGCTCCAGGCCTACGGGGCGGCCTTCGACGAGCACGGCAGGGTGGCGTCTTCTTCCGACTCCTTCACGGCCCAGGACGGCCGCGTATTCTACCGGGTCAACGCCTTCCATTCGCGCCCCGGCGCGCTGGTGCTCCCTCCCCAGGTGGACACCACCAGCCGCCGCGGCGAGGCCATCTCGCTCCTTTCGGCGCGAACCAGCGTCCGCCTGGACCAGAAGAAGTACTTCCTCGAGGCCTGCGACGGCGCGGCAGCCTTCTACTGGCACGAACGCGAAAAGGGCATGAAGCTCTTCTCGCTGCGCAGGCTGGTGGGCCTCAGCAACGGCCCCGAGATCCTGACCTCGGGCGGCAAGCGCCCCGCCCCGGAGGGCACCGGGTTCAACGAGGAAACCGACTGGCACTCGGTGCAGTCAAGCAACCGCTCCGCCGCGGACCTCTGGCGCCTCAACCAGTCGCGCTCCCAGCTGCTGCTCAGCAGGCAGATACGGGACCGCTCGCTCATCGAACTACACGCCCGCAGCGAGGATCTGCTGCTGGAGGCGGCCGCCGAGAAGTGCCCGTTGCGCAGGGAGGCGCTGGCCGCCTGCAGCTTCCGGGCCTCCGAGCCGGTCTACACCAAGATCAGGAGCGTGCTCGACGACCTGGTCTTCGCCATCCTGCTGCTGCTGGCTCTCTCCGTGCCGTTCGCCTGGGCGCTGGAGCGGGTGGTCATCGGTGCCACCACAATCTACCGGCAAATCGGCTGGTTCGTGGCGTTCTTTGCCGGAACCTTCGGCCTGCTCTACCTCTCCCACCCGGCCTTCGCCATCTCCAGCACGCCGATCATCATCTTCCTGGGGTTCACCATCGTGGTGATGTCCGCCATGGTCATCGTCATCATCATGCGCAAGTTCGAACACGAACTCAAGGCGCTGCAGGGCATGGCCGCCTCGGCGCACGCGCTGGGGGTCTCGCGGGTCAGCACCTTCGTGGCGGCGATGCAGATGGGCATCTCCACCATGCGCCGCCGCCCGCTGAGAACCACCCTTACCGCCGTGACCGTCACCCTGCTGACATTCACGATCCTCTGCTTTGCCTCCTTCAGCACGCAACTGGGCATAGTGCGTATCTTCGTGTCCGCCAACCCCAGTTACCACGGGGTGATGCTCCACCGAGTCAACTGGCAGGCTCTGGCCCCCGGGGTCCGCGACATGTTCCGGCACCGCTGGGACAGCGACGTCGAGATCCACCCCCGGGTTTGGATGTCCTCCCGCGACGAGGACCACCCCGGGCTGCTGGTCACCCGCCCGGACGGCACCAACCCGATCATGCTGCGCGGCGTCCTGGGGCTGGACTCCGCGGAAATCCGTCGGCGCCCGGACCTGGCCAAGCTCTTCTCCTCCGACCTCGAGGGCAAGGCGCTGCTGACCCGCACGGTGACCGACACCCTGGGCCTCAAGGAGGGCGACGAGGTCCTGATCGGCGGCCTTCGCCTGCGGCTCGGTCCCCCCTTCGACGCGGTCAGGTCCTCGGTGGCCGTGGACATGGACGGCAGCAGCGTTCTGCCGGTCAGCTTCATGGAGGCCGGCGCCCAGGAGATGAGCAACACCGCGCCCGGCGCCGACGCCGAAGACACGGAGATGAACTGGACCAGCCTCCCACCGGATTCCGTCGTGGTGGTGGATCCCGAAATCGCGCGCAGGCTCGGCGGCGAACTCTACGCCCTCAACGCTTATGCCGCCGACACCGCCAGAGCCGCGGAGATGGCGGAGGACGCGGCGCGGATGCTGCCCTTCCCGGTAGCGGCCACCCGAGGGGACGGGGTCTACCGCCACGTGCTGGGTACCGTGCTGGCCGCCAGCGGCGCCCGGGACCTCTTCTTCCCGATCCTGCTCGGCGGCCTGGTGGTCTTCGGCACCATGCTGGCCTCGGTGGCGGACCGCGAACGCGAGATCTACACCTTCAGTGCCCTGGGGCTTGCCCCCCGGCACGTTGGCACGCTCTTCTTCGCGGAGGCCATGGTCTACTCCCTGGTGGGCGGGATGGGCGGCTACCTCATGGCCCAGGGGATCCTCAAGGTGCTCACCGTGCTTTCTGATTTCGGGTGGGTACGGGTCCCCGAGATGAACATGTCCTCGACCAACACCATAGTTACCATCCTGATCGTGATGGTCACGGTGCTGATCTCGGCGATATACCCCGGCATTCGCGCTTCGCGGTCCGCCAACCCCGGCCTGATGCGCGGCTGGCGCCTTCCGCCGGCCGAGGGTGACCGCCTGGAGTTCGTCTTCCCCTTCACGGTTTCGGAGTACGATATCACCGGGGTGGTCAGCTTCCTGCAGGAGCACTTCGCCAGCCGCGCCGACTCCGGACTGGGGCGGTTCATGGCCAGAGACGTATCCATCGTCCGTGCGGAGGACGGTCATCTGGGCATAGACGCCACCGTGGCCCTGGCACCGTTCGATCTGGGCGTCAGCCAGAAGTTCTCGTTGCGCAGCGTTCCCAGCGAGATCCCGGGCATCGACGAGGTACGCCTGGTCATGAACCGGCGCAGCGGGCAGCCCCGCGACTGGCAGCGCCTCAACAAGGTCTTCATGGACGACCTGCGCCAGCAGTTCCTGCTCTGGCGCTCGATGCCACAGGAAACGATGGAGGTTTACAGGCAACGCACCCTGACCGAACTCGGCCGGATGAAGCCTGCCCAACCGGCAGCCGGCACAGACGCCCTGGAGTAAGATGGCCAAGAGAGAGAAGTTCGACGCCGAACTGGAGTCCTTCCGCAACCTGATGGAGGTGCCCTCCACCTTCGAGGAGGGTTTCCGCTGGTCGTCGCTGCTGGGCGCCATCTTCGTGGCACTGGTGATGGTGCCCGGCGCGATCTACATGGGGCTGCTAGCCGGCGTGGGGATCGGCCCGGCCGCCCAGTGGGTAACCGTCATCCTTTTCATCGAGGTCGCCCGGCGGGCGCACCGCAGCCTCAGCAAGTCGGAGATATTCGTGCTCTACTTCATGGCCGGGGCCATGATGGGTGGGCTGGGCCTCGGGGTCGGCGGCGGGAGAGCCACCGGCCTGCTCTGGAGGCAGTTCTTCATAAACAGCGACGCGGCCAATGCCACGGGCATCGCCGACAAGCTGCCCCCCTGGTTCGCACCGCAGACCGATTCCGACTCCTACGCGCTGCGCACCTTCTTCCACGCCGACTGGCTGCCGGTCATCGGGATGGTCATCTTCGGAACGTTCTTCGGGCAGATATCCAACATGGTGCTGGGCTACGGGCTCTTCCGCGTGGCCAGCGACATAGAGAAACTGCCCTTCCCCATGGCTCCCGTCGGGGCCCAGGGCATACTGGCGGTCGCCGAGGACGTCGAGGAGAAAGCCAAGAAGTCCGCCGAGAAGTCCTGGCGCTGGCGGGTGTTCGCCATCGGAGGGGCGCTCGGCCTGGTCTTCGGGGCGGTCTACCTGCTGCTGCCCACCCTGACAGGCGCGCTGACCGCCAAGTCGGTCCAGATACTGCCGATTCCCTTCTCGGACTTCACCAACAAGACCGGGCAGTATCTGCCCGCCGTGGCCACCGGCATGAACTGGAACCTGGGGCACCTGATCTTCGGGATGGTCATGCCCTTCTGGGGGATGCTGGGCAGCTTCATCGGGCTGCTGGTGACCATGGTGGCCAACCCGCTTCTGTACGACCAGGGCATCCTTCACTCCTGGTCACCCGGGGACGACACGGTCGCCACACTGTTCAAGAACAACGTGGACTTCTACTTCAGCTTCCAGATCGGCCTGTCCCTGGCCATCGCCGCCGTCGGCATATTCCAGGTCACTCGCAGCTTCCAGAAGGCCCGCAGGGAGGCCTCCCGCTCCGGCAAGGCCGGCGGCCTGGATACCCGGCCACCCCCCGGGCGCGGCGACATCCCCGCCTGGGCCATCTTCGCCTGCTACGCGTTGGTGACCTGCTCCTACATAGGAGTCTCGGTGGGTCTGCTCTGCTGGTACGAAGGATCCTGGAATGACAACGTGCAGCGGGTATTCTACGTGCTGCTCTTCCTGGGCTTCTTCTACACGCCGCTGATCAGCTACGTAACCGCCCGCCTGGAGGGCATGGTCGGACAGGTCGTGGCCATTCCCATGGTCCGCCAGGGAGCGCTGATCCTCAGCGGCTACCGGGGCGTGGCCTGCTGGTTCCTGCCCATCCCGGTAGCCAACTACGGCGAGATGACCATGTTCTACCGCAAGTGCGAGCTGATCGGAACCAAGTTCACCAGCATCTGGAAGGCCAAGCTGATCCTCTACCCCATCATCCTGCTCAGCTCCATATTCTTCGTAGACTTCATCTGGAGCCTGGACCGCGTGCCCTCCAGCGCCTACCCCTACGCCCAGAAGATGTGGGAACTGCAGGCCGCCAACAACTGCATTATGATCTCCTCGACCACCGGCGAGTACTCGATCTTCGAGGAGGCCTTCAACTGGATGTACCTGAGCGCGGGCACGGTCATGGGCCTGGGGCTCTTCGGACTGATGACCGTCAGCGGTGCGCCCATAATGCTGGTCTACGGCGTGGTCCGCGGTCTGGGACAGAGCATGCCCCACGCGATCATCCCCCAGTTCATAGGCGCACTCATCGGGCGCTACTACTTCCAGAAGCGCCTGGGACTCAAGTGGCGGCAGTACGTGCCGGTGGTGGCCGCGGGCTTCTCCTGCGGGATGGGGCTGGTCACCACCCTGGGGGTGGGAATAACGTTCCTGGGCAAGTCGGTGATCAAACTGCCCTTCTAGCGGGCCGACGCCGGACGGCCCGCACCGGACCCGAGGAGGCGAGGTAAGCCAGACATGAGCGTTGAGGCTTCATCCGGAGACGCGCAGACGCCGGTCGAGATCGGCCGGCCCGACGATCGGGTACTCATCCGCGTCCGCAGAGTCAACAAGCAGTTCGGGCTGCGCGGTATCGTGGTCCACGCCCTCAAGGACATCAGCCTGGACATACACCGCGGGGAGTACCTTTCCATCATGGGTCCCTCCGGGTCGGGCAAGAGCACGCTGTTCAACATGATCGGCGCCCTTGATCGCCCCACCTCCGGCGACGTGGAGGTGGCCGGCATCCGCTTGAACAGGCTGACTCCCCGACAGCTTGCCCACTTCCGGGGCAACCATATCGGCTACGTCTTCCAGTCGTTCAACCTGCTGCCGGCCTACGACGCTATGACCAACGTTTCCATGCCGCTGCTCTTCAGCGGCGCCCTGCCATCTGAAGCCGCCAGGCGGGCCCGCGAGGTCCTCGAGCGCGTCGGTCTGGGCCACCGCCTGGACCACCGCCCCGACGAACTCTCGGGCGGGCAGCAGCAGCGCGTAGCCATCGCCCGTGCGCTTGCCAACTCGCCCACGATCATCCTCGCCGACGAACCCACCGCCAATCTCGACCTCGAGACCGGAGAGCAGATCATCACCCTGCTCTCCGAACTCTCACGGGAAACCGGCGTCACCGTCATAACCGCGACCCACGACCACAAGATGCTGGCCACCTCCGACCGGATCCTGTGGATCAAGGACGGCTGCATCGATCGCCTCGAACGCCGCGAGGACCTCGATATCCGCGTCGGCGTCATCGAGGACAGCGCACCCGCCAGGAAAGACTGAGCGCGGAACCCGGCGCGAAGGGTGCGCCCCTGAGCAGCGCTGCGAGCTCTTTCGCTGAGGTCTATCGCCTCCGCCCTTTGAGTTTCGCGGTGAGCCTGAGCGTGGTCTTCTCCCTGCCGACCACCGTCCTGACCGCATAGCCTCTGCCCTCGGGGACGACCTCAACGCTTCCGCGAACGTCGGCGGTCAGCAGTGTCGCCATGGCCACTTCCCTTTCGCGCGCCGCAGTAACCCACCGCAGCATCGTCGAGCACTCTCCAGCTTCCGGCCAGGCTGGGGCGTCTTCCGCGCGGAAGAGCCCCGCCGGCACGCTGCAGGCGTAACTCACTTCCACGCGGTGCTTCCTGCCGGCCAGCACCGCGCCGTTCTCACCGAGCATCACCCGCCTGGGGGTGTGCAACCGCGACTCCAGGAGGGTGCTGAAGTTCGCCGAGACCCGGTCGACGACCAGCAGCGCCCGCCCCTGGCCCGCGTCAATTACTTTCCGGGTTGGCGACAATTATTCTTCGGGTATCCATTCTGTTTCCTGCCCCCCCTCCCCCCGGGGGGAGGGCCACATTGTGCATAAAAAAGCCTCCTTCCTGT